>Ga0180007_10000177_pt1 | contig 117497 bp, 109 predicted proteins | sample MM_PC_MetaG_FD_121122 | JGI IMG/M metagenome (GOLD analysis project Ga0180007, IMG submission 121122) | Groundwater microbial communities from the Aspo Hard Rock Laboratory (HRL) deep subsurface site, Sweden - MM_PC_MetaG | ecosystem: Environmental > Aquatic > Deep subsurface > Groundwater... | reverse complement strand
TTTCAAAAAACAGTTATTAGTCTGAAGACACAGTTTCGTTCCAGTCATTTTTTACCTCCTCCCCGTAAAGGGATGTGAACTCCCCAACGGGGGAGAGGATTCAAGGGAAATTACTAACAAGCCAGATCCGCCTCTTAAAAATAAGAAACAGATACGGCCTGTCAGTACTTCCCGGTAAGCTAGAAAAAAGTGTAAGTTTATAAAACATCCAAAAGCATCCGCACCCTCCGTTAAGAGGAACGAATCGGCTCATTGAATAATTATAAATCTTACTATCAGTAGGGTCCGATGTCCATCGGACTCGCTACTTATAACCCTATCCTGTAAAAGATCATATCCCGCTCTGAGAGCTGGGATTCCGACGATATCATTCAGTCAAAAAAGCGCAGACAATAATAGCTCAAAAGCTTTATTGAAAGTTGCGCGTTGTTTCCGCCCGGTGATGGGGGATTAGGTTGGTTCGAACCAAAGGTTTTTTGACTTAAGTAAATAAAAGTCGGATTGCAATTGTAGGTTATTTTATAAAATTTGTCAAGATAAAAAGTCTTACGTCTAAGTCCGGACTCCAACGGAGTCCGGACTTTACTTTATTACTAAGAAAACCCCCGCCCCGGCAGATGCCGAAGCGGGGGAATAGGGGGCAGAGGGGCGACTACGTGGAGCCTATCGACCAGTGGCCTGGATGACAGCCTTCATACACAGTTCGTACAGGGCGTCGTCATCCCCGTGCAGGGTGCCGCAGTTTCCTTCAATGATTCCTCTCATGGAACGATCTGCCTTGTCAAGAAGACTCCTGAATCGAGGATGACTCTGGGGATGATTTTTGTACTTCTGAACCCAGTCCTCTTCGGCCTCGCAGGCGTACTTCTCGGGAAGGCCGGCAACCAGCGTCTTGCACTTCTTAAGATCAGAATCGCTCTTATAAGAGACAATTGATGTTTTTTACTGAATAACCTACAATTAGTCCATCGATCAGACCCTCAATTAACTCCTCAATCAGTACCATGCTCATCTGTACCCCGGTTCAGGAAAAAACGCAGGAGAAAGCCTTAAAACGGCTCCAGGAGCTTAAAAATCAGGTCGATTTAGCCGAAGTGTGGATCGATTCGGTCAAAGATCTGGACCTGCCGCTTCTTATAAAACAGGCCGCCTTACCTTTGGTCGTCGTCTGCAAAAAACCCGCTGAAAAAGGCGCTTTTAAGGGTTCCCGGGCCGATTTGGCCGCCCAACTGGAAAATGCGTGCAAATGTGGAGCTGAATATGTGGATATTCCCTTTAATATGCCGAAAAATATGAGAAAAAAAGTTATTCAAAAGGCCAAAAAGACCCAAATCATCATCTCACATCACGATTTTAAGAAAACCCCCACACTTTCATGGATGCTGAAAACGGCCCGTATGATGAAAAAAAGCGGCGCGGACATTGTTAAAATGGCGGTCATGGCGCACTCCCTGGAAGACACATTTAGCCTTATTCTACTGGCCCAGCGCCTGCAAGCCGAAAAGATCCCCCATATTCTGATCGCCATGGGCAAAGAGGGGATTTTAAGCCGAGTCATCACTCCCTTTCTGGGCGGAACCATCATGTTCGCTCCCCTTAAAGCCTCCCGGGCCACCGCCAGCGGGCAGTTAACCGTTAAAGAGCTTAAAAAGGCGTGGAGTTTGATTAAAAAATAAGTAGAATTGATAAAGAATAGCCAAAGAATTGTTTAAAGAATAGCAATTCTTATGCAATACTTAAGCAATTCTTATCCCATCTTTATGAGTTTAAAAATCGGCATCGTCGGCCTTCCGAATGTGGGAAAATCCACCCTTTTTAACGCGCTGACCCGCAGTAAAGGGGCTCAGGCCGCTAATTATCCTTTCTGCACCATCGATCCGAACGTGGGCGTGGTGGAAGTGCCCGATGAGCGTTTGAATGTTTTGGCAGACCTTGTGAAGCCTGAAAACGTCATTCCGGCCGTGGTTGAATTTGTGGATATCGCCGGGTTGGTAAAAGGTGCTTCGGAGGGAGAAGGATTGGGCAATAAATTTCTGGCTAATATTCGCGAGTGCCACGCGATCGCTCAGGTCATCCGGTTCTTTGAAGACCCGGATGTTACCCATGTTCACGGCGGTATCAATCCGAAACTGGATATGGATGTGATCCACCTGGAACTGATTCTGGCAGACTTAGACACCGTCAGCCGGCGGCTTTCGGAGGCGGAAAAAAAGGCCAAATCCGGAGACAAAGAACTCATCGCTCAGGCAGGCATGCTGAATCGGCTGAAAGAACATCTGGAGGCGGAAAAGCTGGCCATCAACCTTGATTTTTCAGAAAAAGAGCAGGAATTTATTAAGGATCTTCATTTGCTCACCAATAAGCCTTTTATCTACATCGCCAATCTCAAAGAAGAGGAATTAGCCGCTTTTGACGCGGAAAAAGTCAAAAAAGATCTGGCTTTAGGCCCTCATGAAAAGCTTTTGCCCATTTCCGCTAAAGTGGAAGAGGATCTGGTCGGATTCAATGTCCAGGAAGCCGGGGAATACCTGAAAGAATTAGGTCTTAAAGAATCAGGTCTGAACGCTTTTATCCGGGCCGCTTACAGCCTTTTAGGGCTGATGACCTTCTTCACGGCTGGCCCGAAAGAAACCCGTGCCTGGACAGTTAAAAAAGGGGCTAGAGCTCCTCAGGCAGCGGGTGTGATTCACACGGATTTTGAAAAAGGCTTTATCAAGGCCGAGACCATCAGTTACGATGATTTTGTGACCTGTAAGGGGGAGCAGGAGGCCCGTGATCGCGGTAAACTGCGGCAGGAGGGGAAGGAGTATGTGGTACAGGATGGAGATGTGATGCACTTTAAATTTAATAATTAATTGTAATTTGTAATTTGCTCCCCCGCGGCAAACGCGGGATCGCGTAACTTGTAACTGGTAATTTTTGTTTAATGCTTTATTAAATTACGAATTACAAGTTACGAATTACAAGTTACAATTATTAAAAAGTCAAAACAGCAATGTCATCAAATAACGTGAAAATAGCATATTTCAGTATGGAGATCGCCCTGAAATCCGAAATGCCCAATTACGCGGGCGGATTAGGGGTGCTGGCCGCGGACATTTTAAAATCCTGTGCAGATTTGGCTGCACCCGTGTGCGGGGTGAGTTTGATGTATCATGTTAGTGAAGACCCTCAGCATGCTTTTAGACCGGGTCAGGAATTTAAAAAACGTCCGGAAACTGTGCAGATGCACATTGAAGACCGCCTGGTCACTATCGGCGTATGGGAATATATTATGAGAGGGGAAAAAGGAGAGATCCCGCTTTATTTTTTGGATACAAACCTGCCGGAAAACAAGCGCTGGGATCGTGATATCACCAATGGTTTATACGCGTCTGACCGCTACACCCGCCTGTGCCAGGAGGTGATTTTAGGGATTGGAGGCGTGCGAATGCTGAGAGAGCTGGGGCATGATTCCATCGAAACCTTCCACATGAACGAGGGTCACGCAGCCATGCTTACCCTCGCGCTTTTAAAAGAAAATGAGTTTAAAGATGAGCCGGTGAAGGCGCTTTGCGCGTTCACTACTCATACACCCGTGCCGGCCGGCCACGATCATTTTGATTACAAATTGGTCGATCGGGTACTGACTCAGAAAGTACCGTGGCATATTAAAAAGCTGGCCGGCAATGATGACCTGAATATGACCCGTTTGGCCCTGTCGCTAAGCCGGAAAGTCAATGGGGTGGCCCGAAAACACGCGCAGGTCTGCAACCAGATGTTCCCGGAGTACACATTTCAGGCGGTCACCAATGGTATCCACGTAAAAACATGGGCTGGGAAAAGCATGGCTCAGCTTTTTGATAAAGAATTGTCCGGCTGGGCGCAGGATCCTGAAAAACTGAAAGGGGCGGTTGACCTGCAGGATGAATCGCTTATCGAAGCGCATAATACCGGCAAAAAAGTGCTCATCGATCACATCAACAACAATCCGGATTTCTTTCCGATTCCATCAAATGAACTGGAAGATGGTGATCTTTTTGATATGGACACCCTCACCATCACATTCGCACGGCGTTTTGTATCGTATAAAAGACCGCTTTTAATCTTCCACGACCTCGATCGCCTGCGTGATCTGGGGTACGAAAAACTCCAATTGATCTTCGCCGGTCCGTATCACCCGGACAACCACTATGCCATGGAAATCCTGAATCAACTCAGCCATTATGGGCATGGTCTGCGGGGGCAGATAAAAATCGCTATTTGCTCGGATTACAATCTGGCCACGTCTCAGTATCTGGTGCGGGGAACGGATGTGTGGCTCAATAATCCTCAGCCCCCCATGGAGGCCAGCGGGACGAGCGGGATGAAAGCCGCGCTGAATGCCGCCCTCAACTTATCCATTTTAGATGGCTGGTGGATTGAGGGATTTGAACAGGACCCTAAAAGCGGCTGGGCATTTGGCCAGGAGCCTTCTGGCATCATCCAGCCTCAAGAAGACAAGGTAGATGCGGACGCGCTATACAACACGCTCGAGGACGTGATTGACTGTTACTATAAACGGAAAGACGAATGGGTGGAGCGCATGAAGCACGCTGTTTCTTTGGGTGCCTATTTCAACACCCACCGTTGTGTGAAAGAATACATGGAAAAGATGTGGACTATATAACTAATAACCAATAGAGGGCCCGTCGAGGACCCAATTGATTGCAAATCTGATATTCAGTCAATTGGGCCTTCAATGGGTCTTCAATCGGAATCATGGATAAACGAAAAAATCCCATCACCATCAACGAAGGTTTTAAGTGCCTGAAATGCAAAATGGACGTAAAGCCCCATCCTGAAGGCAGCTGCCGGAACCATTGCCCGTACTGTCTTTTTTCCCTTCATGTGGATTTAGACGTGCCGGGCGATAGGCTATCGGAATGTCAGGGGTTTATGAAACCGATCGGAATGGAAATAAACAAGAAAAAAGGCGTGCGCATCATTCATATGTGTCAAAAATGCGGACTTAAAAATTTCAACCGCTCCGCCCCCGATGATAACTGGGATTTAATATGTGAACTCAGCAGAATGCCGCATTAATAGTGTAATGTTTTGAGTTTTTGGTCGTTTTAAATACTGAAGGCGCGATTTCACAATCGCGCTGATTGCTAACCCAACCATATGCTCAATCATTACCCAAAGCTTAAAAATACCCTCATCATTTGTATTGTTTTTTTAGTGACCCTGGGCTGGCCGGCGAGAACAGGAGAGGCGCAGGTGATTTTTTCCGATACCGAAGGTCATCCTTATGAAACCAGCATTGAGTTTTTATATAACCGTGGCGTAGTAGAAGGATATCCCGACGGCAGTTTTGGCCCCGACCGCGAAGTGAACCGCGCGGAGATCATGAAGATCATTTTAGAGGCCAGTTTTGAAGGCGAGATCGGCCATCAGCTCAATTGTTTTCCGGATGTGCGCGGGGACTGGTTCGCTAAATACGTCTGCCTCGCCAAAGAAGAGGGGATTATTGAAGGGTATCCCGATGGCAAGTTTAAACCGGCTCAAAATGTGAATATGGTGGAAGCGCTGAAAATGGGGATCGAGAGTTTTCCGGTAACAGTCGGCTCTGCCAATAACCCCTGGTATCAGAAATACATCGACTTTGTGCACGACAACAATATTTTCTCCCGCTACAGCGTACTTCCCCAGAAGAACATGACGAGGGGGGAGATGGCTTATCTCATCCACCAGCTGATGCTGGATAAAGAAGGTACGAAAAAGTTCACAGGAGTGCATGACAGTAAGTCATCCGGCTGTGGTAAAACTCCACCCAGCTCCAAAATTTCCAATGTAGTTGTTAATGGTTTAACTCGTAATTTCATCACAGTGATTCCGAGCGGTTACAGCAAAGATACCCCCATTAGCTTTATCTTCGCTCCTCATGGACGCACCAATTCTAATTCGATGGTACAGGGCTATTATGGTCTGAATAAGGCAACAGCCGGCAAAGCGATCATCGTCTACCCCAGTGGCCTACCGGAAGGGACCAGCCCCCGGAATTGGAGCGATCCGGGCGATCCTCCCGATCAGCTCAGAGATTTTGCTCTGTTTGATGAGATCGTCGAGACCTTTGAAGAGAATTATTGTATCGATGAAGACCGTATTTACGTGGTCGGCCACTCGCTCGGCGCCTGGTTTACCAACACGCTTTCATGTGCTCGCGGCAATATCATCCGTGCCATTGGCAGTGTGGGTGGTGGTACGACCATCAACAATTGCACTGGCCCCGTTGCCGCCATGGTGATGCATAATCCGGAAGACCGCCTTGCCCCTTTTAGTAGTGGCGAAACAGCGCGTAATCAGCTGATCAGTCAAAATCAATGCAGTACTCAAACGGTTTCCGCTAGCCCGGGCAGCTTAAATTGCGTGACTTATCAGGATTGCAATGAAATAGCCCCATTAATCTGGTGTCCGCACAGCGATAGCACCTCTTACGATGGCTCTTATTATCCTCACACCTGGCCGGATAATGCCGGTTCAGAGATCTGGAAGTTTTTTGAGAGTTTAGAGAAGGATTGACAAACAATAAAATATCTGATTTAATAATTGCCAACATTTAATCAGATTGGTATGAATTCACATCTCGATTGCCCTTCAGACACTTCCGAAACTCATAGGTGGACGGATTTTTTTATGAAAGGGCAGAGAATCCGCCTTTTCGCGGCTTTGGGGGCATTGGCTTTAATTATTTCTGTCTCACGGGACTCTGCGGCAGGCGACTCTATTCCTTTTTGCCATGATTTAAATGGATATAGATCTCCTCAAAAAGGTCCTTTTTTAGAAGGTAACGAAGAAGGGGTTGTACATTGTATTGTGGATGGGGATACCATTGACGTTAAACTTAAAAACCATGATGGCCGAATTGTCCGTGTACGTTTATGGGGGGTGGATTGTCCGGAATCCAGCATGAATAACAAATGTATGAAAAAAGGATGGGGACGGTGTAAGCAGGAAAACGAGTACGGCAAAAAAGCTTCAGGAAAAGTCCGGGAGCTTTTAGGGGATGGGCGAGTAACCCTTCAGTCTCCTTATAAAAATAACGGGAAACGTAAATTAGCTTATATGAAGCGTAAAAAAGGCGGTGTGGACATCGGTCGGGCTCTTATCAAATCCTGCTTATGTAAGGAGGGGTATAAACACGAGAGAAAGAAAGCTTACAAAAAAACTGCCAGGCGTTGTAGTCGTAGATAAGAGATTTTGCTATTAGTGGATGGGGCAAAGGGATTCCTACTCCGGGGATAAATTCCTCATCCATTCGTTGGATCTCACCTTCGGCTTATGTAGCCGCTAAGGTCCCCGCGAAATGCGAGGTGGTTGGTTTTCGGTGAGGGGTGTTTCGCGGGGCGGGGCCCCAAACCGAGCAAATAAGCGAAAGCCTCGACGAAAAGGCGACGCTGTAGCGACGACGCTCGGAATTGGGGTGGAGCGGGTAACGGGAGTCGAACCCGTCTCTCAGCCTTGGGAAGGCTGCATAATACCGATATACTATACCCGCAAAATACTTTTTTATTTTAATCGAAGGATTGTTTTTAGCAATTCTTTTTCCTGAGCCCGCTCAAAAAGGGTCCCCACAAAATGTGAAGCGAACATAGTGAGCGGATTTTGTGGGGTAGGGGCCCAAAAGCGACGGAGTAAACGAAGGCCTCGCCAAAAGGGCGATGCCGTAGAAACGACAATCGCTTTTGGGATGGAGCGGGCAAAGGGATTCGAACCCTCGACCTTCGCCATGGCAAGGCGACGCTCTAGCCAACTGAGCTATACCCGCAAATTTCAAACAGCGAAAAAAGTTTAGCAAATTGTCATGAAAATGCAAACCATTTTTTAATTAACCGATTGCAAAAATGCCTCCGATTTCAGCGGGCTGCTGAGGAGATTTTCCAGAACGCTTTGCAGCCATATCCAGACAGACTGGTTGTCTTCTTCCGCCACTCTCACTCTCAGCGTATCCGAAAGAGGGTAATTCTGCATAAAGTTCACCCATTTAATCAGCGCAATAGAAAGCTGGCTATCTGCTGATGAACTGCATTCATGGCACACTAGATGTCCGTCGGTAGCATGCAGGCAGATGGCATTATTCAGGCTCAACGATGCATCACAAATCCCGCATTTGTTCCAGGGGGAGAGAAAGCCGGTCAGGGTCAGCAGTTTGGTCAGGTAAGCGTGCAGAACGGTTTCCAGCCGGTCGGTTTTCTGAAGATGGTAAAGCGTTTCCTGAAGGAGTGGATAAACCCCCTCCACTTGCTGGTCGGATTGTATCAGCCGATTGGTAAGTTCAGCCAGATAGAAAAGAATGCGGTGCCGTCCAACGTCTTTTTCTTCCGGATAGGCTTTGATCAGGTCCGCCTCATCCAGATAATGGAGGTCGCGCCCGGCAAAACCCATGAGTTCGATTTCATTAAAAAGCTCCAGTCGGCCACAGAACTTACTTTTTAGCCGTCGTGCCCCCTTAGCCAGAAGGTCGATCTTACCGTAATCATCGCACAGCACGGTGACAATCCGGTCCGCTTCGCCAAAATCGCATTTGCGTATGACCAGCCCGATGGTTTTTATATTTTTCTTCATAATCCTGAGGGATAAATGGGATAAATGTGACGAATGGGATAAGTGTCAAATCCCATTTATCACATTTATCCCAACAAATCCCATTTGTCCTAATTTAAAACGAGAATCGTTTCCGTAAATAAAGTTCAATGGCCATAAAACTGCTCACCAGCCCCACCAAAACCACTCCCACAAACTGCCAGCCGAAGGTCAGCCAGAAGTTGTCTTCAAAATGGAGCAAAATAGCATCCAGGCCTACCAGCAGACTTTCATTGCTGATGACACCGAGCAGATTTTTGCTCAAATAAAGCAAAGTCAGCTGGGAAAGGATGGTGCTCAGAAGCAGAGCGAAGACCGCGTACAGGATCCCTTCAAACAAAAATCCACCCCGGATGTAGCCGGTATTGGCTCCCACCAGGCGCATAATGTTGATCTCGTGGCGATGAGTGTGAATGCTTAAATTGATGCTGTTTAAAATAATCAGCACGGCTACAATCGCAAAAATCAGGTTCAGCCAGAAGCCGATTCCCCGGATAAATTGGGTGATATTAAGCACTTTCTCATTCCGGCTTTTTTGCTCCGTATCACTTTTTATTTTTTCCTGATTGACGATACGGGAGAATTCACTGCTTTCCAAAAACATGATAATCCGGTCATTAGAGGACACATCACGCCCCACAATCCGTATCACGTCCGGCAGGGGATTCTGAAGGCTGTTCCGGTCCAGGAACGAGATGACATTGGGGTATTTTTGACCGAAATTCTGAAGCGCTTCTGATTTACTGATATAGATCACAGCACTGACGTCGGGTGACTGTTTTAAACGGTTGACCAGTGTTTGGATGCTGTAATTTTCCACACCCGGCAGGATCTCCGCCCGGATGTCCACTTTTTTGCCGACTGCCTGAATCACGGAATCGCTCGCGTAACTTAAGGCCAGTATCAGATTAAACACAAAAAACATCAGAGCGATGATGAGCGTGGTGGCTACCGTCAGGATTTTGTTGCGCATTAAATTATGCCACCCGTTTTTAAGCATACGGCCCAGTCCGATCCACTTTTTTTTGAAGCCATCTTTTTTAGACCCTAAAAGCCCCATTTGGTTTTATTTTTTATGTTGATTCGATTATACCTTAATTCCGATTAATTATAAATTTTAAATAATTCAATTTTTCTGAAGGCGCGATTTCGCAATCGCGCCGGCGCGGATTATTATCCGCGCCTTCAGAGTGAATGGTTATTATTTTATTTAAAATTTATTTAAGGAGACTCGATTTATACTTCTCCGGCTGATAAGGCTTTAATCGCACCACTTTAATATGCGGGAATTTCACTTTAAGAACTTTGGTGTCCGCCTTCTGATCATATCCTAAACCGATCACATCCGGCTGATGGTCGACGAGACATTGGTAAAAATGATCCTTATGCCCCAAAAGGATCTTATCGATCAATTTGATTTTTTTAAGCGCCTCGTATCGCTCTTCTTCTTTATGTTTGGGTGGACGGCATTTTGATATTTTTACATTTTTATCCCGCGCGACCACAATATATAACTTATCTCCTAATTCCTTAAGCTGCCGGAAAAAATCCATATGTCCCTCATGGATCCCGTCGAACGTGCCGAATCCCATTACTTTTAGCTTTTTGTTCATAATGAAATAACGAAATAACGACATGACGATATGACAAAAAAGAAATGATTTCAACTTATAAATCTTGTCATTTCGTTACAGCGTCATTTCGTTAGTTAAATGATTTCCGCTGAGGGGTTCGTTTTTTAGCAGGGAAAGACAGGGTGGAATAACGTTCGCTGAATCCTTTGGCTGCCTGATAACATTCCTGAATACGTTTGTTATCGGGGTCGATTTCCATCGCCTTTTTTAAAAGTTCAACCGCTTTAGTGAAGCTTTTGGTCTGCAAATAGCAGATACCCAGATCACATAAAGTAAGGCTGTTGTCCGGATCAAGGTTGAGCGAGCGCTCCAGAACAATAATACCCTGAGTGCGTTTACCGGCATTGAAAGTAGACCAGCCGAGACAGCGGAGGATTTCAGGATTGTTTGGATGAAGCGCGTTGGCTTTTTTTAAATACTCAACGGCCTGTTCCCATTTTTGCTGATGAGAAACCAGAAAACCGAGAATATAATAGCCGGTATAACTTTCTTTATCTAATTTAAGGACCCGTTTTGCCGCCTTCTCTGCCCGGTCGAATTTATCCAGACTGACATAGTTATCAGCGATCTCCTCTAAAGCCGCCACACAATTAGGATCTTCAATAAGCAGTTTTTCTGCTTCACTAATCGATTTTTCATGCTCCCCGCTCAGCTTCAGGCTTTCAATGTTTTCTAAAGCATCGAGGATATGGGCCGGATATTTGGATTCATCGGGGTCAGACAGCATATTTCAATAAATTAAATGGTTATTTTAGTATACCTTATTTTACTCTGATTCTCAAGGTAATTGTACCAAAAATAGAGAGACGATTGTACACAAAAGTCGTGTAAATATAATTCTTACTGCATTTCGGATAAAATCCGGTCAATTTCATTTATAAAAGATTGTAGGATTTCATCCCCCCTTTTGATATCTTCTTGTGAGACTAAGTGTCGTTTTGTTCCGAGATCCGTCCGTCTTCTTTTTTGAATATCAAGAGATAAGTTGCCTGCCAAGCTTATCCATTTTGTTAGCTCATCTGTTCCCAGTTCATCAGGCAGAAATTTTTCTAAACGATCAGTATGTGCGGCAATATGAGCAAACCAGGCTATTTGACACTTGTATTTAAAAGGTGGGCCGGAAAAAATAATATTGGGATCATTATCTTTATATTCTGGATATTTTGAAAAAAGTTCAACTAGCCACTTTCTTACACTTTTAAGAAGTTTTATACCTTCTGGCATTGTTAGCTCCCTTGGCTCGCTTTCTAGTATTCCATTTTTATCCAGCCTGCTCATAGTTATAACTTTAAAAGATATCTTTATAACAGATAAGATATTTTTGCGCAAGGGTATACGCTGTTAGATGTAGTTGCGCTGATTTTTTAGTTTATGAATTTTAAAGTTGATAACATTCCGTTTTCGATCATTTTACCTCCGGTTGTAATTAAATAAAATCTATTTTTATGCCTAGTGGCAATAATTTTTTGGGAAAATTCGGAAATATCCAATCTTAAAGCTTCCTGACCATCAACTATCAATTCAGATTTTTTTAAAATTATTGACTTATCAAAATCATTTAACCATTCGGTTAATGTAAGGTCTGTTTCATCCACCCTTATTCCCTCGTGGGTTGCAAGGTTGTCGGTGGCAAAGACAATATCGCTACCGGATGTTTCTTTATTGCTGCGTAATTTATCAATTTTCCAATTTGTCGGATATTGTATCTCAAAACCATATTCTTCACTACTATAAGTTTGCCAGTCAGTTGATGATTCAACTTTATCAGCTTCAGTAGATTTATTAGGCGATTTTGTTTCTGCTTCAGGCTTAGTTAGTTTCTCTAAGCTTTGATTTTTAGTTGGAGTTTGTTGAATGCAACCGAGTAATACTAAACTAAAACCCAAAAGTGTGAGTAAAATTGTTTTTTTCATAATATTTAGCTTGATTATTATAAAAAAGCGTTCGCAGCCGCGGCCAGCCCTCCAGGATGACCGGTATCAAAACGCTCTCCTTCGATCTCTACTGCCCATATTTTCTGATCTTCCTGCAGCTTAATAAACCCGTCGATCAGCCGTTTTTCTCCTCCTTTGCTATTGGTTGCTTTTTTAAGAGCATTAAAGATCTCTGGCGAGCAGACATATTTGCCGATGATTCCAAGGTCGCTCGGCGATTCTTCGGGGCGGGGTTTCTCTACCATTTCCAAGACTTCATACAATCTGCCTTGATGCTCGCCGGGTCTGATCATGCCATACAGCACACTTTTTTCTTTTGGGATCCGCTCCACGGCCAGTAGGCTTTCACCTTTAAATTGGTCTATTAGCTGTTTGGCGGCAGGAACGTCGCCTTTAACAATATCATCCCCAAAAAGCACCAGGAAAGGCTCACCGCCCACCGCCTCTTCCGCCATCAGGACGGCATGTCCGTCGCCGAGGGGTTCATCCTGATACACAAAGGTGAATTGGGCGGTTTTATGAATCGGTTTCACTTTTTCCAGAAGGTCATACCTTCCTTTACTTTCCAGAAAAATCTCCAGTTCCGGATGATGGGAGAAGTGGTCCCTGATCAGTTCTTTTCCTTTGGAGATCACAAAAATAATCTCTTCAATTCCGCTCAGCACTGCTTCTTCCACCAAATACTGGATTACCGGTTTATCCACAATCGGGAGCAGTTCTTTGGGGACGACTTTAGTGGCCGGCAGGAAGCGGGTGCCCATGCCCGCGACAGGCAGGACGGCTTTTCTTATCTTCATAATATAATTTAAGACTTTTATGACTTTTAAGACTTTTACGATTATTACGATTATGTATTTTATTCGATCCTAATAGTCGTAATAATCTTCACTGTCCTAAAAGTCTTAAGTTTTTATCTTCACAATCCGCATCTGAATAGCACTGCGCTTAGGGATCCGGATGTAAAGCACATGGTCTTTTTGGGTGGCTTCGATTTTTTGAGAATTGACGTTGGCCGGCAGAATAACGGATCGGCTGAACCGTCCCCAAAAACATTCCTGAACATAATAATCCCGTTTTTTAAACTCAAAATCACTCAGATCCGTCTGGCGTTCACCCCGTATGGTCAACACATCATTGGTCACGATCACTTCGGTTTTGTCCAGATTCACCCCGGCGATAGGAGTGATGACCAGGATCTCTTTTTCGTTTTCCAGAATATCGATGGGTAACTGCCCGAAGCCTTCAGGTGACTGAGATAAAGCGCTCGCATCATTCACATCCACCTCTCTCGAGGCAGGAATAATGTTGACTGGCGGTTTGATCTGCACATGCTTCATAATACTAATAGGTGATCTAATTGGGGCCTGATTGGTGACCTAATGGAGAACCTAATTGTTTGTTTTATCACTGGACCACTTTTCACTGGATCACCAGCTCACTTGTGAACAGGTGAATACGTGATCCAGTGTTCTAGTGAAAACTACAATTAGACCTCCCATTAGATCTCCTTCGCCGTAGGCGAAAGGCCTCCAATCAGTAATTATTTTTTAGCTTTTTTGGTTTTCGGAAAGAATTTATTGAATTCCTCCTTATTCAGAACTTCTTTTTTCAGAAGGGCGGTGGCGATTTTATCCATCAGAGCTTTATTGTCCGAAACTAGCTTAGTGGTTCGTTCTTCCGCTTCGTTGATAATCTTCCGGATAGCCTCATCGATTTTGCCAGCGATGGCTTCGCTGTAGTTTTTAGAATAGCCCATATCCGTCCCCATAAAGCTGCCGGTGCTTTTATCTCCGAAGATCATCAGGCCCAACTCAGGGCTCATTCCATATTCGGTGACCATGGCCCGTGCGATGGCGGTAGCCCGCTGGAGGTCGCTACTGGCGCCGGTAGTCACTTCGCCAAAGAAAGTTTTCTCGGCTACATAACCTCCGAGAAGGGAGCAGATATCATCTTTGAATTTAGAAACGGATTTTAAGTGCACATCCTGTTCCGGCATGGCCCAGGTAACGCCCAACGCCATACCGCGCGGGATGATGGTGACTTTGTGAATAGGGTCGCATTTGGGCAGAAGTTTGCCCACCAGCGCGTGACCCACTTCGTGATAAGCCGTGATCTTCTTCTCTTCTTCCGATAAGCGCCGGGATTTCCTTTCCGGCCCTAAACCCACTTTTTCCACCGCTGTTTCCAGATCCTGATGCACCACTTTTTTACGGTCGTTTTTGCCGGCCAGAAGCGCGGCTTCATTAACAAGATTCTCCAGATCGGCTCCGGAAAAACCCGGAGTCTGCTGAGCGATCTTCTTTAAATCCACTTTTTTATCCAGAGGCTTGTCGCGTACATGGACCTCAAGAATGGCTTCACGTTCAATTAGATTGGGCATGTCGATAATCACACGGCGGTCAAAACGGCCGGGACGGGTTAAAGCTGAATCCAGGATATCAGGCCGGTTGGTAGCGGCCATTACAATCACGTTGGTCTCTTTCTCAAAACCATCCATTTCCGTCAGAATCTGATTCAAAGTCTGTTCCCGTTCGTCGTGTCCGCCTCCCATGCCGAATCCGCGCTGCCGGCCCACGGCATCGATTTCATCGATAAAAATGATGCAGGGAGCATTTCGTTTAGCTTTTTGAAAAAGGTCACGCACACGGCTGGCGCCGACTCCTACAAACATCTCTACAAATTCCGAGCCGGAGATACTGAAAAACGGAACATTCGCTTCGCCGGCCACGGCTCGTGCCAGCAGGGTTTTACCGGTGCCGGGCGCGCCTATCAGCATCACACCGCGAGGGATCTTTGCCCCGATCTTGGTGTATTTTTTTGGGTTTTTTAAGAAATCCACTACCTCCACCAGCTCCTCCTTAGATTCTTCCATGCCGGCCACGTCTTTAAACGTCGTCTTTTTTTTGCCGTTTCCCGAGTAAACGCGCGCCTGGGATTTGCCGAAGCTGAACGCGCTGTTCGCCCCTTTTCCAAGCTGTTTAGCCATAAAAATAATAAGGGCTATAAACAGGATGATCGGCAGCCAGCCCGAAATCACGTTCAGCCAGAAAGCGGCGGCTTCGGTGCTGATGGCTTTGATCTCGGTAGGATTTTCAGGGTCGCTGAAGCCAAGATCTTTCAGGCTTTCACCTTCCGGACGAACCGCGAAATAACTTTTACTGTTCTTGTCGGTCGCATAGATCTTGCTGTTTTTGATCTCGAGTTCCGAAAAACGCTGATCCTGGTAATAGGCGGTCATCTGGCTGATAGGGATCTCCTCGGCTCGTTTATCTTCCGTAGCCCCCTGGGGATTAAAAAGGTAATAGACCACCGTTAAAATCAGGGCGATCAGAAGAACATACCCCAAACTGTTGTTCCGTTTAGGGGGGCGGAACTGAGGATTCTGATGGGGGGGCTGAGGGGGCATTTGTGGCATATCTTTTGGTGGTTTATTCGTGTATAACTTTACCCTATTTGCTGTCTAAAATTCAAGACGCAAAAAGTCTTAAGCCTTAAGCCGTAAGTCATAAGCTAGTCATCAGCTTAAGGCTTAAGACTTACAGCTTAAGGCTTTGGCTTGATTTCCTTCACGCCTCCCATAAAAGGCCAGAGCACTTCCGGCACCACCACCGTTCCGTCCTTTCTTTGATTATTTTCGAGTAAAGCGATGATCGTTCGGGTAGAAGCCATGGCCGTTCCGTTTAAAGTGTGCATAAAATGGGTACCGTTTTCATCTTTGAACCGAATGCCGCCCCGGCGTGCCTGAAAATCCGTGCAATTCGAACATGACGTTAGTTCGCGATAATTTTCCTGAGTCGGGATCCACACTTCACAGTCATATTTTTTGGCCGCCGGTGCTCCCAGATCTCCGCCGCAGATATTCACCACCTGATAGGGGAGTTTGAGCTCCTGCAGGATCTCTTCTTCGATGCTGAGTAAAAATTCATGTTCTTCCCAGGATTTATCCGGATGGCAGAAGGAAAACATCTCCATTTTGTCGAATTGATGAACCCGCAAGATTCCCCGTGTGTCCTTGCCGTAACTGCCGGCCTCGCGCCTAAAACAGCTGGAAAAACCGACATAGCGCTTGGGCAGTTCATCGGCCTTGGTAGCTTTAAACATATGCAGACCCGAGAGCGGCACTTCCGACGTCCCCACCAGAAACAGGTTGTCATCGTTGGAATTGACACAGTAGATCTCGTTCCGGTCTGCCGGAAAGAAGCCGGTGGCATACATCATATCTTCTTTGACCAGCATCGGAACCGTAACAGGAGTAAAACCTTTGCTGATGTATTTCTGAAGCAGCCATTGGATGAGGGCGAATTCCAATTGTACTGCCTCATTCTTCAGATAATAAAAACGGGCTCCGCTCACTTTGGCAGCGGTTTCTGTATCGATTAAGTCCAGAAGGGCTCCCAGTTCCAGATGGTCTTTCGGTTTAAAATCAAAAACAGGTTTCTCTCCCACTGTCCGCACCACCGCGTTTTCGTTTTCATCTTTTCCTTCCGGCACGCTCTCGTGCGGGGGATTGGGGATCTGATCGGTCAATTCCTTAAGTTGAACAAAAAATTTGTTCAATTCCTTTTCAGCCTCATCCAGTTTTCCATCCAAAGTTTTCATTTCCGCGATCTTGCTTTGTCGCTGGCCGGGCGGAAGGTTGGGAATTTGTTTGGAAACCGAGTTCTTTTCGGCCCGGAATTCTTCCACTTTCTGGAGGACTCCGCGGTATTCCTCATCCAGTTTTAAAACACGGGGAATATCCGCTTCCACGCCTTTTTTAGCAAAACCTTTGGCGTATAGTTCCTGGTTTTCACGGAGGTCTTTAAGGTCGATCATTCTTGAAACCGATTAAAGATTAAGGATTAAAGATTAAAGTTATAGGCTCTTAAACCCTTCAGCTTAAATCTTAAATCTACAGGAAAAAGCTTACCTAAAAAGAGCCCTGCTGGCAAGGAGGGTTTAAGTTTGACCCTTCAAGGTTTTCAGGGTCAACATGAATCCAATTGAATGTTGACAAAAATTAAAATACTAGATAAGATAACTCCCTTTGTCATTTAATATCATTTTATGAAGTTTGATCTGAAAAACATCTGCAGTGATGAACTGTCTGATGGGGAAGTTAAGGATATTTGTAAAGAAATCAAAGCCCGCAATCTTGGAAAGGAAAAAAAACCATCTAAATTTGCCGCCAGAAATAGAGATGCCGAACGTCTTCATGGGTCGGATGAGCCGCGTCAAACCGCTTATGGTTATGAGTATGCTCGTGACCCTTTCCGTGAAGACTGTGAACGAATCGTATACAGCAATGCGTCTGAACGGATGGGGGGAAAGACTCAGATGATCCCGCTTCCTCAGCGTGCGCACATCACCAACAGAGGAATCCATACGGATCGCGTTTCCCAGACAGCCCGTTCGGTTGCGCGTGAACTTGGGATGAACGAAGATCTGACAGAGGCGATCGGCCGCGGGCATGACCTTGGCCATCCGCCGCTGGGCCATCAGGGTGAAATACTTCTTACAACCGCAATATTCTCAGCATTGGCAAGGGCTAAAAAAGAAGATGGGGAGGTTCGAGAATTATTAGAATTGCTGGGTGAAGACCGGCAGGATCTGCTGAAAGTCCTTGGCATGTTCAAACACAATATTCAGGGGCTTAATGTCGTGGATCGCGTGGAAGGCAGACGAGGTTTTCCTAAGGCTGGCCTGAATCTGACCAATCAGGTGCGGCATGGGATTATATCGCATGACGGAGAAAAAGATGTCTATGGGGTAAAGCCGAGACTGCACATTAAAGGAAAAACCATTGAAAGGGATATTAAAAGATACCGAAAGAGGATCATAGAAGCATCGGCATCCTTGGATTTTGAAGGGGATTTGCATGACGCGAGTGACGATGAGATTAAAAAATTTGTAGAACAAGTAGATAATAGAATCCATAAGGGGGTAAAAAGAAACAAAAAGAAAGAAGTTAAAGGAGCTAAGCCTGTCACGATCATTCCGGTTACGATGGAAGGGGGGATAGTCATGATGATCGATGTTCTGCAGTACGTGGGGGAAGACTTGGAAGATCTGATCAGCTTGGGGGTGGTTGAACGCAAACATATTCTACCGGAAATAGTCCAGGTGTTAGGCAATAATGGTTCGGATATCATCCATACCTTATTATCCGATCTGGTGGTGCATAGTTATGGGAAAGACCATCTTTGCTACAGTAAAAAAGTCGCTGACGCCCTGCATAAGCTCAAACGAAACTTTCTATATGAGTATTATGATAAGGTGAATTCCTGGGTGGAGGCGGAAGCGCAGGATCCCCGTATTGCAAAACAGGCAGGCAATTTACAGGAACGGATGAACTATTTATTCCGGAAATATCTAAAGGCGTTAAGCTATACTTATAAACATCCTGGCTGCCAGATCGTCAGAGGGTATATGGAAGACCGGGATATGCATGATTATTATGCAAAAATGGACTTGGAATATCCTGTCAGCATTTGTCAGACCGTAGTAGATTATATTGCCGGCTTTACGGACAAGTTCTTCTTTGAGGAATCCGGGAAGCTGGACGAATAGATATTAAACGGTGAGTCGGATCAGCTTTACGCTGTCGCGTCCTCCGCTGACGATCTGGATATCGGAAAGGCCAAGATTCTTTTTCAGGAATTTTAAAAGTTCCGCATTCGCCGCGCCGCGTATCGGCTGGGCCGCCACTTTGACCTTATACGTCCCGTCTTCCAGCTGGTCCGCGATCTCGGTTTTAGGCGCTTTGCTTTGAACTTTTACCTTTATATATAAAGGACTTTTCTTTTTTAGGTCATCAGCGATTTGTTGAACAAATTTTGTATTCATAATCCTATACGAAAAAAAGAAAATATTTCAGATTTCTGAATTCTGATTTAAATCTCAAATCTCAAATCAGAAATCATTGTAAATGATTTCTGCGCCATTTCTCAATCTCTGCATGGTGTCCGGAAAGCAACACCTCCGGTACCTTCATTCCGTGGAACATCTCTGGTTTGGTGTAATGCGGATACTCTTTTTTCCGCCCTAATTTTTTCGAAAAAGTCTCCTCCTCGTGAGAGGCCTCTTTCCCTATCGCGCCGGGCACCAGCCGGCTTACCGCATCCACCACCACCATCGCTGCCAGCTCCCCGCCGGACAAAACATAATCGCCGATTGAGATTTCCTGGTCCACCAACGAATCGATTACCCGCTGATCAATGCCCTCATAATGGCCGCATAACAGAATTAATTGAGTAAATTTTTTGTTCAATCTTTCCACTTTTGTTTGCGTGAGTCGCTGGCCTTTTGGAGTCAGATAAATCACAGGCGCTTTCTTAGCTTTTTTCTTCACATCTTCAATACAGTCGAAAAGCGGCTGAGGGGTAAACACCATGCCCGCTCCGCCCCCATACGGCGTGTCATCCACTTTCTTATGTTTATCTTTGCTGTAATCACGGATGTCGTGGATCTTGATTTTAATCACCCCTTTTCCCTGCGCTTTCTTTAAAATGGATTCATTCAGGAATCCTTTAAACATTTCCGGGAAAATGGTGAGAATGTGAAAAGTCATAGCAAAACAACGATACAACGACATAACTTTATTTGCAATTAGCGACGGTTGGTTAATTAAATTGTTATTTCGTTATTTCGTTATTTCGTCTATAATAAACACCGTTAAAAAATAAACATCAAAATCATGAAAAAATTAATGATATCAATCATTATTTTATCAATCCTGGCGTTGCCATCAGGAGTTTTAGCGCTGTCCACCCCCACCGTGTCAGCACCGTCTAAGATGGATGCGGATTTTTACACATTTACAATCAGCGTTCCGATTGGTTCGACCGTGAGTGTGCTGGGCGGTCCCAGTTTTCTTCCGCCCGTCACCGATGGTGCGGGCAGTGATGAGCTGGATGGCGAAGTGGAAGTGATGGTCGGGCTGGCTCAGGAGCAGGTGAATGTATTCTCCATTACGGCTGAACGGGAAGGGGAATTCAGCGATTCGGTGGAAGTAACGATTCATGAAACGAGCGGTGCCTCAGGCGGCCAAAACCCACAGGGCGATATTACGGCGCCGGACGCTCCGGTTCTTCAGGATATCGAGAACCCAATCACCGCTTATCAGTACACAATTAAGGGCTCATGCGAGGCAGACGCCAATATCTATGTGCGGGACACGGAAGGGAATGTGGTTGGCAGCACTCAGGCGAATTCCAATGGAATTTTTCAGGTGACCGTTGATCTGGAAGTCGGAAAGACCAATCGTCTGAACGTTTCCGCGGAAGACGCGGCCGGCAATGAAGGGTCGGCGGCCCAGGCCGTGATTCAGGCGGTTCAGCCCGATTATCCGGAGGAACAGGAATCGCCAGCCGTTTCAGACTGCCCTTTTAAAGATGTAGACGGTCATTGGGCGGAAGATTATATCTGCACGATGTATGAAGAGGAGATCGTGAGAGGGCGAACCGAAACAACATTTGACCCCAACGCCAACATCACCCGCGCGGAACTCACTAAGATCGCTTTGAATACCTTTGGCCATTCTGTTTATTCCGCGGTTTCCGAACCGCCATTTGCGGATGTGCCGGTCAGTGCCTGGTATGCCCCGTATGTGCAGACGGCCAAAGAGATGGCGATCGTCGGCGGGTTTCCGGATGGCACCTTCGGTCCCGATAAACCCATCACCCGCGCCGCCACCATGAAGATATTAGTGGTCGCCTCTGAACTGGATGATGTGGGATACGTCGCGGATTTTCCGGATGTCCAGGATGATGACTGGTTTTCCAAATACGTGGGTTTCGCGCAGGTAAATGAAATCGTTGGCGGTTACGCGGATGGTAAATTCCATCCCGACAGCCTGATCACCCGCGCGGAAGTGGCGAAGATCGCCATGAAACTGCTGGAATTAACGGAATAATTTCATTTATCATTTATCATTTATCATTTATCATTTGTTTTGAATTCTGATTTTTTCGTATTTCGGATTTAGTATTTAGAATTTTAGAAAATATGGATTACAAAATCGCTGACATCAAACTCGCCGATTGGGGCCGAAAAGAAATCGACTTGGCGGAAAAGGAAATGCCGGGCCTGATGGCACTGCGTAAAAAATACGGCAAAACAAAACCCCTGAAAGGCGCCCGCATCGCCGGTTGTATCCATATGACCATCCAGACCGCTGTTCTGATTGAAACGCTGAAGGAATTAGGCGCTGACGTCAGGTGGTCGAGCTGTAACATATTCTCCACTCAGGACCACGCCGCGGCCGCCATGGCTAAAGCCGGTGTACCTGTTTTTGCATGGAAAGAGGAATCAGAAAAAGAATACTGGTGGTGTATTGATCAGACGCTGAAGTTTAAAATGGGGGCGAAGCCCACCAAAGTTTCAGCGACGGTGGGACCTAATATGATCCTCGATGACGGAGGGGATTTAACCCAGGTCGTTTACAAACGTCCGAAGTTCCTGAAAGATATAAAGGGCATCACCGAAGAAACCACAACCGGTGTTCACCGGCTGTATGAGATGATGAAAAAGGGAAAACTCAAAAATCCCGCCATCAATGTGAACGACAGCGTCACCAAATCCAAATTTGACAATCTCTACGGTTGCCGGGAATCCTTGGCCGACGGTATTAAGCGTGCCACCGATATAATGGTGGCCGGCAAAGTCGTAATTATCGCTGGCTTCGGAGACGTTGGAAAGGGATGTGCGAAGTCGATGTCAGGACTCGGCGCTCGTATCATCATAACGGAAATCGACCCCATTAACGCTTTGCAAGCCGCAATGGAAGGGTATCAGGTGATGACCATGGATGAGGCTTGTAAAATCGGCGATATCTTCGTTACTGCCACGGGTAATTACCACGTAATAAATGCCAAACACCTGCGCGCCATGAAGGATCAGGCGATTGTGTGCAACATCGGGCACTTCGACAGCGAAATCGATGTCGCATCGCTGAAGAAATACAAAAAGATCAACATCAAGCCTCAGGTCGACAAGTATATTATAGGTAACCCGCCTTCGCGTCGTTCCGGACGGGCAGGCAAGGAAATCATCCTTCTGGCCGAAGGGCGATTGGTCAATTTAGGCTGTGCCACTGGCCATCCCAGTTTTGTGATGAGCAATTCCTTCACCAATCAGGTGCTGGCGCAGATCGAACTGTTTACCAAATTCGAAAAATATCCCCCCGGCGTGTACATGCTCCCCAAAAAACTCGACGAAGAAGTCGCCCGCCTGCATCTGCCGAAAATCGGTGTAAAATTGGATAAACTGACCCCGAAACAGGCTAAATACATCGGCGTTTCCCCAAACGGCCCGTTCAAACCGGATCATTATAGGTATTAAGGCTGTCTGAACTGTGATTTATGTGATTAAATGATGGTCATGATTTGATTGCCATGATTGACCACTGATTAAAAATATTTTTGTAATTCAAAAATAGACATATCATGTTAAATCAATGAATCATAATAATCACAGTTCAGACATTGGGTTGACGAAAAAGGGAGTATTTTGTAAACTGTAGTCACATCATCACTCATTACGAGCAGCCGTTAGGGATTTGGCCCTGTGACCGGCTCCGCAACCCCATCCAACTGACGACGGACGGAAGGTGCGAAATCCAATTAAGATGAGCAGTCATAAGACTTCTCATTGCAGAAGTTATTTTTTTACCAGAAAAAACAATGTCCAAATATTTTTTCACCTCCGAATCCGTGACCGAAGGCCACCCCGATAAGATCTGCGACCAGATTAGCGACGCGGTGCTGGATGAAGTGCTGAAAAGCGATCCCGACGGGGCGTGCTGTTGTGAGGTATACACCACGACCGGCATGGTGCTGGTGGGCGGGGAGATTACCACCGAAGCCTATGTGGATATCCAGAAAGTCGTCCGTGGCGTGCTGAAAGACATCGGTTACAACAATTCGGATTACGGGATGGATTACAAAAGCTGCGCGGTGCTGAATGTGATTCACGAACAAAGTGAAGATATCGCTCAGGGTGAAGACCCGGATAAAGCCCCGCACAAGGCGCAGGGAGCAGGGGATCAGGGGATTATGATGGGGTACGCCTGCACGGAAACGCCGGAGCTGATGCCGCTCCCTATTATGCTGGCCCATAAACTGGCTAAACGATTGGCCGAGGTACGGAAAGACGGCACACTGTCTTACCTCCGCCCTGACGGCAAAAGTCAGGTGACGGTTGAATATGAGGACGGGAAGCCGATCGGCGTGGAGGCGGTAGTGATTGCCGCCCAGCACGATCCCGATGTGGAATATGAGAATTTGAAAGCTGACATCATCGAGCATGTTATTAAACCGGCTTGCGGCAATCTGATCACAGATAAGACCAAGTTTTTAATCAACGAAACCGGCAAGTTTGTGGTGGGTGGACCTCAGGGGGACACGGGCATGACCGGCCGGAAGATTATTGTTGATACTTACGGCGGTATGGGTAGGCACGGCGGCGGCGCGTTCAGCGGAAAAGTGCCCAATAAACAAGACAGGAGCGGAAGTTATATGGCCCGCTACATCGCCAAAAACGTAGTAGCCGCGGGTCTGGCAGATAAATGCGAGATCCAGTTGGCGTACGCCATTGGTTATCCCGAACCGGTATCTGTTCACATAACTACATTTGAGACAGGCAAGGTGTCTGATGAAAAAATTGAGGAAGCCATTAAAAAAGTATTCGACATGACGCCCGCCGGCATCATACAGACCTTAGATCTGAAACGGCCCATTTACCGAAAAACCGCCTGCTACGGCCACTTCGGCCGTCCGGAATTCAGCTGGGAACAGACGGATAAGGTGGAGGAGCTGAGGAAGGTAATCGGTTAGTTAAAGGTTGTTGTAGGCAGTGTTGCAAATTTGATCCGCTATACAGAGGCTACCTTAGACTACCTCTGTAATGTTTGATCATATACCCTGGAATTACTCTTTTATTAACCATCCTATCAGTTTTTTGTTGAACTGTTTGGAACCTGTCTGTACCGCTAAAATGTTCAACTAAGTCTATAACGTTACCGATAATAGTATCATGGAGACCATGTTCATATATTTCTCCCTTGAATCTAATTTGACTAGCCATCTGAATATCCTCTTTGGCTCCAAGAAGCATACCTTTTATCACATGTCCGGTTAGATTAGCTGAGGTAGTTCTATGGCTACCATTCAACAAAAAATACTCAACTCGCGGATTTTGTCTTAGATATTCTTGAAGAAGAGCACTATCTGTTCCTTCAAAATGAGAAGTTACAAGATTTCTGTGTATTAACGGAACAGGTGGGAGTTCATCTCCATTGCCATTTCGATAAATTTCAAAATACCTTTCTAAAACTTCCGCACTGTGTACCGGAAAATCCCTTGTGGTAATGACCTGTGTTGGACTTAATTCTTTGAATTTCATGTTTAGAATATGACATGAAATACTATAATTGTCAATTAATACTGCGATAGTGTAAAATGACTCAATTTAAAACGGATAAGGAAGAAGATGATCCGAGGCGAAGGATATTACGGTCAGTTAATTAACGGCTGTTATGTGAACCGATCGTAACACGATGAACCGAGACAATTTCTAAAAATCAATTCTCCTTTTGGTAAAATTCTATGATATTTCCTTCCGTATCTTTGGCTTGAAAGATTTGGTATTTCTCAATTTTTTCCAGTAGCATGACAATTTCACAATTTTTGCTTTTCACAAGCTCCAGCATTTTGTTTATATTTTTAACTTGAATATTTGGTACAACATTATTGCCACTGGAAACTTCTTCACCATCAACCGCCGGATTAAAAAGAAGAAAGGAAATGTTCTCAAAGTCAAACGAACTCATGCGTTCGTCTTTTGAAGATACTTTAACATCAAAAATATCTTCATAGAATTTTACCGCTCTGTCCATATCTTTGACTGATAAATACATAGCTTTGATTTGTGGTTTCATATTCATAAGTTAATTGTGAATGTTCTAGCCAGACATAATAAAGCCTAAATCTCCACTTTCTCCCCTTTAATTCTTTCCCCCAAAAACCTGCTTCCCAAATCTCCAAATCGTTCAGGACAGTCGGTTGTGTAGTAGATTCGTTTTCCTTTTTTAGAGAGGCTTTTTTCTAGATCCGGATGGCGTTTAAAGTAATCCTCAATCGCGTCAGCTGCGGCTTTGGCGGATGAGATCACGACGACCTGCCTCCCCATCATCCGTTCGATCTCTTTCTGGAGCAGGGGATAGTGGGTACAGCCAAGGATCAGGGTATCCACATGGGCGTGTTTAAGTGGCCGTAAATAAGTTTTAAGCATCATGCGTGTAACGGTCGTTTTGATCATCCCTTCTTCCACAAGCGGAACAAGAAGCGGGCAGGCTTTTTCGATTATTTTGACTTTATTAAGAGCACGCTTGTCTTTTGGTTTATATAAATCGGATTCGTATTTTTTAAGCTCCCGTTCGTAAGCCCCGCTCTGGATGGTACCGCGTGTTCCGATGACACCGATTTGCCCGAGACGAGTCGACCTTAAAGCTTCCTCAGCCGCCGGGATCAAAACGCCCAGAATAACCAGCTTACCTTTATATATACTTTGTACATGCCGAAGGGCGTCGGCCGAGGCGGTGTTGCAGGCCACGATGATGAGCTTACAGCCTTGTTTAGTCAGGAAGTCTACGTTCTGAACAACTAATTTGTTCACAAGTTCAGTAGAACGGCTTCCGTAAGGCATATTCGCCTGGTCTCCTAAATACACATAATCAAAATCCGGATACTTTTTTAAGTATTCTTTCATCACGGTCAGTCCGCCGAAACCTGAGTCAAAAATGCCAATCATCTATTTACATATTAAATGCGCAAATAAGATTACAACAAAAACTCAAAAACATCCACTGTCTGAACTGTGATTTTTATCATTTATAATAATCATGATCATCAATCATGACCATCATTTAATCAGAAAAATCACAGTTCAGACAATTACAGACTGAGCCAAACAAAAATCAGGAGAAGCTGCTGGAGCTTCTTTAAGCCCTGTCTTTGGTCCATGAAGGTGTATTAAACCTGAGGGGCGGGAGGCTGAGGGGCTGAGCCTTTAAGAACGGGCCACTGGCCGAAAGCGAATATCAAAAAGATAATCAGGTTAATAGCAGGAATAATCATTAAAATGACGTACCAGCCCGGATAGCCTGCCTTTTTGAAGATCTTGTACCAGGCAATCAAAAAAACGACAGCGACAACAAGCATAACGATGAGGCTTGTAACACCTGTCTGCATGAGAGAAGAAATATCCATAACGATTTAAGGTTAAATTTTATTTTTATAACATTTATAGTTTTGCATAAAAAAGCTAAAAAATGCAAATTTTTTTTCGGCCGGCTTGCCCATAAATAGGGATGGCGTTATATTAAATTTAAATTACGATTAATCTTGTAATTTTGTAATTTTCTAATTTTGCAATGATTATGAGCTCAACCATCACCCATATCCACGCCCGCGAAGTCCTCGATTCCCGCGGGAATCCTACTGTAGAAGTCGACGTGGCAACCGACGATCATTTTGCGTCTGCTATTGTGCCGAGCGGTGCCAGTACCGGCCAACATGAGGCGGTGGAATTAAGAGATGGTGATAAAGACAGGTACGGGGGAAAGGGAGTTTTAAAAGCAGTTGAAAACGTGAACACAAAAATTGTTCAAGAATTCAAAGACGCCGACGTCCGCAACCAGCGCGAAATCGATAAACGTCTCATCAGTATGGACGGCACACCAAATAAAGGGAATTTGGGGGCCAATGCGATCCTCGGCGTATCACTCGCAGTGTCCCGCGTGGCCGCGATGGTGGAAGGACTGCCTTACTATCAGTATCTCGGCAATCTGGGTAACAAAGGTGAAAGCTATTTGATGCCCACCCCGATGATGAATATTTTAAATGGGGGAAAGCATGCGATCAAATCCACCGACCTGCAGGAATTCATGATCATGCCGGTAGGGGCACCGACATTCCGCGAAGCGCTTCGTTACGGCGCAGAAACATTTCACACCTTAAAAAAGATTATCAAAGAAAAGGGTTTTTCTACCGCGGTGGGCGATGAGGGGGGTTTTGCCCCCAGCCTTTCCAGTAACGAGGAGGCATTGAAACTGATTGTGGAAGCCATTGAAAAAGCCGGTTACAAACCGGGGGAGGAGATCGGCATCGCGATGGATCCGGCCGCTTCTGAGTTCTTTGAAAACGGAAAGTATCAGCTCAGGTCCGAAAACCGCGCGCTAACATCAGAAGAAATGGTGGATTATTACGCGGAGCTGGCGGAAAAATATCCCATCTTCTCCATCGAAGACGGTTTGGCGGAAGATGACTGGGAAGGATTCCGGCTCATGACGGAAAAACTGGGCGATAAGATCCAGATTGTTGGCGATGATTTGCTCGTCACTAACACCGAACGGCTGAAAAAAGCGATCGAAGGCAAAAACTGCAATTCCATTCTCATCAAACTGAACCAGATCGGCACCTTATCCGAAACCATCGATGCGATTCAGATGGCGTCCGATGCCGGTTTCACGTCGGTCGTCTCCCACCGTTCCGGCGAAACTGAAGACACGACCATTGCGGATTTTGTGGTGGGAATGGGAACCGGTCAGATCAAAACCGGGTCGCTTTGCCGGACGGATCGGATCTGTAAATATAATGAATTACTGAGAATCGAGGAGGCGTTGGGGGAGAAGGCGGAATATCAGGGAATGATTAATAATTAAGACTTAAGAATAGCTAAAAGAATTGTCCAAGAATTGTTCCACAGCAATACTTTGGCGATTCTTAAGCAATTCTTTCTTATTAAAAAATAATATTTCAAATCTGCAAAGCAATTCAATTGCCCTTCCTGTATTTTGGTGCTAATCTTTTGCGCGACTTTTTATCTTTAATCAAGTTCTATGAATAAACGAACTTTTTCAAAATTAACCGCTCTTTTAGTAGCCGTCTTTTTCGGCCTGACAGCATGCGGCGGCAGCGGTTCAGAATCTCCCGAAACCGTGATGCAGAAATTCAAAGACACAGCCAAAGACATTAAAGCCGCTGATTTTTCAGTCACATTGGCTATGAAGGGGGTGGATAAAGAAGATAATATTGATTTTGATCTGTATGGGGACATCAAACTGGATCGGCGCGAGGATGTGGAGCGGAAAGCTGATGCTGATGTGAAAGTCGAAGGAGTTTTGAACGCCGGTGGCAAGAGCTTGGATGGCCGTCTCGACTTTAAGATCCGAACGCTGGGTGAAAATTTTTACTTTAATCTGATGGCGCTTGAGGCCAATGACCCGGGTTTTGAAAACCTTAAACCAATCATTGAGCCTCTTAAAACAAAATGGCAGCATCTGGCCAGCGACTTTGTTCCCGAAAGCATTCGCGAGCTTCAGCAAAAAGATCCGGAGACCCTTGAAAGAGAGGCTCAGTTAAAAGAATTATTTGTAAAAACCAAATTATTTGATGTGATAAAGGAATACGGAGATGAAAGCCTGAAGGGTAAGAAGGTCTATCATTACGGTCTTCGTATCAATAAAGACGGCTTAAAGGCTTATACCAGCAAAGCCGCGGCCATCAATGGCCGGGAGATGACGGACGCGGAGGCAGAAGAAGCCGCCTTGTTTGCTGATTCAGTCACGAATATGGAGATGTGGATCGGTGTTAAAGATTATTACCTATATAAAGGCGTAGTCACGCTCGGTTCCGATAATCCCGAGAACAATGTAAGTTCCGAAGTCAGCCTGACGTATTTGGCCAACAGCTACGACACAGATATGAATATCGAGCCGCCGGCAGCGTTTGAGGAGTTTAACCCGATCACACTGATGATGGGCCTGCAGATGCCTGTGATGAGCGATGAGGAAGGGGCGATAACAGATGAGGAGAATGATATGACGGAAGCGGAATAATCATAAAAACCTAAAAGCCCCGCCCCAGATCCTGAAACAAGTTCAGGATGACAATGGGGCGGGGCTTTTTGATGGCTTGTCATTGATTTCTTTTTCCGATATTCTGATGGGCGTAAAACAAAGACACATGACCTCCGTTATAATCATTTATGGAAGCACAGGCGGGAACACCGAAATGGTCGCTGAAACCGTGGCGGATTTTCTGAAAGAAAAAAAAGTCAGAGTCGATGTTAAACGCGCGGAACAAAGCACCGCCAAAGACCTTCTAAAATACGATGTCTGTATTCTGGCCAGCCCTACGTATGGTCATGGACTCCTGCAAGAACACATGGCAAAATTTATGAAAGGGATTAAAGACATCGACCTGAAGGGCAAACCCTGTGCGGTGATCGGCCTGGGGGATCCGAAATATGAGATGCAGTATCACATCGAATCCGCCCCGATTTTAGAAAAGAAGCTGACGGGTGCCGGTGGGAAGATCCTGCTGCCAGCTCTCCGCATCAGCCGGACACCGGTGATGCATCTGAAAGGGATTATTCCGCATTGGACGAAGCAATTAATTAATTTAATCATATAATCTGAAGGCGCGATTAATTAATCGCGCCGGCGAGGATAATTATCCTCGCCTTCAGTAGATATGACGTTTGTAAAAAATATGAACAGAACCACCTTAAAAGTAGCGGGCGAAAGCGGAATGGGCCTCCTGAGTGTCGGGAGGATTGTGGCAAAAGTGCTGAAGCACATGGGCTTTTATGTGCATTCCGACCGCGAATATCCCTCGCTGATTAAGGGCGGGCATTCTAATCTGCAGATAGACTTTGACTTAAAGCCCATTCACTCGCTTTCGCGCGAGGTGGATTTGGTGATCGCACTGGATAGATCAGGTTTGATGGAATATCTGGATGTTATAAAGAAAGGCGGTGTGCTGGTGCACGGTTATGAACGTCATCATTTAATAAAAGATCTGCACACCAAAGCCAAGAAACGGAATATTAAATTGATGTACCTGCCGGCGCATACGATTGCCCGCAGTCTCGGCGGAAGTGATGTGATGGTAAACATGGTGTTGCTTGGTCTGATATGGAGGATTTTAGGCTTCAGCCTAAAGCCTTTGGAGGACGCTATTAAAAAGCAATTCGCCACCAAGCCTGAGCTTTTAAAGATCGATTTAAAATGCGTACAGGCCGGCTATAAACCGCATGAGCTTAAAAAAATCCCGCAATATAAAATCCCGCTTCCTAAAAAAGTTCCTAAAACACTGCTTTTAGATGGAAACATGGGCGTGGCGCTCGGCGCGATCGAAGCGGGCGTACGGTCTTATTTTATGTACCCGATGAGTCCGGCCAGTTCGATTCTGATGCACCTGGCTGATTTTAGCCACGAGACGAAAATGGTGGTCAAGCAGGCGGAAGATGAGATCACCGCCGCTCAGATGACACTTGGCGCTATGTTTATGGGAAGCCGTTCATTTACAGCGACGTCCGGTGGCGGATATGATCTGATGACGGAAACGGTTTCGCTCGCAGGAATGACAGAAACGCCGTGGGTCTGTGTCGTGTGTCAGCGGCCGGGGCCGGCAACAGGCCTTCCGACCTGGACGGGGCAGGGGGATTTGAATATGGTCATCAATTCAAGTCATGGAGAGTTCGCCCGTCTGGTGATGTCCGCCTCGGATCCGACCTCCTGTTACGAAGGCATACAGCACGCATTTAATTATGCCGAAGAGTTCCAGATTCCGGTTATCTTTTTAAGTGAAAAGACGATTGCTGAAGCGCAGACTATGGTGGATGTGTTTAAATCCAAAATTCCGATTAAACGCGGTTTGGTCACTGGTAAAAATCTAGAAAAGTTACAGCCATCCGACCGCTTTAAGCTCACGAAAAGCGGAGTATCGTTCCGTTGGCTGCCCGGCACCTCAGAAATTGGCTATTACGGTAACGGAGACGAGCACAAAGAAGACGGTACACTGACAGAAAAAGGGCCGGAATGCGCGGCGATGTACGATAAACGTATGAGGAAGATGGAAACCTTGAAGAATGCTCTGCCTGCCCCAGTGGTCTACGGCGTTAAAAAGGGCGCGGATATCTCCTTTATAGGCTGGGGAAGCAGTAAGGGGACTATGCTGGATGTAATCGAAGAAATGAAAAAGGAAGGTATTAAAGTCAATTATCTGCATTACGAATATCTTTGGCCGCTTAAAGAAAAACCAGCTGCTCTATTTTTTAAAGAAAATAAAAAGGTCCACATTCTGGAGGGTAATCATCAGGGTCAATTAGCCACTATGATCGAGGCGGCAACCGGCTTAAAATTTAAAGGACGTCTGCTTAAATACAACGGCCGGCATTTCTTTTTAGAGGATGTGATGGAATACACACTGAAAGCGCGACATTGATGTCACGCCTGCAGAATAACTGTAATAACTGTATGACGAACAGCGACTACAAAAAATTAGCGGATCGTAAATCCGATTACCTCGCCTACGAAGGGAATGAGATCATTACCTGGTGCGCCGGGTGCGGGAATTACGGTATTCAGAAGGCGTTGGAACGCGCGATGGTGCTGGAAGGGATTAAGCCGAAAGACGCTCTGTTCTGCTACGACATCGGCTGTCATGGGAATGGGTCGGATAAGATCGGAAATAAAGTCGTTTACACCCTGCATGGTCTGCATGGCCGGGTGCTTCCCGTCGCCGCAGGAGCCTGTATCGCCAATCCGACTATAAAAGTAATTGCGGAAGGAGGGGATGGCGGGACCATGAGCGAAGGGGTGAATCATTTAGTTCACGCCGTTCGCAGTAATTACCCCATGGTTTTTATTCTGCACAACAACGAAAACTATGGCCTGACCACCGGTCAGGCGTCGGCTTGTACCCGAAAGAACCGCCCCATGAACGGGTCGCCGGATGGAGTTATAAGCAATCCAATGAATTGTTGTGATTTTGTAATGGGATTAAACCCCACCTTTGTCGCCCGGTCGTTTTCCGGGGATGTGAAACATATGACTGGCATCCTGCGCGCCGCGTTAAAGCACAACGGATTCGCCTTTGTCGAGATCATGCAGGTCTGCCCCACCTACAACCGCGCCACCCCGCAGGAATGGTATCTGGAACGGGTCAATTATCTGAAAACGACTCCAAAAACCATTGATCTGGCACGCAAGGCCTGCGCGGACCTGAATAATAAAATAAATCTCGGCATTTTTTATCAGCACAAAAAGGCTCCCAACTACATGGAGATGCTGGTAAACCGGAAGGGCGTTAAAACTACTCCCATGGAAGAGGTAGAACGATTTGATATCAAACCATTATTGAAACAGTTCGAATAATTAGTTATCTGGCTTAAAGATAGCGCTTTTTTGGCGTGAATGATTATATTTGACAATTATAAAAAATAAGTTATAATATTATCTAATTTAATTTTTGACTAGAATTTTGTGGCATCTGACAAAGGTTTGAATTCAGCTGAATTAAAAACCGATTCCTTAGCAAGGGGGAAGATGGACATGAGTCCGCGCCAAAAAAAAGCGTTTCTGGCTGCCCTTATTTTATCCGGTGCTTTGCATACCGGGGCGCTTTTCGGCCCTAAAATCGTGCCGGATGGGCTTTTCGCCCGCGCGCGCGATAAAATTGTGAGCCTGTTCCGCTCCAGGGCCGGATTCGTCGAACAACTGAGGGAATCTAAGGAGATGCGGGAAAATATGGGATTATTTTTTTTAAAAAGCGAATACTATGAGGGCGGCATCGATGAAGATGAATTGGATAAGGCTGAAAAAAAACTGGAGGAAATCATCGAAAACTTCCGGCAAATGGCAGAAAAAGATAAAAATGTTTATCGGGTACTGCATGAGCTGATCCAGGAGCAGGCAGCCTACAAAGGCAGCAGCAGTTATTTAAGCCGCTTGCTGCTTACCAGAAAAGGGAATTGTGAGGCGAGGGCAAAATTAATGATCAGTGTCACCAATAAAATTTATCCTGATTTGCCCGTCAAATTACAGATGTACCGCGATCACATACGCGCCATTGTTCAAATTGGCGGCCAATGGTATTCCATGGAAAAGCCGTCACTTGAACCTATTATGGAGGATGATTTAAAAAACACGGTTTTGGCAGAATCATCAATTTTTGTGCAGTCCTATCTTAATGAAGATATGTCTGCAGAAGAAGTAGAGGTGACCGGCAACCCGAATCCGGCAAAGAAATTTGTCACCGATTCGTTTTTTACTGGTCTTGTCGATCCTGAGACAAACCAGAAACTGGCGGATTATTCAGAGGCGCTGCCCCCGGATGAGATGGAAGAAGGGCGTTATGAATTTGAGGAGGTGTCACAGATCCCGCAACGCAAAAAACCTGAAGAGCCGATAAGATCCGTGCCGCCAAGGGAAAGAAAGAATATCCGGGTAACCCTGCTGACCCGACAGCAGACGGAGGAACTGCTGTCCAGCAGAAACTGGTTTCCGGAAGAATGGTACGAACAGCTGAACGAAAGGGAGAAAGGGCTGGTGGTTTTGTACCGCGAAAAAAAATATGAAACCCTTATCGGAAGAATCGATTTTGTCCCGCTGAAGAGCGCGATCGCTAAAGAGGCGAAAGGGCATCACAGGATTTTGAACCGATTGCAGAAAACAGCCCGGAAGATAGCGGCGGAAAAGGACATCAGTCAGCGCCGGTTGATCTTATGTAAGTTCAAAGAGTCATTAGGCGGATTCGAGGAGCCGGACTGCTGTAAAAAGGACTATAACAGATGGAGAGAATTTCAGAAGCTGGGAGAACAGGGCCTGAAGATCAGATTAGACGAAACCGTGGACTTTTTCATCCTTTGGCAGTCTTTGCAGGAACTGTGCGATTTTCCGGAAAGTGAGTTCGGTCCCGATGAAGAAGAATGCAATGAGGTTTTTAAAAATAAAGGACAATAGCCATCTGGCAAATGAATTATTGTTTGCATAATAAACAACCTATGAAAAAAAGCCCCCGCTCAAATAATCATCGGGAAAAGCTGAATGAAAATTCAAGTCCGGAAAAAGGAAATGAGAAAGAAAAATCTCTAACAGCGAGAAGATTTGGCTTGTCCATTGTGATATTGGGCGTGCTTTTGGGTGTCAGCGCCCACGTTTGCAAAAAATGGTTTTTTGACAGTCAAGAGGGGCGGGCAGAGGCTATAAAACCTCCGGTACCTGTCCAGAAAAAAGTTGAAGTAAATGATTCTCAGGAGATGGCAAAAGAGGAGATAATCAGGGATTTGATTGCAAGGCAATATATTAAAGAGATTCTGATAAATAAACGGGCAATAAGAGAATTAAATTATGATAAAGAAAAAATAACCCCATTGTCCGAAGCAATTCCCCAAGAGGCTATATCGATGATTAAAGAATACGATCCGGAGAAATCAAATATATTAGATAAGATATTTGTTATTACGGATGACCGGCTGGATGATATTAGGAGAGGTGAATACCTCAGGAAGATGCAAATCGATAAAAATGGGCAAATATCTTTTTCTTCAGATGATGAAGGTCATTTAATTGCATTACCGCCAATTAAACAGGGAGATTCTCCTTTTCGGCTTGCCCAGACACTTGTTCATGAGATTTTTGGTCATGCCATGGATAATTCAGACGGTAATTTTTCAGAATTTTTTGAAGAACCGGAGGATGGGGTAATTGAAGATCCGATGAAGCTTTGTGAATTTTTTTCAATGAGACTGCAATCGGAATTTAAATCTTATTTCATAGAAAATCATTTTCGTGAATGGGCAATAAAAAATAAAATACCCTCTTTTACTTCATACCAAGAGGAAATGGAGCAAAGACGGAAAAGTGACCCGGAGCTGGACCTGCCTGATTTTGATTTGTTTGAAATTTATAAGCGCGCCAGGGAAACAGGGGACTGGACAAAGTTTAAAGAGACAATAATATTTATTAATATCACTGGTAAAAAAAGAATTTTCACGCTCTATCTGTTTTGCCAGATAATCCAAAAAGATAATCTTGATGCTTTGCATGAATATCGGGACGGCCCAAAAGGAGACAAAGAACTTGAGAAATTCCTAAAAGAGTTTTTCGGAGATTTCTTAACACCTGAAGCGCCAGAATAGTGACAAATAGTATCAATTGACAAATAAGTAGAATTTTGTATAATAAACAACTATGGAAAATAGCCCTCGCACAAATAGTCATCGGGAATCTTTTGCCAAAACTCCTGCTTTTGCCTTAAAATTCCGCTTAGCCATAACGTTTATTCTGGGAATGATAGCTGGTGGAATAGTAGTTGATCAGTGTTCCGACAATAAGTCATGCCAGCCAAAACAGCCCGGCATCGCAGATACAGGCGGAGCGCAGGGCGGGAAAGGTGGACCGGATGATGGCGATAAAAAACCATGGCATCCTAATTTAGTTCCATCGGATGATTTTGATAAGGCCCCGGAAGAATATGTGGATATAGCTAAATGCCGTGAACTCCTTTTCAGGATGACAGGTGATCCGAATTGCAAATCCGCTTTAACAGATGAAGAAGTTTTGGAGAAGGCGCATCAAATTGAAACAGAAAGGCGGATAGCTAAAGCTGAGGAGATTATTGATTCCTTTTGCATAAGCAATTTACAAGATCAGGATGCAATTCGGAATATTGTTTTAAAGGGATATTTGGAAGTAAAAGAGGTTGAAGGATGGGCTATGTGGCTTAATGATCCCAAAAACGATGCCTCTATATCTATAAATCTCATTGAAAAACCTCCTTGCGTAGAATTCCCAGAAAAAACACCTACAGAAAAGGAGATTGAAAGAATGACCAAGGAAAATAATTTTTCGGATATCCTTAAGATCCATATTAATCAAATGCGTGAAGAAGTAAGAGCTGCCGGTATCGTGGATGAATTCGATGAACTATTTGAACTTACGGAACGCATGCCCGAGCAAATCAAAAACATAGAAAATCCAATTGAGCGGAAGCTGATGGCTTGCAGGATGATGTATAAATTTACTATGATCACGAGATCATTACAAAATCTCACATTCCCTTCGCATATTGAAGAAAGTTTGAATGCTACAGGAATACTGGGTAGAAAATTGGAGCAACTTGAATATATTTTAGTTGATTTTGCTAGAACTCAGGGGGTGCTTAATCTTAATGAGACTGACTGTGCTTTTTTAATAATGGAACGTGATAAAGGAAATTCTGAGTAATTTTCCCCTTTAGCCATCTTTATTATTCCTCTATAATAATCGTGCTTTTTTATTGTGGGAATGGTGGGAGTTGTGCGATTTGTGAGAGTCGCGGGAAAAACACACTTTTCGTGGTTATCTCAAAGCTCACACAACTCCTGCAACTCACACAACTCCCATTTATCACAACAAAAAATTATGCCAGAAATTTTAGAATTCTCAAAAATGAGCGACGAGGAAGTCGCAAACAAGCTGAAGGAATACCGGATTGTTCTTAAAGTATCTGAAGCCCGCCATATCGAGGAAATATTAGGCCGTCCCCCCACGCTCACCGAAGCCGTGATCTGGGGCATACAGGGCTCGGAACATTCCTCCTATAAAAGTTCACGCCCGTTTTTAAAAACCCTTCCCACCAAAGCGCCCAATGTCATCCTGGGGCCGGTGGAAGACGCGGGGGTGGTGGAGTTCGCGCGCGACGGAAATGACCGGTGGGGACTTGTTATGTCCCATGAAAGCCACAATCACCCCAGTCAGATCGTGCCCTACGAAGGTGCGGCCACGGGGATTGGCGGGAATGTGCGCGACGTGTGCTGTATGGGAGCCAAAGTTATCGGATGCTTAGATTCTTTGCGGTTCGGAAGCTTAGAAAATAACGAATCCCGCCTGATCGCCAACGAAGTGGTGCGGGGGATCGCCGGGTACGGCAATCCGATCGGCGTGCCGAATTTGGGCGGAGACGTGCGCTTTGAATCGTCTTTCGATGACAACTGTCTGGTGAATGTGCTGACCTTCGGAATTGTGAAAGAAAGTGAACTCATTCATTCCTACGCGCCGGATGAGGCGGCGGAGGTAGGGTACGACATGATCACTGTCGGTAAACCGACGGATAACAGCGGAATGGGGGGTGCTTCCTTTGCCAGTATCGAACTGGACGAAGAGGATAAAGAAGCGAACAAGGGCGCGGTCCAGGAGCCGAATCCGTTTTTAAAGCGCCATATTTTAGCTTCGACTTACGATTTGTTTAAACGTTTGAAAGAAAAAGGAAAACTGGATAAGGTCGGCTTTAAAGACATGGGCGCTGGCGGGAATATGTGCGCCACGGTGGAATTGGTGGCCAAAAAAGGGTTCGGAGCCGAGATCGATTTGGATAATATCCCCGTTTCCATGCCCAACCTGCACCCCAGTGTGATTGCCTGTAGTGAAACACAGGAGCGTTTTACCTGGGTGTGTCATCCGGAGCTGACGCAGATGATTTTAGACCATTACAATAAAAAATGGGAACTCGGTTCCGTGGCCGAAAACGCCCGGGCAGCGTTGGTGGGAAAGGTCACTAAAAACGATCATTACATACTCTGGTATAAGGGCGAAAAAGTCTGTGACGCGAAAGCGACCGACATCACCGAAGGGCTGAAATATGACCGTCCGGTTCAGGAAAAACCATTCGAAGGAAAAGAACCGGTAATCGATGAGGGTGCGCTTGACATGAACAAAATTTTTGTTCAACTTTTAGAATCGGAAAACGTTTCCGGCCGTTATGCCATTTACAACAAATACGATAAAGACGTCCAGGGTAATTCCATCATTGAAGCGGGCGAAGCCGATGCAGGTGTGGTGGCGCCGCTCCTGGAAAAAGAGGGAGTGGGACCGGAAGCGCAGAAAGTCGGGGTCGCTGTCAGTCAGGACGGCAATTCCCGTTATTCCAGAATCTCCCCGTACTGGCAGGCAGCGAATGCGGTGGCGGAATCGATGAGGAATGTGGCTGCGGTGGGAGCCCGTCCGATTGCATTATCAGATTGTCTGGACTACAACAATCCCGAAAAACCCGAACTGATGTGGGAATTTACGGAAGGGATCCGCGGGATTGTGGACGCGTGTAAAGGATTGCCTTTAAAAGATCATCCCGAAAACCCAACGCCTATCATCTCCGGAAACGTGAGCTTGTATAACTCGGTTGATGCTACTGCCATGATCGGCTGCGCGGGTGTGATTGATGACTATAAAAAGGCGGTCACCATGCAGTTGAAAGGGGCAGGAAACCGATTGTTTTTAATCGGTGAGCGCAAAAACGAGTTAGGCGGCAGTGAATTTTACCGCTTGCTCGGTGAGTTGGGCGCCAATGTGCCGACCGTTGATTTTGAGCAGGCGAAAAAAGAGATCTACACTGTCATCGACGCGATTGATGAAGGGCTCGTTCAGTCCGCCCACGATATTTCGGAAGGCGGCTTGGCGGTGACTCTGGCCGAAATGGCTATGCCCCACGACCGGATCGGCGGCGGAAAACTGGGCATGCGGGCCGAGATTGCAAACACAGGTTCATCAGATCTGAAACCTTTTCAGAAAGCTTTTTCCGAAACCGGCGGATTTGTGGTTGAGGTCAAACATGATGATGTAGAAAAATTCAAAGCGTTGTGTGAAAAAGGAGGGGTTAAACCGATCTTCCTCGGCGAGGTGACCAGTGAACCCGCTTTCGAGATCACTCACAACGGTGAGCCGTTCATCACTCAGTTCCTCCAGAATATCCAGGCGTCATGGATGGAGAGTTTGGCGAAGAAGCTTAAGTAAGTTATAATAGGTTCCTTTAAAACATAATATATTTATGATGAATACAAAATTTGTTCATTCCTCCATTCCAGTCGGAATGACAATCATGATATTGGTTGTTTTTCTGTTAACAGGAATTCCTGTTAACGCGACCACATCAGGCAGTAGCGGGTACAATGCTCCGATTCTTATGAACTCTATGAATTTTAAGGCCACCTTAGAAAACGGGGCGGTTCATACCAGCTGGACGCCTTACGCCCCGAATGGGTTTAATTATTATAAAGTCATCCGTTCAACCACCAACCCCGACCCTGTTTATCCAGACGACAGTTATATAAAAGCGGACAGCAATCCGGATGCATCCAGTTATGTCGACCTTAGCCCAAAATCAGAAACGGCCTATTACCGCGTCTGTTCTATTGCCAGTCCAAACCGGTACTGCAGTAATGTGATTACGATTAATGGCTCCGGTAGCGCATCAGTATCAAATCCAGACTTGATTGAGTCAGCTACCTTAACACTTAGCGGAAAAATAGAAGAAGGGAAGGTTCGTTTGAGCTGGACGGCGGATCGCAGCTGTCCTAATGGATTCAAAATTGCAAAAAGTAATCTGCATGAAAATCCAACTTATCCAGCCATGTCCGGAGATACCTATCGATACCTTTCAGATCCGGACGCGAAAGAACTTTTGGATGATAAGCTAGAGGCCGGTAAAACGTATCATTACAGAGTGTGTCAGTATAACGGCTCAGGAGGATGTATTAGTTATAGCAATCAGGTGTCATTTGCAATTTCAGGTTCAGCTTCAGATGCAGACAAAGAAGAGGCTGATGTTATTGAGCCTGCTACAATTACTCTGGTTGGCAACGTTGAGGAAGGGTTTTTAAAGCTTGAATGGCTACTGGAAGGCAGTTCTCCGAATGGATTTAAAATCGCAAAAAGCACCGTTAATGAAAATCCGACCTGCCCTCCTATGGACGGGGATACCTATAAGTATTTAAGCAGTTATACAACTCGTCAGCTCAGAGATTTTAACGTAAGTGCGGGAAAGACTTACCATTACCGTGTGTGCCAATACGATGGTTCCGGAGGATGCATCAGTTACAGCAACGCGGTCGCGTTAACAGCCCCGGGCAATTTTGTAAGTGCGAAAGAAACGACACCAACATACGAAGAAGCGACTGGTGAAAAAGAGGTGAGTGATACGAATTATCATCAATATAAAACAGCGGTTGAGTATTTGTTGAACAAAAAAATTGTTCAAGGATATGACGATGGCACGTTTAGACCGGACAATCTGATCAACCGTGCCGAGTTTATGAAGATCGTCATTGGCGCAAAGTATAGTCAGGATTACATCAGCGTAAGTTCGGGGGGTAATTGTTTCTCCGATGTCAGAGCCGAATGGTTTGCTCCTTACGTTTGTATAGCCAAAGACGAAGGCATCGTAGGCGGCTATCCGGACGGCACCTTCCAGCCTGGCCAGAATATCAGTTTCGCAGAAGCTGCCAAGATCCTTGCGGAAACTTACGGTTTAAATGTTACAAAAGGCGGCAGTTGGTATGAGGGTTACGTAAAGGCTCTTCAGGAGAATAACTATATTCCTTCAACAGTTGGCACAGTAGGTAAAACGATCACCCGTGCGGAAATGGCAGAGCTGATCTGGCGCATTAAAGAAGAAAAAAGAGATCAGGCGTCATCCACACTGATTCAGGGTGATGTGATTATGGAGAGCGGGGAGTATGCCGGCTGGAAAGAGTATTCAGGAGATGGTTTTTCATTTTATCATCCTAATTGGTACCAAGGCATAAAATGGGGGCGAGTCACTTTAACGGAGGAATTGGATTTTTATCAAAATTTCAATACGCCGAATTACATGGCGATAGATACCTATATGCATGTCTATACAGTGGCGGGTTCAAATTTGAACACAAGTGTCTGGTTCGATCATCCATTTGTCTCATCTCAGGAGCTCACTATCAATGGGGTGAAAGTGCTTAAGCGCCATTTCCGAGCCCCTCGCGGTACGGTCGTAAGCGGTCGTACAACAGGGGAGAACGAAAACATCACCATTTATACTTATCAATTAGATGGTAAGGTAGCAGTGCTTCATTACTTCAATGCTTATGGCAGCGAGAATAAAGACGTTGAGATTTTCTACAAAATAGCAGAAAGCTTCCGAATCAAATAATTACAAATTGGGGGTCTGCCCACCTACGATAAAGCTCCGGTGGGCGGGGGTCTAATGGGGGACCAAATTGTTAAAAAACATATTACAACCAATCTGAACCCAATTTGAACCCCAATCTGAACCCCAGTTAGGAAAATATGAAAAACAATTTGTTTTTATTCACCGGCGACGACACTTTCCTCCTTCATGCTCAGATGAAGTCGTGGGAAGAGGCCTTTAAGGAAAAACACGGGGATATGAATTTGATTGTTTTGGATGGCTCAACAATGGAAGTGGGTGAGATGATTGCACAGACTGAGACGATGCCGTTTTTAGGTGAGAAGCGCCTTATTTTTATTGAAGGACTGCCGGAAGCACCGAAGACGCGCAATGTGGATAAGGTCACCAAAAAAGATGAAGCGCGCGATGAGGAGCTTAAAAAATTAGCGGATTATCTGGAGAAGATTCCCGAGACCAGTGTGGTGGTGTTTGTTCAGCCGGCTCCGGATAAGCGGAAATCATTGTACAAAAAAATTGTTCAACTAGCTACCGTCAAAGAATTCATTCCGCTTACAGGTATTTCTCTAAGTCAGTGGGTCCAAAATCAGGCCAAAGTGCATGGCACCTCCATCAGTTCCGGAGAGGCTGAATATCTTACCTCTCTCGCCGGACAGGATTTGTGGCGCATCGATCAGGAGCTCCGTAAGCTCAGTGCTTATTTAGAAGGACAGCCTATTGACCGGAAATCCATTGATTGCCTTGTCATTCACACGATTGAGGCAAATGTGTTCCATCTAACCGATGCTCTGGGCGTCAAGGATTACCGAAAGGCTGTCCAGAACCTTCATCGCACCATGGCAGCCGGCGAAAATCTGCGTCAGACCTTTTACATGATCGTCCGCCAATTCCGATTATTTCTGCAGGTGGGCGGGTATTTAAACCATTACCCCAACACCAGCCCCGCCAACATCGCCACTTCTCTTAAAATCCACCCTTTTGTGGCCAAAAACACCATGGGTCAGCTGAAACATTTTAAACTCGAGGAGCTCAAAAGCGCTTATGAACGACTGCTCGACATCGACGTAGCCCTAAAGACCAGTGGCATCCGCATCACCACCGATGATCAGGATGAACTGGCGATGGCGATTGAGCGGTTTATACTGAGGTTCTGCGCGACGGCAAAATAACGGTTACTCAAGTCTGAATCCTATTCTCCGGTCGTCATCGATCGGTTTCGCCATTTTTTCAATGGCTTTCCAGATACGATGGATCTCCTGATCCGTTTTGCCGGATTTTTTAAGCACAAATGAACGAAGTTCCGATACGATTTTGGCCAGTTCTTTATTGGATTCCAACGTATGCCGGAAACGGACAAAAGCGCGCATGATCTCGATATTAACCTTAATCGCCTGGGGGCTCCGGAGGACACTGGAAAGCATGGCGACGCCTTGTTCAGTGAATATGTAAGGTAAATATTTTCTGTGCTTTCCGCGGCCTTTTGATATCACAATTTGTGATGTCAAAGCGGTCGGGTTTAAGGTCACAAATTGTGACCTTAAAAAATTGGCTTCTTCGGCATTAAGCTGGAACATGAAGTCTTCAGGAAATCGTTCAAGGTTACGTTTAACGGCTTGGTTTAAAATTCTTGTCTCTATACCATAAAGCTCCGCCAGATCACAGTCCAGCATCACTTTCTGGTCACGGATGATATAGATAATACGCTCAAGACGGCTGATGGGTACAATAGAGGATGTCTTTTTTATGATTCAAAAAAACCAATTGTCATCCTGAATTTAGTTCAGGATCTAATTATAAGTGTTTGCGTTAGTAAGTATTTGCTTATGGGTCAAGAAAAAAGCCATACGTTTAAATTGAGATACTTCGTATAAACATGATTAGTTAGCAGATGTAACAATAAATTGATCCTTAATTTAGAATTATTTAGGCTATTTTTCCAGAATCAAGATATTCATCGGGATAACTGCTGGCAATAGATGATTGAGAATTATTTCTTATATCTTCAAAATTTCCTGTGATTCTTACTCGATAATGACAGGTTGCAAGTCTTTTTAAAATTTCGGCTGGGCATTCTTGATTTGTGCCCCAGTCAACAAGCTTAATCTGGTCTCCGCTTGTAAATAATGGCATTCTATTTCTAATTAAATCTATTTCGGTAGCGCCACTAGCGATAAGTGCTGCTTCTTCATCTTTTAAGCCAAGACCCCAACGATGTACGTCACTTGTTTTAGAGGTCATAGGAAATTATTAAATTTTTCTATTGTCATTATATATGATCTATTATTTTTTGTCAAATTTATACTTGACTTAAATAATAATTAATTTTATAATGTGCGCCTAAAAACACAATATTTTAGATTAATGAGCCTCGAAATATCTCCAAAAGATTTAGCAAAAGATATAAAGTTTTCAGGCGATATTCCTGATATTTATCTTGGAGTAGCTCCCTGCAGGAGTGGAACAACTGCTCAATTGAGAGTATTTGCAGGCGCTGGAATAGAGTCTTGGTATCAGCCTATCAAGGCACTTTTACGTTATAGAATAGAGAAAATAAGGTCGTATTTTATGATCCCAAATATTGAAAGAATTTTTCTTAAGGAAACTCTTGGACCTTATACAGAAGACGAATCAAGTATTGATCCCTTAGAGGTTTTATTGGAAACAGGTATCCCACCTGACCGACTTGCTGTAATAATATATATACGAGAAGCTTTAGTTACTGTATGTTCTTGGATTGAACAATTTTCTTTTAATACCGATCCTGATCAATTGGTAAATAATGCCATTTTGGCATTTACTACGGTTGATCAAATTGTAAAAAAAGTTGATACTCTTAATATTCGAAATACCACTTTTGACTATAGGGTCTTGGAATTGAATGAAAGTCGAGCAGTTTTAGAGAAATTTTTTAGCAGTCTTAATTTAGCTCTTCCGGATGAAATTTTTGCTGACTGGTCTCAATTGCCAAAAATAGGAACCCCAGAATCAAATATTTTTTTTGCCGATGAACCTGAGTTATATATGTCTCAAGATTTTCATAAAAAGGTTAACGAATCTAGCGGATTGAGATATTTTCCTAAAGGGATGTCAAAAATAATTGCTAGCTTGTCAAGAGAACAGGTACAAAGATTAATAGATGGAGGAGTTTTTGAAATATATGAAAATTAAGATTAAGATCTATTAGAGATTTAAAATTAGAAATTCCAGAAAGTACGGAATTAGAAAAATATCTAAAAGAAATTTCTGACTAAGTAAAAGAAATTATTTTTAGACTATTTTATTATTAATGCTATACCACTCATAAATAACAGGATTATAAAAATCCTTTTAAACGTTACTTCATTAACTTTCTTATATAATTTCTCCCCCAAATAAATAGAAAGCAGAAAAAATGGCAATATAACAATTGACTGCAAAAAGATATTGTAACTTATCAAATCATTACCTATTAATAATGGCATTCTTAAGACATTAACTACCGCCAGAGTGCCTATTAAAGTCGCCCTTATTGTTGATGGTTTTGTGAGTTTATTATGAATATATGTAGCGAATAGTGGACCGCCTGTTGAATATAGTCCTGAAAAAAATCCACCCAAAAATGTAAAAATAAAGCCTACCTTGTCAAAAATTTTAATTTTACGTTTTTTTAGTGATGAATGCCCTACATATAGGACGATAAAGATACCTAATAATTTTTTCAGAATTGCAGGGTTGCCATATTTTAGGGTATAAATTCCAATTATTAATCCAATAATTCCACCTGTCAGCATTTCTAGGGCAATATTTTTATCAATTAATTTATAATTTTTGCTGATCAGAAAAACACTGAAAATAAGGTGGAAAATAGACAGGAATGCAATTGAATCTTGGAGATTTAATGTTAATAAAAGAATCGGTAGCGCAATTAGGCTTGCCGCAAAACCAACAATTGTTTGAATCAAGAATCCAAAACCAATTCCTAAACCAAGTATTATTAATGTAAAATTTTCCATTCAACGTTTTATGTATTACGATTATAGCAAGTTCTTAAAATAGTCTAAATAATTCATCTAAAATAGACACAAATTTATTGTTATTTACCACAACTAGTGTTTATCCACAATATCCAACCCCTAAAACACCATCAATATAAACGCCCCCACGATCATTAAGTAAAAGCTGAACGGGCGGAGAGTGTGTTTTTTAAGGAATTTAAGAAGCCAGCTAATGGAAACGAGACTGACAATAAAAGAGGTGACGGTACCGAATAGGGTGAAAGACATGTCGGGCATGGCCGCGCCGTGGCGGATGGAGAAAAGGGCATATACATTGGCGGCCAGTATGGCGATGGCACCCAGCATAAAAGAGAATTTAGCGGCCGCGTCGCGCTTTAAACCCATACACATGCCGGTGGCAATAGTGGCGCCCGAACGGGAGACACCGGGGATCAGGGCAAGCGCCTGAGCGGCCCCGATGATCAGGGATTTTTTTACCCCCACAGCTTCCTGGTCATTTTTCTTTCCTTTCCATTCCGCATAGAGATAAAAGAAAGCGATTAATATCAAAGCTAAAGCTATTGTGCGCAGTCCTCTGAGCTGAGCGCCGATAAAACCGCCGAACATCAGGCCGGCCAGAATTGCGGGGATAGTGCCGATAAGCAGTTTTGCCGCGAGGGTGCTTTTATCGAAAGTCCATTTAGTAAGCATGTGCCAGAGATCTTTGATTACATTGATCCAGTCTTTCCAGAAATAGATGAGAATAGCCAGTAAGGAACCTCCATGCAGAAAAATATCGAAGATTTCAAGGTCGGTGGCTGCGATGGTCGGGGGTAGTTTTAAAAAATGTTCAGCAATGGCCAGATGGCCGGAACTGGAAATCGGCAGAAATTCCGTTACACCCTGGAGCGTGCCCAGTATTATGGCACTCATTTCGGTAGAAGCGTAAAACTTGGTTTTATAAATAAGGGAGGCCGCGTAACCGGTTACAATATAGCGGGGCATCCGGCCCAGCAGAACTCCAAGGGTAAAACGGCCCAGGGGCATCTCAAAAATACCCGCCGTCCAGGTTACGATCTTAAAGGGCAGGGGAGTGAGACCGGCCACGATAACCCCCCACATTCCATATTTTTCAATAAAAACTTCCCCTTTTCTAAGACGCGTTTCTCCAAAAAGCCATCGCATTACTGGAAGCCCCAGCCATTTGCCGAGGAAATAACCGACATAAGAGCCGAATAAAGCCGCCAAAAGCACGTACACAAGCACTTTACCAAGAGGTAGGCCAAGTGAAGTGCCGATGGCCACAAATACATCCGCCGGTACAGGGAAGATAAACTGCTCCAGGGCGGTCAGCGAAAAGATACCGAAATATCCGTAGTTCTGAATAAGCTCCCGAACGATGTCCATTAGATGCTCCATATTTTTAAAAAATCCTAAACTCTAAATCCGAAATGCGAAACAAATTCTAAACTCAAATATTAAATGTTCCAAACGTTTTATAAATTTTGAATTTAAAACATTCGATATTATTTCGGGTTTCGCCCTGAACTTGATTCAGGGTCGGATTTCGAATTTAATCAGCCATTATTTTCCTCATCCGGTTCCGACAGTTTTGTTATCTGAATTAAATCGATTTTTTTCTTTCCCATTTCCTTTATCTGGAAAATCAGGTTTTCGTACACGATTTTTTCCCCGAGCTTTGGGAAGCGATGCAGCTGTTCTAAAATCAGCAGGCTGACCGTCTGGTGTTCAGGATAATTCAATTCGACATTCAGCTCTTCATTGATTTGTTCGATAGTTACTTCCCCATCCACTACCCATTCGTTCTTTCCCACAGGCTTGGTCATTTTTTCTTCCTGATCCTGCTCATCCACAATGTCGCCGACAATCTCTTCCAGAATATCTTCCATGGTAATCAGCCCCACCGTTTCGCCCCTCTCATCCACCACAATGGCCAGATGCCGCCGGCGCTGCTGGAATTCGTGAAACAGTTTGCTGATGGATTTGGTTTTAGGTACAAGGATAGGGTGCTTAAATTTAAAATCCTCAAGGGTTTTATTCTGATTCGGTTCCTGAAGAAAGCGCAGAATATCGTGCACCGTTACAATACCGACCATATTGTGAACCGATTCTTTGTAAACCGGGATGCGGGAATGAGAATGGCTGAGGAAAAAATGGACGACATCGTGAATCGGCGTATCAACTTTTAAAACTTCCATATCCTTTTTGACCGTCATCACTTCTTCTGCGGTGGTATCCGAAAACTCCAGTACGTTTTCAATGAGCTCCTGCTCCTGTTCTTCAATCACGCCCTCTTTAGTGCCGATATCCACCAGAGCCAGAAGTTCTTCCTCACTGACCGAATGAAGGGATTGTTTTAATTTTAGGGTGCTGATGAGTCCCTGAGTGAATTTTTCAAAGATCCAGATAACCGGAAAGAGGATCTTTGTTAGCCAAAGCAGAGGCTGAGCAATGAAACGCGCAAAACGCTCTGAATATTTTTGAGCGAACGTTTTAGGGGTGATTTCGCCGAAGATCAGGATGACCAGCGTTAAGACACCGGTCACAATCCCCATGGCCGCGTTACCGAAGACTTCTATTGCCCAGATTGTGGCGATCACAGTGGCCAGAATGTTGACCAGATTGTTGCCGATCAGGATAGTGATGAGGAGCCGTTGGGGCCGGCTTTTTAATTTGACGATGGCGCGGCTGCCGAATTTACCCCCCTTGCTGATGGCACGGACTTTGGCGGGAGAAAGGGATATTAAAGCAATCTCCGCCCCTGAAAAAGCGGCGGATAAGATAATAAGGAAAAGCAGAAGCGCTAGTTGGCTGTACACGGTTTTTTTGTTTGAAATAAAGTATTTTTAATCTTAGCAGACTAATGAAAACTTGAAAACTTGAAAATTGAGTTAATAAATTATTTTAATTTCTGATTTCCCAAGTTTTTAAGTTTCCAAGTTTTCACACACTTTGTTAAAATGATCGCATGAGAAAAGCAAGTCTTAGTCAAATCAGAGATGCGGTCCTAAAGGCCGTTCAGCGAGCTGACTTCAGCGTGGATGAAGCCGATCTTCATCTGGAGAGGGCTAAAACACTGGAGCACGGTCACTTCGCTACCAATATTGCTCTGTTTTTGGCGGGCAAGCTGGGTAAACGTCCGCAGGAAGTGGCCCAGACCATTGCCGGAGAATTAGAAAAAGAGGAGATGATTACTAAAGCTGAAGTGGCAGGCCCTGGATTTGTAAACGTATGGGTTGAACAAAATTTTTATTCAACTATTTTAAAGGAAATAGCAGGTGATTTGCCTGGTTATCTAAAAGGGGAAATCAGAAATCAGAAATCAGAAATCAGAAATCCTACCATGGTTATCGACTATTCCCACCCTAATATCGCCAAGCCTATGGGGGTGCACCACCTGCTTTCCACCATCATCGGGGATTCAATTAAAAAGATCTATAAACACAGGGGCTGGAAGGTGACTGCCGACAACTTTATCGGCGACATGGGCACTCAGTTCGGAAAACTGATCCACGCCATCAAAGAGTGGGGGGATTTATCCGAGATTGAAAAAGACCCCATTCCCGCACTTCAAAAATTATATGTTCAGTATCATATTGAAGCCGATAAAGATGTGGATCTGGACGACGAAGCGCGCGCCGAATATAAAAAATTTGAAGAAGGGGATAGAGAAAACCGGGAGCTATGGGAAAAGATCGTAAAATGGAGTCTGATGGAGATCCAGCCGATCTACGACCGTCTGGACATCACATTTGACCATATGAACGGTGAGAGTTTTTATGAAGATAAGATGCAGGCAATTCTGGAAGACGGGCGGAAAAGCGGGGTGATTGTGGATGGCGAAAAGGGCGCCTGGATCATCAAACCAGATGATCCGGAAGATGTGCCGGCCGTGGTGAGGAAATCCGACGGAGCCACGCTTTACATAACCCGCGATCTGGCCCGCATCAAATACTGGGAAACGGAATGGCATCCGACCCTGATGGTCAACGTGGTGGACGCCGCGCAGAAATTTCATTTCCGCAAGCTGTTTGAGGCCGCCTACAAATTAAATCTTACAACAGCGAAGCAGGTACACGTCGATTTCGGGCGGATGCGGTTTAAAGACAGCAGTATGAGCACACGAAAGGGGAACATTGTGATGCTGAATGAGGTATTGGATGAGGCAGAAAAGCGTTCACTTGCCCTGGTCAATGAAAAAGGCGCCGAGTTATCCGGTGACGAAAAAAAAGAACTTTCCCGCATCATGGGGATCGGAGCGGTCAGATACAGCATCCTCCATCAGAACCGCATCAGTGATATGACATTTGATTGGGACCAGATGCTGAGCTTAGACGGTAACAGCGCCCCGTACCTGATGTACACGGTGGCCCGCGCCAAATCTATTGTCCGCAAAGCGGACCTTGATTCGCTTGATTCTTCTGATTTTAAGAATTTCAATCTGATTCTGTCTGAGGATGCGGAAACCAAGGTAGTACTGGACTTACTGCAATATCCCGAGGCGCTAGAACGTGCCACGGAAGAATTCAGACCTAATCATATCGCCAACTTCCTTTATCAGCTCGCTCAGGATTTCAATACCCTGTATAACGCCTTACCGGTTCTGAAGGCAGAAGATAGCCTTAAAAAAAGCCGTTTGCTCATTACAGCGGCTGTTATCAGATTGATGGAGGACGCGTTTGGATTGTTAGGCCTGGAGGTGCCGGAGAAAATGTAACCAGACTATGCAGAAAAATAAGCAAAAACCACAAAAAAATGTTTTCAGGCTGGGGCTTGCCAGTTTTTTTACTGACATGAGTTCAGAGATGATCTTTCCGGTTTTGCCGATTTTTCTTTCAACGGTTCTTGGCGCGAATATGGCTGTCATCGGTTTGATCGAAGGAGTTGCTGAAAGTGCCGCCGCCTTATTAAAGCTGTTTTCCGGTTGGCTTTCTGATAAAGTGGGCAAAAAGAAACCGCTGATCATCGCCGGCTATTCCCTCTCCGCGTTTACAAAGCCATTACTTGCCTTGGCAACTCATTGGGGCCATGTACTGATAATACGATTTTCCGACAGGGTCGGAAAAGGGCTCAGAACCGCCCCGCGGGATTCACTGATAGCGGCTTCAGTCGATAAAGGTGAAAGGGGAGTGAAATTCGGTTTGCACAGGACAATGGACACGGCTGGCGCCATCGTAGGAACCTTAATTGCTTTTTTCATTCTTCAGAAATTTCTGGGAGACGCGTTCAGGCTTATCTTTTTACTATCGATTATTCCTGGTCTGATCGCTGTTTTAATCCTCATTTTTGGGGTGAAAGATGTCAGGCAGAAAACAGTGAATAAAAAAATCAGTTTTAATTTTAAAGCTTGTAATCCCGCGTTAAAACGATTCCTTCTGGCAATCGCTTTTTTCAATTTAGCCAATTTCAGTTATGCCTTTTTTATTCTGAGGGCTAATGACATTGGTTTGGCATTGTTTTTAATCCCTATCGTTTACCTGGTTTATAATATTGTTTATGCCGCTTTTGCCATCCCGATGGGAAAGCTGTCTGACCGGGTAGGAAGGAAAATAGTTTTAATAGCAGGTATTCTGTTATTCGGGGTGACTTCTCTGGGATTTGGTTTTATGGCCACTGCGATTACCATATGGCCCCTTTTTGCCCTGTACGGCCTCTTCATGGCAGTGACCGATGGGGTTTCCAGAGCTTATGTCTCCGATCTTGCCGCCAGCGATAAGAGAGGGCTCGCTTTTGGCACGTACCACACCATTGTGGGGATCACGGTCCTGCCCGCCAATCTTATAGGAGGATTTTTATGGCAGACCATCAATGTCCAGGCGCCGTTTGTCTACGCGGCAGTCTTTTCGGTCATTTCAGCTTTATTGCTGATTTTTTTCGTCAATGAAAAGACAGTCAAAACGATTCGTGCGTAAAATATGGTTGACTTTTCAAGGGATTTATGGGATAAATACTTCCTAGTCTTTTTAACCAATGCTTATGAAATCTGCTGAAGTAAGAGATATCCCCGCCGGACATGTGGCGTTTAACGGGGCAAAAGGCCCTAAAGAAGTGGCCACCATGGATGACCTTTATGATTATTTAAGGGCAAAAGGTTTGATTTACTAAAGAAAGCATTATTTATTCATACCGCAGCGCTTCGGTGGGGCTTTTTTTCGATGCCTGGCTGGCAGGATAAAGGCCGAAGACTAAACCGACCACGCCCGCGACTCCGATACCCAGGATTACTGCAGAAACCGGGAAGAAGAAGTGCCAGGTAAAACCGCCGAATTTCGTTATCGCTAATCCGATCAGCCAGGAAAATCCCGCCCCCATAAGTATTCCGAAAATACCACCGATGATTGTCAGGATGACCGCTTCCAGCAGGAACTGTGTGATGATATCACCGCTGGTGGCTCCAAGGGCTTTTCGAAGGCCTATTTCCCGCGTTCGTTCGGTAACAGAAACAAGCATGATATTCATAATTCCAACGCCACCCACTAGTAACGATATAGCGGCGACCGCGATCAGGAGCAGTGTCATGGCGGAGGTGACTCCGCTGATAATATCCATTGCCTCATCCATGGTACCGACTTTAAAGTCATCCTGATCCGGGTCCGTGATACCGTGAAGCTCTCGAATTGTCGCTTTAATGTCTTCAGCAATATATGGAACCATTTCTTCGGTTTCTGCCTGAACCAGTATGGCATGGTAATGACTGATTCCAAGTAATATTTTTTGCGCGGTGGTATAGGGGACGATAATGATGTCATCAATGTTCATCATCATCAGAATCCCAACAGGAGACAAAACGCCCACCACTTCAAAATTATAGTTTTTCATCCTTATTTTCTGGCCGATAGCATCGGATTCGCCGAAAAGCTCCTCTTTTACATTCGAGCCGATGACAGCGACCTTGGCCATCTGTTTCACATCTGTATCATCGAACATCCGTCCTTGTTCTGGGGTTACATCTAATATCTCCATCCACAGTTTGTCAGCGCCGTTGACCATGGTCCGCATTTTCTCATCCTGATAGGAAGCCGTAGCGTTCAGGCCGACGAAAGGGGCGACTTGATTGTCTCCGCGTACATTATTTTTATTTTTTATCGCTTCCACCTCCCGATCTCCTAGGGATTCCGTATACATCTCATAAACATCAGCCAAACCTTGGGGCATACGACCGGGCTCAACCGACATCGTCCGTGATCCCATACCGCGAATCTGGCCTAAAATCAATTCTTCTGCCCCCATTCCGATCGACATGACCATAATAATCGACATGATACCGATCACAATCCCCAGAATGGTGAGTGCGGAACGTTTTTTGTGGGCGCTTAACCCTGTGGTCGCTGTTTTAAGGATGTGCTTGAATTTCATTATCTCTTTTTTGGGGTTTTATTTTTTTTAGACTTACGGTCACTGTGTATCTGTCCGTCGATGATATGGATATTCCGGTGAGCGTAAGAGGCGACAACAGGATCATGAGTGATGATGATGATGGTATGCCCTTCTTTTTCATTGAGTTCACGAAGGATATCCATAATTTTCTTTTCTGATTTGGTGTCCAGATTCCCCGTCGGCTCATCCGCGAAAATAACATTGGGTTTACACACCAGTGAGCGGGCGATGGCCACACGCTGTTTTTCACCCCCGGAAAGCTGATGCGAAAGGTGATCGGCCCGGTGTTCAAGACCGACGGATTTGATTGCGTCCCAAATATTCTTTTCCCAGTCCTTTTCCGGAATATCTGAATACAGAAGCGGTAATTTTACATTGTCGTAAACTGAGGTGCGCGGAAGCAGATTAAACGCCTGAAAAACAAATCCCATTTCCCGGTTTCTTATTTTTGCAATTTCCTCATCCGTATAATCCATCATACATTTGTCATTAAGGCAGAAGGTACCTGTCGTTGGCTCATCCAGAAACCCTACAATATGAAGCAGGGTTGATTTGCCGGAGCCTGAAGGGCCGGTGATGGCGACCAGCTCACCTTTTTCAATGGAAAAAGAAATATCGAAAAGCACCGGTGTTTCAACACCGTCAGAATAATATGTTTTCGAGATTTTTTTGGCTTCAAGTAAAGGCATGAGAATTTTCAATTTTTAGTTTTCAATTTTTATTGAATGTCTAATTTTTAAACTGTGTGCATACATTAAGAATTAGAAATTATTTTATTAAAAATTGATTAAAGATTTAAAATTAATAAATTTAAAATTAATCACCATTACTGATGGAAATTACAAGTCTGTCTCCTTCGTTTATTCCCTCCACGATCTCAATTTCACCCGCCGATCCCCGTAGGCCGGTGACCACTTCCGCGTCGATTACTTCTTCAATCATTTTTTCCTGATTTTCAGGGTCTTTTGTTTCTTTCAGGACACGGACGATTTTTTTACCGTCCTTGGTGATCACGAGTCGCTGGGGAATGGCAATCACATCTTCTTTCGAGGCGGTCAGGATATCCACATTGGCGGTCATTCCGGATTTGACCCGTTCATCCGCTTCGATGAAAATGAGAGTTGTTTTATAAGTAGCCAGGCCTTCCACAAGGGTTTCTGCCGGATCGATTGTGGAGACTTCTGCCAAAAAGACATCATCGCTTCCGTACGCGTCCAGGGTGACTTTAGCCGTATCGCCGATTTTTACTTTAGTAACGTCGACTTCAGGAATGCTCACTTCTATTTCATAGTCCCCCTCGCTGATGAGTGATATTGCGGGCACCTGGATCTCATAGGTAGAACTGCTGGGGAAAACGATTTCACCCACTTTTACTTCGAGCCGGCTCACAGTTCCGCTGATGGGGGCTTTCAGAATCGTCTTGTCGATTTGAGCCTGATAATTCTGAACGCTTGCCCAGGCTTGTGATATCGCTGCCCTTTGGGCATTCACCATGGCTTCGGCCTGTTTTATCTGAGACTCCTGAGCCTTGATCTGATCCTGTGTGTAGCCGGCTTTTTTAAGGTCCAGCTGATCCTGGGCTGTGGCCAGGGCGTTTTTGGCATTGTTTATGCTGGCTTCCGAGGAAGCGATACTGCTATTGTTGGCCGTTTTCTGAACCATAATGGTCTGCCGTTTGCTGGAGATCGTGGAAATCTGTAAGTCGATAGCCTTTTTTTCCGTATCCAGGCTTGTTTTTTCCGTGGCGGTCAGCTGGGTGGCAACCGGTACAGCGTCCAAAGCTCTCTTAACTTTTAAAAGAGCGTCGAGTGAATTAGTAAGAACGGTATCAGTTGTCTCATGTGTGGGGTTGAGCATCACATTCTGCACCTCCCCATAAACCCCTCCGCTTAAAACACTGATGGCTTTGGTGGTCCATCGGCCGGCTTCATAAGCTCCTAAAAGCGCGTCAACCGCGATTTTTTTGGCGTTAGCCAGATTCAGCTCTTCGGTGGAGGAGCCGTCAAAATGGGCGTACTGGATATCCGTCAGGGTCAGAAGTGAGCCCTTGCCCGCGTTGACCGCATTCGGCAGTACGTTTAAGGCGCTGCTGTAGGATTCTTCCAAGGCCGCTTCGGCGGAAGCCTGAACGTTTTTCAGATTGATGTTCGCGTCTTCCAGATTTTTTTTCGCATTATACAAGGCGGTTTCCGCGAGCTGAATCTCTTCCGGGCGCGTTCCGCGTTTCAGTTCATCCAGTTTTGCTTTTTGAGCCTCAAGAGAGGCTTGATATTGCTGAAGGGTGGCCTGGGCACTGCCGACTCCCGCCTGCGCCTGTCTTTTCATGGCTTCAATATCCGCATTATTCAAACTGATTAAGGCTTGCCCCGCCTCAACATCTTCACCGACTTTAACAAATATTTCCGCAATCCGGCCGCTGGTCTCAAAGGCCAGATCAGCGCTTTCGACCGCTTTCACACGTCCGGTCACGCTGACTTCCTGGATCAGTTCGCCTCGTTCAGCGGTGATTGTCTCATACGTCACGGCCGCCTCCTGACTGAAATAGGCGTAAAGTCCGCCCGCTCCCAGAAGGACCGCCAGAAGGACGTACCATTTCTTTTTTTTGTAAAAAGGAGTTGTTTTCATTTTAGTTTTAAAATTAATTATTCCGATTCATTCTCTTTAATCATCTCAAGCTCCTTTCCGCTCTCAAGTGCGTTATAGAATATTGGCACCATGATGAGCGGAAACATCGCCCGTCATGGTGAATTCCTGCTGGTCACAGCCAGCCATAAACAGGGCGGTAAAAACAAGCAGTCCGATAATGATGTGCGGTAACTTGATTTCCACGAAGGGCGGAGTGTTATAAATTATCTTAATATTTTATCATAAATCAGAGGGAAAGTCCATCCTTTTAAGGGGATAACGAAACAACGTTATAACACACGTGTTACAACATTACAACGTTATTTCGTTTAATCTCAGTAGGTAACGGAGATCTTATTCCCGCAGGAGATCTTGTTTAACCGCTGAACCGCACACACCCGGTAGTGATAGGTCCGCGTGGGTGCCACGGTCTTATCGATGTAATTGGAATAGCTCCGATTAGAGGAGGAAGTGACCACGGGGTCGGCCGGATAACTCGGATTGGGGTTTAGAGTAGATCGAACTACTTTATAAAACTGAAAATCATCGTTGGAGCAGGTAGACCAGTTGAGGATGATGGCTTTATACATGTTATCCTTTTTCCCGGTCAGGTAGGGCTGACAGGTGCCGGTGGAGGGGGTAGTAGCGGAGGGAGCGGGTGTTTTAGTGGCAGAAGTGGTATTAGAAGGGGTAGCTGTTGCGGGGGCAGGGGATTCTTCCTCTTTTTCTGCCAGCAGATCTTCAATAAAACTGATCACATAACCGATCTTCATATCCTCTTCCCGGTTCCAGGTCATCCAGTCGCTTTCGGCGTAGTCATGACTGATATCAGCCAAAGCCACCATATTACCCTGACTTCCGGGGTCGATGGTGATTTCTTTGCCTTTTCCGATACTCTGTACTTCAATGATCTGATCGAGATTGATCGCCATGTTTATCTTACCTTCCAATACTTTCACGTTGACCCGGTTGGCTTTTCGGTTGGCAGAGATATCAAATGCCGTGCCCACCGACTTGATGGTGTGGTTAAGCGTGCGAACCTGATAAACACCATCTTCCGCCATTTTTACACGGTGGTAGGTGCGTCCGGAATTCTGAACAAGAAGAACATCTCCTTTGCTGACCTGAGCAACCTGCACTTCGGTGTTTTCACTCAGGCGTACAATGCTTCCCCCAGGGGTTGTCAGGATAGCTTTTGAATCTTTACCGGTTCTTAAGTGATATCCATTGGTAAGCAGGGTGGCATTGTCTGCCATTTCCCATATTTCACCATTCCCGCTGAAAAGCACATCTCCTTCAGCCGAGCTGATAAAAAGACCGAAAGTAGAGCCCTCTTCACTCCCGCCGCGGCGGGTAAACAGCATCGCTAAAAAAACAATCAGGAGGACGACCACCACCGCGAGTAAGATCTGGGTGGTTTTGTTTTGCAGGATTTTCATGACATTGGTTTGTTAAATAACATGGAATTTATAATACAACATATTGCCCAAAATAGACAAATATGATTTCAATTTCAGATTATTTGATACTGAATATTAAGGCCGGCAGTCACCGATCATTCCTTTGGGGAAAAAATATTTTTCTGCCTCCGCGCATGTGTAATCATCGGTTCCGTCGTGCACGATTATCCATTCATTATTCCGTTTGGCCGCCAGGATCACGCCCTCCGGCTCGTCCGCCATACGGCCTCGAAAATGAGAAAGGCTCAGGCTTTGGATGCCAAGGTTTTTACCCGCAAAGTCCGCCCCGCGCTTTTTTAAGAGTGCCTGTTCAATCAGGTAATAGCTTCTTTTGGGAGCTTCATCCGGATTTTTTTTACACTTCTCATTTTCTTTCAGACATTGTTCTGCCTCCTGACACCAGGTAAAGCCTTCCTTAATAAGGCACCCATGATCATCCACATCTTTTTCTTCCGTGTTTTCAATGATTTCCCTAAAAGTCCGCTTTCCCGGAACCGCGCATTGGCGGGGGTAGCTTTCCATTGCCGGATAACCGGCTTCGATACAGTCGTCAAAACTATTGATCTGAGCAATGTTTTCAGATGAAGGGCTTGTACAGCCAGTGATTACGCCCATTAAAAGAAAAAGGAAAAATATTTTTTTAAACATGATGAAATCGGTTAAAAGATAATCATTTTAAAATTGGCACACCGGAACGCATTGCAGGGTGCAGATCTCGGCATTCGGGTCATGCCGGCAGGCCGATTCGCATTCGGCGTAAGTTCCTCCCGCTTCTTCGCACCAGTCACGGGGAGTGTATTCGCATTCGTTGTATTCAGGAAGCCAGTTACCCTCTGTGCTCCTGCAGCCGAAGTCATTTTTTGGCACGTCGGTCACTTTCCAGTCATTAAGCGTTATCGTATAAGGCGTTCTTTTTTCCCCTTGTTCCAGCCGGACGGAAAAACAGCCGGGGCACCGGGCGACATCGACGCCCACGATCGTAGTGGCGTAGCCGGCTCCTACATGCTCCACGGCCAGGGCGGCAGCTTTTTTTTGGCTTTCATTCAGTTCCCATTCACGGACGCATGCGCCGATCTCATTGTTCCAGCTGTAGCCTGCCGGCCCCAGGCATCCATTTTCATCCCGCTGACCGCCGATGGGCTGGCTGGGCTGTATAGTATCGGTCTGAGGCGGAAGATCACAGCCGATCAGCATAATGGAAAAGATAAAGGCCAGAGAAAAGAAGACTATTTTAAGTTTCATAATTGAGAGGTAAAAATTAATCAATCAGGGGAACCGGCCAAAGGGGGATATCCTGAAGGGTCATTTTAAACACAAGGCCTGGCTGTTCTATTACAGCCCCCTCGTCAAAAGGCATTATAAAGGGTGCATCCCATTCTTCCATGGAATTGTCCATGACCGTTCCTCCGCATTCCCAAATATAGTTATTAATAGCCGGCCTTAACATCAGATGAAACATCCATTGTTTAGATGATTTTGTGTATTCCAGGTTTCCACCCATTTTGATATTTACGGTACCATGTGCATTACAAACTCCTACTTTGCCGGCAATATCAAAATTGCCACCAGGACTTACTATTTTATTATGGCTATCAATTCCAAATGGGATTCTTTCAGAACCGCGGATCGAACCGATGTTAGCGCCGGTATATTCAACAAATAAGCCATACGGATAATCTGTTATCGGCAGGTCTTCAGGTTCCGGCTCCGGTTCTGGATCAGCTCCGCCACCTAAACATGGTTCAGATTCTTCAAGACATTCCTGTATGGGTTCGCACCACACATAACCTTCCTCACATTCATTGCTGTCACCGCCGGGCTGGCCAGTGTTTCGGATCACATCAGGTTTAGACACTGTATTACAGCCTGTAAGAACAATGGTGGCAAGGGATAAAAAAATAATTATTTTTTTCATGATGACAATTGTTAAAAAGCATTGAATATTATACGATACTTCAGATAAAAAGAAACTCATATTAGTTGCGTTAGATACGAGGGCGCAGTAAACTAAAACGCGTCTTTTAACTTTACAATTATGAGCTTTTTAAAAAACTTTGACTGGTCCTTCAAATCGATCGCCAAGGTGATCGGACTGGTCCTTTTAGGAATCGTTGTACTCTCCATTGTGATTGCTATGATCAGTTTTTCATTCCGCACCGTCTTCCAGACGGCTCAGTATGGTAATGAGTCATATGTGGAATACGGCAAAGGCGGCGGCGTTTCGTATGATATGGCGGCCGAACCCATGATGGCCCGTTCCAGCATTATGCCTCCGATGCCCAGTTACTCCACAGGTCCCGACGCGGAAGATTATGAGGTAAAAACTTACAGCGCCACCATCAAAACCCGTAAACTCGAACAAACATGTGGAGTGGTATCCGCGCTGAAAACGCGTGAAGATGTGATCTTCGAAAATGCCAATCAGAACGATGAGAACTGCTACTTCAGCTTTAAAGTCAAAAAAGAAAGCACTAATGGAGTCCTGAAAGTAATCGAAGGTCTGAACCCTGAAGATATCAACGAAAACGTCAGCACGATTAAGGGCACCATTGAATATTACGACAAACAGCTTGAAATCCTAGAAAAGAAACTGGAATCCGTGGAAGATACCTTAAGCAAGGCCCAGAGCGCGTACGATGAAGTGGCCGACCTGGCCACCCGCAAACAGGATGTGGAAAGCCTCGCGCTCATCATCGATAATAAGCTGAAGCTCATCGAAAAACTCACTAATGAGCGCATGAGCATCAAACAGCAGATCGACCAGTATAACCAGAACAAGGCCGACCAGATGGAACGTCTGAATTACAGTTTCTTTACCGTCAATATCTATAAGGACCTTATCTTCGACTGGAAGAACATAAAAGATAGCTGGAAGTACGAGCTGAAGGCCTTCGTAAACAACTTCAACGAAGTCATCCAGGGCATCTCTGTACACCTGGTCACGTACTTCGTCCGCTTCATCCAGGTCGCCATCTACTTCTTCATCTCCGTCTTCCTGCTGAAGTACGCGTGGGTGGCTACGAAGCGGATTTGGAAAGGGAAAGGAAAGAAGAGATAGTCAGTTGATCCGGTAATCCAAAAAAAGCCCCCTCCCGAGATCCTGAACTGAATTCAGGATGACAAACGGGAAGGGGCTTTACTAAAATATTGCATATAAACACTAGTTGTCGACCCGAGAATTCATTGACGATCTGCACAGCAAAAATGTGGTAACCTTTTCCGTAGAACCCTTCCAAGAGGAGATGACCAGTGCCTGTTAACAATATTCAACTGAGTGAGATTACCGCATTGGGCAAAAAAGACATCATTCCGAGTTCTGTGCTGGTTGAAGTATGCTATGACTGTAATGAAGATTGTGTACACTGTTGTTTGGATAATCATGCCAAGCCAGGACTCACGCTTGAACAGTATAGCCACCTTTTTGACCAAATGGTGAAAGCGGGAACGTTTTACATCATTTTGACTGGCGGTGAACCTTTTACCAGACCGGACTTTATGGAAATTGTCAGAGCTGCACGTAAGCGTCGATTATCCGTAACGATCTTCACGAATGCCACTCTGCTTACCGAACAACAGATCGCCGAACTTAGCTCTCTTTACATCGATGAGGTTCATGTCAGCATATACAGTGCTGATGCGACCACACACGATAGTATAACAAGAGTACACGGATCATTTGCCAAGAGCATGGCGGCCATCAAAAAAATGCTGGCTGCCGGAATTACCGTACGCATTAAGTGTCCGTTGATGAATACAACTGCCGACGGAATTGGCGGGATCAAAGACTTGGCCGGAAACCTAGGTGTTAATGTCCAATATTCAACAGTCATTACGGCAAGAAACGATGGCAGTTCGGACACACACCAATACAGACTGATATCCAATCAATTGCAGACGGTGTTGTCTGACCCCGATGTAATTAGCCAAGGTATCGAACCGATATACTTCCGTGAGAATATGGATTGCATTCCATGCGATACGGTATTCAATGGTGGTGCAATCGATCCGGAAGGAAATGTCTATGCCTGCAACCAATTACGAATCATTGGCGGCAACGTTCTCACTCAGTCGCTTGGGCAGATTTGGAAAGAATCGCCCGCATTTAAACAGCTCAGAAAAATAAGGCTGCGCGATCTAAAAGAGTGTACCAACTGCGAACTCTTCCAGCATTGCACTCGTTGTCCAGGATTGGCTTACCTGGAAGATGGGGACATGCTGGGGTGTTCTTCGGTCGCCAAAGTGGTGGCCGAAGCGAGAAAAAAAGCTGGAGTGTATCCCACCGAAGCTCACATCTTCAGTCAACCAATTAGCTAGAAAGGAGGAAGGCATGAAGAAGTTCACGAAACCCCGGATCGTAGCGACCGGAACCAGTACGTCGTCGATGAACTCGTGCGGCAAGGCTGGCTGTCAGGGCAAATAATTGCCCAAACCCGGCGTCTCCCAGTGAGGCGTCGGGTTCTTTTTTGTAAATATTGTATCCGAAGATATTTGATGTAAAATATATTTATGAATAAGGACATTATAAAAAAAATTCAAAAACAGATCATTCAACTATTGCCAGTCGGTCAGCGAAATCAACCCGGTATTTTATTAGCCGATAGCTGCAGTGAGGTATCACGTTTGGTTGCCGGCTGGATAAAAATATTAGATAAATCTAATCGCGTATTAATAATAAAAGGAATTAATGTTTGTGGTACCCAAAAGGCACATGACATATTGGCAGTAATGACCATCAGTAATCAGGTTTACATTATTGACCCCACAATTTGGCAATTTTTTCCGCAGGCAAAATCAATTTCAGTATTTATTTTAGATGATATTAATACTGCCTTAACTAAAATTAAAACAATGTATGGCGGACAGTGGTCAAAAAATGAAGAATTTATTTGGATGGATAAAGGTGAAGAAAAAAAGTACTTAGACGTTATATCTCAGAATATTCGTGAAAATTTAAGGTAATTTAATGTTGATTTTAACAAAAATGGCCATAATGTCTTGCTCTGCAAAATAAAAATTTTAATTACATCCGCCAACTAAGCATGTTTATACGAAGGCCTTTTTTGAATTCTACCAGCTCCCTCCGCCCCCTCCGCCAAACCCTCCGCCGGAAGACCCGCCGCTGAACCCGCTTCCTCCGCTTCCGCCGGGTCGGGAGGCCAGGGCACTGCCCACAAAGCCGGATACCACGCCGAGGTTCTGCACAAAGGACGTCGTGTTAAACACACCCTTATGTCCCTCATACCAATTAGGGGGCTGGTCGTAGATCCCTTCAAACGCCTTACTCCATTTGTTGGCAATGCCAAGCGTCATGGCATAGGGCAGGAATTCGTAAAACAGATGTTCTTTTTCCTGGAACTTAAGACGGTCTTTTTCCGCGGTCAGTAAATAATCTTTAAAGCCGAGGATGTGTTCGCGGGCCAGCGTGCCTTCTTCGGATTTGGCGGGCATGTGTTTTGAGATAATTATTGATAAGATCCCATTCCAGAAAAACACCATAGAAAAGGCGGTCCCCAAAAAGATACCCTCCAATGTTTGGAAGATGAAACCGGCGAACAGCACCACAAACCCTTTGATCAGGTATTTATTACGGACTTTTTTGGGGGATTTGGGGAAGAACCCTTTACTGACCAGCGAATCGAACAGCATATCTTTCAGTTTAGGCAGTTCCCTGTAAAATTTATTCCGCAATGCCGAGATTTTGACAGTCGTTTTATCGCCGAAGAGTTTATCGATAAATATTTTTTCAAAGTCAGAAAGCCCCCGGTCGCCGGGTTTGGGTTTGTCGAGACGGATGAGTTCGTAATCATCGCTTTTAAAGATCCAGAACCCCTGCGATTTAGGGAGTACTTTTATTTTCATATAGCCCCGCACGCACAGGTCTACGATGGTGGAGGTCAGGTCGTGCATATGCACTTTCTCATCCACCAGCGTTCCCATTTCCGCCGGACTCATCCCGTCGGGGGGTTCATACTGGGGCATGATGGTGCCGCGCCCTTTGGGATCGCGCCCTTTGCGGAAGAAGGTGATGACCGGCTCAAAGGCGAGTCCGAAAAAGAGAAGTACCCCCAGCCAGGTGAGTAAATCGAGCCAGTAATATTTTTCAAGGTCGAACGATTCAATGACCGATTCGCCGGGGGATAAGGTGATGGTGCGGAGATCGGGGGTTTTGTAGCCGAACTTATCGAGCCGTACCTGATAGGTGCCGGCCGCGAGTGTGTCTAGGACACAGTGGGTCTCACATTGTTTGGCACCATTGATAAAAACATCCGCTTCCGCCGGGTCGCTGATCACTTCGAGGGTGGCGGGGCGTTCAAAGATATTCGGCGGCATGCCCACCACAATGGTCAGTCCGTTATAAGCTGGCAAAGACTGGTTAGCGCGGAACAGGACCACATTTCCATCTTCACTGTATTCATAAAAACAGTTTTCCGCCGCACTGCCGGTCCGGCCGGTGAAACATTTAAACTGAAGGCCGTCACTGCCCTGAGCGGAGGGGGGAAGCTGGACAGCGGTGACCGCGCTGTGGATGGGGACAGGCCATTCATTGCCGGTCGCGTTCCAGTACAGTTCGTCGTGATCCGGAAAGAAACGGACGGCTTTCCGCACGTTGTAGGCGATTTTATACCTCTGCTTGCCGTTTACATAGGCATTCGGGTCGCCGATTTTCAGCCGTAAACCGTTCGTAATACCCTGTTCCTGATAAGGGTAGTTTTTTCCTGTTTCATCTTTTATACTAAGCACTTCGACAGCGATGCCTTCGGTCTGGATATCGCGGTAGATACCGTGCCGTTCTTCGCTGAACGTGACGTCGATGGTCTCGGTGACCGCCAGCATACCGTTTTCATGCATACGGATCTCGGTGCGGAATTCGTCGATCTCAAACGCTTCCTGGGCGAAAGCGGGTAAGGCAAAAAGGAATGCGAATAAAAAACTAAGAAAAAGCGGATAGAGTTTTTTCATGATTTTTTGGTTATTTTTTCCTATTTGTTTTTTTCGGCTCTTCTTTACGGACGACTTCAAGCGTAAAAGAAGAAGCCAGAGCCGCCAAAGCCCCGACGGCGACTAAAATCGGAGCGAAAAGCGCCCCCAGAACCCCTACATTCACGGGGATTTCCAGGTATTCACGTCCTTTTTGATCCTTAATAATAATCCGCCGGACATTTCCTTCTTTAATTATGGCCTTAACTTTTTTAAGAAGTTCATCTCCGCTTACTTTAAATTCGGTTTGCTTAGACATGGTGTTTTATTTATTAATACAAGACAAAAACAGTGTATCGGATTTAAACACTTTTTTAAAGAGGGGAATGTGTTTAGAAGAGAGGGCAGACCACAACACATTGTCTGTCTAAACATTTAGCCTGATAAGGGCAGTTTGAACGAATGGCGTAATCCATCGGCAGTTTGCAGTCACGGTCGTCTTTACAGGCGTCCTTGAGCGCGATTTCGCATTTTCCGCCGACCAGGCCGATGACATTTGAGTTCAGTTTCGCAAAACAGCGGTTTGAAAAGGTTTCCAGCACAGGGTTGCAAGGCGCTTTGATGCATTGAACCTGCACTTTCGCGCAGACCGGGTCATAATCTTCCGTGCAGACGATACCATCGGATGGCGGCATGTCAGGTTCGGTCTGAGTTGGGTAAAAAAGCCCTTTAAACGAGCAACCGGAAAGAAAGATAAGTGAGAGGATGATTAGTTTTTTCATATTTAAATGTAGGGAATATCAATTTTAGATTATCGGATTGCAGAAAATATTGCAAAAAGGACTACTAAACGGGGTTCCCTAAGTAGAAGTTCGCTTTGGGAAGTGGTGGCCCGGGGCGGAATTGAACCACCGACGCAAAGATTTTCAGTCTTTCGCTCTACCACTGAGCTACCAGGCCACACTAAATTGTCTTCGGAATTTTAAAGCAGATTTATTTTGGAGGCAAGTCGATTAGCCCTGCCTTTTGTAGAATAAATAATTGTAACTGATGTCATCATCCTCTGATCCGCCCATATTCACGGGCTCGCCGAACGACTCGGGGATGACCGGGAAGTGGGTATCGCATTCAAAGATGTCGTGGATTTGAGTCAGATAAATCCCATCCAGCTGGGGCATAGAAGTGACGTCGCTGTATACCCTTCCTCCGCCGATTACATAGATGTCCTCGGTTTTATCGTCGGCCAGCAGAAATGCTTCTTCCAATGATGTTGCCACAACCGCCCCGTCGGCTACAAAATCCGAATTGCGGGTTAAGACCACGTTTTTACGGTTTTTCAGCGGGCGGTGGTTTTCCGGGATGGAATCCCAGGTGGTTCGCCCCATCAAAACCATGTTCTGCTTGTCCGGATCTTCAGTTTTGGTAGTGACCTCCTGAAAATGTTTCAGCTCATTTTTAAGGTTCCAGGGCATTTTCCCGTCTCTTCCGATGCCGAACTCCTGATCGGCGGCAACGATGATGTAGAGGTTGTGATTGTTGATCATAATTTTGTTGGGATAAATGGGGTTTATCTGGGACAAATGTGATAAATGGGATTCGATTGAATGCTTATCACATTCATCCCATTTGTCCTTTTTGTCCCATTTTTCCCAAAAAAGTTATACTGCTATGGGAAATTTAATAGGTTCGTTGCACTCGTACCCCACTAACTCAAAATCCTCAACCTCCAGATTCCAGAACGGTTTTTGCGCGATTTCGAGCTTAGGTAAGGTTTTAGGAGTCCGTGTGAGTTGTTCTTTCAGGCCTTCAATATGATTACTATATATATGAGCGTCGCCAAAAGTGTGAATGAAATGACGGGGGATTAAATCACATTCTTGTGCCACCATCATCAGCAAAGTCGAATAGCTGGCGATGTTATACGGCACACCCAATGCGATGTCTGCGCTTCTCTGATAAAGCTGAAGGTCTAAAAAGCCATTCGCCACATTAAACTGCATAAAAGCATGGCAAGGCATTAAGGCCATTTTAGGAAGATCAGCCACATTCCAGGCGCTGACGATGATACGGCGGGATTTAGGGTCTTTTTTAATTAAATCTATCGCCTCCTGAACCTGATTCACATGAGCGACATCACATGTTCCATCTTCTTTTAGCTCATGCCGCGGCCATTTGATCCACTGATAGCCGTAAATCGGACCAAGATCACCGCTTTCATCCGCCCAGGCATTCCAAATAGGGGTGTAGTCGGTCAGATTATCGTCGTGAATATTGGTGGAGCCATGTAAAAACCAAAGAAGTTCACGTACAATAGCATCGTATCGTACCTTTTTGGTGGTCACGAGCGGAAACCCTTCACGCAGATCATATCGGTTCTGATAACCGAACACCGAAATCGTGCCCGTGCCGGTGCGGTCTTCCTTTTTCTCTCCGTTTTCAAGGACGAATTGTACGAGGTCTAAATACTGTTTCATGGATTTAATATATCTGAATAACGGAAGGCGGGCAAATATTTGCCAATCCTCCGTTATTCAGAGGGAAATCCAAACCATCCGTCAATTGAAAATAAATGAATGAATCAGTATAATTCATGGGCAATAAAAATGGTAATTTTGTAGGGACGCAAAATGTTGCGTCCCTACCGATATTCATATTTACAATATAATCGTATTGCCCATGAAAACCCTAAAAGACCTCCCAAGCCTAACCGGCAAAAAGATTATTGTCCGTGTGGATTTTAACGTGCCTCTGGATGACGAGGGGAATGTGCGTGATGACAAGCGTATCCGCCATGCTCTGCCGACCATCAGGCACTTACTGTCGGCCGGTGCCGCACAGATTATTTTAATGAGTCATTTAGGCCGCCCCAAAAACAATGAACCGAATCTTAAAACCGATAAAGTCGCCGCCAAACTCTCCGAATTACTGGCTGAGGAAGTGGTAAAAGTGGATGATTGGGGTGAAAATGGTTTGCCAGGCGCCAAAATAGTGATGCTGGAAAACCTTCGTTTCCATCCGGGCGAAAAGAGCAAAGATGAGGCAGAGGTCGAGGCTTTTAGCAAACAGCTGGCCGGTTTAGCCGATTTTTATGTAAACGAAGCGTTCAGCAATTCTCACAGGAAGCACGCCAGCATGATGCTTCCTAAACTGATACCGGGCTGTGTGGGTTTTGGGGTCGAGAAGGAAGTCAGCGCCATTAAAAAGGCATTGGAAAGCCCGGAACATCCGGTGGTGGCCGTTATCGGCGGTCTGAAGGCCGATAAACTCACTGCTATCAATAACCTTCTTGATATCTCCGACACGATTCTGGTAGCAGGCGCTTTGGCTTTTACATTGCTGAAAGCAAAAGGTAAAAACATGGGATCCAGCAAAATCGATGATGAAGGGCTTACGGAAATGGGTGAATTAGTCGATCGGATCAAAGACGATCCCAAGGTCCATCTTCCGGTGGACGCGGTGGTCGCGGATGATTTTTCTAATGAGGCCAACAGCAAAGATGTGTCAGTGGATGATGTGGAAGACGGCTGGATGGCTTTGGATATCGGACCGGAAACCGTCGGGCATTATGTGGCTAAACTGAAAGAAGCCAGAACCATCCTCTGGTTCGGTCCGATCGGCGTGTTTGAAATGGAAAAATTCAGTCACGGCACCAAAATGATCGGGCACACCATTGCCGAAAGCGATGCCGTCTCGATTGTCGGAGGAGGGGACAGCGCTTCTGCCATTGGAGCCATGGGGCTTACAGATCAGATAACGCTGGTTTCAACAGGCGGGGGTGCTTCTTTGAAGATGATTGAAGGGAAGGAATTGCCTGCGATTAAAATACTTGAATAAAACCGAATAGTGGGGCGCATTGTTAGGCGAGTTGTGGCCACCATTCGCCCCACCATACGAAATATGACAAAATCATCCCGACAAATCGTTTATGTTGAGATCGACGAAGAGGTTACCTCTGTTTTTGATCGCATTAAAAATATCTGGAAAAAAGAAATATGGCTTGTCATTCCGCGGAAAGCGATTCTTTTTCAAAGCGCGGTGAATTTAAAGATTCTAAGAAAAAAACTTTCAGAAGAAAAAAAGAAACTCATTATTGTCACGACCGATAGGAACGGACGGCATTTGGCGGAAAAAATCGGGTTGCCGGTCATGAACCGGGTGGAGGTAGAAAAAGCCGAAGCCCCTTCGGACGAAAGTCCTCAGATGAAGATCCAGCCCATTCAGGCTCATCGCAATATCGTATCAGAAGAAGAAACTCCGAAGCGGTTTTCAGAAAAAAAGATAAGTATTCGGGAACTCATTCAGGAATTCCGCTTAAAAGACCGGAAACACAAAAAATCAGATGAAAATCCAGCTCATTCATTTCGCTTTGCACGTCCCAGCAGAAAGTTTTTGATTTTAATCATGATCACAAGCTTCAGTCTTTTTATGCTGATCGGCTATATCGCCCTTCCATCCGCTACCATTTATATCCGTCCGAAATTCGATAATATCGATTTTACCGTTAATGTGACTTTAGCGGACAAACGTAAAAACCAGACCTTATTAAAAGAAAACCAGCCTCATGTGATCGCCAGTGAGATTATTAATACCACCACGAAGCAAACCAAAATATTCAACACCGCCAGTAAGGAATTTGAGGGGAAGAACGCTACAGGCACAATTAAAATCGTAAACACCAGCGATGACCCCTGGGATCTGAAAGAAGGGACCCGTTTCCAGACAGATGATGGATTGGTTTTCCGAATACCGAAAGGAGTAATCGTCCCTCCGCGTGAACAGGATGAAGAAGGGAATGCTGCCCCGGGGATTTTGGTCAGTTATGTGAAGGCCGACCCTTTTGATATTTATGGCGAACCCATTGGTGAGCGGGCGAATATTCCTGCTACCCGCTTTACGATTCCAGGGCTCTCCAAATACAATCAGCGGCTCATTTGGGGGGAGTCCGAAGAACCGATGACCGGCGGGGTTACCAGTTACCGTTTTGTCGTAACGGGGGATGACATCAGGTCAGCGGAAAAACAGATTGAAAATAATCTCATCCTGATGGCTAAGGAGGATCTGAGAACCTATATCGATGAGATGAACAAACTCAGCCAGTCTCAATTGGTCTTGCTGGATGACAGCCGTTACCTTAAAACCAATCTAGTCGACCTTCGTTATTCTGAAGATCTGGAGGGGAGTTATCGGGAAAAATTTGAAGTCTTTGCTAAAATCGAAGCGGAGGGAGTGGCTTTTGATTCTGAACAATTGTTCGCGATCTTAAAAAAGGAACTCAGTACCCGTACTCATCCGGATATGCGTCTGCGGGAAGGCTCTATTAATCAGGAGAGCATCACCTATGAAGTGATCGATGAAGATGAGCTTTTAGGGCAGATCAAGATCACCGCCATCATTGTGGGCATTGAAGAATTTGATATCGATTCCTCCACGGTAGCGGGTGCCCGTTTCGGCAGCAGGGTTAAAGAAAAGATTCTTGGCCTAAGCATTGAGGAAGCGGAAAATCTGGTGGGAAATTTCAGTGAGGTGGATGCGGTCGAAGTCAAAACATGGCCTTTGTGGATCAATAAAATTCCCCGGGTGCCTGAAGGTATTGAGATTAAATTGATGGGTAATTAGGACTATTAAGATTATGAAGATTGTTAAGACTATTACGATGGTATATTTAGATTAAGTTCAATAATCCTAATAGTCGTAAAAGTCCTAACAGTCTTAATAGTCCTATTGGCTACAGTTCCTCCAAATCGACCTTGGTCACATCCTCGATCTTTTCATTGTGTGCGGTCTGCGGATTGTAGATCTTGTAAAACAGTTCCACAAGCTGAGGGGTGGTCAGCTGGGCAACTCTTAGGTTGCAGGCTTCAAGACCGTTTCTAACACTGCCTACACGTTCGTTCAGATGCTTGTTCATCTCCTCAAACTCATGATGGCGTCTTTTGATAGCATTCACACTGTCCTGAGCGGAAATGCTTTGCATGAATTTCGCGAATATATTCAGATTCTGAGTCCTGTAAGGGTCATAAGGGACGATGACATAAAAGTTTTTTTCCATGATGTCCGCGTACTCGATGAGCTTTTGAATATAATCCGCGTATTCCAGCGTTTGCTCTTTTAAAAGAGGTGTTTCGTGTTTTTCAGCAGTCTCTTTTACGTTTTCAATGTATTTGTCGATGTCCAGCTTACGGGATTGCACCATGATCTGAATAGGAAAATCCAGTGAATTGAGAAAGCCCTGATAAGCGTAAATGATACTGTTCTGTTCTTCTTCAGATTTTAAATTAAAATTCACACTGGAAGTCTGAAGCACCGCCCTAAGTCCTCCGTTTTTCAGAATCACTACATTATTTTTAATCTCCGCGATATTCAGATAGAGCTGGGTGCTGGCTGCGGGAGAGCCTTTTTTCTGCCTGACAGTATCTTGAACGGGCTTTTTGGTGTTTTCCATTTTATTAAAAATTAAAAATTGAAAATTAATCGAGATTTATCTCGATCTCCCCTTTCTTAAGTTCTTCAAATTTAAATTCACCATCTTTTTTAGGGAATTCTTTTTTTTGAGGTTGGCTTTCTTCACTCGCAGGATCTCGCTTTGCGATGATTGGGGATTTTTTTGGAAGATATTCAGCGGGTTGGTTTTTTTGAGTGTTGTTCACATGATTACCGGTGCGTATGGGTTGCGGAGTTCTCCGCTTCCGTTTTCGCGATTTCTTTTTAGGCCTGGATTCAGCAGAGGTTGCCTGAGAGGTTTGGGCGGGAGCAGATGTAGCCTGTGGAGACGATTTTTTATTGACCGCTTCTGCCTCTGCTTTTGCTCCGGCGATCTCCTGCTTCATGATTTCTGCCTCCTTAGAGCCTTGCTTAACCTTGGTGATAGGGAGTTTGGCAAAAATATCCAGCATTTTTATATGGGATTTTTTCGTCCGCCAGTACATGTTTTCAGTGGAGCTGTCCTTGTGACCGAAATAAGCTTCTGAAATCAGATCATCATCCTCCGCCTCATCGATCTTTTTATATTCAGTCGGTCGTACATGTTCAAAATTTTCCGAATCAAGCATGTGAGCCAGATCCCTTAGATTAGTCGCTTTTTTGGTTTTTTCATCCATGCCTGTCTGGGCCGGCGCTTCTTTTTTTATCTCACTCAAATCCGGAGCGACAATAGCGGCAATTCCCCGATGGTCCCACAGCCTTCTTTTCGGCTTGATGGCAAATTCAAGAAAAAGCAGAATGAATTTCGGCAATCTGATATCGTTGATTTTGATCAGAGCAAAGGCTGTGGCGATAAGGGCAGGGAAAAGGATGATGATGTATTCGAGGACATTCATCTCATACAGTTTGCTTAAAGCCGCGAACAGCACATAGCTGATTCCAAACCCTGCGGCAAGGATGATCAGCTGGCGTAAAGTCAGCGGTCCGACGATCCGGTCTTCGATCCCGACGTTTTGAGGGATTTTGTACTGCAAAGAATTCAGGTTCAATAAATCATATTATTATACCAAATTTCTCTCTAAAAAGCAATACCGAAGCTCTAAGCCCTAAGTCATAAGCCGACTCATGAAAAAAGAATAAATCAAAAACTTACGACTTAAGACTTATTAAGACTTGTAAAAACCCCCGGCACTTCCAGAAAGTACGGGATAAATACCTATTTTTTATCCAATTTCTCTTTGAGCTCAATAGTTTTTACGGCGAGTTTGGCCATTTCCCCCCGGGTGATGAAGTTATCCGGACCAAAGGCATACAAATTGCGGTTTTTCTGAAAGCCCTGCATGATGCCGTTTTGGATAGCGAAGTCTACATAGGGGAAATACCATTGATCAGTTTTCAGGTCTGAATAACGTCTTTGGTTAGCAACAGATTCCGACACCGGCCGATGACTTAAATCGAATCCAAAAGCACTTAAAATCATTTTGATGGCCTCAGCACGGTTGATGAACTGCTCCGGCTTGAATAAAGCGCCAGAATACCCCGAAATAAGTTCCAGCTGTTTAGCCTTTTTAATGTAGGGCAGATACCAGGCATAAAGGTGAACATCGCGGAAAGGCTTGTCCTCGATTGTTTCTGGGTTTTCGGTTTCGGCACCGATGGCTTTGAGGACGATTTTGGTAAATTCCGCACGGGTCAGATATTCATCCGGTGCATAGACGCCCTTAGCTTTGCCCTTTACAATTCCCAGGCGGTATAGGGTTTCCACATAATTGCGTGACCAGTGATTCAAAGTATCTGTGAAGATGGCCTTATTAAAATTTTTGCCGGTTTGCGCAATAAAGAAAATATCCGTATCATCCGCCGTGACCGTTACCTGCTTTTTGTTCATGTCGACCGAATAAAGGTCTTTGCTATATTCCGTATAAGTTTCGGTTTCAGGCTGATAAGTAAGAACCGTTGCTCCGTCATCAGGGTCAAATGAATCGGTGTAGGGAATTGTGATGCGGTAAGGCGGGAAAAAGTGAAGACTATTCCCCTCTGCGTCCGTAAATTCAAAAATGGAACGGAAGGTGTAGCCGAAATTGATAGGGAAATCTTTGGTGTACAGGTTGGTCGGGTGTTTAATATAGCCATAAAAAGGCTTACCACTGTCTCGCCAGATGATTTTGGTGTCGCGTTCAAACTGGATCACCGTGCCTCTGATCGGGTCTTTAAAGATGATGGGGCGGTTGATCATACCATGGTGCTCTTTACTGAGGTAAATGGCTGGCTTGCTGGTGATGGTCATGGGAGTGGAAGAGGAAAAGAGGGGGGCAGTGACCGCGTTGGTTTCATAGTCATTCGGATCTTCGCCGCCCATCCGCACCACGCACACATTGCCCTTTAAAATAAAACCCTGATTGCATTCCAGCACTGTACATTCCGGGTACTTGTTCACCACCTCTTTAGCGTTTTTGAATGTGGGGCAGGTGAGGCTGTAGCGTTCGGTGTAGACCGGTGTTCTATTCCCTTTTTCATCAACGGCGAAATACCGAAGCGTTGTGCCTTCGCGGATAGAGATAGGAATCGTGTAGACCGTACTTTTTTCTGTTACATTCAGGTCGTTCAGAGTGTAATAGATTGTCGCGGTCTTATCGAGAAATTCATCGCTATTGGTATAACTGCCGACATAAGGTTTTAATTCAACACTTTGAGCAAAGTTATAATCACCGCCAGGAGGCGTTACCACGACATTCGGCGGAGTGCGGTCGATGGCCACAGCCGTATTAAATACGCTGATAAATTCTTCTGCTATCTGGTTTCCCGGAACGTCTTTAATATATTTGATCCGCAGAGCGTGCCGGGCCTCCGAAAAGAGCTCTTCATTGATGTTGATGATCAGCGTTTTGCGGTCATCATGAAGATCCAGACCTATATCCATCGACTCAGCCATATGTTCCAAGCGGATATTAAATGTGTTGATTGTATCGGGATCCATCGGTTCGGAAAAAACCACCGTAATGGCATTGGTGATGGTGCTTATATCAGTGGCTTCGCTGGGGATTGAAATGGATTCGATCGTGGGAGGATCCATGTCCTCGATCTCACAGTAGGCGCTGCAGCCGTCCCGCTCAATTACGTTGCCGTCATCACATTGTTCACCGCGGACTTCCTCTAAAGCGCCGTCTCCGCAATAACCCAGGGTCAGAGCCGGGGCGAAAAAAAGACAGGGGATAAGTATGATCCCAGTAAAAGTCAAACGACGCGCTGAAGCCATAAAATAGTTTTTATATCTTTGGAAAGTCTAACAGATTTCAAAGAAAAATAAAGGATTCCTTAGCTTGCCCGGTTCACATATTCTCCGGTTTCGGTGTTGATTAGGAGTATGTCATCCTGATTGATGAACAGAGGAACAGAAACGACGATGCCAGTTTCCAGTGTGGCTGGCTTGGTACCGCCAGTGGCCGTATCGCCTTTAACGCCAGGGGGGGTTTCAACAACTTTCAGTTCGACCTTTGGAGGAGGCTGTACGGAAATGGGATTTCCTTCGTAAAAAGTCATATAGACTTCCGTGTCGTCTTTCAGGTAAGGAAGGGATCCCTCTACTTGATCCAGAGGAAGATGAAACTGTTCAAAGGATTCATTATCCATAAAAACAGCGTTGTCAGTATCTTTATACAAATATTGGCAGCGTTTGTTACTAACATCGGCAAATTCAAACGATTCCCCGGCCAGAAATGTCTTATCCAACGTAGAACCATTAATCAGATTTTTTAATTTGGTCCGCATGACCGGTTTACGTTGCTGTTTACGGTTGAATTGGTTCCAGACCACCAGATAAGGGCTTCCGTTTATTTTGACGATGATGCCGGTGCGGATGTCGGTGAGGTTACCCATTTTTTTGTTGTGATAAATTGGGATTGGTTGGGATAAATATGATAAATGGGATTTAGCTGAATGTTTATCACATTCATCCCATTTGTCACTTCTATCCCATTTGTCCCACAATAAAAAAGCACGATCATTATAGAGGAAGGCCCCTTATCTATTCAATAGATTCGCGCACAATATCCAGGATTTCATTATGAATCTGAGTTCCGTTGCTCACCAGAATGTTTTTATCGCCTGGTCGCCAGTCTTTGCCGGTAAAATCGGTGGCTTTGCCGCCCGCCTCCCGTACCAAAAGCGCCCCGGCCGCCAGATCCCACAAGGGGAGCTTGTTCATCAGATACGCTTCGCATACTCCTTTGGCCACCAGCGCCATTTCCGATCCTGCTGATCGCAGGCGGGAGGCATCCCGCGAAGCCGTTTTCAGCTTGATCACATAACGTTCTGCCTGCTGGATAGCATCGGGCGCGGGTGCGTGGCAATACAGGAGCATCGAGCTTTCAAGGGTGTCAGTTTTAGACACATGAATGCGTTCATCGTTTTTAAAAGCACCTCCTTCTTTCGTAGCGTAAAAGAGATGATCGGTGATCGGCTCATAGATCACTGCCACCACTGGCTCTTTATTTTTAAGCAGGCAGATGGACGTGCAGAAAAAAGGGACTTCAAATGAATAGTTTTTAGTGCCGTCGAGCGGGTCAAGCACCCACACCCACTCATTATCCGGATTATCAGAGGTGCCTTCTTCTCCGATGATGCCGTGTTCAGGGAAAGCCTTCCTGATCTCATTCACATACATCGCCTCCACTTTTTTGTCGATTTCAGTCACAAAATCATGCGGACCTTTCAGCTCGATCTGGCTTTGTTTCAGCCGGCCGAAGTTTTCTTTTAAAATCACCCCGCCTTTTTTGGCTAAGTCTTTGGCGAATTGTAAGTAGTCATCAGACATGTTTGAGTGGATAGTTGCACCGCTGAGTGTATCAGAAAGGCGACTATGAGTGAAGGGATGGCAGGCCTGCTAAAAAGGATCCCCAGAAAATGTGAAGCGAAGCGGATTTTCTGGGGTAGGGGCCCCAAAATGGGGGGCAGTCGAAGAATTATCCGTCGCAAAGCATAGGATAATTCGTAGACTAAAACCCCTTTTGGGGTGGTGGGCCTGCCTGGACTTGAACCAGGGACCAATCGGTTATGAGCCGACTGCTCTAACCACTGAGCTACAGGCCCTCATTCGCGGGGTCTTTTTTATAACGAATTAAAGATATACGAGAAAAAAGTCCCTTTCAAGTTAAAACCGAACCAAAAGTCTGGAAAGGGGAATATTTACACCACCGGTTTTTTTATTCTGGTGACAGGAAATGTTCTGGGGTGTTCAGGCGGCGCAGGGAAATCAGCTTCGGTAGCAATCTTTGTTGTAGAGGGGCTTCCAATGGTACCAGATGATGCGCCGGCTGTTCTTGCGATAAGGTTTTCTTTATCAGCCCATCCAAGGAAGATCACGCTATGGTTCCCTTTTGGGTCATGCGGGTTGTTATTGTTTATAAAAAGCCAGTCGCCGGGCTCGATATTATCCAATTGCTCTTTTTGGGCGCACGCCTGTTTGTTCGTATTTTTATCAAAGTTGTCCACACTGTCGAAAATTGTTTTTCTTTCAGTGATTCCGGCCATCTTATAAACTTTATCCGCCCAGTCCCAGCAATGGATCCCGGTGACGCGTTTTTCGATGGCTTCATCAACAGCCCTAAGAATCCGCGGGCCAATCAGCATTTTTTCAACGTCTTTATTCATTTTAGCTTCCCCTGTCAAGGTCGCCAGCTCTGCTCTGACTTCAGGAGTTTTTTCTGCCTGCTGTCCTTCGGATTTTTTGACCATTTTTTCCACCCCATCTTCATTTCCCTCTCTATCTTCCCCTTTTTTCTTTTCTTCTTCCTTTTTCCCACCAAGTTTCAGATCCGCAAAAGAATCCAGCCATCCGGTGAGCGGAGCCATCAAAGGGGCCAGATATTTCTTGTTCAGCCTGTCGACCAGTTCACTGAATTTGCCCCACATTTTCGTGATGACCTCAATGGGTTTATCCAGGTTTTTCCTCATGCCTTTCAGCGCTTCAGTGGCACTGAAGGCCGGTCTGACCGATAATTTTTCAGGATGGATTGGCATAAAAAGATTCAAGATATCACAATATTATACCATTTTTACTCCAAAAAAGCCAGACCTTTAAGAATGGCCAAAAGAATGGCCAAAGAATCGCCGAAGCTATGCTTAAACAATTCTTTTTAGTCAATTCTTAGAAAGAGTTATTCCGCTTCGATCATCACTTTTACCTTCACTACTACATCTTCCGTGAGCTGAACCTTAACGGTGTGTTCACCCAGGGTTTTTAAGTGATCGTCCATTTTAACCATTTCCTTTTTCAGTTCCACTTTTGCCTGTTCATTCAAAGCGTCGATAATGTCTTTTTCTTTAATGGAGCCATAGAGTTTTTCAGCGCGGGCTTTCTTTTTGAAAGTCAGCGTAACACTTTTGAGTTTTTCAGCCACTTCTTTGGCGTTTTCAAGAAGGGTCTCTACTTTTTCAACCCGTTTAGCTTTCAGAATCTCAGCCCGTTTAATCTCGGTTTCAGTGGCGGGCAGAGCGAATTTTAGAGGGAAAAGAAAATTGCGGGCAAACCCGGGTTTTACTTTAACGATGTCGTGTTCATTGCCCAGTTTAGGGACTCGTTTTTTGAGAACAACTTGCATAGTAGATTTAGGATTAAGGATTTAAGTTTGTCATCCCGAGCGAAGTCGGGGGATTAAAATTGTTTGATCAGCCAGGTGGCAAAAGTCAAAGGATTGACTCCCTCTTTCAGCTGGCGGTCTACCCGGCCGTACCATTCCGCGATCCGGGCGAACCGGTCGCTGGCCGTGGCCAGATTTTCAAAGGAGGTATTCTGGATTTTGTCAGAAAGGGCAAAATAGTAAGTAGGGCTGTAGAGAAAGATGGCTGGGACTTCCTGACTGATAATCTCCTGGATATCATTCAGAGTCTTTTTCCTGTCTTCCGCATTCAGCTCCATGCGAGCCTTATCCAGCAGACTGTCGACCACAAAATTTTTGAATTGAGAGAGATTATACCCTCCTTCTTTGGCCTGACTGCTGTGCCAGTAAGGATAAGCGTCGAGATTATAACCCAGGTTCTGGCCAAAAATCAACAAGTCATAATCCCTCTTATAAAGAGCCTCCTGAAAAGCGCCATTTTCGAGCACATCGATTTTAAGGCCGATGCCGATCTTACGCCATTGGGATTTTAAGATTTCCGCCACCTTAGTATAGGTCTCGGGTTTATCGGGGGCGATCAGGTGTAAAACAAACCTTTCTCCCTTTGCATTTTCCCGAAAGGGGAGTACTTTAGCCACTTCATTTTCCTGCTTGGACACTTCACGCTCCTGTTCGATGAATTCTTCGGCGGTTCCCTGGCTAATAGTAATAGAGTCAATCAGGCGTTTTTCCTCATTAAAATCAATCGCGTAAATATCGAAGACATTGTCTCCTTTTTTAAGATTGCCGAATTCAAAGCTTGCCACATAACTCCATCCCGGGTCACCGGGGACGAATTTTTTAAGTTCATAATCATTCACAAGAATGGCCTTAGTCTTTTCCGGGGTGATACCGGCAAGGGTCACTTTATTATCCGTGGTCTTCCAGTCATTTCCGCCATTAGGACTCGTGATGAATTCCGGCTCCGCAGGCACTTCTTCCTCAGCAGTACTTTCATCGGCTTTATCCTCTTCAGCTTCATCGTCAGTTGTTTCTTCTTCCTCATCGGGTTCGGGTTCTCTATCCGGCAGTTTCCACTCGGTGTCAAAAAGCGCGCCATTGGCTTTGCTGACGCTGTATTGATAAACCCAGTTACTTTGATTGATTTCCAGAAGCGGCGTGTCGATGATCTGACTTTGGCCGATTTCTTCGACAAGCGATTTTTTATCCACACCTAGCTGGAGCGCTAGCCGGACTTTATTGTTTTTAAGTTTTGGAGACTGGGTGTTGATAAAAACCGCCACATATTGAGGCAGGTGATAACGGGTCAGGGCTAGCCGGCCGCGATCCCGGATCTTGTCTACATATTCCTCAGGCACATTTCGGATGGTATCGAATTCACCCTGTCGTTTGATCAGGTCTTTATATTCCGGAAAAATGCGGATCTGGATGGTGGAGATATTGGGTTCTTTGCCGTAGTAGTCATCAAATGCTTCCAGAGTTACTTCCACAAAATTATCCATGGGTGTCAGTGACATGAAACGATAGGGTCCGGTGCCGATGGGGGATTGATTAAAGGGGGCTTGCTCCAGCGTTTCTACCGGCAGATGACCTAAAATATGAGCCGGGAGCAGGCCGGTGATTGTTTTGACTAAAAAGAACGAATCTGCGTCTTCCAAAAGAAATTCCACTGTCCGATCATCCACTTGAGAGACTTTCATCCCGCTGTAATCATTATAGTTGAGAATAACTCCGTTAAAGCTGGGATGATTGATGACTGTATTATACGTGAACATCACATCATTGCTGGTCACGGGGGTGCCGTCGTGCCATTTGGCCCCCTCTTTCAGAACGAAGGTGTATTTCCTGCCGTTTTCCGAAATTGTGTAGTCAGCCAGATCCGGAACGATTTCACGGGTTTTGGGGTCGTATTTGGTTAAACCTGAAAAAACCAATTGAGTCAGATCATGTGTCAGACTGCCGTAGTGAGCATAAAGAGGGTTGATCAGCTCTATTTTTCCCACAGAACCTTCTACATAAACCCCTCCTTTTATAGGTGTGATTTCGGAATATTCATTATAAAAAGCATAGCCGATCTGAGTGCCGGTAATCAGCACGACCGATGCTAAAAAAGCAACAATGATTTTTTCGAGCTTGTTAAGCCGGCTAAAATGTTTGCGCATTTTAAGTTTAAACAAATACGAAAAGCAGAGCGTTCAGCAAGAATAATGCAGCCAGTAAAATGGTCGCACGAAAAATTACTTTTTCAGGACCACGGCGGGTGGCCTCAAAGCTTTTCGAACCCCAGCTAGCTGTGAAACCCTCGTCTTTTCCTTGGATAAGGACGATAAAACCTAGCAGAATCGAGATAATCACCTGAGTGATCATGAGTATCTTTTCCATGACATCATTAATTATATTTAATATAAGCAAGGGGGAGTTTAACATAAGTGCCTTTTGGATTCAATGATAAATCCATTATATTGACAAATGTAAATAAACTATTATAATTTAAACCATAATTAACAGCCCCCCCATGGATAGAGAAAATTATCACCCTTATAGCAGTGAAGAGTTAGAAGAGACGATGGCCGCTGGTGGCGACATCTTCCGGGAAAAGGAAGGTACCAAAGAGTCGAAACCAGAACTCAGGCTTGTAGAAAGCACCCGCCACAAGCTTAAGAAAAAAGAAGCTAAATAACCGTAATCACCAACCCGTGGAATGAGGTTTCTAAATATAATTCTCAACACCTTATTCCCTCCCGTCTGTGTTTCCTGTAAGAAGGAGGGGGATTTTTTATGTAGCGAATGTATAAAGGATCTGAATAAACGGAAAATCAGGCCACAGGTTTCTGAATACCAAGATCCCGACCTCCATTGTCTTGATGGGGTGATATATGGATTGGATTATGCCAAAAACCCTCAGATCAAAGCCGCGGTTAAACAATTTAAGTACCGGTTTACCCAAGAGCTGGCTGATACTTTTGCCGACCTGATTGCTGAAAAAATAGGGGAGCTTTCTATGGTTAAAGGCCGGTCGATTATTCTGATTCCGGTTCCGCTCCATAAAAAAAGGCTGAACGAACGGGGGTTTAATCAGGCGGAAGTGATCGCGAGCGCCGTGGCGGACCGATTGCCGGGAGTGAAAGTGCATCCTCTTTTAGAACGCGTTCGCTATACCAGCCAGCAGGCGAAGCTCAATAAAAAAGGGCGGCATGAGAATCTTGAGGGAGCGTTTATTATGAACAAAAAATGTGTTCAAGATTTTGACGCACACGTGGGGCCCCAATTTAATTGGGGGGTAAGAAAGAAAGGGGAAAAAGAAAAATATAATAAAAAGAAAAAGGAAAGAAAGAAAAATAACTCCATCTACTTCCTGGTCGACGACGTCTTTACAACAGGGGCAACACTGGAGAACTGCGCGCAAGTTTTAAAGGAAAATGGACTGAAAAGAGTGTATGGATTAGTGGTAGCGAGAGCATTGAAAAAGACATAATGAAACGACAAAACAACGGACTTAAGACTTACACTTGAGACTTGAGGCTAAAATGTTGTATCGTTACGTCGTTGTATCGTTATTTCGTTTATAAAAAATTATGATCAAATTCGCTGTTATTTCTTTTCCCGGTACGAATTGTGAAGAGGAGAATGTCCGTGTTTTTAAGCGGAATGGTATGGATGCTGAAACTATTTTATGGAATGATCCGGGCATGCTGGATAAAACCCGCTTGGATGAATTTGACGGCTATTGTCTGGCGGGTGGGTTCAGCTACGAAGACCGAAGCCGGAGTGGCATTATCGCGGCCCAGAATCCGATCATGGACATCATCAAAGAAGAAGCAGCTAAGGGCAAGGTAGTCATCGGCATCTGTAACGGTGCTCAAATGGTGATCGAACGGGGGCTGATTCCCGGGTTCGATAATTATGATCTGTCGGCTGGACTGGCCTGGAATGAGATGATAAAAGACGGGGAGGTGATAGACACCGGTTTCCGCAATTCCTGGAGCTATCTTAAAAATGTGGCGCCAAAAAATCGTTCTGCCTTCAGTCATTTTGAAGGCCTCCTGCATATTCCGTATGCTCATGGGGAAGGCCGGTTTATTTTTAAAGATCCTGAGGTACTGAAGGCTTTGAAAGAAAACAATCAGGTTCTTTTTCAATATTGCGACGAGAAAGGAAAAGTGAGTACAGAATTCCCCGTTACACCCAATGGCGCTACCGAGGCTATTGCCGGCCTTTGTAATCCGGCGGGCAATGTGCTGGCCATCATGCCTCATCCGGAGCGCGATCCTAATGGAGACGGAAACAAGATTTTTGAGTCGGTTAAAAAGTGGATTGAAAACCGCTCGAAAACGAATTATAAAAGTCTTGGTGAGCACACAACCAAAGAAGATGTGCGGGAGTTTGACCCGGCGGATATCGAATTCTTTGTTCGATTAATCATTGTGGATAACGCGGAACGTACGGTGGAATATACCTTGCGTCAAAAAGGTTTTGATATCGAATTGAAGCGTTATGTTTATTGGGCGGTCAGAGTTAAGGCCGGATTGGATAAAAAAGAGGCCGCGCTTAAGATTCTGAAATCCGGAGAACTGGCCAATTTAAATAAAGAATGGATTATGATTCGTATCGGCAATGAATTTTATTCGTATAGCAAAGAAAAAGGTTTACAGACAGTAGACTTTAAACTGGAAAATTTTTTCGTGGCTTGCGACCAGAAGAACTTTGTCGGTGACAGCAAAAAACAGGCCATCAATCTTCATGCGGGGGAGTGTATAGAATCTTTAAAAAGCGGTGTTTTGTGGGAAGTGGAAAATACGAATGATAAGGGGGTAAATAAGATTATCCGAACAAAAATTTTATACAACCCGAATTCGATGTACATTCTTAAAAACTAATTGGTGACCTCGCCTTCGGCGGGAGACCTAATTGTCATTTCACTGGAACACAGGATCACCTAGTCACTTGATCACAAGTGATCCAGTGATCCCGTGAGAAATTGATCCAGTGAAAACAAACCATTAGGCCACCAATTAGGTCTTCAATTAGTAATTATGCAATACAAACGAATCATTATCAAAGTCGGCACGAATGTGATCACTCAGGAAAACGGTCTTTTGAATGAGCCGGTTTTAAAAGAACTGGTCAGTCAGATTGCTCAGTTGAAAAAGAAAGGAGCAGAAGTGGTTCTGGTCTCTTCCGGCGCCATGGGGGCAGGTCGTCCGTTCGTCCGGTTGAGAGAAAAATGCAACCGGGTGCTGGAACGGCAGATCCTGGCGGCCGTTGGTCAGACACGTTTAATGAACACCTACGACCGCCTGCTTCAGAAACATGGTTTTTTATGCGCTCAGGTACTGGCCACCAAAGAGGATTTCCGGGACCGCCGGCATTACCTGAACATGAAGAGCTGTCTGGAGGGTCTGCTTCAGGACGAGATCCTGCCGATTGTGAATGAAAATGATGTGATCTCGGTCAGCGAACTGATGTTTACCGATAACGATGAATTGGCCGGTCTGCTTTCGGCCATGCTGAATGTGGAGGCTTTGATTATTTTAAGTACCGTTGATGGTGTGATGGATCGTGATCCGAAAGAAAAAGGCGCGAAAGTCATTTCAGTCGTCAAACCAAAACATAAAAACATTCATGAGGGTATTACTTCCGAAAAATCATTATTCGGCCGCGGAGGAATGCTTACCAAATGCCGGATCGCTGAGCGCATGTCAAAACTGGGCATCACCACCCATATTGCGAACGGTAAAACGAAAAATATCCTCCTGGACATTTTTAACAATAAGTCAGCCGGCACCCTCTTCCCCCCTGCTAAAAAAGTGTCCGGCATAAAAAAATGGATTGCACATGCAGAAGGACAGGAGAGGGGAATTGCTATTGTCAATAAATGTGCTGAAGAAGTTTTAGTTGCCAAGGATAAAGCAGCTAGCCTGCTTCCAGTCGGCATCACTAAAGTTACAGGAGATTTTGAAAAAGGGGATATCATCCGTGTTGAAAATGAAAAAGGGAAACGGGTAGCTTTAGGCGTAGCCCAGTACAGCTCTCAAAAAGCCAAGGAATTTATCGGCAAAAGCGGGAAAAAACCACTTATCCATTATGATTATTTATTTATAATTAACTAAGTGCAAGTGACAAGTGCAAGCGCAAGGACAAGGGAATTAAAAAATAAACTTGCACTTAAAACTTGCACCTGCACTGTAAAAATATGAATTACAGAATCGGTATTATCGGCGCCGGAAATATGGGTAGTACTTTTTATAAGGGGCTTTCCAAAGATTTCCCCAAAGAAGCCCTGTTTATCTGCGACCGGAATGAGCAGAAGTTTGTCGAATTAAAGGCGGTCAATTTTACGACAGATCCCAAAGAACTGGCAAACGAGGCCGGGATTATTATACTGGCCGTAAAACCTCAGGCGTTTGATGATCTGATGAAAGAACTTGGCGATGGATTGAAAGATAAACTAGTCGTTTCCATCATGGCAGGCATCAGTATTGATCGTCTTAAAGAACAGACAGTGTCTAATCGGATTGTCCGTTCCATGCCCAGTCTCCCCATCCAGGTAGGAAGCGGAATAACCGGATGGATCGCTACTGAAACCGTGTCCGAAAAGGAAAGGGAGATGATTCAGACTATTTTTTCCACTATGGGGTATGCTACGGAATTAACGGAGGAGCGGATGATAGATGCCATTACGGTAATTGGGGCGTGCGGGCCGGCTTATTTTTATTATCTGGCCGAACTTCTGACGGAGAAAGCCAGAAAACTCGGTTTTTCAGAAAAGGAAGCGCGGGAGATCTCGGAAGTGGCTTTTGTCGGCAGTGCTAAACTTTTGGAAAATAACGACAAGACCGCCAGAGAATGGAAAGAGGCCTGTACGTCTAAAGGGGGAGTGACCGAAGCCATGCTCAAACATTTTAATGACCATGATTTTGCCAAAATTTTTAATGATGCTCTCGATACGGGCCTCAGGCGCTGTTCAGAACTTAACAACCAATAAATGTCCGATTTAACTGAAAAATTAAAGAACGTCAGAAAGGCCAGCCGCACCCTTATAAACCTCACCGACGAGGTAATTCAGAAAGTGCTTCTTAATTTAGCGGATACGTTGGTCAGAGAAGGAGATTCCATCTTATCCGAAAACCAAAAGGATCTGGATAAAATGGATGAGAGCGACCCCAAATACGACCGCCTGAAACTGACACCGGAACGGCTGGAAGGGATTGCGGATGACATAAGAAATGTCGCCAAATTGGAGTATCCGGTTGAGAAGATACTGGAGGAAAAAACGCTGGAGAACGGGCTTAAACTTTCTAAAATCACGGTGCCGCTTGGCGTGATCGGCATTATTTACGAAGCCCGGCCCAATGTGACCTTTGATGTATTTTCTCTTTGTTTTAAATCCGGAAACGCCTGCGTACTGAAAGGCGGAAGTGATGCGGAATTCTCGAACACAAAAATTGTTCAACTAATTCAATCAGTTCTTAAAAAACATCAGCTTGATCCGAACATCATCTGCCTGGCGCCTAGTGAGCGGGAGGCGGTAAAAGAGATCCTGACCGCCCATGATTTTATCGATGTTATCATCCCCCGAGGGAGTGAAAAGCTGATCCGGTTTGTGCGGGAAAACGCCAAAATCCCGGTCATCGAGACCGGTGCCGGCATTGTGCACACGTATTTTGATGAGACCGCTGATTTAGAAATAGGTAAAAAGGTCATTTTAAACGCCAAGACCCGCCGTCCCAGCGTCTGCAACGCGCTGGACACTCTCATCATTCACCAGAGTCGTTTATCCGATTTGCCGGAACTCCTCGCACCACTCGCGGAACATAAAGTTGAACTGTTTGCGGATAAAACCGCTTTTAATCAGTTAAAAGGAAATTATGACGAAAGCCTGCTCCACCCGGCTCAGCCGGATGATTTCGGGAAAGAGTTTTTATCTCTCAAAATGTCCGTTAAAACCGTTGGCAGTTTAGAAGAAGCGATCAATCACATCACAAAATACAGCTCCAAACACAGCGAAGCCATTCTTTCTGAAAACCCCGGTAACATCGAAACGTTCCTCCGTCATGTCGACGCGGCCTGTGTGTACGCCAACGCCTCCACCGCCTTCACGGACGGCGCCCAGTTCGGCATGGGGGCAGAGATCGGCATCAGTACCCGGAAACTCCATGCCCGCGGACCGATGGCGCTGAAAGAATTGACCAGTTACAAGTGGGTGGTAAGAGGTGAGGGGCAGGTGAGACAAATATAATTTCAAACTGAAGGCCAAATAGAGGGCCAAATAGGTGATCAAATGGTCCACAATATGAACCCCAATATGATCCCCAATTTGAATCATGAAAAAAGAAATCTATGTCCTCCTCAGCAACATCCGCTCGCTCCACAACGTGGGCTCTATTTTTCGTACATCCGATGGGGCGAGGGTGAAGAAACTGTTCTTATGTGGTCAAACGGGCTATCCGCCTCGCGAAGACATCACCAAAACCGCTATTGGCGCAGAAGAAGTGGTGCCATGGGAGTACTGGATAGATGCGAAGGAATGTATGGCTATGTTGAACAAAAAAAGTGTTCAACTTGTGGCGCTTGAACAAACTAAAAAATCCATCGACTACCGAAAATTCAAACCGGAATATCCAATCTGCCTGGTGCTTGGCCACGAGATCGACGGAGTGGAGCAGGGGATTCTGGATTTGTGTGATGCGGCAATCGAAATCCCCATGCACGGCAAAAAACAATCCCTCAACGTCTCCGTGGCATTTGGGATTGCTATCTATGAGTTAATGGGATAACGTTTGCGCCTAAATCTATATTTTGTCCGGCAGAATATCATTTAGATCGGGATTAGGGATATTATGTCTTTTTCTAAAATCCCGAGAAAAATTTTCATCTCCAATAATGACGAACGCATTTAATAGTGTTTTTAAGAATACCACAACTGCTGCTTCTAATTCGGACTTGGCTAAAATTTCAGCATCTGCATAAATGATTTCATGTTCAATGATTGGCGCACCAAGAAAACCTATTTTTCCTGTTGAAGCTGTTTTGACAGTTAGAATTTTACCCCTTTTGGAATCATTGATATCTTTAGATGCTCTAAATCGACGACCTTCTTTGAGTGCTATAGCTATCTTTAGCCTTCTTTTTATATCATCAATATCTTCTAAAATATCAGGGTTTTCACTTAGGATTACCTTTTTACCCTCTTCATATTGCTCCCCAGCTCCTTCTATTGATTGAAGTGCGGGAAGCCGACTTGCTTCCAGCATTTCCTTTATTTTTTCTCTATCTTCCCAGTCATTAGGATAAAGATCAGGCGCTGTTGCTCGCATTTCTTCAAAATCTCTTAGGAAGATATTCGCGACTTGAGTGCCTAACAGGTCATCCGATTGTACATTTTCTATTACATTTCTTATATCTTGTCGACATTGAACGCAAGCAATGACAAGCTTCATCACATCTTCCTCTTGTAAAGCTTTTAAGCCAATTTTTCTTGCTTCTGAATTGCTTAAATGAATATGTTTTTTTAACATATTTTAATGCTTAAAGAAACATATTTTACATAAAAAATATATTTTTGTCAACTATAATAATCCTTACTCTTGAATCCTCCGGCTCTCAATAAAAACGTGGCTGTACAGGTGGTTGATGAATTCCGGATCCAGCCCGTGCCGGGCGGCGAGGATTTTTAAGTTATCCCGTAATTCCTTTTCCCTTTTTTCATCTTGAACAGGTAGCTGGTTTTGCTTTTTGAGTTCTGCGATCTGTTTCACCAAATCCATCCGTTCCGCCAGGAGTTTGATAATTTTTTGGTCGATGTGGTCGATTTGCTGTCGGATGTTTTCCATGATTAATAATGTAACAATATGACGAAATAACGATATGACAAAAAAGAAATAATTTCAATAAGAGTATCCTGTCATTTCGTCATGTCGTTATTTCGTTTTAAGAATAATTTGATTTAAAACAGAAAAAGTGTTAAAATCGAAGCTAAGTTTGTTTAAAAAAATCATTATGGAAGACACACAAGGAAATCAGTCCGCCAACCCCCCCGCTGACCAGGGCGGCACACCAACACCGCCTCCATCCGATCAGAGCGCACAGCCAGCCGGAGGCGCACAGCCCCCAAAAGATCAGAAAGATCTGAGCGGGATTATGGAGGAGAATGTGGACATCAGCTCATTGGTCGCCAATGCCGGCAATAAAGAAGAACAGGAGAAGTTCATTACCAGCATTAAGGTTCCGGAGCACCCGAACACCAAATTCGATGAATCAAAATTCCTTCAGCTTTTAGCCGGTTCCATTTCGCTGACAGTTAATGAAAAAAAGCGGATTGTCGAAGCAATCCCTCAGCTTTCCCAATTCCAGATCGATGAGCTGATCAAGATCTTTACCGAAGAACAGCAGAAATTCAGTGAACTGGAAAAGAAACACTCCGATCAGGTATCAGAATTAGAGAAGCAACACAAAGACTCCTGGCAGGATCTTGAGGCCAAGGCAGAAGAAGACAACAAGAAAAAAGACGAAGAGCAGGAGGCGGAGGATATTAAAAAATCATTAGGATTATAATTTCTGATCTCAGATGTCTGATTTCTGATTCAATTTGAGATTTGTATATTTTTTGTTGTAACTTTTAATTAATCCATGATAGGGTTGCATCTTATTTTGAATTTATTTGTAATTCTTGCCCTTGAGGCAAATAATTTTGAATTATAATGAATAGAGATGAATTAGAAAAACGGACTTTAGAGTTCAGCAAAAATTTAATCAATGTTTTGCAAAAGCTCCCAAAAAACCTGATTAACTATAAGCTTATTGGTCAGGCTATTGATTCTGGTACAAGTATTGGGGCAAATTACAGAGAAGCTAATGCATCTGAGTCTCCGAAAGATTTTAAACATAAGATCAATATTTCCTTTAAAGAAGCTAAAGAAACTGAATTTTGGCTAAGTAATTTGATCACTGCTAATCCGGATTATAAAGATGATTTGTCACCACTTCATCAAGAATCAGATGAACTTATGAGGATTTTTGGGAAATCAGTAACTACCTGCAGGCAAAATCTAAAATCCTACATCAAAAAATAAAATCAGAAATCTGAGATCAGAAATCAGAAATGATGTTAGACTTTCGTCAGCTTTTTTTTGTTGCCCGCTTTTACTTTTAATTCCACTTTCATAAAAGTGAGCTCTTCTTTGTCTTTTAAACGGCCGATTTTAACGGTATCACCTGTTTTGAATTCTCCGCTCAGGATCTTTTCCGCTACGGGGTCTTCGATAATATCCTGGATCTTACGGCGTACCGGGCGGGCTCCGTATTGGGGATCATAACTGAGCTTAGCCAACAGCTCCACCGCCTCATCAGTTATGTCGATTGTAATACTTTTTTCTTCCAATCGCTTATCCAGTTCTTTTAACTGAAGGCGGACGATTTCCTGGATAGCCTCACTTGGCAAGGGCTGGAAGACGATCACTTTATCCACTCGATTGAGGAATTCAGGGCGGAAATGGTTTTTCAGTTCTTTAAGCACCTGTTCTTTCTTTTCATTAAAATTATTTTCGGCTGCTTTAAGTTCATCAATTTCCAAAGAAAATCCGATCTTAGCGGCCTCCTGGGTCAGCTGTTTGGCTCCCAGGTTGCTGGTCATGATGATGATAGTGTTGGTGAAATCGACTCGCTTGCCTTTGGCATCCGTTAAGTAACCATCTTCTAATACTTGCAGGAGGATGTTGAAGAATTCCGGATGGGCTTTTTCGATTTCATCAAATAAAACAACGCTGTAAGGCTTCCGGCGGACGGCTTCGGTCAGCTGACCGCCTTCTTCATAACCCACATAGCCGGCAGTAGCGCCTACCAGGCGGGACACATTATGCTTTTCCATAAACTCACTCATGTCGATCTTGATAAAGGAGTCTGGGCTGTTGTATACCTCACGAGCGAGTGTACGCACCAGCTCGGTCTTACCAACCCCGGTCGGCCCCAGGAAGATAAAGGAGCCGATAGGTTTGTTCGGAGTAGCGATACCCACGCGGGACCGGCGGATGGCTTTGGAGATTTCTCCGACCGCTTCATTCTGACCGATGATGAATTTTTTAAGAATTCCTTCCAGATCGGCGAGCTTCTTTGATTCGTCTTTCAGCAGTTTGGCCAACGGGATGCCTGTGATTTTACCGATGGTCTTGGCGATATCGTTTTCATCGATCTTCACACGTTTTCGTTCTCCCTGGCTTTCCTCTTTGATTTTTTCGATTTTTTTGAAGACCGCTTCTTTTTTCTCTTTCAGCTTTGAGGCTTTTTCATACTCCTGAGCGTACACCTCTTTTTCAATCTGTTTTTCGATTTTGGCGATCTTTTCCTTTTCCTCACGGATGAGCGGAGTGTTGTATTGACTGCGTCCTCCCATCAGTGCCGCGGTCTCATCCATCACATCAATGGCTTTATCCGGTAGAAAACGGTCGCTGATGTAGCGTTTGGACAGTTTAACCGCTGCCAGGATCGCTTCATCGGAAATGGAAAGGTTATGGAATTTTTCATAACTTGGGCGGAGCCCCTGCATGATCTGAATGCAATCTTCTATGCTGGGTTCTTCAATGAGGATCGGCTGGAAGCGCCGTTCAAGGGCTTTGTCTTTTTCGACCTGCTTGCGGTACTCGTCGATCGTGGTGGCGCCGATGATCTGCATACTCCCGCGGGAAAGAGCTGGCTTAAGCAGGTTGGCGGCGTCTAAACTGCCTTCGGCTGAACCTGTACCGGATAAGGTATGGATTTCGTCGATAAACAGGATGATGTCATTATCCGCTTTAGCCGCTTCATCAATGATGCTTTTCATGCGCTCCTCAAATTCACCGCGGTACTTGGTGCCGGCAATCACGTTACTTAAAGAAAGGGAGAGTATATGTTTGTTTAAAAGACTATCAGGCACGTTTTCTTCCACGATTGCCTGGGCGAGCCCTTCAGCAATAGCGGTTTTGCCCACGCCCGGATCACCGATGACGACCGGATTGTTTTTGGTCTTGCGGTTTAAAATATGAATAACGCGTTCAATTTCCTTTTTTCGGCCGATAATAGGGTCTATCTCTCCTTTAGAGAATTTTTTCGTCAGGTCATCAGTAAAATAATCTAAGGCCGGTGTTTTAGAATGTTTACCACCTGCCTTTGGAGGCTGTTCCTGTGCGCCGAATGGACCGTCTTTGTGCTGGAAAGCATCCGAATAATCCGAGCCAGGTCCGCCAGGGTTGAACATTACACCCTGAAGCCCTTGCAGGAATTTATCGAGCGAGGTGTTGACCTGCTGCATATCTTTTTTACGCGCGCTAGCCATCTGTTCAAACATTTCTTCGACCTGTTGTTTAAAATCATCGGGGTTCACGTGCATATTTTCCAGAATGACCGTGGCCGCGCACTTACCCTGAGCCACCATGGCATATAAAAGGTGCTCGGTGCCCACAAACGGATGGGCGAATTTATGAGCCACCCGTACAGCGTCTTCGATGATCTTGGTGAGATAAGAAGACAAGCCGTGCTGAACCTGGTTAGCTTCTGGTTCCTGATTAGAGGCAGAGTTCAGGATCATCCGTACGTTTTCGAGTGAAACCCCGGCGCCCGTCAGGATAGAGAAGGCGAGGGAGCGTGGGTTGCTCAGCAGGCCAATCAGCAAGTGTTCACTGCCTATATACGGCAGGCTATGCTTGCGGGATTCTTCCTCAGCAATGCTGAGCGCCTGTTTGGCATTAGGTGTGAATCTGTCGAATGGAGACATTGGCATGATTTCAATTTTAAATTTTAATTTGAGAACAAAAAACACAACACAATAAAGAGATTGTATTTTAACACTTTTCGACTGACGTCAGAAGTATCTTTTTTAACTGCATTGTGTTTTTGTTTTATTATCCTTGAGTACTGAGCACTGAGTTTATCGAAGTGTCGAAGTATCAAAGGGTGTACAAATTAATTATACAAAAAACTCTCAAAAAAGAAAAGCTTTTATCCTAATTTAGAGTTGATGAAATCCGGATAACCTTTTGCGAATGCGTGGACATGCTGAACGGTTTTGCCTTCCATCTGGACATCATCGGGAACAATGGAACCTTTTTTTGTGCCAATAAAGATAAGATGGTCTTTTTGAATGACTTTTCCGGGTTCCACTTCATACGCATCGGCTTGCCCGGATAAGATTTTAAGACGTTTGCCATTCCAAAAGGTAAACGTGCCCGGCCATCCTGCGTAAGCCCGCATTTTGGCATGAATAGTCTTCGCATCCTCATTCCAGTTGATTTCCCCGTCAGACTTTTTGATTTTTTCGCAGTAAGAGGCCTTGGAATCGTCTTGAGGTTCCGGTTCGAGATCACCTCTGATGATGCTGATCAGAATATCCGGCATTTCATAGGCGGTGAGATTGGCGAGTCGGCTGGTGAGCGTCAGGACGTCATCGTCTTTTTTAATAGTTAAATCACTTTGTTTATAAACCGGACCTGCGTCCATTTTTTCCACCATCTGCATAATACTTAATCCCGTGATCTCGTCGGAATTAAGAAGTGCCTGCTGAACCGGAGAGGCGCCGCGGTATTTGGGGAGGAGTGAAGCATGGGCATTAATGCTTCCGTATTTAGGAATATCCAAAAGCTCTCTGCTTAAGATCTGACCGTAGGCATAAAGAATAATCATATCCGGCCGGATGTCACGGATTGTTGCCAGGCTATCTTCTGAATTAATATTTTCCGGCTGAAAACTCTTAATTCTTAATTCTTCACTCTTAACCTTAATAGGCGATGAGGCCATCTGCATACTGCGTCCGGCGGGCCGATCCGCCTGAGTGATGACCAGTTTTACATCAAACCGATTATCCTGAGTGAGTTTTTCGAGAAGGGGAATGCCGATGCCGGCGGTGCCGATGAATATTAATGAGATTTTTTTCATAGTAAGTAGCGAGAAACGTGGTCCGAATGCAATGCCGGCCGGATGGCCAAATGTAATGAGGATGAATTACGTAGGAAAGTGTGAAGCGAAGCGGAAAACTTTTCAAGTAATTCAAGCGTTTCCCTATTGAAGCAGTACAGGGAAGCTCCTCAATTAGTATAACTCAAAATCTCAAATCACAAATCTCAAATCACAAATTGAATATATCCTGAAATAATCCAATTTTTCTGGCTACCTCATTTCCTTGTCACCCGAGAGGAATTTCGGTATTTTTAATTCTTAAATAAAAAATAAAACAAAATAAAATGGAGCTCGATAAAAACGAACTCGAAAAAATAGACACCCTTCTGCAAAAAAGCAGACGGATCCTGATTATCCCCCATAAAGCTCCGGACGGAGACACGATTGGCGCGTCTCTGGCTTTTTATCAAATCTTAAAACAAATGGGCAAAGCGGTAGAGATCACCTGCATGGATCCGCCGGCTGATGTTTTTAATTTTATGCCCACTATCGAGGCTTTCCGGGCAGGAGAGCCTCGGCTGGATTACGATGCCTACCTTATAGTAGATGCAGGCGCCACGCATCTGACCGGTTTCCACGAAAGCCATCCGGAATTGTTTGATAAAACGCTGGAGGTCATCAATATCGACCATCATCAGTCGAATGATTTTTACGGCAAATACAATGTGGTAGTGAGTGACGCGGCCTCGGCCACGATGGTGCTTTATGAGCTCTTTACCGCATTGCGGTATCCCATCGACCGTCATACGGCGACTTGTCTGCTCACCGGCATTTACACAGACACCGGCAGTTTTATGCATTCTAATACTTCGGCGGATGTTTTAAGGGTGTCCGCCCGGCTGCTGGCAAAAGGAGCCAACTTACGCGGGATATCCAAAGAGATATTCAATACCACAAAGGTCTCTACCATGCGCCTGTGGGGACGGGTGATGAAAAACACTCATCAAAACGATGAAGGGGTGACGATGTCGGTGGTAATGGAAAAAGACTTTGCCGACACGGGCGCGGATTACTCCGAGATGACAGGTGTGGTGGATTACATCAATTCGGTGCCGAGCGCCAAATACAGCGTGATCCTGACTGAGAAGGAGGGGAAAGTAAAAGGCTCACTTCGAACGCTGAGGGAAGAAGTGAACGTAGCCGACATTGCTTCGGCTTACGGAGGCGGCGGACACACAAAGGCCGCCGGTTTCACACTGCCTGGTCATCTGAAAAAGGAAGTGAGGTGGAAAGTGGTTCAATAAGTCTTAAGTCCTAAGCAGTAAGTCCTAAGCTGAGAACATTATAGCTTAAGACTTAGGACTTAAGACTTACGGCTATTTAGAATGTTTCCAGCAAAAATCAAATATCGCACGCAGAGAATTGGCAAAGGCCTCGCTTTCCAAAATCACCCCGAACATATCATCCGGATCATAAGAGAAGAAAGAGATCTTGTTCCCGTAAATATTAATACCGGTTTCAAGGGGGAGTTTGTCTTTGGGGGCAAAGCGCGCTTCACGCAGATACTTTTTATCCTCTTTACGTGCTTTAACGTTCTCTTTGTTTTCCGGAGCCAGCACATAAGCAAAATTTCCTCTGTCTATACGGCGGGGGACAAAGATGTTTTCCATATACTCCTTAATAGAAGGAGGCATTTTTTCGATATTCTCAAAAGACCGGATCGTGTTTTCCTGGATAACAGTGTCTTCATAAGCCCTGATCACGCCATTGAGTCCGTCATACACACGCATATGCGGGATAGTGAGCTGATGAGTCTGAAAATTTTTGATCTCCGCTAAAATACTGGAGAGCTTTTCATTAAGGCGATCCAGCTTTCCCCGTTGGGTTATCAGCAGATTTTCCAGACAGTCTTCAGGATTTTCTACATAAAAAGCGGTGATACCCCGATTCATGGTTTTAACCACCAGTCCCATTTTGGCCAGCTTCATCAAAGACTTATAAACCGTAGTACGGTTCATTTTCACTTTCTTAGCGATCACGCTGGCCGGCTGGACTCCTTGCGTTTTAAGCAGTGTCAGGAATATATCAGGTTCCTTATCTTTCAGACCCAGATCCTGTAAAACTTGAATGATGTCCATAGTTGAGTTGTATTATATGTTGTGAATGAATACGCACACCTCTATTTTAGCTTATGATAAAGGCAAAATCAAGGTTTTGTTATAGAGGATTGACAATCCGGCAATTTTTGTTTAATATGAAGTCCGTTGATAAGTTCGGTGTAAATCAGACATTCATCCTCAAAGAAATCAACACTTGTATCGCGGGAGGGCAACTTTATTAGGTTAAGGGGGGGTGGTAACTTGTTATCACCTCCCTTTTCCTAACTCTGTTCATTCCGCCCTAAAACAAACCTAAAAATAAACATAATTAACTATTGGATTATGACGCCTTTTGGTATCAAAAAAACCATCAAGCACGATGAGCTCATTGAACGGCTGCAGATTGATGCCCGTATGCTTTTTTACGATCATATGATGTACGACATCAATGATTCACTCACCTCTATTCTGGCGTTGTGCGATATTGAGGCCAAAAAATCCATTCCGCGCATTAAAGAATACATTTCACGGATCAATGGGTCTCTTCAGAACACCAAGAGCTACCACACCAGTTTCACGGGCGAAAAACGGTTCAATATAACGCTGGTTATCAAAAACATCATCCGCGTTCTTGAGGAAGACTATAAACAAATCCAGCTGATGCCATTTGTTTCAGATATAAAAGCTCCTTGTAGTGGTGATCAGTCTCTTTTTGAGCAGATTATTTTATGTATGCTGGTTGATATGTGTGAAAAGGAAGACAGTGAATCGGGCATTATGCTCGAACTTAAGCAAAAAGAGCAGAACGCCACACTCACCTTATTTAAAGACAATTTCACGTTTTCAAAAGAGTGCCAGGCACGAATTAATAAATGGACAGCCGAATCCGATTTTAAAGGGGAAATAAGAACTACCTCCAATGGAAAAGGCACAGAGGTTATGATTCAGATGCCTCTTCAGTTTAAAATCGTTCATATCGAAAAACCGCAGGTTAAAAAAAGTCTATTCTCAAAGAAAAAGGATTCGGTGGTTAAACATTCCCGTTTATTTAAATGGGATGACGTCGATATAAACCCCGGTATCATTTATTAAACGATTCCCTTGAATAATAATACGATATAAAGTACGCCCAGGATCCGGACGATACGGGCGCCTATTGTTAAAGCAATAAATTCGGATGGCTTTACTCGGAAAACACCCGCAATCAGGCAGACGGTTACATAAGGCACGGGCGTAAGGGCTCCCAAAACCAGGGTGATACGGCGATACCGGATAAAAATCTGCCGCCATTTTTTATATTTTTTGGGTGAGATATAATGAAGCGCGCCGTATTCGCCGAAAAAATACCCCACGGAATAAACCAGCAGGCTGGCCGTGGCGCTCCCTAAGATCGTCATATAGATCACGGTGGCTGGTTTGATGCCAGCGAGTAATCCGCCGATCACCGGCACCTCCGGCCCCAACGGTCCGCCGATGGTATCCACAATAAAACCAGCAATAAAGAGTCCGATACCGCCATAAAGCTGGATCTCGGTGTAAAATTCCGCTTTCAGATCTTTATAAAAAAGAATGGTATAGGCAAAAAACGCCACTATGCAGGCGAAGATGAGGTAGCCGAGAATGCGGATGATTTTTCGCTTGCTCAGTTTGCGGTGTTTATTTGATGGTATTGTAGCATATTGATACAGCTAAAACATTTTTGTTTACAAAAATGTCAAAGCTGAAGTAAAATAGCGACACGCCCAGGTGACTAAGCTGCGAGCAAGGCGGTTCGCAGTGAAGCTCTCCGAGTATAACGAGGAAGCGAAACGAAGAATGATATTTTAAATCATCGACGAAGGCGATATTAAAAATATCAAGCCTGTGCCCAGGTGGTGGAATCGGTAGACACGCTAGCTTGAGGGGCTAGTGGCCAACTTTTCGGCCGTGGAGGTTCAAGTCCTCTCCTGGGCACCATTATAAATCCCCCTGATTATTCCGGTCACCATCCCATCCCTGAGGATTGTTCATAATATATGCACATATACGATTAAATTCATCCTCATCTCTGATAACCCGATCATGGAATCGTGATTGCCAGGCGAAATTTAGATAATTATTATTTCGACACCATCGGGTGACAACCCCTTTAAAATGGTTAACAATGGATGATATTGAATTTGGGATTAATGGGCCGAATGAATTTTTGATTTACCCTGTAGGAACGCGCCATGGCGCGTTCCTACAGGGTTTTCATTTATTCTAATAACCCCATGCAAATGGTTCGGCATCACAACCCATGAATCCAATTTTACGTTTTTAAAATGATTCGGTATTTCCTGCCAATATTGCGCCGTCATACATCCGATTTCATTTAAGCTCATAATTTCATTGCAGATTTTACCAAAAAAATCCTCACGATCTTTTGTACAGATCGTTACAAAATAAGAACCCTCGGACGAATAATCGTGTTCGGGCAGACGATATTGTTTCTCTAATTTAAATTTCACAATTTTCATTTAAATACAAAATAATCATCAAAATACAATTTAGTATCGTACTTTAATTCAAAATTACATCAAAATCAACCCACCATCCCCAAAAACGCTTTTTCATCAATAATCTTTACGCCCAGCTTTTCCGCTGTATCGTATTTACTCCCCGGTTCGGTACCCGCCAGCACGTAATCGGTGTTTTTGCTGACCGCAGAAGTAGTCTTTCCGCCATTTTGTTTGATCAGTTCTTTGGCTTTATCCCGGCTAAGCGTCGGTAACGTGCCGGTGATGACGAAGGTAAGATCTTTAAGCTTATCGCTTTTTTCCGACCGATCTTCAACGGTCAGCTTTATGTCAGCGCGCTGGAATTTTTTAAGATAATGGATGTTTTTAGCGTCGTTAAACCATTCATGGATGGACTCAGCCACTTTATCGCCGATGCCGTCGATATCATTCAGCGTTTCGAGGGTTAATTTTTGGATGTTGTCGATAAGCGATTCAATGTCAGCGGCGTTTACCTTTTTAGTTTTTGATTCTTCAGTAAACAGGCTCATCTGATCTCTTTTCTGCTCCTCTTTTACCTCAATTTCTTTTGCTGTAAGCGTCAGGTGCTCCGCAAGGATCTCGGCGGTCTCGTCGCCCACATACCGGATGCCCAGCGCGTAGATAAATCGGGAAAGCGGAAGGATTTTGGCCTTTTCAATAGAATCGAGGAGGTTCTGTGTTTTTTTATCTTTAAAGAATTCCAATTGGATCAGGTCTTCGTATTTTAAAGTAAAAAGATCGGCCGCGTCTTCAATCAGTTTTTCATGGATCAGCTGTTCAGTGACTTTCTCGCCCAGCCCATCGATATTAAAAGCTTTGCGGGACACAAAATGTTCCAATTGATGCTGATGGATGGCAAAGCAGTCTTTATTGGCACACCGGCTGACAACCTCACCTTCCGGGCGGATGATCTGACCTCCGCAAACGGGGCATTGATGGGGGAGATGGAATTTTTTTTCTTTACCGGTCCGTAAATCCTTTAACACTTCCACTACTTCCGGAATAATATCGCCGGCTTTCTGGATGATAACGGTATCACCCATGCGCACATCTTTGCGTTCGATCTCGTCTTCATTGTGGAGCGTGGCCCGGCTCACGGTAGAACCGGCAACCTGGGTTGGCTTGAGGATGGCCACAGGGGTCAGCGCACCCGTTCTGCCGACCTGTATCTCGATATCCAGGATCTGGCTGGTGGATTGTTCGGCGGGGAATTTATAGGCAATCGCCCATCGGGGGGATTTGGCGGTGGAGCCCATCAGATTCTGATGACGGATGGAATCCACCTTAATAACAAGTCCGTCGATTTCATGAGGCAGTGAGTCGCGCCTTTTCTCCCAGGTTTTCATTTCCTGCAGAACGGAGTCGATCGTGTCGTGATGTTTATAATGTTTGTCGACCCGTAAGCCCAGTTCTTTCAGAAGTTCCAGCGTCTTTTGATGAGTGCCGGGGTGGGGGATTTTAGAATTTTCCGTAAAAGAGATGGAATAAAAATACATTTCCAGATTCCGTTTGGCGGCAATGGCAGGGTCTAATTGCCGGACGGTGCCGGCCGCCGCGTTTCGGGGATTCGCGAATGGCGTAGCTGCTTCCGCATTGATCTTTTTAAGGCTTTCTTTGCTCATAAAGACCTCTCCGCCCACTTCGATGACCGGATAATCAGATAGTTTAAGCCCGTTCACCTCATTCAGTTCCAGCGGAACCGATTTGATGGTTTTAACCGCGTGGGTCACGTCTTCGCCATACACCCCGTCACCTCTTGTAATGGCTTTGTAGTATTTGCCCTTTTGGTAGATCAGTGACAGGTTGAGCCCGTCGAGTTTGTGCTCGCTGATATAATTCAGCTTTTCACCCGGAACCAGTTTCTGGATGCGCTCCTCCCAGTCTTTCAGTTCCTCGTCGCTGAACACGTCGCTTAAGGATTGTTTAGGGGTGAGGTGTCTGATCTTGGCGAACTTGCCGCTCAGAGCCGAACCGACACGCTGGGTAGGGGAATCGGGGGTCACGAACTGCGGGAATTCCTTTTCGAGTTCCGTGAGTTCTTTTTTGATCTGATCCCGCGCCGCTTCAGACACGTCGTTTTTATCCAGCACGAAATAGTCGTAATTCCACTTTTTAAGCCAGTTTTTAAGTTTCTCGATGCGCTGTTTTGCGTCTGTTTTATCCATTTTTGAACAATTACCCACCTATTTTACCAGATAATTAGCTATTGGACATCGGAAATTGGGCATTGAAAAAAAAGTCAAAATTTGGTATAATATATAGATTAGTTTAATTAGGATAAATGTGACAAATGGGATAGCTGGGAATGTAACTTAGCTATCCCATTTGTCCCATTTGTCCCAGTAAAACCCCATTTATCCCAATAAAAAAAAGATGGATTTCAACAGCCTGATGGCCGAAGTGCTTAAAGCCGGCGCCCCCGATTTACACCTCCATGTGGGGCAGTATCCGATTGTGCGCATGAAAACCGGCAGTATCGCCGCCTTGAACACGTATCCCATTCTCAGCAAAGAAGATGTAGAAGCGGTGATCAATAAGATCACGAATGAGGAACAGCGGAAGGTGTTTGAAAAAAATCATGAATTTGATTTTTCATTCAGTTTTGGCGATCTGGGGCGTTTTCGTGTGAATATTTATCAGGAACGTTTCGGGCCGGCCGTCGCTTTTCGTATCATCGCGCAGGAAATTCCAACCCTGGCCGATTTAGGATTGGGGTCTGCCGTGGAACGCATGATTAATTTTCCTTATGGGCTGATTTTAGTGACGGGACCGACAGGAAGCGGTAAGTCTACCAGTCTGGCGGCCATGATCAATTACATCAATGAACATCGAAGCGCTCATGTCATCACGATTGAGGATCCGATCGAATATGTATATAAAAGCAAAAACTGCCTGATCACTCAGCGTGAAGTGAATGTACACACCCATAGCTTTACCAATGCGATCCGTTCCGCCCTCCGTCAGGATCCGGATGTGGTGCTGGTCGGGGAAATGCGTGACCTGGAGACTATCGCCGCCGCTTTGACTTTGGCGGAAACGGGTCATTTGGTTTTTTCCACGCTTCATACGCAGGACGCCCCCCAGACCATCGATCGTATTATCGACGTCTTTCCTTCCGAACAGCAGCAGCAGATCCGCACTCAGCTGGGAAGTACCCTTAAAGGGGTTGTTTCTCAGGTGCTGGTTCCGCGGGCGAATGGTGAGGGGCGTGTCGCCGCCCGGGAGATCATGATCACCAATGACGGGATCCGGAACTGTATTGTTCAGGGGCAGACAAACCAGATCTATTCCATGATCCAGATCGGGGCAAGTGAAGGAATGGTCCTGATGGACGAATCTCTTGAGAATCTGGCACGGGAAGGCATCATCACTAAAGAGGCCGCTCTGTCAAAAGCAGCTGATTTCGAAAGTCTTAACAATAAATTAGACGCTATTTAATGGAAAAAGAACACTTGCCATCAGAGGGGAGTCCCGAAGGCCGTGAACTGGCGGCCGTGAGTTATTTATGGGTTTTTAGTGTCATCGTTCTTTTAGCCAAGCGTGACAATGAATTCATCCAGCATCACGCCCGCCGTGGATTCGTTCTGTTTTTAGTCTCGGTTTTACTGTGGGCTTTTCCGTTTCTGCATTATGGGGAGTTCGCGGTTTTGATTTTATCGATGTATGGTTTTGTGACGGCGGCGGTGGGTAATGAAAATCCCACTCCGATCCTTTCTGAGATCGCGGACGGCACGCTCCGGTTTCATCACTTCAGGCATTACTGGCATCACGGCAAGCACGGGGTCATCCGTATAGTCAAACCTGATCACGCGATCCCCGCACTTCAAAGGGAGATCATCGAACAGGAGAAAGAACTGAAAACACAGGAAAACCTTTTAGATAAAGAAAAAAGAATGCTTGATATGGAAGAAAAAAAGCTTTCTTCTATGTACACCCGGATGAACGAGGATGAAAATCGTATCCGCCATCTGGAGGATGAGGTGCATATATTAGAGGGAGAGGTTGAAAAGATGAGAAAATAATAATCCAGGGTTGTCGTTGTGGTTATAGCGGCTGGTGTTGTTTTAGTTGTGGTTGTGGTAACGACTACAGCTTTTGACTACACCCATACAAGCTGCCACAACTATAACCACACCATTCTTGACCCTGGCAAAGATACACGATAATATGACTTAGAAAAATAATGGAATCCTATGAAATACAAACGCATCATGCTCAAAATATCCGGAGAGGTGCTGGGAGACAAAAACGGAGAAGGAATCGAACCGGAAGCCCTTAATAAAATCGCTAAAGAGATCGTTAAAGTGAGTAAAGCGGGTATCGAGGTGGCGATTGTTTGCGGCGGAGGAAATATGTGGCGGTATCGTGACACGAAAAAGGCGGGTATCGAACGCACCACGTCGGATTACATGGGGATGATGGCTACTATTATGAATGGAGTAGCGCTCCAGAGCGCGATTGAAAGGCTGGGGGTTTATTGCAGGGTCGCCACATCGCTCGACCTTCCTCAGATCGCTGAACCCTACATCCGAAGACGGGCGCTCCGCCATCTGGAAAAGAACCGGGTCGTCATCTGCGCCGGCGGAACCGGCAATCCGTATTTCACCACCGACACCGCCGCGGCGCTTCGGGCTAAAGAGCTGGAATGCGACATTCTTTTAAAAGCTACGAAAGTGGACGGGGTTTATGACGCGGATCCGGAAAAAGTGAAGAACGCCAAAAGATATGACAAAATAGGTTTTCAGGAAGCTATTGAAAAGGACCTTAAAGTTATGGACCAGACCGCTTTCTCACTTTGCCGTGAAAGCAATATGAAGATCTTAGTCTTCAATATGCATAAAAAAGATGCGATTCTGCAGGCCGCTAAAGGAAAGAAGGTCGGCACACTAGTTTCTTAAGTTTTTAATTTTTAGTTTTTAATTTTTATTGGAGCATTTACGAGAACTATTAAAAATTAAAAATTATTAATTAAAAATTAAAACACTATGTCTCAACAAATTCTCAATGAATTAGATCAAAAGTGTCAGGATGCTATGGATCATCTGCATCAGGATTATGCCAAGATTCAGACAGGCCGGGCAAACACTGCACTGGTAGAAAGCATCATGGTCGACAGTTATGGCGCCAAAGTTCCTTTAAGGGGGGTCGCCACCATCTCGATTCCGGAGCCTAAACAGATCGCAATTCAGCCTTTTAACCGTGACCAGCTGCAGAGTATTGAAAAAGCATTATTAGAGGCCGATCTCGGTCTGACTCCTCAGAATGATGGTTCTTTCATTCGTTTAAACCTTCCGCCGCTCACCGAAGAACGCCGGAAAGAACTGGTAAAGCTCGTTCATAAATACGCGGAAGACTCGCGCATTTCTATACGGAACGCCCGTCATGAAGCGCTTGGGCAATTAAAGGGAATGGAGATCAGTGAAGACGAGCTGAAAGGAAAAGAAAAAAACGTACAAGATAAAGTGGATGAATTTAATAAAAAAGTGGAAGAGGCGGCGAAAAAGAAAGAAGAGGATGTGATGACTGTATAACTTAATAAATCCGAAATCCGAAACTCGAAATCCGAAACAATACCGAATGTCCAAAGCCCGAATGCACGAAATGTTTGGAAAATTTGACATTTGAATTTAGAATTTGTTTCGTATTTCGGATTTAATATTTAGAATTTTTTTCATAATGATAATAGTTGCCATTCTCGCTTTCATCATCATCTTCTCAATCCTCGTTCTCGTTCATGAATGGGGGCATTTTACGATGGCGCGCCGCGCCGGTATTAAAGTGGAAGAATTCGGAATCGGCATGCCGCCGCGTGCCAAAACGATTTTTAAAGATAAGAAAGGCACGGTCTATTCGTTAAACTGGATACCGTTCGGCGGTTTTGTCCGCCTATTCGGAGAAGACAGTGTGAATCCCAAAATCTTAAAAGACAAGAAAAGCTTTGCCAGCAAAAGCATTGCTCAGCGGACATCGGTCATAGTGGCAGGTGTGTTTATGAATTTCGTATTGGCCTGGGTGCTGATCACCATAGGCTTTATGGTGGGGATGAAACCCTTTCTGGTTACTCAGGAGGATCTTGAAAAGGGAATTAAGGCCGGGATCGTTGATGCACAGACGATTTTATATGTCCATGAGATAGAAGAAAACATGCCCCTATCGGTAACAAGTCTTAAAGTGGGGGATTATATTCTGTCGGTCAATGGAACCAAAGTAACCGAAACGATGGACTTGAGTCAGGTCATAAAGCCGAATGCGCTGACGACTATCCTATATATAATGGGTGATGTGGAAAAGACTTTGACCGTTGTCGCGAATGAAGAGGGTAAAGTGGGCATGACCATTTCAACAGAAAATTATGTGCGTGATGTAAAAGAGGTGCGTTATCCGTTTTATCAGGCGCCGGTAAAAGCCGTTCAGGAGATCGGCCGGCTTTCAGTTCTCACGGTTAAGATGATCGGTACGGTGGTAGTGAGTGTGGTGGCTAAATTTACCGTTCCTGATGGAGTTGCCGGGCCGGTAGGGATCGCCAAGCTTACTCACACATTCACTCAGCAGGGCTTTATGGCGCTGGTGCAATTTACCGCCCTGCTTTCTATTTCTCTGGGGGTCATCAATATCATGCCGTTCCCTGCGCTGGATGGGGGGCGTTTTCTGTTTATTATTTTTGAAGTCATCACCCGTCACCGCGCGAACGCTAAAATGGAGGCGGTGGTCCATACGGTGGGTTTCGCGCTTTTAATGCTGCTCATTCTGTTCATCACGTGGAATGATATTGTGAATCTTTTTTAGTAAACCCGAAATCCGAAGCACGAAATCCTAAACAATACCAAATGTCCGAAACTCAAATTTATAAAACGTTTGGAGCATTTGGCATTTGAATTTAGAATTTGTTTCGTATTTCGGATTTAGAATTTCGGAATTTTAGTAATCGGATAAGGTTTTAAAAAAGTCCGCAATCTTTTTTTCAAATAACTCAATGGCTTGATTAAGCGGTTTTTTTCCTCCTTCATATTTCACCACCACCTCATCTAAATTCCGTCAACGGAACTCGCTTGAAAAATAAAGAAGACGCTTTAATATAGAAAGCCCGAAACGATATTGAATTCATAAATTTGCAGAAGGGCCGGGCTCTCCGATTGCACTCCGATGTTACATCGGAGCACATCGAAGTCCTCCGTTCCAGTCCTCCGATATTCATCGGAGTCCTTACACTTCGGAACGCCCTTGCTCGCATCTAAATAAAAACAAAAAAATTGACGGCCACACCATGCCGTCCTCCGGTTTTTAATGTTCTGTGTTTTTTAATCCCTTTTCTTTCCATGAATCTAAAAGACCTATGGTTTGCCATCATCAAAGATCTGGAAATAGAAATCAATCGTGCGAACGTGATTACCTGGTTTAAAAACACAACGCTTATTTCGGCTGAAGACGGCCTTTTAACCATTGGCCTCCCTTTACCGGTTTTTTTAAACTGGCATGCTCAGAATTACGCGGCTATAACACTAAAGACTGCGCAAAAACATGATCCCGCAATCAAAAAAATTGCCTACGAAGTCGACATCACTTTATCCGAAAAAGATCCGCGGGTCATCGACCTCTTAAGTCATTTTCCGGAAAAAGAATCCCGTAAGCTTCCGAATAAACAGGAGATGAAACTGAAGGGAGGTGTGGTTACCAAGATGCTTAACCCGCGTTATTCGCTGGAAAACTTTGTCGTAGCGCCCGAAAACCGATTGGCCCATGCCGCCTCCATGACGGTGACTAAATATCCGGGTCAGAACTACAACCCTCTTTTTATTTACGGCGGTGTCGGATTGGGGAAGACTCATCTGCTTCAGTCGATCGGCCGGGAGGTCCTTAGAAACGATCCCAATAAAGTCGTGGTTTACACAACAACCGAAGACTTCACCAACGAGCTGATCAGCGGAATCAAAACAGGTAATATGAATAAGTTCCGCAGTAAATACCGTAAGGTGGATGTGTTTATCATCGATGATATCCAGTTCATTGCGAACAAAGACCGCACGCAGGAAGAATTTTTCCATACCTTCAACACACTTTATGAAGCCGGCAAGCAGGTGGTCATCAGTGCCGACCGTCCGCCTCATGAACTCACCCTTCTTTCCGACCGACTGGTGTCCCGTTTTGAGTCCGGGATGAGTGTGGATGTAAAGATGCCGGATTATGAAAGCCGGCTCGTCATCCTTAAAAATAAATGCCAGGAGGCTCAGGTGTTTATTAATGATCAGGTCTTGGAATTCATCGCGTTTAATATCGACAACTCTGTGCGCGCCCTGATCGGAGTGCTTAATCAGGTGATCGCCCAATACGAATTGGAACACACCGCCCCCACTATCAAATCGGTTGCCGAAATCATCAAACGCTCCAAAAAGGAAGTAAAGATGGTCGGATTTATTCAGGATGACCCCACTCCTCATCACGCGGTTACCGTGGATCAGCTCACGAATTATGTTTCCGAATATTACACCATCCCTAAAAGCGAGGTGCTGGGCGAATCCCGTGCTAGAGAATATCTCATCCCGCGTCAGCTGATCATGTATCTGGCCAAAACAAAACTGAGGATCTCATTGGCCAAGATCGGCCAGTCGCTCGGTAACAGGAATCATACCACTGTGATGCATGCTATTTCTAAAGTGCAGAACCTTTTAAGAAACGATCGTCAGCTTCTTTATGATACAAACGCGATTATAAAAGAAGCCGGCATCCACTGATATAAATAAATCCGAAACCCGAATTTCGAAACCCGAAACAATATTAAATGTCCAAAACCCAAATGTACAAAACGTTTGGAGCATTTGGCATTTGAATTTAGAATTTGTTTCGTATTTCGGATTTAGAATTTCGAGTTTCCGTTTTAGCAACAGAGTATTTCAATAAAATTATTAAAAAAAGCCGGCACCTATTAAGGATACCGGCTAAGATACGCTTAAGAGCTATCGACAAAACGTTTCAATAAAGCTGCCGGAAAAATTGGCCAGCTCTTCTTTCATCATTTTTACTTCTTCCGCGGTGACGGGCTCATCCACACATTGGTCGTGGATGATCTGGGAAGACTGGTTGTGGAACATCGCCTCTTCTGCCACCGTTTTTTCAATGTGGGCGGAAAGGGTCATTTCTGTTTTACAGCGGTCACAGACCACATCAAACATGCAGTCATCACCGATAATATCCGTGATCTCGATATTGTGCGGTAAGATTTTTGCATTGCATTCAGGACAGTCCAGCGACTGGGAGATCTGAGCAACGATTTCATGGATATCGTGATGGTTCATTTTTTTTATTTTGAAAATAAATCCTACAATTATAGCAGACTTCGGGGGAGAAATCAAGACTTATACCTCAAAAAACTAAGTAATATTTAAGAACGCGACGTGAACGTCGCGTCTGCAGTTACTATTAACTTTAAACTTTCAACTCTGAACTAATCTTTATAAACCTCTCCGTTAAAAACCGTCATCACGGGCCAGCCCTTCAGTGTCATGCCGTCGAAAGGTGTGTTTTTGCCTTTAGAGACAATGTCTTCCTGATTAACCTTTTTCTCCAGTTCCAGATCGATAATGGTTAAATCGGCCGGAGCGCCGCTTTGTATTCTGCCGGATTTCAGTTTAGCCAGTTTAGCAGGATTTGATGTCATTAGCCGGACAACATCCATCAGTTCTATTTCCTGTTTGTGATAAAGCTCATTCAGAGTGGTGGGGATGAGAAGTTCCACTTCGGAAAAACCGAATGCCGCCTGTTTGATGTCTGTATCCTTTTCTTCCATGCTGTGGGGCGCGTGATCGGTTACAATAGCGTCCACAGTGCCGTCTTTAATCCCTTCAATGATGGCCTGCCGGTCGGCTTCGGTACGGAGCGGGGGATTGACTTTGGCCAGGCCTCCTTTGGTAAGCACCAGGTCTTCGGTCAGCGAAAAATGATGAGGGGTGACGTCACAGGTGATCAGATCTGTTTCTTTTTTAGCCTGCCGGATCAGCTCAATGGATTCTTTGGCGCTCAGGTGGGTAAAGTGAGCGTGTGCCCCCGTTTTTTTGGCGAGGCGTATGCCGCGTTCCACCGCCTTGTATTCTTTTTCATTCGGCTGACCGGGAACACCCAGCTGCTGACTGATTTTCCCCTCATTCACCACGCCGTCCGGTGCGATGCTATGCATTTCAGGGTGGGTCATAAGGGTTAAGCCAAGCCCTTTGGCTTTTGCGTAAGCCTGCTCTAAAAGCTTTTCATCATCCACATCACATCCGTCATCAGTGATAAACCATACCGAGAGGTCGGGGTAAGCTTCCAGTTCTGCCAGTACTTCGCCTTTCAGGTCTTTGGTGATGGCGGCGACCACATGCACATGTACTTTCGCGTTGTTGCGGATAAGATCCAGATATTCTTTGATCCGTTCCGTGCAGTCGAGTTTTGGCTGGGTGTTTGGCATGGTAAAAACGGTCGTCACTCCGCCATGAAGCGCGGCCGCGGTGCCGGACTCAATCGTTTCTTTATAAGCCTGTTCCAGATCCCGCAGATGGACGTGCAGGTCGATGACCCCCGGGATCACCAGCTTACCTCTGGCATCCACCGCCTCGGCGTCCAGCGACGAAGCAACAGGGTCGATCTCATAGATCTTTCCATCCTGTATAAGAATATCGGCTACTTCATCCCGTCCGCTTTCCGGGTCCAGCAGCCGCCCTCCTTTTATTAATAATTTGCTCATAGTTCTAATTGGTGGCCTAATTGGTGGCCTAATGGGCGGCCTAATTGGGGTTCGGTCAGTTTCTCAACAATTAGATCCCCCATTAGGTCCCCGCCCCGAAGGGGCAGGCCCCCAATCAGATCCACTATTGGTTATAGTTTTTCCACAGCGTCTTCAGCAGAGCCATTCGCATATAGATGCCGTTTTCAGACTGGCGGAAGTAAGCGGCTTGGTCCATACCGTCCACCTCCATAGTGATCTCATCCACGCGGGGAAGGGGATGCATGACGCGCATTGTAGGCTTGCCCATCCGAACGACATCAGAGGTGAGGATGTAAGAGCCTTTTAAAAAGTAGTATTCCTCCAGATTTTCAAACCGTTCCTGCTGAATGCGTGTCATATAAAGGATATCCATTTCCGGCACGTGTTTATTCAGTTCACTGTCTTCCATATATTCAATGCCTTTCTCTTTCAGCATGTCCAGATAGTAATTAGGGATCTTCAGCTGAGTGGGGCTGATAAAGATGACTTTTTTGACTTTATAAAGGGCCAGCAGGTAAAGGAGCGAGTGGACCGTCCGTCCGAATTTAAGGTCGCCCACAAATCCGATGGCCTTTCCGTCGATCCCGCCGCATTCCCGCTGAATGGTGTACATATCCAGAAGCGCCTGAGTCGGGTGCTGGTTCGCCCCGTCTCCTCCGTTCAGAAAAGGTTTATCCGTGTGCTGGATGGCTTCCGCCGCCGAACCTTCCTTGGGGTGCCGCATCACCAGGATGTCCGCGTATTTTTCGATCACGCGGATGGTGTCGTTCAGCGCTTCCCCTTTTTTCATGGAAGTCGAGCTGGCGTTGGCCACCGTGATCAGGCGCCCGCCCAGACGGTGTACCGCCGACTCAAAGCTGAGGCGGGTGCGGGTGCTGGGCTCAAAGAAAAGGGAAGCGACGATCACTCCGTCTAAATCTTTGGTGCGCTGGGTGCGGAGGTTTTCGGCTTCTTTGATAAAAAAATCGACTTCCTCGCGGGTGAGGTCAGCCGACGTCGTGAGTTGAGTTCGGTTCATGATTTTTTAATTAATTTTCAGTGGATATTGTAAGTTTTTTTGGTGATAAAGTAAACCGCAAAAAAATGGCCCGCCCCGCAGGACGAACCATTTTAATCTATTTAAACGATTAGTTTTCAGCGGAGCCGCTATCCGGCTCTAAAGAGCTTAAAAAACCCTCAGCTGTCACGCGGTTTTCCAGGATAAATTTTTCCACCTTAGCCCGTTCATCCTTATCAAGACTTTTTATTTGAAGGATCGCCTGTTTAAATTGTTCAGCGGCGTCCACAAAATCATCCAGCGTATCTTCCAGAGGCTGTTCCGCTTCAGGGGTGGCGGTTGCGGGTTGTTCGGAGGGGATAGGCATATACAAATAGGTTATATTTTAAAAAAGGATGGTATAATATAATTTGTGTGGAAGAATGTCAAATAATTATATCAGATTTACTTATTTTAAGAATCTTGTAAGCTTGTAATACATTAATTAGCTATATGCATTTCAGCGACGAAGCAAACATCTTTGTAAAAGCCGGTGACGGAGGCAATGGGTCCGCCAGTTTCCGTCGTGAAAAATATATCCCCAAAGGCGGTCCGGACGGCGGAAACGGAGGCAGTGGGGGGAGTGTTGTTTTGCAGGCGGATGAAAATATGAATACGCTGGCGAATTTTTTGGGTAAAAAACATTATAAGGCCCCGAAAGGGGAAATGGGGCTTGGGCAGAATATGACCGGCCATGATGGAGAAGATGAGATTTTAAAAGTTCCCTGCGGTACGCTCGTTTACGATTCAAAAACTCATGAACTTTTGGCAGATCTCACATATAACGGTCAGACTTTCGTTGTCGCCCGCGGAGGATTGGGAGGAAAGGGGAATACCGGTTTCACTACCTCCGTGCGCCAGGCACCGGATTTCGCGGAACTGGGCGAACCGGGAGAGAAAAAAGAACTGAGACTCGAACTCAAACTCATCGCCGACATCGCCTTTATCGGCTACCCGAGTGTGGGTAAGTCGACTTTGATCTCCCGTATCAGTAACGCCCGCCCCAAAATAGCGGATTACCCCTTCACCACCCTCATCCCGAACCTCGGCGTGGTGAAAGTGGATGACACGGATTTCGTGGTGGCCGACATCCCCGGCCTGATTGAAGGGGCGCATGAAGGAAAGGGGCTAGGCGTCGAATTCTTAAAACACATCGAACGCTGTAAGATCCTCGTCCACCTCCTCGACATCACCCGCGATGACCTGAAAACCGATTACCAGAAGCTGAACGAGGAATTAAAGCTGTTCAGCAAAGAACTCGCCAAAAAACCTCAGGTCCTCGTCGCCAATAAAGTGGATGCCACCATCCCGGAGATCATCGAGGAAACGAAAAAGATCTTCAAATCCAAAAAACCCCTCTTCATCTCCGCCGTAACGGGTGAGGGGATCGATACCTTCCTGTATCGCCTGAAGGATGAAGTCAAAAAACACCGCTCTACAAAAATCCGAAATCCGAAATCCGAAATCCGAAAAATATTTAAACCTCACCTAGAAATACCCGACATCCGCCAGTTCGATATTCAAAAAGAAGAAAAAGGTTTCCGTATCACCGGCAAGCGGATTGAACAGATGGCCGTGATGACCGATATGAGCAAGCGCGGCGCCATCGTCCGCATGCAGGATGTGTGGAAGAAAGTGGGCATTAAAAAAGAGCTGGAGCGCATGGGCGCGCAGGATGGGGATAAGGTATATATAGGTGAGCGGGTATTTGAGTTTGTGGGGTGATGAAGGGGATTATATCAAATCGGGCTGTGTGATCGTATACCTTGTGCAGTATCTATTATCGGGATGTAGATAATTTCAATCTTTAGGTGTAAGCTTGACACAGTAATTCCTTTAAATATGTCTGACAAACCTCCAAAAATAGCCGTTTTTGTAGATGCGGGCAATCTGTGGAGCTCATATAAAATACTTGGAAAGGTATTAGATTTTAATAAATTGAAACAATTTTTTGCAGATAAATTTTTTGGAGATATTTTTAAAATATTCTATTACGTAGCTTATCCAAGAGAGGGGACAAGGTCACAGAATAAGGTCGATAAAGTTCATAAATTTCTTACTTGGTTAAAAAAAGGCTTGGGTTATGATGTTATCAAAAAGCCCTTAAAGACTATCTTCCTTAGAAATAAAGAAGGTGAGCTAATTTATGATCAAGATACTGGTGAACCGCAGTCTATTGAAAAGGGTAATTTTGATGTTGAAATAGCCATTGATGCACTAAGATATTCAAGTGCTTATGATATTGCAGTTTTTATAACTGGAGATTCAGACTTTTTGCCATTAATTAGTTATTTAAGAAATCTTGGTAGCAAAAAGAAGGTTTATGTTTTTTCAACCGATGGTTGTGTATCACACGAACTACGGACAGGTGCGGATGGTTATTTTGACCTTAAGGATTGCCCTGAAATTCATGAAGGTGAATTGATGAATAAAGAAGATAGACAAAAATAGCCCATGCAAAGCACGGGCTATTTTCTATGGTATTATTGCCCCCTGAGTTCTATGAGCTAAAACTCAAGGACATTTTCAAGTATATATGATTATTTGATATATGTCAATACTAGTTTGTCAAGTACTCATATATTGCACAAGATATATGCTATACAACTTGCTCCACCCCCTACTCCCATTCGCCCCCAGCCACCGCTCCGGATTCTCGCTGTACACCTTTTTCAGGATATCCGAATTCAGATTCAGGCCGTTTAATACTTTCGTCTCCTCATCCCAGCGGTTGTACGAGTTCATCTTCTCCAGTTTGGTTTTGCAGAAGTCACCGCTTTTGGGTTCGCAGTCTTCGTAGATCTGCCGGTTGGTCTTAGCGATATCTTTGTAATAGTCGTTCACCGGTTCGCAGGTGAAGCGCTTTTTTTCCAGCAGGTCGCGGTAGCACTGGATGGTGGCTTCCATAAACGCCTCATCCTTTTTATCCGCGTCGGTGATGACCATATCGGTGCCGAAAAGGATGCGGTCGGGGTATTCTTTAAAAAAGGTTCGGTATTTATCGATATTCCGGCTGATCCGGCGGAAGCCCGCGGCAAAGAACTGGGGCGAGCCGAAGCTGATATCGGTGTAAAGGTTGGGGTAGGCGTCGAACATCTTTTTTACTTCGTCGATCTCGATACTTGAGACCATATAATGGGGGACGTCGATGACCAGGTCCGGGAATTCCTGCAGGATGTTTTTCAGCTCCTCCCCGTATTTTTTAAGGTTGATATGGTAAAGGACGGGCAGGTGGTTGCGCTCGGCGTAGGCGTACACGGGTTTCATACGCGCGGTGTCCAGCGGGAGGCCGAAGATGTCGTAATAATAGGAATGGCCGTTGTAGAGCTTTAAGCCTTTTCCTCCGCGCTCATGGCAATCCTGAAACAGTTCGAGGGCGTTGCTGTCCATGGGGCTGACGGTGCAGAGGGGGATGAAGCGGTCGGGATACGTTTCGGCGATTTTCAGGATCTCATCCATATTCTCCTCATGGCGTGTAAAGGAAGGGCTGCCGTTTAAGGTCAGCGTTTCCCAGGGGGAGGGGAGCAGGACCGTCTTGTCGACTCCGGTCCGTTCCATCACGTTTTTCAGTTCCTCCGCTTTTTCAAGGTTCTGGATGTGCTCATGCACGTCGATGACTTTAGAACCCGAATACGCCCGGTCGGTGAATAAAAAGAAAAGCAGAACCGCAAGAAGCAGGACGATGAGTCCGAAAAAGTGGGGGAAGTAACGATGCTGTCGGATCTTTTTTAACATGGGTACACATTTTAACATAAATTCCCTAAACTTGTCTCTTGTCACTTATTCCCAATTTTGTTAAATTTAATAATGTTAAAATTTAAACCAAAATATTATGAAACTCGGACGATACATCATAGGGCTGATAAGCGGCCTGACTTTCGGAATGCTGTTTGCCCCCAGAAAAGGCGAGGAGCTCCGCAAAGAGCTGATTAGAAAAAGTTCACAATCCGGCGCCGACGGCTTAAAGACGCTGGGCGAGGCGTTTAAGAGCGCGGGCGAAGAGGCATGGGGGGAATTAAAAGGCCTGTCGGAACATGAACAGGTCACCGCGTTTTTAGAGCTTTCTCAGGAAAAGATACGCGCTTTTCTGGATGCCGCGGAGGAAAAAGGGTATGATGTTGCGTCCCGGGTTCAGGAGAAGTTTGAGGATTTCGCGGAACTGGCTAAGGAAAAGGCGGGGGAAGTGAAAGACAAAGCTGTATCGGTTGAAAAGAAAGTGGCCAAGAAAGCCGTGGCCGCTAAAGAAACGGTTGCGTTTGCCAAACGGAAGCTTTCTCCCAAAAAGAAGACCGCCAAGCGGAAAACAAAGCGCAAGCCGGCAAAGAAGACCGTTAAAAAATCAACCGCTAAAAAGACCGCGCGGAAGAAATAACTTCATTTCAGATTTCTGATTTCTGAATTCTGATTTGATCTCAGATGTCAGATTTAAAATCTTAAATTGAATCAGAAATCTGAGATCAGAAATCAGAAATAATAATTTAATTTTTTATTAACCTTAATTCTCGATTACCATGATCACCTTATACCTTTCTTTAGCTATAGGAGTTTTAAGTCTTGCATACGCGGGCTACATCACTTACAGGGTAATTCAGCAAGACAGCGGAACTCCTAAAATGCAGGAAATTGCCAAGGCCATCCGGGAGGGGGCTATGGCTTATATGAACCGCCAGTTTAAGACCATCGCGGTTTTTGCGGTCATCTTATTCGGCATTTTAAGCTGGATTTTAGGGCTCAATATCGGGATCGCTTTTATTTTTGGAGCGCTTCTTTCCGGCGTCGCCGGTTATACGGGTATGAACGTGTCGGTCCGTGCCAATGTGCGCACCGCCTCCGCCGCCAAAAAAGGTTTAAGTCAGGCACTGACGGTGGCGTTTCAGGGAGGCTCGGTGAATGGTCTCGCCGTTGTAGGGTTGTCACTGGTCGGTGTGAGCGGGCTTTTTCTTTTCTTCCATTATATGGGGATTGAGACCATAGAGATCCCGCACCTTTTGATCGGTTTCGGATTCGGCGCCTCACTCATCTCGCTGTTTGCCCGTGTGGGCGGAGGGATTTATACCAAAGCGGCCGATGTGGGCGCGGATCTGGTCGGAAAAATAGAAGCCGGTATTCCGGAAGACGACCCGCGGAATCCCGCGACCATCGCCGATAATGTCGGTGACAATGTCGGCGACTGCGCCGGTATGGGGGCGGATCTGTTTGAAACCTACGCCGTTACACTGATCGCCGCCATGATCCTGGCGGTGGCGGAAGGGTTTTCGATAACCTTCATCTTTTATCCGCTGGTACTGGGAGCGGTGGCGGTCATCGCTTCGGTCATTGGTACGAATTTTATTAAAACAAAGAAGAAGACCGGCATTATGACCGCTCTTTATAAGGGGATGGCCGTAACACAGGTGCTGTCGCTGATCGGTTTTTATATCGCTACGATGGTGATGATCCCTTCAAGCGCTAATCCGATGGGATTATTCCTGGCCACATTTGTGGGTACCGCTGTTACAGTGCTTTTGATTATTATTACCGAATACTACACCGCTACTAAATACCGGCCGGTGCGCGAAACCGCTAAAGCCTCCGAAACCGGCGCCGGTACCAACATCATCATCGGCTTATCTATGGGGATGGAGAGTACTTTCTTGCCGCTTTTGGTGATTGTGGGAGCTATGATGGCCTCCTTTTACTTTGGCGGTCTGTACGGCATTGCTATTGCCGCGGTGTCTATGCTTTCCAGCACAGGTATGATCATCGCGATGGATTCTTATGGTCCGATTACTGATAATGCCGGCGGCATTGCGGAAATGGCTCATCTGGATAAGAAAGTCCGCAAAGTGACCGACGCATTGGATGCTGTCGGAAACACGACTAAGGCCGTGACCAAAGGTTATGCCATCGGTTCCGCGGCGCTTGCCGCGCTGGTCCTTTTTCAGGATTACAACGGAGCGCTTCTGCAGTCCGGCAAACGTCTGATTTTTGATTTAACCGATCATCAGGTGATCGCCGGTTTATTTATTGGTGCCTTGATCCCGTTCATCTTTTCTTCCGTTACCATGAAAGCGGTGGGCCGTTCTGCCCACGCGGTTGTGGAGGAAGTCCGCCGTCAGTTTAAAGAGATCAAGGGGATTATGGAAGGCAAGGCTCAGCCTGAATATAAAAAATGTGTGGACATCGTCACCAAAGCCGCGCTTTTTGAAATGATCGTTCCGGCACTTATCGCGGTCCTTTCGCCGGTACTGGTCGGCTTTATTCTTGGCCCTAAAGCGCTTGGCGGTATGCTGATCGGTGTGATCGCCTCCGGCCTGCTCTTAGCGCTTTCTATGTGCAATGGGGGTGCCACGTGGGATAACGCCAAAAAATACATCGAAGACGGCCACCATGGAGGCAAGGGGTCCGAGGCTCATAAAGCCGCTGTGGTCGGTGATACGGTCGGCGATCCTTATAAAGACACATCCGGTCCGGCTCTGAACGCGCTGATCAAGGTGATCAATATGATCGCCCTTCTGATCGCTCCGCTGATCGCGTCATGGAGTTTGTTATAAGAGCTCAGAAAACAAGACACAAAACCCTGAAGGCGTGATTAATCAATCGCGCCTTTTTGTATTTTGATTCTACAAAGATTTCAGTTCCTCGACCAATTCCTCCATTTTTTCATCAGATAGTCCGTGAGCAGTGCAGGCTCCGCGGACGGTTTCCATGGATTCTACATTCAGATTTCCTGAAAGCAGTCCATATTCAAAAAAGAGATCTTTGGCATGAGGTTTTATCTCAAGGACTTCGTGGAGGGTCATGTCTGGGTGCAGTTCAGGCATGATTATTTGGTTAGTGATTGTTTTTATTATAACAGAATTTTTGACAGAGGAAAAATATTGAGTATAATCGTTTACTAATAAGGCTTAATGAAACCATTAGAAAACTATTTTAATGACAGGCCGCTCCAATCTGATGCCGAAGCGCTTTCGGACCGAAAGCTGGATTTTGAGTCTGACCGCAATGAAGTGAATAATCTGGTGATGAATCTGGTCATCAAATATCTGGCATCCTATCTGGAAGTGGCGCAGGCGGATATCGTAGCGATGCGCCGGGATATCCACCGGGCTATCACCCGGCGAAAATCCTTTCCCGCCGACCTTTTGATTGTTCGGCAGTACGGGGCGGATATGATAGGGGAGGGCAGTGATGATTTTCCCGTCAGGTGCCTGGCGGACAGCCGGCAGACCGCGGCGATTTTTAAAGAAATCGCTTTTAATGAACATTTTAAGGCCAATGGCCGTTTTGTCGGGATAGACTGGGGGTCGGGAACCGGTATCTTAACGCTGGCAATGGCGATTGCCGCGCGTCGTGCGGAAGTCAGTGAACGGCTCTCTGTTGGCATAGACCTGCGTGAGCGGGCGGCCCGGCATTCCAGGCGGGTGCTGAAACAGGCGTTGGGCTCTAACGAAGCGCAGGTCATTTGCAATAATATCCTTAAATCCAGGATCCTTCCGGATTTACTGAAAAAACACCCGATTCACTTCTGGGTCAGCGAGACGATTTCCAGGACCACTCCTCCTATTGATCTTAAAAGGCGCGATTTTGGTTTTACTCACCGGGAGATCATGTATCGCGATAAAAATGAAGCCAGCGATGATCCATTTCCCGAGTTTTTGGGCAAGACCATGAATGTCCTGCCGGATTTTCTCGACAGGGTCAGGAAAGGTGAGGTCGCCATGTTCCCCGATATCGCCAATCGGCTTTATCATCCCCATAAGGAGCGTTCTCTCTTAACACTGAAAACAGGTTTAAAAACCCCTTTAAGACTGCAGGACATCGGCAGGGAATTTGATGCGTATGAAGATCTGGGAGAAGATCCGAAGCGGTGGGGTGATAAATAATTTAATTCAGTTGGTCGATCGCTTCATCGACCCCTAATTTAAGGTAGGTTTTAAAGATTTCAGGATCCAGGCTGTAAACAATGGCAAAGGAAGTGATGATGATGATGACGGACAGCCATTTGGTGTAACGGCCGCGGGTTTTGGTGAAAAGAAGAATCGCCAGAATTGCCATGATGGCAGGAGCCACTACCTTTATATCCCCGAGGGGGATCTGATGCCCTTTTACATACTCTTCTGATTTTTCCAGAAAATCCGCCACATTGAAACTGATGTTTTTAAAAATAAAGATGATCTCCAGAACGTAAACTGCCAGAAGCCCCCGGGAGGCCCACTTAGTCGATTCCCCCTCCGTCCGGTAGACTTCGTAAATAACCGTGGGCAGTAAACCGAACATGGTGATGAGCGGCATCTGATATTTGATGCCGGCAAGAATGCCGATAAGAGCGATAATGCTGAGGACTGTGCAGATCGTTCCGGCGTTTTTAAAAGGTTTTGCCATTTTGAAAGGGGTAAAAATCGTAAGACACTGCTTAGAATATAACAAATTCAGTCTCTTTTGGCACTGCCTCATTCAGGATGTCCCCATAGGTCGTAGGGGCCGGCCTCCGTGATCCTGATCGTGTGGAATCGGTTCAATGTCAGGGGTTTTTCAGACCGGATGTAGACAAATCCATCGATTTCCGGGGCGAATTTCATAATACGGCCGCTATAACATTTTTTATCAGCGTCATAATGTTCGATAAGGGCTGTCTGCTTCTGGCCGGCCAGAATTTTGTTTTTCCCGAATGAGATTTTTTGCTGGAGGAGCATGGCCTTTTTTCTCCGTTCCTTTTTAACGCGCTCCGGAATCTGCCCTTTCAGCGGATAGGCGTCCGTTCCCTTTTCTCTGGAATACTCAAAAACACCCACATGATCGAACTGGATCGTCTGGATGAAAGTAAGCAGGCTTTTAAAGTTTTGAGCGGTTTCCCCGGGGAATCCGACGATCAGGCTGGTCCTAAGGGCAATAGCGGGGATAGCCTTACGGATATCTCTGATCTTCCGCAGGGTGCGGGCCGTGTCATAAGGACGGCGCATGGCCCTGAGTATTTCAGGATCTCCGTGCTGGAGGGGGATATCGAGGTATTTAGCGATCTTGGGAGACTTTTTTATGACGGAAAGGAGCTCTTTATCCAGCCGTTCAGGATAAACATAAAGCACACGTACCCAAAAATCACCTTTAACAGCGGTTATTTTTTTCAGAAGGTCAGCGAGCTTTTTCTTTTTATACAGGTCAACTCCATAATAACCGCAGTCCTGAGCGACCAGAACGATTTCTTTTACACCGAGTTTCAGGAGGGATTTTACTTCATCCAGAATGGATTTTTCGGGCCGGCTCCGGTAGCGGCCTTTCAGGGTCGGAATCAGGCAGAAGCGGCAGGCGTTGTTACACCCTTCCGCGATTTTTACGTAGGCATAAGAAGGGGGAGTGATGAGCAGTTTGCCGGGCATACCTATATAATGAGTGGGTTCAGGACTGACGGCGTAGATTTTCTTTCCCTCCGCCACTTCTTTTAGGATGGGCGCGATCTCGGGATAATGAAAGCCGCTGACCACCGCATAAAGATGAGGATATTTTTTAAATATATCTTTTTTAAGAAGGCCGGTGAGGCAGCCAGTCAAAATCACTTTCTTTCCTTTAAGGCTCGCCAGTTTTTCATACGCTTCGTCACGGGCTTTCCCTAAAAAAGCACAGGTATTAAGAAGAACGATATCGGCCTTATCAACGCCTGTCAGGCGGATATCCTGAGGGAATTCGGCCAGCAGACTTTCCGTGTCCGCTATATTTTTAGGGCAACCCAGGGTGATAACACCTACATTGATCTGTTTTTTACGCATATACAGCAGTATAGCAGATTGAATTCATACGGACATCCAAAACAAGCAAAAGTCGAAGAAGCCTCCGGAGCATCGGACGATATGCAACCTGGAACCTCGACCAAAAGAAACCGGGGTCCCCGGAAAATGTGAAAGGAGCGATAGCGACTGTATTTTCTG
>Ga0180007_10000176_pt1 | contig 117505 bp, 101 predicted proteins | sample MM_PC_MetaG_FD_121122 | JGI IMG/M metagenome (GOLD analysis project Ga0180007, IMG submission 121122) | Groundwater microbial communities from the Aspo Hard Rock Laboratory (HRL) deep subsurface site, Sweden - MM_PC_MetaG | ecosystem: Environmental > Aquatic > Deep subsurface > Groundwater... | reverse complement strand
TACCGCCTTTTTATAAGTAAAATAAGCATGCAAGCACACTTATTATACCATAGAGATTTTTTTAAAGAGAGAAAATGAAGTACCTATATGATAACAAAACACTGTGTGATGTCTATGTTTTTTTGGTGTGAAATTGTGTTATTTAATAACTTCAACCTTCATATATGGGACTAATGCTTTTGGAACAGTAACTGTTCCATCAGCGTTTTGATAGTTTTCTAAAACAGCAATCATTGTTCTACCAACAGCAAGACCAGAGCCGTTTAATGTGTGAACATATTCTGTTTTGCTATCTTTTGTTCTCTTGAATCTGATGTTAGCACGTCTCGCTTGGAAATCTTCAGCATTAGAGATTGATCCGATTTCTCTATACATATTTTGCCCTGGTAACCATACTTCTATATCATAGGTTTTAGCCATTCCAAAACCCATGTCTCCAGTTGATAAGCAGACAACTCGGTAAGGTAATTCTAATCTTTTGAGAACTTCTTCAGAATTAACAAGCATAGATTCTAACTCTTGATATGACTCTTCTGGTTTCGTAAACTTGATGAGTTCTACTTTGTTGAACTGATGTTGTCTTAAGATACCTCTTGTGTCTCTGCCTGCAGATCCGGCTTCTGAACGAAAGGCGGTCGTAAATGAGCAATAACGATAAGGCAGTTGATCACCATCAAGAATTTCATCGCGATATAAATTGATGGTTGGTACCTCTGCTGTTGGATTTAAATACCAGCTGTTATCTCCTGCAAAGACTTTAAATGAATCATCTCTAAACTTAGGGAACTGACCAGTAGCAAACATACTCTTCTCATTGACTATGAAAGGAGGAATCATTTCAATATACCCATGTTCCAATGCATGAAGATCCATCATAAACTGGATGAGTGCGCGTTCTAGACGGGCCCCTAGTCCTTTATCTACAACAAACCGTGTACCAGTAATTTTTGCTGCACGCTCAAAATCAAGAATATCAAGTTTTTCTCCTAGTTCAATGTGATCTTTGATTGGGAAATCAAATACTTTTGGAGTGCCTACTTTTTTAATTTCTACATTGTAAGTATCATCTTTACCAATAGGTACACTTTGGTGTGGAAGATTGGGAGTAATAGCTAAAATATTAAACACTTTATCTTCAATAACCTTTAGATCTTCATCTAAAACTTTAATATCATCACCTAAATGAGCAACCTCATTTAAGATGTGCGAAGCATCTTGTTTGTTTCTTTTGAGTTCGCCAATTTTTTTTGATTGTTCATTTCTTAAGGCTTTTTTAGCTTCAACATCATAAATTAATTGCTTTCTTTGTTCCTGAAGTTTAACTAAATCATATAGGTAAGTGAAATCACCGTTTCTTTGAGATAAGCGGTTAACTACCTCTTCTATATTCTCAATTACAAATTTTAAATCCAACATTTTCTCATTCCTCCTTATAAAATAAAAGTCCCTAGATTATATCTAAGGACGAAATTTCGCGGTACCACCTTAGTTCTAGAGAAAAATCTCTAGCCCTTAAACCCTTTAACGTAGGGATACGGATGGGATTAGCATCACTAAAGAGGAGATTCATTGATCATTTTGATTCGCTTACACCTTCCGCGAACTCTCTAAACAAAATCAATCAGTTACTATGCTCTTTTTCGTGTTATCTATATTATATGTTTTTTGACGATAAAAGTAAAGTACATGTGTATCCCATATGATACGAATGGAATTCTCTTTTTTTATTATTTGCTTGTTTATTTATGGATATATATAGTTTATTTTTCATATCAACAAAACCAAGAGGACAGAAATTGAAGATAGAAGATAGAATTTTTTTTGTTCAGACTCTAAATATCTTCAAAAAAATCAAAATCTGGAATAAAAATGATTGATTTGAACATATCAACTAGATCTTCATAACTATGATTTAAATCTCTATCTATGAGGGTTTGTTCCATGAGTGTTGCACCATCAGACAGTTTCTCCATAAAATAATTTGTCGTATAATCCGTCGATAATCCAATGATGCTTAAGTCAATAACAGATTCACTATTAGGAGCACCAATGTGTTCATAATAAGGATACTCACTGTTGGTATAAGAAAGCTGAATGTCTTCTCCATTGGACAAATTTTCTTCTTCGTAGTATAAATCAAATGTTCGTGTGCCATTTTGATTTCTTCTCAAGTTATCCCAGCCGATAATTTCTTGAAGATTCACTTTGTAATAGTCTGCAAAATAGGATACGACTTCAGTATTTCTAATATATTGAGTGTAATTGTATGCCGAGTAATTACCGTCATGATATGAAACGTCGTATTTCTCCTTGGTAAGGCCATCATATATGGTGCCATGTGTACTACCAATATTGATGTATAAGTGTATAAACGAATTAATTTCATTGTGTTTCAAATCACTGGTATCGTAGTCTTTAAACTTTGTGTATAAGTACTCCATTTCTAATGTACCATCATTGAGTTCAGTCGTGGTACAGTTTTTAAATCGATATGTTTCTTCGTAGTCCCCAAAAACCAACTTGGTGTGAGAAATGGTTTGAAATTCACTATGCGAAAGGTTTGAGATTAATAAGGTCATTTCCATGACATCACGATAGGATTCATCTTTGTAGAAATAGAAAATATAATTATATAGCGTCGCTTGATTCATAGTATAAAAGTGATTAATCAATACTGAATCTCCATCCATATAAAATCTAATTCCCGATCGAGAAGGATAATTCATAGGATATATGTCGTGAGTATCATAGACTTGGATGCATAATTCGCCTTCTTTGATGTCACTACATTGATCTGGAAAGATTCTACTCGTTGAGTAATCCAAAAGATAGTACAAATCTGAATATCTCATATATTCGCGATCATCACTCAAATGATAATTGATAAAGTCTTGTCGATAAATCACATCTTTGCTTGAAATTTGCAAATTGATATAGCTATCTTCAAGCCACATGACTTCATCATGGCCACTTCTTGGGTAGTATGTTTTAAGAACATTTAGAGCACGATTGATTTTTCCATCATATATTTCTATTGCGTCACTGAAAGAGTCACTTGACGTGTTTTCAAAGTAACTATTTTCTAGTCTGTTTGGTGTGCATCCAAACATAATAAAAGAGAACATTATCAATAAAATTGAAATTTGTATTTTCTTCATTATTTTCTCCCCATGAATCTGTAATCAAATTTATAATTATTATACCTTATAAGGTTTGAGTTTGTGACTGAACGTTAATTATTTTGATGATATTTGGCAAGAAAAAAGAAAAATAGGTTATAAAATAACCTATAATTTGATCATCATCTTTTACAATTTACTTTTTTTATTAATTAATTTTTGTAGTTCTTCTTTAATTTCAGGTTTTTGGAGACCAAAATCCAAGATAGCTTCAATATAATCAACTTTATTTCCTACATCATATCTTTTGCCTTCAATATCATAGGAATAAACCTTTTCCTCGTCCATCATTCTAAGGATTGCATCAGTTAATTGAATCTCATTCCCTGCACCTCTAGTCTGATTTTTCAAGTATTTAAATATGGTTGGTGATAAAACATATCTCCCACCAATCGCTGATTTTGAAGGAGCATCTTCAACTTTTGGCTTTTCAACAACACCTTTAAGTTCTGTGAGTCGGCCTTCTTTTTTTCCTTTTGGAATACATATGCCATAGCGATATGTTTCTTTATAATCAACTTCAATGGTTCCTAAAACATTTGAGTGTACCTGATTATAAGCATCAATCATTTGTCTGATTGCAGGTTTATCTTTACCAACATACATGTCATCACCAAGAAGAACAGCAAATGGTTCCCCACCAATAAATGCTTCAGCTTGAAGTACGGCATGTCCAAGACCTAATTGCTCTCTTTGTCTAATGTAGTGAATATTAACACCTTGAGCAATATTACGAATGATTCCATATTCTTCGAGTTTGTTTTTGCTTAGTAGGATTGTTTCTAGTTCCAGATTATAATCAAAATAGTCGATAATTGCATTCTTATTACTGCTTACAATAAGAAGAATATCTGTAATGCCACTTTCGATTGCCTCATTAACGATGTATTCAATTGTTGGATGATCAATGATTGGTAAAAGTTCCTTTGGTAAGGCTTTTGTGATAGGTAGGAATCTTGTTCCATACCCAGCAGCAGGAATAACAGCTTTTTTAATCATTTTTATGCTCCTCTACTAAATCTTTTTTCGACATCAGATATGTAACAGCAATACCTATGAAAAATAGGATTACACCAATTAACCACATGTACCAAGGTGATTGAAAAACATTATCGGTTGTATTTGCTTGAAGGGTGAACAGTATATTAAATGGTGATATGAATACGATACCCAAAACAGCAAAATAAAAATGTGCTTTATAATGTATCAGCAATTGATACATCACTTTTCCCATAAACAACATACCAAAGATAATACCAAGTGCTAGCAACCCTACCATAGGTAGTTGACTTGCTATTGAACTAAAATTAAACGTTCCTAGATCTCTAAAAAAATCATTGCCAATATTGATAAGTGTTTGAAAATACCCCAAAGCCATGAGCATGGTTGCTCCACTAAGACCAGGAATAATGATTGAAATTGCTGTAATAACCCCAATAAAGAAGACAATAACATAAAATGTCCAACTGCCTACAACTGCAGTTTGTTCTTGTATAAATAGAAAGCCAAACATGACAAGCATTGCAACTATCATTGTTAAAAAATGATGCCAATGAAACTTTTCAACCTTGATTTCTTTTCTAAGTCCAGGGATTGCTCCTAAAATAAAGCCTATAAATAAAAGTGTAAGAGGGATTGGTGCAACATCTAAAAATGAACTTATAAATAGAAACCCTAATGCCAAACCTACAAAAACCCCAACAATATATTGCCATACTTTGACAATTGATTGGATTGGATGCTTTGTAAAATTGTTTAGTGCAGTGATTAAATCTTGATATATGTTTAATATGGCAGCAATCATCGAACCGCTGACACCAGGAAGGATACTGCCTATACCGACAAGGCTCCCTTTAATGATTTTTATTAAATGATTCATGCTTGCTCCTTATGGCTAACTTACATATATTATAACTCATTTCGGAATATTCATATCCTTGATGCTTTAAAATAGATTTAAAGATAGTTTCTATTTTAGCATATTTCATATAGTTTATCTATGCTATAATAAAGGTGGTGATTATATGGCAGAATTTATAGAAATCTTAAAATATATCGTCCTTGGAATCATTCAAGGCATTACAGAAGTCTTTCCCGTTTCTAGTAGCGGTCATTTGACTTTGTTTTCTCATTTATTTGGTGTTGATTTATCAAATCTGACGATTTTCCTAATGATAACAAACACAGGTTCATTTTTGGCTTTACTTTACTTCTTTAGAAAAGATGTCGGGCAACTAATTAAAGGTACTTGGCATTATTTAATTCGAAAGGAAGAGACAAGTAAGGAGGATTTCCATTATGTTGTTAAGCTTCTAATAGCTGTAGTTCCAATAGGCATTTTTGGATTCTTTTTTAAAGATTATCTTCCAAACGACTTATTATCTGTGGGGTTTGCTCTCATTTTAACTGGAACACTGCTTTTCTTTGTCTATATGGTTAAAGACATTCAATGGAAAAATCAGATAACTTGGAAAAATGCATTAATTATTGGAGCTTTTCAAATGTTTGCTATTTTCCCAGGTATTTCACGCAGTGGCATAACAATGACTGGTGGCTTAATGCAAAAAATTGAGCTTAAAAAAGTGCTTAGATTTTCATTCTTAAGCTATATTGTGGTTTCGGTTCCTGTCTCTATATTAGGGCTCTATGAGGCGTTGACGGTAAGTGAAAGTATCAATATCACAGGATATGGTTTAGCATTTGTTATGAGTTTTGTATTTAGTTTATTAGCCGTTAAGGTTCTATATCAATATGTTAAAGTTAAGAATTTAATATATTTTGCTGGTTATTGTTTAATTGTAGGTTTGATTTCAATCGTATTATATTTTATGTAATATATTGTGATATTGCCATTCAAAATAAAAAGACAAACTATATTTCTAGCTTGTCTTTTTTTAATTTCACTACTTATTGGAAATCTTCTTTCTATAATTATAATCAGATAAAACTATATCTTTAAGTTCGTATTTGGGAACCCATTTTAAAATGCGCAAAGCTTTTTCATTGGATGCAATAAGCTCTGCAGGATCGCCATCTCTTCTTTGGCCCATTACAACCTTTAAAGGTGCAATATCGTTGACTGCCTTGGCAACTTCTAATACCGTAAATCCATTGCTAGATCCCAAGTTAATTGTTTCTGATTTACCACCATCAAATAAATAATGTGCTCCGAGTACATGAGCTGTTGCTAGATCACTGACATGAATATAATCTCTGACACATGTTCCATCTTTTGTTGGATAATCATTGCCGTAAATGGTTAAATGATCACGAATACCGATGATTCCTTGAATAGCCAGTGGAATTAAATGAGTGGGTTGGTCTTTCATGAGACCAATTTTTAATGATTCATCTGCTCCTGCAACGTTAAAATATCTGAAAATCACATATTTGAAATCGTGAGCATTTGCGACCCATGAAATCATTTTTTCGCATGCTAATTTTGTTTCTCCATAAGGATTGATGGGCTTTGTTATCATGTCTTCTTGGCATACACCGCTTGCTTCACCATACACTGCAGCTGTTGAAGAGAAAACAAATTTCTTTACATTATATTCGTTCATCACTTCTAATAAAACGCGTACACCTTCAACATTATTATGGTAATAGGCTAATGGTTCTTTGACGCTCTCTGGAACGATCAGTTTAGCAGCAAAATGCATGACAACATCGATCTTTTCTTGCTTAAAAACATGTTCAACATCGGCTTTTACTTTGATATCTCCTAAGTAAAATTTAGCTTCGGGATGAACAAGCTCCATATACCCACTTGAAAGATTATCTAAAATAATGACCTCTTGTTTATCTTTAATCAGTTCATAAACGGTATGGGAGCCGATATAGCCTGCTCCACCTACAACCAATACTCTCATATTTTTTCCTCCAAAATGTTTTTACTATCTATATCATCTATTTTACTCTTATCATTTGAAAATAAGAAATACACTACCCAATGTAAAATTATAAATATGACAATAAAGCCAACTAAGAATGTCCCGTGTGAAAAGACCATGCCTATTTGTGTAATCAAGCCAAATATATCCCATGAATTAAATCTTAGGAATCTGCCAATAAAAATTCCAAAACTTGATAGAAAAAATAGGAAAGTTAATGCTAAAGGATAAATTCCGGTAAAATACTTATTGATATGTGGTTCAATTTTCTGGATGGAGGCAATACCTAATTTGGCTGCATACAATGCACCAATCGTAACATGTCCAAATACCAACCATTCAGCTAAACTATAATTGTAAATATCTGAATACTCTAAGAAAAATGTGTAATTTTGAAAGTGTATGAAATCTGTAAGCATATAGATGCTATTAGGAAAAAATAGAATCCAAACAGCAGTAACAACTAAAATGATCCATAATTTTGATTTTGTCTTAATGAGGAAAGCTAAAAGTGTTCCTAAGGTATAAACTAAGGTAGCTAAAAACATATTCCATGCTAAAAATATAATAAGCCCATTAAGAAGGTAAATGCCTAAAATAACAGACACAACCATATAAACAAATGAAGCAATATAATATTTGTGAATCCTAAAATTCATGATCTTAACCATAATATTTAAAGATTGCTTCATCGATTTGAGTTTGCATGGTTGCTCTAGATACAATTAGGTCGGATAGCAACTTAAATCTTACAATATAATCATAAACATCATCTGAAACAGATGTTGTCTCCGGATAAGTCTTCACCTTGTTTCTCATTGAAAAGAACACATCATCGGTAGCAACATCCATCAACCTGTTATCCATCGCAAATGTAGGTTCTACACTCATACCATGAACACCGTAGTAAGCATCATCGCCAATTGGTAAATTAAAGAGTTCTACAATTGTTCGGAAAATATCAACTTCACTTCTAACTAAATCTTGTTCACCTGTTATCAAACCTTTTCTGATCTGATAGTCACCAAAATCTATATATTCTTCACCTGGAACATAGATAAATGAGACAATTTGCTGTAAAATCTTTCTTTCTTCCATGATATTTAGCTTTTTATCATAAAGAAGTTCTAAGTCTCCATTTTTAAGCCCGGATCCATGATCACTATAAAAAACATAAACCGTATCATCAAGTGTTTGATCTTCATTTTGTTCGTTTACGAAAAATCTTTTCATTGTTTCATCATAATAATCTGCAAAATTGATGTATTTCTTTGTTAAATTTTTAAGTGTGTTGCCATAAGCTGGATATAAATCATTTCTTATACCAAAAGGATCATGGTCAAATGGTGTGTGGGGCATCATAGTAATTGGAAACAACATGAATGATTGATTCATCGCACTTAAAGAATTTCCTACAAGACTTACGGTATCAGCAAGAAAATAGTCACTAACCCAAGGGCTGATATGGGTAAGTTGATTCACAGTATCATAAACAAATCCTTCTTCAACATTATATCCGTCAGTAATAAAATCCTCAAGAGAATAAAAATCATCGAACTCCATCATTTCAGGATAGACCACATCTCTATTATAAAAGGTCTCTTTGTCTCCATGAATAGCTTCAGTATAATAGCCCTCGAGATTGAAAAGTTTTGGTAGTGTGTTGAATTCAAACTCTTTATCGTTATATTCCCAGTAAATTGTACTATCTCCTGAAGGATATAATCCAGTTAAGATAGCTAGCTCTGCATCAGAACTAACACCCATTCCAACATTATTATAAAAGTTATTGAACACAAAACTTTGATTCATTAACTGATTGTAGAAGACTAAGCGTTCATTTGTATATTCATTTTCAAATAGGAATTGATTCATTGATTCTATGTGAACTAATACAAGATTTCTACCTTCTAATATCCCGTGAAGGTTTGTTCCTTGAGCAATTGAATCATCGATAAATAAAGTATCTACAGCTTGATCTATGGTTAAACGATTTGAGTATGTATTCCCATCAAAATAATTGATATAGGCATCTTGATTTTTATTATATACCTGATAAGCAGCAGCAAGATCCTCATCATCTTGAAGATCTAAAAGTGCTCTTAAATTCACATCAAATGGTTGTCCTAAAAACTCTCCTATATAATAAGGATAGACACCTAGATTTTGAACGGCAAAAGTGCTCTTAACTGCATTGATTGGAAGGATGACTTTATACTGTTGGAAGTAAGAAAATATTGCTACAAACATGATTAAAACTGAAGAGAAAAAGCCTATGAGATAGTGCTTAATAGGAACATTGAAATAGATTATTTTAGTCTCTTTTCTATTTGATAACAAGAAAATAGTCAGTAAAATAATGAACGGTAAGAAGACCACAATTCGCCAATAAGTTATGATTTCCTCTAGTGCTAAAAGGATAGTTCCTCCTGCAAATCCGTCACTTGGATTATTGACTAAAGAAGTCATTGCCATTGAAAAAGCAGTACCAAAATAGAGGTTAAATACCCCCATAGCGAAGATGAAAATATTTAAAATAAGTGTCGTGATCAACATGAAAAACATTCTTCCACGAGCTCTTCTTATGAGAATAAATGCTAATAAAACAATGATTAAAAGAACACCAAAATTACCTAATATGGCGTTCATTTCACCCTGAAAAGTATGTTTAAAAGGGGCAATATATCTGTTCAATCCTTGAATTGTCAGCATGTAAGTGTTCATAATATTCAATATGAAAAAAGCTCCGACATAGAAGAAATATATTTGTGATTGGTTTTTATTTTTCATCGTTGAGTCCCCACTTTTTCATAACCATATAACATATTATACAATAAGAAAAATGATATAGCAAAAAAACCATTCCAAAAACTGGAATGGCTTTTCATTATATGTTTTTATTCATCGAACAAACTGTCTGTTGTAATGGTTTCTTCTTCCTCATCTTCAATTTCATCTGGTGCCAAATCAACGATTGCTATAATCTTTTTTTCTTGTTCAACTGGTAATGATTCTTGTGTGAATTGTTGTTCTTCAACCAAGTCTTCTTCAAGCTCTTCCTGCCTTGGAACTAAGGCAATTGTTGACACTTTATGATCAGGACGAAGTCTGATAATTCTTACACCTTGCGTTGCACGTTTTGTTTGAGATATTTGATCAACATGTGTTCTAATGACAACACCTTTATCAGAAACAACAATCAAATCTTGGTCGTCTGAAACAGTTCTAAGTGTTGATAGGCGTCCATTCTTTTCCGTAACATTAACTGTCTTAACGCCTTTACCTCCGCGGATTTGCTTGCGGTATTCATCAACTATAGTTCGCTTACCAAAGCCCTTTTCGGTTATTACAAGAATCTCTTCTTGGTCATTATCAACAATGGCGATGCCAACAATTTCATCTGCTGGAGCAATGCTCATGCCACGAACACCACCTGCTGTTCTACCCATCGATCTTACATCGGTTTCAGCAAATCGAATGGCTTTACCATTAGAAGCTCCAAGGATAATTTCTTTGTTCCCATCGGTTAATCTTACACCAAGCAACTCATCGTTTTCTCTTAAGCTGATGGCAATGATACCATTGGTTCTAATGTTTTGATAATCACTAATTGGTGTACGTTTGACAACGCCACGTTTTGTGATAAATGTAAGATACTCATCATCAGCCTCAAAGTTTTTAACGCTTGTAAATGATGTGAGTGTTTCATCTGAATCAAAGTCTAAAAGATTGACAATAGGTAATCCTTTTGATTGTCTTGACCCTTCAGGAATTTGATATCCTTTGATTTTATAGACACGACCTTTATTTGTGAAAAATAAATGAAAGTCATGTGTTGAGGTCATTAAAATATGTTCAACATAATCGTCTTCATGGACCTTGATGCCAGACATGCCGACGCCACCACGATTTTGAGTTTTGTAGTGATCGACTTTCATCCGTTTGATATAACCATTGTTTGTTACAGTAATGATGACATCTTCAACAGGAATCAAGTCTTCATTTTCAATGGATAAATCTTCATGTAGATTAATTTCTGATTCTCTTGGTTGGAAGTAAGTTGTTCTTGTTTGTGTGAGTTCTTCTTTAATGATTTCAATCTTGCGATTATGACTGCCAATAATTTCTTGGTAGTCTGAAATCTTACCTATCAATTCATTCAACTCTGATTCTAGCTTTTCTATTTCTAGTCCTGTCAAGCTTTGAAGTCTCATATTAAGAATTGCTCTAGCTTGAATTTCTGATAGATTATATTCAGCAATTAATGCTTCTCTTGCATCGTCACCATTTTTGTTTTGTTTGATTAGTTCAATGGCGTGATCGATGTCATGAAGTGCGATGACAAGACCATCTAAAATATGTTGTCTTGCTTCAGCTTTTTCAAGGTCATAAATGGTTCTTCTTTGAATGACTTCAATTTGATGCTCAAGATAATATTTAAGCATTTCTTTGAGATTAACCATTTGTGGTTGCCCCTTGACAAGAGCAATCATGTTAATACCAAAAGACTGTTGGAGTTGCGTGTATTTGTAGAGATTATTTAGCATGACGTGAGGGTTGACATCTCTTCTAAGTTCGATAACAATACGCATACCTTTACGGTTTGATTCATCTCTTAAATCGGTGATGCCTTCAACGATTTTATCTTTAGCAATATCGGCAATTCTTTCAATTAGAGTTGTCTTATTAACTTGATATGGAATCGCTGTTACGATGATGCTATTTTTGTTTTTATGGGTAATGATTTCTGCAGTTGCTCTATTAGCAATAATACCTTTCCCGGTTTCATATGCCAAACGAAGACCTGTAAGTCCAAGAACTTGACCTCCAGTTGGAAAATCAGGACCCTTGATATGTTCCATCAATTCAGCTATCGTAATTTCTTGATTATCCATATAAGCAAGCAAACCATCTATGACTTCTGCAAGGTTATGTGGTGGAATATTGGTTGCCATACCAACTGCAATACCTGTTGATCCATTCACTAAAAGATTAGGGTATCTTGCAGGTAAAACACTTGGTTCATGTTCTGATCCATCGTAGTTGTCAACAAAGTCAACTGTGTTTTTTTCTAGATCTCTAACAAGTTCTCCAGCAAGTTTGGACATTCTGGCTTCAGTATAACGCATGGCTGCTGCGCCATCGCCGTCAACTGAACCAAAGTTACCATGACCATCAATCAAAGGCATTCTATAAGAGAATGGTTGTGCCATACGAACCATAGCTTCATAAACACTCGAGTCGCCATGTGGATGATATTTACCAATAACTTCCCCAACGATTCTTGCTGATTTTTTGTGTGCTGTAGATGCAGACATACCTAAATCGTTCATCGCATATAAAATACGTCTTTGAACTGGCTTAAGTCCGTCTCTGATATCTGGAAGTGCGCGAGATACGATAACACTCATCGCGTAGTTCAAGAATGAAGTTTTCATTTCAGTGGATATATTAATTTCTTTAACATATCCTTCAGTTGTCTTTAAACTGGTTGTTTCCATCTTTATTCTCCCTTTCTACGCGTCGATGTTACTTGCGTAAATCGCATTTTCTTGTATAAATGCTTTTCTTGGTTCAACTTCTTCACCCATAAGCATAGAAAATACTTGATCGGCATCCATAGCATCTTTAAGTGATACTTGGAGTAGTGTTCTATTTTCAGGATCCATGGTTGTTTCCCAAAGTTGTTCAGGATTCATTTCTCCAAGACCTTTATAGCGTTGAATATTTGGGCGTCCTGTCATTTCAGCTAAAGCTTTAGCAAGTTGATCGTCAGTATAGACATATTCAACTTTCTTTCCTTGTTGCACTTTATATAGAGGTGGTTGAGCAATAAATACATATCCCAAATCAATTAATGGTTTCATATATCTAAAGAAGAATGTTAGAAGTAATGTTCTAATATGTGCCCCATCAATATCAGCATCGGTCATAATAACGACTTTATGATATCTTGCTTTTTCAGCATCAAATTCATCACCAATGCCAGTGCCTAAAGCTTGAATCAAGGATAATATTTCTTTATTATTTAATATTTTATCTAGGCGTGCCTTTTCAACGTTGAGAACTTTACCACGTAGTGGTAGAATTGCTTGATATTCTGATTCTCTGCCTTGTTTTGCTGATCCGCCAGCAGAGTCACCTTCGACGATGTATATTTCTGAAATCATTGGATCTTTGCTTCTGCAATCTGCAAGTTTAGAAGCAAACCCTAATGCATCGAGTGGTGATTTTCTTCTTGTTGCTTCTCTAGCTTTTTTAGCTGCGATTCTTGCACGAGCAGCCATCAAACATTTTTCAACGATGGCTTTTGCATCTAATGGATTTTCCATCAAATATCTTTCTAATCCTTCTCCAACGATCTGACTAGTAATTTGTCTGACTTCTGGATTTCCCAATTTGGTCTTTGTCTGTCCTTCAAATTGTGGATTTGGATGTTTAACTGAAACGATAACTGTTAATCCTTCTCTAGTGTCTTCACCTAAGAAAGAATCATCTTTTTTGAGCATACCATTGTCATTTGCATATTTATTCAAGACACGAGTTAAAGCCATCTTAAATCCATCTTCGTGCATACCACCTTCATGAGTGGGGATATTATTAGCAAAAGAATAGATGTTTGTAGCATAAGAATCATTATATTGTAAAGCAATTTCTAAAGTGATGCCATCAACTTCTTTTTCAGTGTAAACAATATCACGATTTACTTTACCTTTTCCTGAATTTAAGAATCCAACATACTCGACAATACCACCTTCATAGTGATATGTGTTTTCAATAGTTGTCTCTCCACGTAGGTCAATAATTGTAATCTTAATACCCTTATTTAAAAATGCCAATTGTTGAATTCTATTTCTTAAAATTTCATATTCGTAAACGATTGTTTCAGTGAATACAAGATGATCGGCTTTAAATGTTACAACGGTACCTGTATGATCGCTTTCTCCTATGACGGTTACATCTGTAACAGGAAACCCTCGTTCATATCTTTGTTCATAGCTCTTATTATCTCTATGAATCTCAACGATATAGCTTTCAGATAGAGCATTAACAACAGAAGCACCTACGCCATGTAGACCTCCTGATACTTTATAAGATTTGCCATCAAACTTGCCACCTGAGTGAAGCGTGGTTAAAATCGTTTCGACTGCTGGTCGATTCGTTTTTGGATGTAAATCAACTGGAATCCCACGTCCATCATCAGTAACACGAACAAGTTCTCCCTTTAATAGCTCAAGTTTGATGTTTGTTGCATAACCGCCTAGCGCTTCGTCAATAGAATTATCAACAATTTCCCAGACGAGATGGTGTAGTCCTCTAGACCCTGTACTACCAATGTACATCCCTGGACGCTTACGTACAGCCTCAAGGCCTTCTAATATTTGAATGTTCGATGCATCATAATTTGACATAAACTACTCCTTTTTCAAATAAATCATTTGGATATGCTCACCCTCAATTGGTTGTGCACTATTCATTAATATTTGGTGTCCTTTAGGTAAATGATTCAAGAAAAGTTTTTGCTTATCTTGATCAAGTTCGCTAAGGACATCATCTAACAGCAAGACAACTTGCTTGTTTGTTTTGTTCTCAATGAGCTTTAGAAGCGCTAATTTAAGCGCTACAACGATTAAACGTTGCTCTCCCTGTGATGCATAACTCTTTGCATCAAACCCGTTAAAATCGATATAGAAATCATCTCTGTGAGGTCCCGCAAGTGTGTTTTGATAGATAATATCTTATTTTTGTTGCTTTTGTAAATGTTGTTTAAATCCTTTTTCATCAACATCAGGTTTATAAACCAACTTCACTTGATGTTTACTGAACAATGGATAAATATCTTTTAAATGCTGATTTATTTCATCAATAAAAGATGCTCGTTGATTAATCATTTCAATCCCTGAATCGTATAATTGATCTCCCAAAATATTAAGAAATGTGAAATCATCATCAATACTAACTTTTTTAAGCAAGCTGTTTCTTTGTTTTAATACGTTTTTATATGTATTAAGTTGTTTTAAATATCCTTTGGAAAGCTGCATCCATTCTAAATCTAAGAATTGTCTTCGATTTAAGGGGGATCCTTTAATTAAATCAAGATCTTCTGGTGCAAACATAACAACTCGAAGATGTCCTATGTAATCACTGATCTTTCTCTTCTCAATAGAATCAATAGAAGCTCTTTTCCCATGTTTAGATAAAACCAAATCATATTTGTTTTCATCAGTCACAATTTTGACTTGTGTAAATGGTTCATTTCTCTTGATTAATTCTCTTTCATCGTTGGTTCGATGTGACTTGGTGGTTGCACAGAAGTAAATACTTTCTAAAATACTTGTTTTTCCAGTACCATTATCACCATAAATATAAACAAAAGGTTTTTTGAATTCCAAATCAATAAACTGGTGATTCCTAAAATTTTTAAGTGTTAGTTTTTGAATCATAAATGATATAATACTCAGTATTTTCTACATAAACTTTATCGCCATGGAAAAGTTTTTTGCCACGTTCAGTTCGTTTTTCACCATTTACCAATACATCGTTTTCAAATAAAAAAAACTTGGCTTCTCCTCCGGAACCAATATGATCGGTTGCTTTCAAAAATTGTCCTAAAGTGATAAAATCTGTATTAATTTTAAATTTATTCATTCATTAACCCTCTGTCTTCTTTTATATTATATCATAATATAAGCAAAAAACATCCTTTTTTCGTCTTTTTTTTCATATAAAACATCTAATGAAAGTAGGCATAAAAAAAAGCCTTAAATTTGAAATTAAGGCTATTAGATACAATCAATCAATACGGACCGGTAAAATCAAATGAAGTAGGTCTTGGTCCAAATTGCCTTTGATTACAAAGGGTTTCACTTCTCCAGCAAATTGAATTACTACTTCGCTTGAACTAAATGATTTTAAAGATTCAACTAAATATCTTGAACTAAATGCAATCTTAATTGGAGGTCCTATAACATCAGATGAAGGAATAATTTCTTCAAGTGCATCCCCAACTTCGTTATTTGTTGAACTCATTTCAACTACAAGATCAGGACGTAAACTTAATTTGATAATATTGTAGTTTGTTTCACGATCTCTTGGTGAAAGTAAAGATACACGTTCAACAGCTGCAAGTAATTCTTCTTTGTTAAATGGAATAACTACTGGAAATTCTGTTGGAATGATACGCATTGTATCTGGATATGTGCCTTCAAGTAGTCTTGTTTGGAATAAAATTTTATTCATTTTAAACAACACTTTATTTGGATTAATATATAATTCTACATCATCGTTGACGTTATCAAGAATTTTGTTTAATTCGTCTAGACTCTTATTTGGAACTACAATATCAAACATTTTGCTGTGTGTTCTTAATTTAACGTTTTTTTGACTTAAACGATAACTATCTGTAGCTACACAATACAAGTGATTATCATGATATTTAAAATTAACACCTGTTAAAATAGGTCTCTTTTCACTTGTTGCTGTTGCAAAATTAGTTTCTTTAATAACTGTTTTAATTAATTGGCTATCCAAAACAATTGGATCATCTAAATCTAAGAAGTCAATTTCTGGATAATCTTCTACATCCATCAAACGTAATTTAAATTCTGAACGATCTGCCTTAATTACAATAAGTTTATCTTCTATTAATGCAAATTCAGCACGTTGAGAAGTTATCTTTCTCATAATCTCAATCAAATAACGACCAGGAATAGCAACTCTACCAGGTTCTTTGATTGTTAGTGAATGATCATCAATTAAAACTTGTATTGCAACATCTGTATTGCTTGATGTTAGCAACATATGATCTTCATGCACTTCAAATTTAATTGCATAAAGAATTGGTAATGGTGTTTTATTTGGTAATCCTTTTTGGATGATAAGTAATTGGTTAAGTAGTATGTCTCGATCGATACTGAAAATCATAGCGGTAGCTCCTTTTATTTATTTAGTTTAAGTCTTTAATTATTATTGTTACAATTGTGGGTTTGTGGGTAAATCTTAGAAAGGCTTTGTACTGCTATTATTATACCATGTTTCCAACATTTTATAAACACTTAATTTTTATTAAAACTATCGATTTTTTTGACGATTGTATCAACAGCAAGTTTCATTGTTGCATCTTGTTTGATATCATTATCTATTTTTTCACAAGCAGCTAAAACTGTTGAATGATCACGATCTCCAAACAATGTACCTATTGTTTTATAAGGTATATTATACCTAGATTTTATCAAATACATAGCGATATGACGAGGCAATATATATTTTGAATGTCTCTTTTTACCAATAAGATCCTCTAATGTAATACCATAAAAATCACTTACAACACTTTGTATTTTATCATAGTTATTTTCATTCAAAGAATCACTCTTACGTTTTGTTTTAAGTAGGGGTTCTAAAGCCTCATTAACGGATTCAACATTTAAATCAAGGTTGTTTGTCAAACAATAGAATAGAACACGTTTTAAGGCACCTTCTAGCTCTCTGATGTTAGTTACAAATGAAGAAGCAATGAATTCTAACACATTATTAGGTATATCATGGATATCAGATGATTCTGTCGCTAATTTTCTTTTAAGAATCTCAATTCTGTGCTCTAAATCAGGGACTTGAATGTCTACTGTCAAACCAACTTCAAATCTAGATGTTAAACGAGTCATAATGTTTTTTAATTCAGAAGCAGGTTTATCACTTGTAATAACAATTTGTTTGTTTTGTTGATATAAATAATCAAATAATTTAAAGAATTCCATCTGTGTTTTAGTAGCTCCACCCATGATTTGAATGTCATCTACCAACAGAATGTCGATTTCTCTATATTTAGAGTTGAAATCCTCCATACGTTCTCTCTTTAGGAGATTTGCAAAATCTTCAATAAAACCATCAGCTTTAACATATAAAACCTTTTGATTGATATCTTCATCTAGTATATAATTCCCAATTGCTTGCATTAAGTGGGTTTTACCTAATCCAACATCGCCAAAGATGTATAATGGATTTGCTACAGCACCAGGTTGATCAGCAACCTTCATTGCCATTCTGAAGGCAAACATATTACTTTTACCTACAACAAAGTTGTCGAAAGTATAGGTTGCATTTAAATTACCAGGACGATATTTTAAACCTAAGTTCCTTTCAGGGCTAATTAGTGTTTCTTCTGGAACAAGTTCAGATTCAACAACAAACTTGAAACGGATTGCCTCGTGATGGTATTTTAAAGCTAATTCATTGATCTTAGACAAGTAGAGTCGATTGATTCGATTTTTGATAAATTCACTTGGCACAAGCACATAAATATGGCCATTGGAATACTTGTGAGTTGACTTTAAAGGCTCAAAAACATCAGCAAAGGTTTCTTCGCTGAAAGTGAGTTCTAAATCATTTAGTATTTTTTGCCACAATTGATCATAGATGTTCATTTATATTTCCCCTTAATTCTTGTGTGAATAGAATATCATAGATGAAGATATATGAGCAAAAAACTTATCAACATTATTTGTGGATAACTTTTTATCCCTATATAGAACATGTGGACAAATTGTGTATAAAGTGGCAATCAAATTTGCGTAACTAAAGGATTTATATTCATTCCCCATTTATCCACAAACATCAAAAAATGTGCGTAAGTTTTCCACAATCAATGATTTATTTAACCACTGAAAATGAAATGAAAATTCACGACATTTAAAGAATAATCGTAAAAGAAAAAAAAATAAAGAAAAAAGAATGATTAAGGTTGACAAAAATAGGGTCTTTTTATATAATGATTAAGCATGGTTTCGCAAGAAAGGTGGTTTTATTTGTGAAAAGAACATATCAACCAAGTAAGCTCAAGCGCCAAAAGACTCACGGATTCAGAGCTAGAATGGCAACTGCTGGTGGCCGTCGAGTACTTGCTCGTCGCAGATTGAAAGGCCGCGCAGAATTAACTGTATAATTTAAATTATTTTAAAACACTAGGACTACTCGTTAAAATAATAACTTTATGTTATTTTTGAGTGGTCCTTTTTTTAAAACTATGAAAAAGAGATATCGCATAAAGAAAAGTAGCGAAATCGATGCGATTTTCAAGATCAAAAAAGTTAAGGGTGACAGTTATTTTGCGGTCTATCAATCTGAAGATAATCAAGGTGAGCATTTTCGCTTTGTACTTTCCATAGGTAAGAAATATGGGAATGCAGTAGCAAGAAATTTGGCAAAACGAAGAATCAGAATGATTGTAAGTGAATTTAAGGATCAATTTATTAACAATAAACTGTTTGTGGTTGTTATTAAACCTCAGGCATATGATCTGTCATATCAAGAGATGAGAGACAAGCTGATTGTCTTATTTAAAAAATCAAAATTAATGGAGAATGCACATGAATAAAAGATTATTTTTTCTTGGATTAGTCGTACTGCTAATCTTCAGTTTAGCTGCTTGTGGATCTAAAGAGGATCCAATTGCATCTATTGCAGTCAATAATCCAATTGGTGATTCTGTCGCTTTCGATAAGTTGGTTTTCACTTATGATGAAAGAGATAGCATTGTCTTTAAAGGTGATGAAGGATTATCCTATTGGACTTTAACTGAAGGTGGTGCTGGATCATTAGTGAACTATGAGGGCTCATTACCAACTCAAGTGGTTGAAGTAGAAGGTGTACGCACATACACGTTTACAGTTGGTGATATTGAAACCAGTTTTCAAATTTATGTTATCCCCGAAGTTATTGTGGGAGATGTAAATGATGTAGTGATGATCGCTTTTCGATATGAAAAGAATAATGTATTAAATCACAAAGGTGGAACATTTGATCCTGCAGGATTAAAAGTTTATGAAGTACAACGTGATGGTGATGTCATGGTATATAACGGCGAAGATGTTGCTTCACAGTTTAACGACTATGATTATGATCCACTTGATGCTGATGGATTTAAAGATAAAATCAGTTATGCTGTAACCTATACTTCCACAGATGGATTGACAAAAGATTTTAATGTATATGTTGCTGGTGGTGAAAAACCAATTTCATCAGCAGATTCAACATTCTTTGATAAGATTCTCATCATTCCAGTAGCATTCTTAATGAATTTCTTTGGTGGACTATTTGGTGGGTCATTTGCATTAGCAATTCTATTTACGACTATTGTGGTACGTTCAATTGCATGGCCAATATATGCTAAGAGCAACGACTTATCTATAAAGATGAACGTCGCTCAGCCTGATATGCAACGTGTTCAAGCTAAATACGCAACTAGAAAAGATCCACAATCTCAACAGATGATGCAAATGGAAATGATGCAGATTTATAAAAAACACGGAATCAATGTGTTTGGTTGTTTACTTCCATTCTTGCAAATGCCAATCTTTATTGCAATGTATAATGTCGTAAGACGTATTACAGTCGAAGGTGGTATGTATACCGAAAGTGTAGCAAATACGAATTTCTTAGGTATCAATCTTGCAAACACACAAGATGGTATCATTGGTATGGTTTTAGCTGGTATTGTTGGTGGAACCATGTTCCTTCTACAAAAGATATCAATGAAAAAACCAAGCTATGCTAAAAAAACTGTCTCACATAATCCTAATGCACAAGCTGCTCAAACAGAAAAGACAATGAAATTCGTTAGTTACTTCATGGTTATTATGATGGCATTTGCATCATTCCAAAGTAATGCATTAGCGCTTTATTGGATATTTGGAAACATTTATTCACTAGGACAAACACTAGTCAACAGAAAATTAAACGAGAAGAAACACGAACAATTGCAACAAAAACAATTAATGGGGTGATTGATATATGTTAAAAAGAGTAGAATTTGAAGCTAAATCACAACAAGATGCTGAAAAGCAGGCTGTTGAATTATTAAGAATACAAAAAGAAAAGATTAAGTTAACTGTATTGAAAGAGAAAAAGAGTTTTTTAGGTATGGGATCTGCAGCTCTTTATGAAGCTACACCCAATATTAACCTATCTGTTGAGGGTAAGGTTTACTTAGAAAATATTCTTAAGACAATGGAAGTTAGCACAAGAATGGAAGTTAGAACCCTAGCTGATGGCGAAGAGATTCATTTCCATGTTGAAAGTGATGAAAATGCATTACTGATTGGCCGTGAAGGTAGAACACTTCTCAGTTTGCAGTTTATGCTTCGCAATTATTTAAATACATTTGTTGATGGACACTTGATTATATCTTTGGATATCGGAAACTATCACGAAAATCGCAGAAAACAATTAGAAATTCTTGCTACAAAAACTGCTAAAGAAGTTGCTCAAACTAAAATTGCAGTCAAATTAGATCCTATGAACGCTTATGATCGTCGCATTATTCACACAAAATTAAGTGAGTGGAGAGACGTCACAACCGAATCAGAGGGTGAAGGCGAACACAGAGCATTAGTTATTAAACCAAAAAGGTAGTCAATTGAACTGAACCCCAAAAAGTAGACATTAAAAAAAAGGTGTCTATTTTTTTTGTTTTCTACGACTCGTATTATAAAATTCTAACCAGTTTATTACAATTTGAATGTATTCGTCCAAATTTTTGATATCATTATTGTATAGAGTTTCTTTTTTCAAGATTGAATGGAAACTCTCAATCACTGCGTTATCCAAAGGTGTACCCCTTCTAGACATGGAAATAAGTATACCGTTAGATTCGCAGATGGTTCTATACTCAGTTGAAAGATACTGAGATCCCTGGTCTGAATGGAGAATGAGTCCATTCAGATCTTTTGTTTTTTTGATTGCTAAATTGAGTGTGTCAATAACCAGCTGATTATTGTTTTTTCGACTAATCACATATGCGATCGCTTTTCTAGTCTTTAAGTCCAGTATGGTGCTTAAGTAAGCTCTTTTATTGCCAAAGATGAGATATGTGACATCTGTTACCCAACCTCTTTGATTGAAGTTTCTTTTCAATAAATCATCTTTAACATTCTCTTCTTGATATTTCTGCCTATAGTTAGGTTTGACATTTTTGATGTACTCCGCCTGAATTTCATATTTCCTCATGATTCTAAGTACTTTCTTATAATTCATGATAAGGCCTAAAGTATCACGTAAGTCGTCAGCTATGCGCCTATATCCATATGTTTTTTTGCTGCTATCAAAGACTTCTTTGATTAAGAGGTAGGACTGATAGTCTGGATCTAGGATTCTGCGATATTTGTAATAATTTTTTATCCCTACGCCTAGTACTTCGCACATAGGTCTTAATTGGTACTTTTGCCGGTGTTGATCAATGAAAATTATTTTTTCTTTTGTTCTACCACCTCCAAGAAGTCCTGGAATTTTTTTAGGATTTCATACCGTTCCTTGTAGCTAATATCTTTCTCAACTGGTCTCCCTTTATGCTTAACATCAAGTCCTCCATCCCTACGATAAATATGTACCCAAGTCTCGATGGTTTTGACATTGATGTTATAAAAGTCTGATAGGTAGCTGTAACTCTTTCCAACTTCAATTTTTTCTTTGACAATCTTAAGTCTCAAATCTAATGAATACTTCTTAAAACTCTGACCTTTACTTGCCATAATAAAAACACCTCCATACCTCATTGTAGTATGAAAGTGTCTTAATTAAAATTTTCTTTAAAAATCTAAACCCTCTTAAATGCTTAAACCCTTTTTATTATTGTCTACTAAATGGGTAGCACTTCAAATGACTTCCTTTTTTTCTTTATAGGATGCAAAAATAACTCCTTTTCTCATTTAAGTGAAATAAAACATATTACGTATGATTGTTATTTATCACAAATTACATGATAAAGTAATAATGAACATACAAAAGACACTATTTTCATAAATGTTCAAAAAGGAGATATATATTATGAAGTATTTAAAAGGACACACAATATCTAAAATATTAACACTGATACTTTCTATTGGATTGCTATTTGCAGTTGTAGGTTGTACAGATGATGCCATAGATGATTCGGTACTTGTTACTGGAATTGCAATACAAAGTGTAGATGCAGCGACAACAATCACTACACATGCGGGTACCCTTCAATTAACAGCGATGCTAACACCAACTGATGCAACGAATAAACTCGTTACATGGTCAGTCACTGATGGCACAGGGTCAGCTACTATTAATCAAAGCGGTGTATTATCAGCTGTAGCAAACGGAACTGTAACGGTCAAGGTTACTTCACAAAGTGTTGTAACTATAAAAGCAGAAAAAGTGATTACAATTAGCAATCAAATAACAGATAACACAGCACCTCTTGCAACTGCTATATCAGCTGCAAATCTAAATCTAAATGAAACAATGGTTGGATTAAGTGCTGATGAATACGTTCCATCGGTTCAATGGGTCATGGTTGCAGATCAAACAACATATGCAGCTGCAATCGCAGCTTCACAACTTGTTTTGGGACAAGCACCACTTACTGAAACTGAAGTATCTGATGAAGTTGCAGTATTAGCTTTAGCAACACAAGCATTTAATTCTAGTAAGCTTAATGGAACTAAAGTTATAGATAGAGTCAATCTAGGTTCAGCAGAAGATTTTGCTATTCTATCTAAAACAGGTGTTGCAACAACTGGAACAACTTCAGTTATTGGAAATATTGGGGTCAGCCCAGTATCAGCAACATATATTACTGGATTTGGATTAATCATGGATAGTGGTAACGAGTTTTCAACATCATCATTAGTTACTGGACAGATTTTTGCTTCAGATTACGCAGTTGGAACACCTGCACTACTTACAACAGCTATTGCTGATGTCATGATTGCCTATAATGATGGAGCAGGAAGAACTGCAGATTATACAGAACTATATACAGGTGATCTTAGTGGAAAAACACTTTCAACAGGAGTATACATGTGGAGTAATGACGTTCTTATTAATACAGATGTAACACTTGATGGTAGCGCAACTGACATATTTATCTTTCAGATAGCTGGCACACTAAACATGGCAGCAAACGTTAAAGTCACTTTAACTGGTGGCGTTCTGCCTGAAAATATCTTTTGGGTAGTAGCTGGAACAGTTGCTATTGATGTAGGTTCAGATTTTCAAGGTGTCATTCTTTCAATGACCAATGTAAGTATGAACACAGGATCAACAATTAATGGTATGATTTATGCTCAGACTAGCGTATCGTTAGATGCGACGGTTGTAACAAAACCATAATCAACTGATATAAAAAATATTAACAAAATAACTGATTCCTAAGATGGAGTCAGTTATTTTTTTATATGTTATAAGCAATGGAAGATATTAAAAAAACACCCCATAAAAGAATGGGGTATTAATCACTGCATTTAGTTCTACAAATTTGTTCCAGTTTCTAAAAATAGCTCAAGATCCGACTGCTTGATGCGCCAGTATTTACCAATCTTGATTGCTTTTAGAGAACCGCTTTTTATGTAATTATAGATAGTTCTTTGAGTAACCTTTAGAATTTCTGCAATTTCATCAATTGTGTAAAGTTTATAATCAGGCATGTTTGCGACCTCGATCCTTTTCTTAATATACAATTGTGGTTGTATACATATATGATAACACATAATGTTCATAAAAACAATACAAATTACTTAAAAAATACACTAATTACATATAAATGCATCTATTTGTCATAAAGTGTGGTATATTATATATGTAGATACTAAGTGAATATTTTCTAGGTACTATCTATGATACTCATAAAAGGAAGATCAACACAGCATTGAAGCTTCCATTACGGATTGATAGATTACCTGGAGGTAAATAAAATGTATATTATATTATGGTTATTATTTGGAGCAATTGTTGGTTGGATGGCTAGCATATTTATGAAGACAAATCATCGCATGGGTTTAATAGCAAACATTATCATTGGTTTAGTTGGTTCTGCACTTGGCATGTGGTTGATGAATATTCTTGGATTTGGCAGTTTTGATTCTTTCTCGTTTGCAGGTCTAATTGTCTCAGTTGGTGGAGCAGCACTGCTTATTGCTATATTGACAGCATTTCATAGAAGATAAGATGATGAAAAGAATACAAGATAGAGATATTAGATTAACGAGTATCATCATTGGAATTTTAGCTACACTCATGATTTTGTTTCCTGTATTAGTACTTAGAGATTCAGAAACCTCATTTACAGGATTACAAGTCGCTTTTGGGCATGAATTTGCTAGTTTAGGTTCTTGGGCAAGTGGAGAAATTGCATTTAATCCTATTGTTTTATTGGCTTTGGTTCTTCCATTAGCTGGATCATTAGTGTTAATGTTTATGGATAAAAGCTATTTTTTATCAACATTATTATTTGGAGCAGCAGCTATTTTAATTTTTATGATTCCCCAGTTTACATCAGTTTCAATCACAATTTTAGGTAATGTTAATTCTATAGATGTCGATTGGACATATGGCATTGGTCTCATATTTGCAGCATCCCTATCATTAGTTGGGGTGTTACTTGGAATTTTACAGTTATATAAAAGAAAATGAGTAGTTATAAAAAAGTCAATCACAAGTTTGGCTTTTTTACTATCAATCGATTGATATCAAAACAGAGAAAGAAGATCAACTACCTTTTTGTTTTTGACTTCTCGACTATAAATGTATTCGATGATATAATAGTATCAAGAAATTATTACAAGGTGGAATCATGATTAGCTTCATCAAAGTGCGTATTAAGTCGAAAAAGAAGATCAGAATCAGCGTTATAAAAATCTTAATTTTTTTACTATTAATCATTCCTGGACTCTTCATTTATGGCTTTGGAGTTGCACTCGTGGAAAATGGACGAGTTGATAACTTAATTGATGAGTTTAAACAAAGAGCAGGAGACACATACATCGAAGAGGTTGTATCTTATGGGACTACAACACAAATCAGAAGATATTATGAGGTTTCACGTGAAACATCGTATGAATTGAGCGATACACGTAGTGTATTCTACGAGTCTGATAAGTTTTTTTTAGGTCAGAAAGGGGATTTATTTGTTTCTCAAGATTCTCCTTTCCCTGATGTTCCTGTCATTCATCAATTCATATCTTATTATTTTGGTGGACACGCAGCCATTAACAATGGCGAAAACAAATTTGTAGAAGCAACAGGATTTCCAGATGATGATGAAACATTACTGGATATCATCTTGCAACCAGGAAATGAACCCAATGACTATAGCACCAAAGTTAGTCTGAGTTCAACTAATTATTGGCTCAACCCAAAATATAGATCAACATCCGATGATGCCTATCCTTATTATGGAACCTATTATCGAAAAAATTTCGTAGCTTTAAGAGTCAAGGATGTTACAAGTGATCAGATTGATGGTGCAGTCAATTATGCATCATCAAAAGTAGATCTTTCACTTTATAACTTTACTTTTTTCTTAGATCTGAAGTATAAGTATTACTGCACTGACTTGGTGAGTCGCGCTTATCAGGATGTGATGGTTGATGAGAAAGATCAGAGTGGGTACTCAAGAGCACTCAATGATGATAGGTTTATAACATCAGTTAACGATTTGATTCTTTCGAAAGAAACATATCTAATTATTTATGTTGAGATTGTTGATGATATTGTAAATATCTATCATCTCAAAGATATTTAAGGAGGATTCATATGATAGATTATATTATTATAGCCATTCTTGTTCTTCTTGTTGTATTATACGGGTACATTATATTTATTTTTAATAAATATAAATCAGTCAATCCAATTGACATTAGTCAACAAAAAGATGCTCAAAACGAATTGAAACTATATTTCCAAAAAGAATATGGAGATTTAAAGTTCGAGATGGGAAAACTTTTTAGCGAATCCAATAAAACAAGTCAGTTTGATTTGAATGCTTTTAAAGAGAACATGATGCAACATATTGATTTACAAATGAAACAGATCAATGAAAAAGTTGAATTTAGACTTGGTGAAGGATTTGATAAAACCAATAAAACATTTGTCAATGTCATTGAAAGATTGAGTAAAATTGATGAAGCACAAAAAAAGATTGAAAGCTTATCGACTGAAGTTGTCTCATTAAATGAATTACTCACTGACAAAAAGACGAGAGGTATTTTTGGTGAAGTGCAACTCTATCAGCTTCTATCAGCTGTTTTAGGGGATAATAAGAGCCTATATGAGCAACAAAAGACGCTATCTAATGGTTTTATAGCTGACGCAGTCATACACGCTCCTGAACCCATTGGTACTGTAGCAATCGATTCAAAGTTTCCATTAGACAATTACAAGCGCATGGTTGATCGCGCTTTAGGTGATGCTGATCGAAATACAGCAAAAAAAGAATTTAAGAGTGATGTCAAAAAACATGTCAATGCTATTAAAGATAAATATATTATTCAACACGAAACAGGAGATCAAGCATTCATGTTTATTCCAGCAGAAGCAATCTTTGCTGAAATTACTGCATATCATGAAGATTTAATCGAATATGCGACAAAAAACAAGGTTTGGATGGTTTCTCCTACAACACTTATATCAACATTATCGATGATTCAAATGGTTGTTAAGAACATTCAAAGAGATGAACAAGCTCAAGTTATCATTCAAGAACTCATCAAATTAGGCGATGAGTTTAAGCGATATAGTGAACGATGGGATAAACTTAAGAAGTCCATTGACAGTGTTTCTAAGAATGCAGAGCAAGTTGGAATTACAAGCAATAAAATCAGTTCAAAATTCAAGCATATTTCAGAAGCTAAATTCGATGAAATCGACGATGAGGAAATCGAAGAAATTGAAGAGCCTGCAGTTGAAGAACTAGATTGACAAAACAAAGAATAAAAGATATAATAAGTAAGAAATCGATGATGAGAAAGTAGTTATCTTAAGTTTTGCAAGCGAGCTGGTGATGGTGTAAGACCGGTCATAACATGATAACGAAGAACACTCTGAGAGATAGAAGAAATCCTTAAGGAAAGTAGACCTATCCGTATACCTGCGTTAAAGGTCTCAAGGGCTAGAAAATTATTTCTAGAACTAAGGTGGTACCGCGTATTTTACGTCCTTAGATTTTTCTAAGGACGTTTTATTTTTATTCACTTGTTGGCTTTATAAAAGTATTTATAAAAAAGGAGTTTACCATGGAAACTACAGTTAAAAGCATTTACAAATCAACCGAATCAAACCTTGATAAAGAACTTGTTTTATATGGATGGGTACGTAACAACCGAGCTCAAAAAGAGTTTGGATTTATCAGCTTTCATGATGGTACCTTCTTTGAAACAATTCAGGTTGTTTATGAGGATTCAAAAGCTGATAATTTTAAAGACATTCAAAAAATTAGAGTTGGAAGTTCTATCCTTGTCAAAGGGCAACTTGTCTTAACACCAAATGCTAAACAGCCATTCGAAATAAAGGCTTCACATGTTGAACTTTTGGGAGACTCACCCGAAGACTATCCAATCCAACCAAAAAGACATTCAAGAGAATTTTTAAGAGAGGTTGCTCATCTAAGAGCTAGAACCAATCTTTTTCAAGCTGTCTTCAGACTAAGAAGCATCGCCGCATTTGCAGTTCACGAATTTTTCCAAAATCAAGGATTCATCTATACACATACTCCTATTATTACGGGTAACGACGGTGAAGGTGCTGGTCAAATGTTTAACGTTACTACACTACCATTAGAAAACCTTCCGATGACAGATGATCACAAGATTGATTTTAAGAAAGATTTCTTTGGCAAAAGAACAAACTTAACCGTAACCGGTCAACTTGAAGCTGAAGCATATGCAATGGCATTTAAAAACGTTTATACATTTGGACCAACTTTTAGAGCAGAAAACTCAAATACGCAACGTCACGCATCAGAATTCTGGATGATTGAACCAGAAATGGCTTTTGCTGATTTGACTAAAGATATGGAAATTGCTGAAGATATGGTCAAATACATCATCAAATATGTCTTTGAAAAAGCACCCGAAGAAATGGTTTTCTTTGATCAATTCGTTGAACCAGGCTTAACAGAAAGATTACTCAATGTTTTGACTCAACCATTTGCTAAGGTAACTCATAAAGAAGCTATCGATATCCTATTAAGCAGTAAAGAAAAGTTTGAAAATAAACCGCAATATGGTCAAGATATTAATACTGAACATGAAAAATACTTAACTGAAAAGCATTTTAAACGTCCTGTGTTTGTTGTTGATTGGCCTAAAGATATCAAAGCATTCTATATGAGAATCAATGACGATAATGAAACAGTAGCCGCTATGGATTTACTAGTTCCAGGTTCTGGAGAGCTTATTGGAGGATCTCAAAGAGAAGAAAGACTTGATTATCTTCTGAAACGTATGGAAGAAATGCACGTACCTTTAGATGATATGCAATGGTACTTAGATCTAAGAAGATATGGTGGATGCGAACATGCTGGATTTGGTCTAGGCTTTGAAAGACTGATTATGTATCTATCAGGTGTTGAAAACATTAGAGATGTCATACCATTTCCTAGAACGCCAAAAAACTGTGAGTTTTAGTTCTTTTTAACAACATAAAAGCATCTTTGCCTAACTATGTTAGGATACATTAATATTTATATATATTTTCTTAATAAAACACCTTTTAAGGTGTTTTTCTTATATTGACGCCATTTTCATGATTCTTTCATTGACAAAGTACTTTTAACATACTATAATTTAATTACCTAAAAAAGCGCTTTCACTAAAGCTTTTGAAAAAAATGCGTAAAATTTATCTTTTAACTTGCCAAGCTTAATTGTTTTTTACCGATAATTAGTATATAATACTAGTGTTGAGGTGAGTAGCGTATGTTAACAGTACAAATTACCATTCGAACAAATACATGTGAAACAGGAACCGTTGTTTTTTTCATACACGACCAATAAAGTGCTTTTGGGATAACCAATAGGACTTTTATTTTTTATAAAAAGTAAAAAAATAACATAAGGAGTATTAAACTACATGGAGATTAGACTAGAGAAATTAACGAAAGTATTCACGGATAAAACCGGGAAAGAAACTAGAGCAGTCGATGATTTGACAATCACAATTCCATCCGGAAAACTTGTTGGGTTACTTGGGCCATCAGGATGTGGCAAATCTACCACTCTTTTTATGATTGCAGGGTTACATAAACCTTCTGGAGGAAAGATTTTCTTTGGAGATGATGATGTAACTAAATTAGCACCAGAAAAGAGAGGTATTGGACTTGTCTTTCAGAATTATGCACTTTACCCACATATGACTGTTCGTCAGAACATCATGTTTCCACTTGAAAATTTAAACATTGGTCGCGATGAAGCGACTGAACTTGTTATAGAAATGGCAAAACTTGTTGGTATTGAAGATCAACTGGACAAGAAACCTGCTCAACTATCAGGTGGGCAACAGTAACGTGTTGCTATTGCTAGAGCACTTGTTAAAAAGCCTAGAGTTTTATTACTGGACGAGCCACTGTCTAACTTGGATGCAAGACTACGTCTTCAAACAAGAGAAGAAATAAAGCGGATTCAAAGAGAAACAGGTATTACTACCATCTTCGTTACACATGACCAAGAAGAAGCTATGAGTATTAGTGATCAAATGGTCATTCTTGATTATGGTGTTCAACAACAAATAGATAAACCACAAAATATGTATAACAAACCAATTAATTTATTTGTTGCTAAATTCCTAGGAAATCCACCAATCAACATTATCGAAGGTAAAGTTGTTGATGGCAAAGTATTCATGGGAGATAATATTCAAATAGGTACTAGAAAAGCTAAAGATGGAGCTTATATTTTAGGCATTAGACCAGAAGATTTTAGATTCGATCCAAATGGATTTGATGTCGATACACAAGATATTGAACATATTGGTCGAGATACAATGATTCGCTTTGTTATGGGCGATGTCATCTTAAGAGCACTGATTGATTCAGATTCAGTTCAGGGTCAAAAAACAATTAAATTAAGCGTTAAAGCTGGCAAAGCTCATGTATTTGAAAAAGAAACAGGACATGTGGTGTTATGAACGACTTTAGAAAAAAACTGAAGGATTTTATTTGGAAACTGAGAAATAACATTCATTTTTCTTCTGTTAAGACAAGTGAATTTTTTCAAAGACACCATTTAGGATTCATTACACGTTGGCCGGGATGGCTCAAAGCTATATTTTATCTTGCCCCAGCATTAACTTTACTTGCTATATTTACTTTTTACCCAATTTTTAATTCATTCCTTATTTCATTTTACACAGGATATAATATTCAAACTGGTGAGTTTGATGGGTACACATTCTTAGGAAACTATGCTGTTGTCTTGCAACATGCTAATTTCAAACAAGCAGTACTCAATACCGCAATCATCGTTTTTGTATCAGTTCCTATTACAATTATCATTGGTTTATTGATTGCTGTAGCACTTAACGCAATCAAACCATTAAAGAGTTTTTATCAGACAATATTCTTTCTGCCTTATGTTACAAACACAATCGCTATTGGTTTAGTCTTCGCTTTTATATTTAGCGGAAACCAAAACACTATATTGAACCCCGTTGGTTTAGGGCTAGCAAACCAAGTTATCACATGGTTTGGAGGCAAACCAATCGCTTGGGTTGCATCTGGAGCCACCTATTGGTCTGCGATGTCAGTTATCCTTGTATATTCGGTTTGGAACGGATTAGCATTTAAAATCATTGTTTTCCTAGCTGGTATTCAAGGTATTGACAAACAATATTATCAATCAGCTCAAATTGATGGTGCGAGTCGAGCTAAATCATTTACTCGAATCACTGTACCTTTGATTTCTCCAATGATTTTCTATATTTTAATTACTTCAGTTATTGGATCATTTAAGACTTATTCATCTGTTGTAGCAATTATCAATAGAGAAGGTTTAATTACAACTGGGTCTCAAGGTTCAATTAATTTGAAAACAATCGTTTTCTATATATATGATTATATTGGTGGCGCCGCACTTAATGGTGTGATGTCTTATGCTTCTGCAGCTGCGATTATTCTCTTCGCAATCATATTGGTCTTTACGGTTATCCAACTCCAAGTTGGAAAACGTAGAGTTCATTACTAGGAGGGAGAGCAAAATGAAAAGAATTACTGAAAAAATCAAAAAGTTTGATTTAATCGCATCACTGATCGACCTAGTTTTCGTCCTTGTAGCACTGGCTCTATTATCATATTTCTTCGTTATCCTTGTTGAGCCTCAATTTATCACACAAGTTATTAACACGACATACAATGTGATGGGTGTTACATTAACTTCAGCTCAACTCAATGCTGGTATCAGTCTGCTCATTGGTTATCTGATCGTCTTTGTACCTTTAACATTCTCACACTTCAAGCGTTTGAGAAGTAAAGACGTGATTGAAATGGATCAATGGACATATCGCACCCAATTCTTATATGCTTTCATGAGTTTGTTCACATTAAATCCATTTAGTTTTGTTGTTCGTTTATTCATGGCAACTGAAATTTTAAATATTGTGCAAGAATATGGATTAAAGCAAGCATTAATAAATGTAACAAACGATATCAAAGAATTAGTGACAGGAAAGACATTTAAAAGAATTAAAGAAAGAAGAGCGCTAAGAAAACAAGAAACAGAAAGTCAAGCAGATCTAGAACGTGTCAGTAGACAGGATCTTGTAGTTAAAGTCTTAGTTATGGTAGCAACCTATACGTTCTTAACAATGATTGCACTTTTCATCTTTATTCCATTTTACTGGATGATGATTACAGCACTTAAGACACATCAGGAATTATCAAACGCAGTAACACCTAGAATGTTTATTGGCATTTCTGAAATGCAATGGGTAAACTTCAAGGTATCACTTACACAGTTTAACTTCTCAAGATATATTGCAAATACACTGATTGTAGGTATCTTATCAATGATTGGTACAGTTACTACAACAATCTTAGCCTCATTTGCATTTTCTAGACTTGATTTTAAAGGTCGCGAATTCATCTTCTCAATTTTATTGATGACAATGATGATACCAGGCGAACTTTATACAATCACAAACTATATAACAGTCAGAAACCTTGGATGGTATGATAGTTTCTATGCTTTGATCTTTCCATTCATGACAAGCGTATTCTACATATTCTTCTTAAGACAGTCATTCAAACAGATTCCAGATACACTTTATCGTGCAGCTCAGGTTGATGGTTGTGGAGACTTTAAGTACTTAAGAAGAGTGATGATTCCTATTGCTAAGCCAACCATCATTACCATTACAATTTTAAGTGCTATTGGAGCGTGGGATGCTTATATTTGGCCACAATTAGTTGCACCATCTGAAGAAAACTGGCTAATCTCTGTGGCATTAAGAAGTACAAGTTTTGTCACAGGTGAAGGTTCTGATGCTAGACCAGTTTATAATCTTCAACTCGCAGCAACTGCACTTGTTACCGTCCCACTCTTGATTATTTTCTTCTCACTGAAGAAGTATATCATTGCAGGAGTAGGAAGAAGCGGAACAAAAGGATAATCCTTAGGGTATTAGAATTAAAAAAATAGATTAATAAATATATAGGAGGAAAAAATGAAAAAAGTATTATTTACGGTTCTCGTTCTTTTAGGGGTACTTACGCTATCAGCGTGTGCGACTAAAAGAAATCAAGCACCTACAATCACTGGCGCTGAACTTAACCCAGTCATTGATCAAGGTGATACAACGTATGACCCACTTGATGGTGTATCAGCAATTGATGGTGAAGATGGAGATTTGACAGCAGACATCGTTGTAAGTGGCTTTGAAGCTGATGATGTCAACTATCCAGGTACTTATACCATCACATTGACAGTTACAGATAGTGGTGATTTATCCGCTACAGTAACAATCAACTTGACAGTTGAAGGCACATCAAATGTGGAACCACCCGTATTAACAGGTGTGGTTGCAGCTCAAACTTATTATGTTGGATCTGGAGATTATGATCCAAAAGCAGGTGTAACAGCAACTGATCCAGTTGATGGCAACATCACTGCAGATATTGAAGTTATTGGTACTTATTTCCTTGACACGCCAGGTACATACAATTTAACAATTCGTGTTACCAATAGTGGTGGTATTAGAGCAAGTGCTTCAGTTGTATTAACTGTAGCAGTTAGCGAAATTCCATTGACACTTGGAACTGACCCAATTGAAATCACATTATGGCATGCTATGGGTGAAGCAAACCAAGCTTTACTTCAAAAATATGCTGACAGTTTTATGCTATTATATCCTAATGTAACAGTCGTTATTCCAGCAGGTGTTGGAAACTATGACACACTTAAGACAAATATGATTAATGCAATCACAGCACAAGATATGCCTAACTTAGTTCAAGCATATCCCGATCATGTTGCAGAATACTTAAACGGTAAAGCAGTTCTTAATTTGAATCCTTATATTAACAGTACAACTTGGGGATTAAATGGTGATGATGCTTTAGATGATATTATCGAATCTTATCTAGAAGAAAATAGTCAATATGATGCTGTTGGAACTTATTATTCATTACCATTTAATAAGTCAACAGAAATTATGATTTATAACAAGACAGCATTTGATGCACTTGAAATTGATGAACCAGAAACATGGCAAGACATTATTGCTGCTGCTCCAGCACTAAAAGCTTACGGTGATGCAATTGCTGAACAAAAAGTCAGAGATGCAAATCCTGGCAAGACAGAACTAGAATTAGCTCCACTTATTGCTGCAGCTAAATCATTAATCGTTCCAGCATCTTATGACTCAACTGGTAATGCGTTCATCACATTTACTAGACAATTCAATGGTGCATATACTGGTATTGATTATCAAACATTCAGAGGTCAATACTTATGGAATGATAATGCGAATACTACTGCAGCTATGAATTTCCTAAAGACAAATAACAATATCATTACCTTACCAGAATTCTGGGATCAACAATATGCTTCTACACCATTTGTTAATCAACAGACATTTGTCACAATTGGTTCATCTGCTGGTGTAAGATATAATGTTCCAGCTGTTGATCCTACAACCAGTTTAACTGTTTTCCAAATTGGTGTAGGTCCTGTGCCTTATAATGGTGATCTTCCAGATTATAAAGCAGCAATTCAACAAGGTACAAACATTTCCTTGATGAAGACAGGAACTCCTCAAGAACAACTAGCTTCATGGTTATTCTTGAAACACATCATCAATACAGAAAATACAACTGACTGGGCAATGAACACAGGTTATTTACCAGTTAGAACTAGCGCTTATTTAAGTGCAACCTATCAAACATTCCTTAATTCACCAACTGCAAATCAACTTCCAATATCAATGGCTGCAAATGCAGCATATACACAATCAGGTTACATGTTCTATGATCCAGCATTCATTGGTTCATCAAGAGCACGTACACAGGTTGGTCTAGCACTAGAACGTATTATGCTAGGTGATGGAGATATTGCAGCAGCACTTCTTGAAGCTTATACAGAAGCTAACTTAGGTGGTTCGTGAGAAAATTTTTCTTAATTCTATTGGTTATATCTATCGGATTCTTGGCAGCTTCTTGCCAAGAACCCGAAGTAGAACCTATTGATGAAAAATACACGCTAGTTGATTTGGCAGGCAAAACAGAAGCAGAGATTACGCAGTTGTTTGAAGGTATTGACCTAACAGTTATATTCAGATACATTGAAACCAATGATGTATCAGAAGGTTATTTTATTAGATATGTTAGTTACAATGTTGGCGACGAAATAGATTTTGGTAGTAGCATACGTATTGAAATTGCAGTACCCGCACCAGTGGCTCCAACAATTAGTGGAGTCGAAGATGTTATTCTGTATGTTTCTGTAGTAGGTAATCCTCCAGATTTTGATTTAGAAGAAGGATTAGCCGCGACTGACTTTTTAGGTAATGATATTCCATTTGGTAATTTCTTTTACTATACGATTCAAGATAGCACTGGAAAATTTTTATCAGATGTTGACTATTACAAACTTGGTGATTATACAATAACCTATTATGCACAAAACTCAGGATTAACAACCTCAACTGTTCGCATCATAAGCATTGTAATTCCACCTTTTGATACCAATCATACTGATGAATTAAGACTTACAGCATCATATGCTGGATTATCATTTATTAATGACGGTATTGGAGAAGTCGAAGTTACAACATTTACTGATGGTGATACAACGAATTTCAGAGATGTTGTATCAGGAACAAGATTTACAGTACGATATCTTGGTATTGATGCACCCGAAGCAACCAGCAAATATGATCCATGGGGTATAAAAGCAGCAACCTTTGTGCGTGAAAAACTCGATGGTGCTGAAAAAATCATTTTGCAAGCAGAAGGCGAAAGAACTGATGGCAATGGTAGATATCTTGCTTGGGTATGGTATGTTAAAGATGGTGTTACACGTTTGCTTAATCTTGAATTAGTAGAACAGGCATACGCGTGGACATCAAGTGCTGTAGGCTCACAATATGAAAATGCATTTACTGTTGCAGGTGCTGAAACACAGCTCACTGGTAAACGCGTCTATGGTGAAATTGATCCAGATTATGACTACAGTGCAGAGGGTATACCGGTGATCATTGGTGATTTAATCGATGACTTTGATACATATGTTGCCAGAAAAGTCACGGTTACAGGTGTGATTACATCAAAAGTAGGAAATAGTGTATTCATTGAACAAGATGGCAGAGGTATATACATCTACGCAGGATACACAGCAACAAATGAATTACAAATTGGCTATGAAGTCACTATTCAAGGACTTGTTCCAGCAGTATACTTCAATAGCATGCAGCTTTCCAATTACAAATATGAAAATATGAAATTGGAATCTACAGATAATGAAGTCACGATTACGACCATTTTGGCAAACCAAGTGGGACAATACGTGGGCAGAGTCGTTAATTTTGATAACCTAACGATTCAAAGTATTAATGAATCTCCAAGCGATGATGCCTATACGGTGATAGCTCAAGATGATTCAAGCAATAATGTAAGCATCCGTGTTGATGATTACACAGCCTCATTCTTGCCAAGCTACTTATTTGTAGTTGGCGAACAAATCTCGGTTTTTGGACCTGTAACACAGTTTTATGATGGATATCAGTTGATGTTACCAGGTGTAGGAAATATAGTATTTAAAGATTAAAAAAAATAAAATGGAGGAAAGTCAAATGAATAAAAGATTTACATTTATGAAAAGCATATTAATGTTTGCTGTGATCCTATTGACTGCTTTCACACTTGTAGCTTGTGGTGAAGATAACCAAGCACTTGTTGATGAAGCTCTAGATTCAGTAAGCTTAGTATTTGCATCAGACGATAGTGCGACTTCTGTGACTCAGAACTTGACCTTGCCAACAACTGTTGGTGATGTTCAAATCACTTGGGTATCAAATAACACTGCCGTTATTTCTAATGCAGGTGTTGTTACACGTCAGACAGTAGATACAGATGTTGTATTAACTGCGACACTCACTCTTGGTGATGCAACTGCAACAAAAGACTTTACACTTAAAGTTCTTGCTATTGTTGTAGTCATTGATCCAGTTGAAGCATTAGATGCTATTGAGTTAACTGGTAGTCTATTAGGCTATACAGTATCTACAGGACGCTATAATACAAAAGCAGACATCGTACTTCCTACGACTTCAATGACACTCACAGTTACTTGGACATCAAGTAACGCAGCTGTATTATCAAATACAGGTGTTGTTGTCAGACCAGCTTATGGTGCTGCAGATTCTACAGTTATTCTTACTGCTACAATCGGTGAAGAAACTAAAGAATTTGTTGTTACTGTTTTAGCAATTACTGAAAAACCAGCAGCTCTTATTCTTCAAGAAGCTAAGGATGCATTACTATTGTCAGGTATTGGCGATGGTGTTGCTGCTGATTTGACACTACCTACAACTGTAGGTTCTGAAGGCGTTACAGTAACTTGGACTTCTGGAAATACAGATGTTATTACTGATGATGGACTTGTTACAAGACCTCTAGATGGCAATGTTACAGTTACCTTAACTGCTACACTACATTTAGGCGATGAAACAACAACAAAGGAAATTGAAGTTGTTGTCTTAACATTTGCACCATTTACAGCAGTTGCAGATATCGCTGCAGCTATTGCTCAAGTAGATGGAACTTATGTTGAAATTCCTGATGTAACTGTTGTTGGTTTATTTAACACAGGTTACATGATTTATGATGGAACTACTTTATTACAAGTCTATAAGACTCCAACTGATCTTGAAGTCGGTGATGTCTTCACAATTAGAGGCGTTATCACAAATTATTATGGATCAATGGAAATTATCGGCAATGCAAATATGCCAATCGTTTATATTGAATCAAGCGCTACTGCAGCAGTTTTAACTCCTACAGTATTCACAGGTTCAATTACTGAATATATTGCAACACTTCCTGCATATCCACTTACAGGTGCACTAACTTATCAATATGTTCAATTAACTGCTAAAGTTCAAGTAGATGATCCACTAGCTAATTATGAAACATTCTTAGTAGATACTACATTTACTGGTACAGGTATTAATTCATCTGGAACTGGCGACTTCATTACCAATGCATTAATGGTTTATTACCCATCAAATATTGGTGCTGTTAGAACATATGCTGGCTTAGATGTTACACTTAACGTGTTCCTATTTGCACAACGTACAAACAATAAGATTTACACTGTTATTTATACTGGCGCAGTTGAAGATATTCAAACAACTCTTGATGATGCTGGTATTGTTAGTGTTGTTAAATCAGCGTTAACTGCAAGTTTTGATGCAGAATATACAGTAGAATCAACAGAAACCTTCCCAGCTTTATTACTTGGAACAAGTATTGTTTGGGATACAGCTAGTGAATTTGTCAATTTAACAACTGGATTAATCACTATGCCTACTACTGTTGGTCAACAAGATGTTACCATCACTGGTACATTGACTAGAGGTTTGGCTACTGATACAGTTACTATTACCTTTAAGGTTGGTGAATTACCAGTCATTACAATTGCAGATGTTATTGCTTTAGCAAATGCTTCTAAATTACGTACAACAGGTATTGTTACTACATCCGCATATTATAGAACATTCTTCATCCAAGATGCTACAGGTGGTATTGCCATCTATACATCAGATTCAACAATGTTAGCATTCTTAACTGCTAATTTAGGTAAAGAAGTAGAAGTGTTTGGTTCTAGAGCTGTTTACAGTGGTATGAACCAAATTTCTCCATCAGCTATTAATCTAGTTGGTGATGCTACAATGCCAACTGCAGTCAATGTTGATGCATTTGCATTAAATGCTACAGCAATGCTTCCATATCAAGGTCAATTAGTAGAAATGACTGGGTTATATGTATCAGCAGTTGCTACTGATTCATATGGTAATATTACAGTTACTCTTGAAAGATTAGCTGAAGGCACTAAATTGGATATGAAATGGGATTCCAGACAAGCACTAAGCACAGAAGCTGCAGCATTACTTGCTACAGTAACTGTTGGTGATTACTTCGATGTCGTTAACCCACTTGCTTGGTATAATAATCCATTCTTCTATTTCACTAATTCAACAGTCTTAACAGCTGCAGTTGCTACTGATGCAGATTTAATTGCATTAGATGCTAAAGAATTAGTTATTCCTGAAGAAATTGTAGAAGCTGGCACATTAGTTCTTCCTGCTGCTGGTACAAACCTTTCAGCAATCGTTTGGACTTCAAGCAATGATGCATTAATTAATCCAACAACTGGTGCAGTCGTTCTTCCAGTTTCAGGTATTGAAGTTGTTACTTTAACAGCTACATTAACTTTGAACCTAGTTGAAAAGGTTGTAACATTTGATGTTTCTGTTGGTGTGCCTGAAGTAATTGTGGTTCCACAGACTCTAGATTTAATTATCTCAGAATATCTTGAACCATCAACTGGTAACAGTAAAGCACTTGAATTGTACAACCCAACAAGCATGACATTAGATTTGTCAAATTATCAAATCATTCAATACAACAATGGTAAAACTACTGCAGAAGTAGCATACATGTTGGAACTTGTTGGAACATTAGCTCCAGGTCAAACATTTGTAGTTTACAATGTTGATGCTGATCCTGCAATGGTTACATTAATCCAAGCAAATGCTGATGTTTATCAAGCTTCAATCCCATATTCAAGCACATTAGCTGGAGGCGCAGTTATGGGCTTCAATGGTGATGATGCATTGGTATTGATGAAGAAGGATACAAATGGTGACTTTTCAGTTATCGTTGATAGTTTAGGTAAAGTCGGTGTTGATCCAGGTTCAGCTTGGGTGAGCGTAGATACACTTACTTCAACTGCTAATATGACACTAGTTAGAAAAGGCACTGTTATCTATGGTAGAACAGACACTACAGCTGATTTCGATCCTTCTGAAGAATGGGTAGCAAATCCTGCTCAAACTTGGACAAACATTGGCGAACATGTGATGTATTCACCAGACTTATTTATCTCAGAATATCTTGAACCATCAACAGGTAATAGTAAGGCACTAGAATTATACAACAATACAAATATGACTATTGACTTGTCAAATTATCAAATCGTTCAATACAACAATGGTAAAACTACTGCAGAAGTAGCATACATGTTGGAACTTGTTGGAACATTAGCTCCAGGTCAAACATTTGTAGTTTACAATGTTGATGCCGATCCTGCAATGGTTACATTAATCCAAGCAAATGCTGATGTTTATCAAGCTTCAATCCCATATTCAAGCACATTAGCTGGAGGCGCAGTTATGGGCTTCAATGGCGATGATGCATTGGTATTGATGAAGAAAGATACAAATGGTGACTTTACAATTATCGTTGATAGTTTAGGTAAAGTCGGTGTTGATCCAGGTTCAGCTTGGGTGAGCGTAGACACACTTACATCAACTGCTAATATGACACTAGTGAGAAAGAATACTGTTTTGATTGGTAGAACAGATACTACAGCTGATTTTGATCCTTCTGAAGAATGGGTAGCAAATCCTGCTCAAACTTGGACAAACATTGGCGAACATACAATGAATTAATAGATTTAAATTATATTAATAGTTATAAGACGCATAAAAATTTATGCGTCTTTTTCTTTGTTTAACCACACAAAAGACATCTATAACATAATATGTTATAATACTAATACCTAACAAGGAGATGCCTTTATATGCTAAAAAAACTCATTACAATAGCAACCATTTTACTCTCCATTTCAATCCTATTAGCTTGTGACAACAAAGAAGAAAAAATCATTCTACCCAATCTTTCTGGCATGACTGAAGACCAAGCGTTAGATGTTCTTTCAGCATATAAACTGATCGTATCTACTCAAGATGTGATTAATAATGATGTGAGAGAAGGTAGATTCATAGGATATAGCAATGATTATCTAGCAGGTGATGAAGTTGCTAAATATACATCTATTACTTTATACTTTGCAATACATGCGAATATTCTTCCTAATTTAACAGGTAAAACGCAACAAGAAGTTTTAACAGAGTTGGGTAAATTAGATGTCATCGTAGATATCCAATATTTTCAAACATCCGATTTTCCTGCTGGTACATTTTTAAATTATGGGAATCAACTGCATGCAGGCGACATACTTGATAATGGGACAGAGGTTTTAGTATTCATTGCTCAAGCATTACCTATCATTAATCGAGGTCTCATCTTTTCTAAATATATTGAAGGAAAGACGATCAATAAAGCAATTGAAATATATAATACTACAGACGAACCAATTGATCTATCAACATATAAAATCTATATGTATCATGATGGTTCTGATCAAGTAACAGTTCAATTTGCATTGACTGACACACTTGATTCTCACGAAACGTATGTTGTTTCATACTCTGGAAGTGACTCAACTTTACTCGATAAAGCAGATTTAATTACAAATCAACTTAATTTTGATGGCAATGACACAATCGCACTTATCGATGCTAACGTTAACACTGTCGACATCATTGGCAATATTGGATGGGGATTATATTACTTAGCTAACAAAACTCTCGTCAGAGATGCATCCATCACTGAAGCTACTGATACATTTGATATAGAACAATGGAATGAATATCAGGCTGACTATTTTGTGATAGCAGGTGAACATCCAGTTGTTTATCCGACATCATTTACTTTTGATCCATCCTTCTTAACAATTCCTTTCTCAGAGCCAGGAGGCATGGTAGAAGTCACATATACTTCGATATATGATGGAGATACAGCATACTTCACACCAGGATTCTTAGGAGAAGATAGATTACGATTCATAGGTGTAGATACACCTGAAATAGGTAGTGGCACATTGGCAATCCAAGCTAGGGATTATGTAGCATCCTTATTGTCAAACGCGACAACAATTTATATTCAACATGATCCATCATCTGGTAATGTTGATACATATGATAGATCATTAGGTTTGGTATGGGCAGATGGAGTCTTAGTTAACTATATGATTGTCTTACATGGATATAGCCAAAACAATTACCAAGATTCAACCAATGCACTCATCTTTAACAATATAACATTAAGCACTTGGATGACCAATGCAGAAAAATATGCGAAAGCAAATCAATTAGGAGTATGGGCATAAATGATTAAGTATATTAATAGAATTATCTACTCCTTAGTGCTTGCTTTGGGGTTGATGATTGTCTTCAATTTAACCGACTCATATGCAAGAACACTTTACTTAGAAGAACAAGGTGCGATTGCTTTAGCAGAAAACGATTATGAATATTTCATATCAGTTCGTTTTTATAATGCCTTGCCTGTAGTTGAACAAACCATAATAGAAGGTAATCGCAAACTTGATTTAAAAATCTATGAAGTCGCGTATATTTCTTTAGTTGATGATGTCTACACTGTTCATGACGGACTATATCTGCTTATGCATCAAATAGAAGGCGATGACTTAACTGATTTCTTTACTGTAAGGATCTCTTCAGGGACAGCTATATCTAAAGATTATATGGGATTTAAGATATTCAGTTTACCGCTTTATTCAGCCATTACCGAGGATACTCAATCATCACTCATAAAAAAAGAAATATTTGAAATTGATAATGTATTTCAAGATATTACTCAAATTGAAATCTACCAAGAAAATGATCTATTCACAACCATTTTTTTATCAATTACCGAAGCAGATTTTACTGTAAAAGCAGATATAGAAGGTTATATTGCAGCCTTTGGTGAGGCACCTAATTCATCATTTGATGATGTCTCTATGGCAGCAATCGTGCATATCGACACAACAGCTATTGTACTAAGAAACATCGCTATATACTCAGTAATAGTAATCGCTTTAACGATCCTAGCATTTAGAATTAGAAACAAGAGACTTGGTAAAAAAGAGCCAACAATCGGTCTCAAACAAGACCTTGATAGACTTGAAGAACAACACAATAAAGAGCGATAATATATCGCTTTTTTGTTCCAAATGTGTTATACTATTCTAATCTAACAAAGAAGGGAATTAACATGAATATTAAAAAAAGAATATATGATTTGATTCAATCCTATGAAACAATCATTATCCATAGACACCAAAGACCGGATATGGATGCTATAGGAAGTCAATATGGATTATACCTAACAATCAAGGAGAATTACCCCAATAAGAAGGTTTACGCTGTGGGTGATTTAAATGACATCTCCTACTTAGCAAATATGGATCAGATTGATGATGACACCTATAAGAACGCATTAGCAATCATCACTGATGTTTCAGTGGTCAGAATGATCAGTGATGACAGATACAATTTAGCTAAAGAAAGAGTTATTATTGATCATCACCAAAACGATACAGATGTCGAAAATGTTTCTGTTTTTTATAAAGATCCAACATTTGCATCTGCAGCTGAAATGATCATTGATTTCATTCAAGAGTTTAAATTAAGAGTCACACCAGAAGCAGCTACTTATTTGTATGGAGGTATGGTGACAGATACAGGCAGATTTATGTATTTGAATAATGCAAGCAAGACATTTGAACTTGCCGCATATATTACAAGATTTAATCCAGATATTCAAAATTTCTATGATTTTATTTATACAGAGCCACTACAAAAGAGATTGACTAAAAATCTATTTTCAACATTTGAACTCACACCAAATAATGTAGCATATCGTAAGAATGATGCTGAACTTATTAAAAAGAGCGGATTAGAATTTCAATCCATAAGTAGAGGTATGGTCAATCAAATGGCTGGCATAAAAGAAATATCGATTTGGGCAAACTTCACTGAAGATGTTGAAAACAATGTCATTGTAGGTGAATTTAGAGCAAGAGGCATTACCATTGTTGATATTGCTAAAAAATATGGTGGTGGCGGACACAATCTAGCTTGTGGGGCGAGCTTGAAAGATTGGAATGAAGTGGATGAAATCCTCAAAGACTTAGATGAAAGGGCACAAGAGAATGCTAAAAATACTAAATAAAATCAAGAAATATGAAACAATCATCATTCATGGACACAAAAGACCAGATGGAGATTGTTATGGATCTCAATTTGGATTAAAGAACATCATTAAAGAATCATTTCCTGATAAAAAGGTTTATGTTGTAGGAGAAAGAAGTGCATTTGTTGATTTTGTAGGAACAATCGATGTTATTACTGATGATACTTATAAAAATGCGTTGAGCATTGTGGTAGATACAGCTGTCGAAGACAGAATTAGCGATCTTCGTTATAAGTTAGGTAAAGAAGTCATCAAGATTGATCACCATATCCCAGTCGATGATTATGGTGATATCAGATGGGTTGACACGAATTTTCCAGCATGTTCACAAATGATTGCTTATTTTTACCATACCTACAAAAAACAACTAAAAATGAGTCTAGAAGGTGCGATTGCAATGTATACGGGAATCGTGTCTGATACTGGTCGCTTCCGTTTTAGAGGTGTTTCTGAGCTTACGCACCAAATGGCTGGTATGTTGATCGATAAAGGCGTAGACGTTGAATATATTGATGGTAAATTAGGAAAAGAAACCTTAGAGATGATTGCTCTTAAGGGATATGTTTATAGTAATTTTGTGACTACTGATGGATTTATCTATTTAAGAATGACAAGAGATATCATTGAAAAATTCAATGTTTCTGATGAACAAGCTGCATCAGTTGTTGGTTTATTAGGTGGAATCGAAGGCTTTCCTGTTTGGGCACTTTTCATCGAGTATCCTAACGAGGTGAGAATAAGATTAAGATCCAATGGTCCAACCATTAACGAACTAGCTAATAGATATGGCGGTGGTGGACACGCCAAGGCTTCTGGATGCAGACTTGAAGGATGGGAACAACTCCCTGAATTTATTAAGGATGCAGAAGCAGTCGTCAAAGTATATAACGAGGCTTAAGATGCAAGCATGTGAAGCAATCGTGATTGATACACCGAAGTTACCACTTCAAGATATAGAACGAAGCTTGATTAAAACCTATAAAAAGGATATTTTCAGACCTTTTGTTCAAGCAATCAATGAATATGAGCTTGTACAACCAGGTGATAAGATTGCTGTTGCTATTTCTGGTGGTAAGGATAGTTTGATACTTGCAAAACTATTTCAAGAATTAAAAAAACACAATAAGATTGATTTTGATTTAGTCTTTCTATCGATGGATCCAGGATTTAATGAAATCAATCGCGTCTTATTGAAAAGTAATACAGAATATTTAGGTATCCCCTTAACTATAAGAGAGTCAGAGATTTTTCATGTGGTTGGCAAAATAGCTAAAGAAAATCCATGTTATTTGTGTGCCAGAATGAGAAGAGGATTTCTTTATCAAGCAGCCAAAGAGTTAGGATGTAATAAACTAGCCTTAGGCCATCATTTCAATGACGTTATTGAAACAACAATGATGAATATGTTATATAACGGTCAATTTATGACAATGGTCCCTAAGATTACAGCTGAGAACTTTGATGACATCGAACTGATTAGACCCATGATTTTTGTAAAAGAAAAAGCAATTATTAGATGGGTTAAACACAGTGGCATACAAGCAATGAATTGTGGATGTACAGTTGTCGCTGAAAAAACATCATCAAAAAGAAGAGAAATTAAAGCTTTAATTGAATCACTTAAGAAGGATCAACCCGATGTTGATCAGCTGATATTCAATTCAGCAACCAATGTTAATTTAGAAGCCATTTTAGGCTACCACAAAAATAATTTAGATAAAGTGCATTTCAATCAAATCTATCAGGAAAGGAGAAAACAAAAATGATTTTAGATTTCAATATGTCAATACAAGAAATACTTATTAAGATTATATTACCCATGTCTCTGACTTTTTTGATTTCATCATTTGTTGGTCTCGAAAGACAAAATGTTGGTAAAGCGGCAGGATTATCAGCACACTTATTGGTAGCAATGGGTGCAACAGGCATTGCAATCATGCAACGTCTTATGTTTGAATATCAGATTACTTTACAAGGTGGTGGTCTCTCTATTGATCCAGAAGGACAAAGAGTCATCGCACAAGTCATTACAGGTATTGGGTTTATTGGTGCTGGTGTCATTATTAAAGACCAAACCAATGTAGTCAAGGGTATTACGACGGCTGCAACCCTATGGTTTGTTGCAATGGTAGGACTAATCTTAGGAAGTGGATACATCCTTGTTGGTTCGATCTTAGGCGTATTCATTATGGTATTCATTGCTATTAGAGATATGCATCGTGGATTTAATCCATTAAGAGGAAAACCATTTAAAAAGAAGAAGGAAACTGAATAAATGAATTTTGATACGATTGCTGCAATTTCTACAGCATATGGAACCGCTGGAATTTCTGTGATTAGAATCAGCGGAGATCAAGCTATTTCGGAATTCAATCAGATATTTAGGGGCTTTAATTTACTTAAAGCAAAAAGTCATACACTTCACTATGGACACATCATTAACGAAGATGGTAGCTATTTAGATGAGGTGATGGTAGCTATATTAAAAGCTCCTAAAACATTTACTGCCGAAGATGTGGTTGAAGTGTCCACGCACGGTGGTATTTTAATCACGCAAAAAGTGCTTGAACGTATATTATCACTTCATATTCGTTTGGCTGAACCGGGAGAATTTAGTCAAAGAGCATACTTAAATGGCCGAATTGATTTAATAGAAGCAGAATCTATTATGGATTTAATTCATGCTAAAACTGAACAAGCTTTAAAAATAGCAAACCTTGGTGTTCGTAAAGAAACATCAAAATTGATTCGTAATTTAAGATCAAAATTATTAACCATAATCGCTCAAATTGAAGTCAATATCGATTATCCAGAATATGATGATGCCATCGTGATGAGCAAGGAAATCATTAAACCTAGAACCGAAATTCTTATTCAAGAAATCAATGAGCTCCTCAAAGAATCACAGAAAAATCAAATGATTCGCGAAGGTGTTAAAACAGTGATTATTGGTAAACCCAATGTTGGCAAAAGCAGTTTGTTGAATGCATTGATTGATGAGGATAAAGCAATCGTTACAGAAGTAGAAGGAACAACAAGAGACACGATAGAAGCTTATGTAAATATCAACGGAGTCACATTGAACCTAATTGATACTGCAGGTATCAGAGAGACCTCTGATATTGTAGAGAAGATTGGTGTAAATCGCTCTATAAAGGCACTTAATGATGCTGAACTCGTTCTTCTGGTTCTTGATCAATCTAAGATATTAACCAAAGAAGATATGGAACTATTGGAATTGACGAAACATAAAAAACGTATCATTATCGCTAATAAATCAGACCTTCCTAAGGTCTTGGATATGAGTGAAGTTATCTTGCTTTCGACACTTAACAAAACAGGATTAAAGGAACTCGAACAATCGATTCTTAAAGCTTTATCGTTAGAAGATATTGAACAAAGAGATTTTAATTATTTATCAAATGCAAGACATATTGCCAAGGTCAATGAAGCAAAGAAATCACTGATTAACGTCTTAGCATCTATTGAAGCTGATATGCCTGTTGATGTCTATGCAATTGATCTTACTGTTGCATGGAGACTCTTAGGAGATATCTTAGGCGAAAACTATCAAGATGATTTACTCAATGAATTGTTTTCTAAATTTTGCTTAGGTAAATAATTGATTTATTGTTTTGTAAGATTTACGAATTTATGTCATATTATAAAATATAATATGTGTTATAATGATAAAAGAAAGAAAGCGAGGGAACCCAAATGTCATATGTAGCATTGTATCGCGCATACCGTCCAAAAGCATTCAAAGAAGTATCAGGACAAAAAGTTATTATCAAGACACTGCAAAATGCACTTCTGCATGATAAGATTGCCCACGCCTATTTATTTAGTGGTCCAAGAGGCACCGGAAAGACCAGTATCGCGAAGATTTTTGCGAAAGCTGTCAACTGTCTCAACCAACCTACAAATGAACCATGTAATGTTTGTGATGTCTGTAAAGGTATTGATCGTGGAGACATTCCTGACGTTATTGAAATTGATGCTGCATCCAATAATGGTGTTGATGAAATCAGGGATTTAAGAGATAAAGTGAAGTATATGCCTAGTGTTGGCAAATACAAAGTTTATATCATTGATGAAGTTCATATGCTTACACCTGGAGCATTTAATGCTTTGCTTAAAACACTTGAAGAACCACCTAAGCATGTGATTTTCATTTTAGCAACAACAGAAGTTCACAAGATTCCGCCTACGATACTCTCGAGATGCCAACGCTTTGATTTTAAGAATATCGAAACAATGGATATCATGGAAAAGCTTACTGAAATTGCAGAAAAAGAGAAGATTGACGTAACTGCAGAAGCTATCCGTGCAATCGCAGTCAATTCAGAAGGTGGACTCAGAGATGCGATCAGCTTATTAGATCAAGCAATTTCGTTTGCTGATGGTCAAATAAGTGAAGATGATGTTCATCAGGTATCAGGCAGTGTTTCTAAAAAGGCACTCACTGAAATGCTGACATCAATTACAAATAAAGAAATCAGTAAGGCAATGATTATTCTTAAAGACCTCTTGGCTGAAGGCAAAGAGATCACGAGAATCGTCAATGACTTAATTCTCGCTCTTAGGGATATATTGCTAGAAAAGTCAACCAAAGTTGAAATACCAAAATATAGCGAAATCATTTCAGTATTCTCATTTGATCGTATCTATTTTTATCTTGATGTACTCAACCAATTACAACAAGATATGAAATGGACACATCAAAAAAGAGCATATGTGGAGCTTGGTCTCATTAAAATGATGGAGCACCAAACACTTAAGACAATCGATCATGAAGCTACATTACTTGATTTAAAGAACAGCATTCAAGAACTTAGAGAACAGATTAAGATTCAACCAAAAGAAGTTGTCAGACTAAATAAGAAAGCTTTAGTCACAATTAAACAAGTTGAATCTATTATGAATAATGATGATAAGGAAAAGAAAGCTTTAATGCAATCTGGATGGAACCATTTAAAAGACTATCCAAAAGCACATCTCAAAATGGTTGCTTATATGTTGTCACAAGCTGAACTTGAAGCCGTATCTGATACAATGCTTATTGTCTACGATGATATCAGTTTATGCAAAAGAATTATGGAACCAGAAACAAAGAAACTAGTCCTAGAAATCTTTAATGGCAAACAACATTTAATTGATGATTATGTTGCGATATGCAAAACCGATTGGCTCATTATTAAAGAAACATATAATGATCTATGGAAAAAAGGACAGAAGAAACCCAAACTCCCACCATATGATTTCAAATTATATTTAGAGACAGCTAGTGAAGAAAAAAAAGAACCTGAAATTATATCTTTAGCTAAAGAGTATTTTGGGGACAAAGTTACAATAAAGGAGTAAAAAGTTATGAATCCTAATATGATTAACAAACTAAAGAAAATGCAAAAACAAATGCTTGAAGCACAAGAGCAATTGGAAAGAAAAGAATATTATGGTAAATCGAGTGGTGTTGTTGTCGTTATGCAAGGCACTAGACAAGTCATAGATGTTCAAATCAATCCTGAACTCTTAGAAGAAGCTGAATTGCTTCAAGATTCTATCTTGCTCGCAGTCAATGATGCCTTGAAGCAAATAGAAAAAGAACAAGAAGAAACCATGGGTCAATTTTCTGGTGGTTTAGGAGGCTTTGGATTTTAATGTATCCAGCCATATTAAAACAATTGATTGATGATTTTCAAAAATTACCAGGTATAGGTGAAAAAACAGCCGAAAGATTAGTACTTCATCTCATTTCAAATTTAGATGATGATTCCATATTGTCTTTCTCGGATCATTTAAAACGATTGAAAGAAGAAATCAAGTATTGTTCTGTCTGTCATATGATCACAGATCACGATATATGTGAGGTTTGTTCAAACCCTAACCGAGATCATGAGACGCTCATGGTGGTTGCTGATGCCAAGGATGTCTTCATTATGGAAAAAATGAGAACGTATCATGGTATCTACCACGTTTTAGGTGGGCTTGTTGATTTCTCAAGAGGAATCACGGATAAAGATTTAAATATTGATACACTTGCAACAAGATTAACATCTGTGAAAGAAATGATTATAGCAACCAATGGCACTGTTGAGGGTGAGATGACAGCGAAATACTTAAAATCACTATTTTCGAATGAACATCTATTGGTCACGAGACTTGCATCTGGTTTACCAGTTGGCGCAGATCTTAAATACGCTGATGAACTAACATTGAGCAAGGCTGTTGAAAATAGAAGAAAGTATGAATAAAGTAGGAGGAAAAATCAATGTGGAATGTAGTTAAAGGCTTTTTTGAATCGCTTTATGGTAAATTTAATGGATTTTTAGCAGACACTTTAGACATCGACGGAAAGCTTCTTGGTCTATATGATCAATTCGTATCACCACTACCTGAGCTTATCAAAATCGTTGGTGCAGTCTTTGTTGGCATAGTTATTGTTCTAGGAACAATCAGTTTTGTCAAAAAAATGCTCAAACTATTTATCGTTCTTGCAGTTATACTAGCAATCGTTGTACTAATTACTCAATTAAGATAAATAATGCTTGCAAAATAATAATGATTAGTATACAATATATACGGTTTTAGGAGGAAGAAATGAACGAAAATTTGAAAACATTAGCAATGATTGATGTAGCTGAAGTGCTACTTAAGAGTCAACCGACTCCAATGACAATTCAACAGCTCATTCAAGGTGTTGCGGAGATTAAAAGTATTTCTCTAGACGATATTGATAAATTAACTCAGCTTTACATGGATATTACCCAAAGTGCAAAGTTTGTTTACTGTGGTGATGACCAATGGGATTTGAAAGAAAGAAATCTTGAACTATGGGACAAAGATGGATTCGCTTTTGTTCATGCTGAAGAAATCGAAGAAGACGTTGAAGAAGACTTAGACTTTACTGAATTCATTTTAGAAGATGAAGAGGAAGAAGTTGTAGAAGTTGAAGACGAAGAAGACGTTGAAGTTGAAGATGAAGAAATTAAAGAAGAAAAAGCATATATTGAAATTGATTTACCTATAAAATCAACCGATGATGACGATGTTGATGATGATCCTGAAGTTGAATTTGATTCAGAAGACTATGATGAAGATGACTACAACGAAATCATGGATGATTATGAGGATATGTACGACGAATAAAGGTTAAGTATGAACCAAACATGGGTATACGAACAACACCGTATACCCTTTTCTTTTGTTTTATGAAATAAAGTATATAATAGAGTTAGTAGAAAGGGTGTTATCAATGCCAAATATTTTAGAGTGGATAGGCTATCTTGCCTCATTAATCGTTTTAGTTTCACTGCTCATGAGTTCGCTTAAGAAACTCAGATGGATCAATTTAATCGGAGCCCTGCTTTTCGCAATCTATGGGTTTTTAATTCATGCCCTGCCTGTAGGTTTCATGAATGCGGGTATTGTTGCTATTGATATTTATTATTTAGTGCAAATGTATCAAAAAAAGGACTATTTCACCTTGCTTAAATTAGGAACCCAAACTGAATACTTTAATCACTTCATGTCTTTTTATAAAGAAAACATCTCATCCTTTATGGAAGTTGAAGAACATCTAGAGGAACCAGAATATATTAAAATGTTTATTTTAAGAAATACGATTCCTGCTGGTGTTTTAGTGAGTAAAATCAAAGATGAAAAGACCTTAGAGATTCTAATTGACTATGCAGTTCCTGCGTATAGAGATTTTAAGATGGGACACTTTCTTTATGAAAATCAAAAAGATTTTTTCATAGCACAAGGTTATGAAACCTTATTGTCAAGACCTGGTAATGAAAAACATCAGAATTACTTAAAAAAAATGGGATTCATTCCTGAATCTATCGATGGTGAATTTTACTATTTGAAGAATTTAAACCAATAAGGTAAAAAAAATAATTTCTTGGTTGTTAGACTGAAAGACATTTGATATAATTAATAAGGGCACACCAAAGAGTCTCCTAAATTGAAGGAGACTCTTTTCTTTTAAAAAAATGGAGGATAAAATGGCTAAATATATCTTTGTTACTGGTGGAGTAGTATCAAGTCTAGGCAAAGGAATTACCGCTTCTGCCATTGGACAACTTTTAAAAAGCAGAGGACTTAAGGTCTTTATGCAGAAATTTGATCCGTACATCAATGTTGATCCAGGAACAATGAGTCCATATCAGCATGGTGAAGTTTTCGTGACCGATGATGGTGCAGAAACCGATTTGGATTTAGGTCACTATGAACGATTCATTGATGAAAATTTAAATCGCCATTCAAGCATTACTACCGGTAAAATATATCAAACTGTCATGAAAAGAGAACGACGTGGTGACTATTTAGGTGCCACGGTCCAAGTCATCCCCCATATAACAGATCAGATCAAGAAAAAATTAGTAGATGTTGCAAAACATACCAATCCAGATGTCGTCATCACAGAAATTGGTGGAACTGTTGGTGATATTGAATCCTTACCCTTTTTAGAAGCCATTAGACAAGCTAGAAGAGACTTTGGTTATCATAATACACTTTATATCCATAATACATTAGTGCCTTATTTAAAGGCAGCAAACGAGATTAAAACGAAGCCTACTCAGCATAGTGTCAAAGAATTGATGAGTCTAGGTATTCACCCTGATATCATCATGCTTCGTAGTGAAAAGGCCATTTCACAAGAAATTAAGGAAAAGATTGCTTTATTTTGTGATGTGGACACAAATGCAGTTTTTGAATCTTTGGATGTTTCAGTCTTATATGAGGTTATCGTCAATTTATATAACCAACATGTAGATGATAAAATATTGGATCATTTTGGCTATGAAAAACCAATAGCAAATATCACACCTTGGGTTGATCTTGTCTACCGCATTAAGCATTTAAAAGAGGAAATCAATATTGGCTTAGTCGGGAAATATGTTCAGCTTCATGATGCGTATCTATCCGTAAGTGAAGCATTAAAGCATGCAGGATACTTTCATAATAAAAAGGTCAACATTATTTGGATTAACGCTGAAAGCGTTGATTTAAATAATATTAGTGAGTATGCTAAGGATTGTGATGGTATTTTAGTTCCCGGAGGTTTTGGCAAACGTGCTACTGAAGGTAAGCTTGCAGCAATCACTTATGCTAGAGAAAATAACATACCATTCTTTGGTTTGTGTTACGGTATGCAATTAGCAGTTATCGAATATGCTCAAAACGTTTTAAAAATTGATCGGGCAAATTCAACAGAAATTGACCCAGATACACCTAATCCAATCATCTCCTTGCAAAGAGGCAGATTATCTGATGAAGATATGGGTGGTACTCTAAGATTAGGTTTATATGATTGTGAGATTAAAGAAGGAACAAAAGCATTTGCTGCTTATCAACAAAAGCAGATTAAAGAAAGACACAGACACCGTTATGAATTCAACAATAACTACTTAGAAAATTTTGATGACAGTGAAATGATCCTATCTGGATATAATAGCGAATATCATTTGATTGAGATGATAGAGCTATCGAACCACCCATGGTTTGTGGCAGTTCAGTTTCATCCTGAATTTTTATCTAGACCTTTAAGACCCCATCCACTTTTCAAAGACTTTATCGGTTCTGCAATAAAGTATCACAAAGACGAGCAATAATATAGAAGTATACTGTCTCTATTTATTGCTAAAAGCAATACTTTGTATTATAATAGATTTGACCAAATTCTAAGGAGGAATAATAATATGGCAGTCGTATCAGCAAAAGAAATGTTACTCAAAGCACATAAAGAAGGCTATGGTGTAGCACAAATTAACATTAACAATTTAGAGTGGATTAAAGCAGTTTTAACCACAGTAGAAGAATTAAAATCCCCAGTTATTCTTGGTGTATCAGAAGGTGCAGCTAAATATATGGGTGGTTATAAGACAGTTATGGCAATGGTTCATGCATTAGATGCTTTCTATAATGTGACTGTACCTGTTGCAGTACATTTGGATCATGGAACATATGAAGGAGCTTACAAGGCACTTGAAGCAGGATTCACATCCATTATGTTTGATGGTTCACATTATCCATTTGAAGAAAATTTAGCAAAAACAAAAGAGATAGTTGCTGCATGTCACGCTAAAGGCGTATCAGTAGAAGCTGAAGTTGGAGCTATCGGTGGAGAAGAAGACGGTGTTATCGGTGGTGGGGAAATCGCAGATCCAAAAGAATGTAAATTAATTGCAGCTACAGGCGTAGATATGTTTGCAGCTGGCATTGGTAACATTCATGGTAAATATCCAGCAAACTGGAAAGGGTTAAATTTTGAAGTCTTAAAAGAAGTTCAAGATGTAACAGGTGGTGTACCACTTGTCTTACATGGTGGAACTGGTATACCTGCTGAAATGGTTCAAAAGGCGATTTCACTTGGAGTTTCAAAGATTAATGTTAACACAGAACTTCAACTTGTATTTGCAGAAGCAACTCGTAAATACATTGAAGAAGGTAAAGATTTAGTCGGTAAAGGATTTGACCCAAGAAAATTATTAGCTCCAGGTTATGAAGCTATGAAGAAAACAATTAAGGAAAAGATCGAAGTATTTGGTTCAGCAAATAAAGCGTAAGTAGGTGAGTTTAATGCGTGATGAAAGAGTCTATCACGAATATGCAAATTGGAAAATTGAAAATAATGAACTATTAAAATATCTTATCGAAAAAAATTCCGATTTGATTATTAGATTCAAACACGTTATCGATGTCACAGATTATCTATACGATAGATTGATTGATGATGCAACGTACACTGAAGAAGAAGACCAAATTTTTGAGACAGGTTTCTATTATCTTTTTGATCAGCTTGAAGAAATTACAGGATTGATGAAAAAAGCATACAAGAATGACATCAAGATTTTGGAGTTAAGATCAAAGGAAGTTAATTTATTACTCAGTACAATTGATTTTCAAAATGAATTGTTAGGTGTAGAAAACTTCGAACAAAAAGATATGGATAAATTGGTTGATTTTGAACAAGACATCATGAAAAGACTAGAAAACAAAGAAGAAGTTCCCTTCTTCATGTATGAACAGCTCGATGAGATGACCTATGAAATGTTTCAAAAACTTAATGTGGAGTATTATCCAATTAACGATATTTTCTTAGAGATTGCAGATGAGTTAGGAATCTTATAAAAAACTACAATAAAAAAAAGCGATACGTTCAAGTGAACGCGTCGCTTTTTATTTTGTTTAATCTTTTTTTATACTACTGGTGGAGTTTCTGGAGGGAAAACCATTCCAAATAATGCATGTAAACGATCAATTTCCACTTGAGTTGCTGCAGTGAAATCAAGAGCTGCAACAGCATGAATTTCAGCAAATAGATCAGTAAGGTTAGTAACAACTTCTCCAATCATGGTATCAACATCTAAAGCGGTATTGCCGTTTAATGCTAGAACATCAGCATTCTTTAGAATGTCGTTTTGAACCATAGTGATTGTCGCAAAAATCAAAGTTTCATTGATTATTGTGAGTGTATCGTCAAGGACAAGTACAGCCAAAGCCATTGGGATGTCGTCTCCTGTGAGTACCCAACCAGCAATTTGAGTAGCAACATCTATTTGATCAACAGCATTAAATACTGCCTTTTCAAGAGTTATCACATTAAATATGACTGTCGATACAGGAACAAGCAATGTGTTAAACATAATGTCAACATCAGCAGCTAGCATTGCACCTTCATTTGAGAGTTGGACCTTTAAAGGAATTCTAACAAGTTTTAATAAAGTTTGAATAGATACTAGATCAAGTTCGCCTGTTACAGCAGTATTATAATTTAATGCTTGATCAATAATTGATTGAATAGATGATGTGAATAATGGATCAGTCAAATCACCGGAACCGTTATTAACAACAGCGAATAGATCAAGTAATATTTGTCCGCTTGTTGATAAGAATTCATCAACAACAGCCATACCAACTGAACCAACAACTTCTACAGCAGCAATGATGTTGTCATAATCTGCAAGAATTTCAGTAAATATCATTGAAACCATATCGTATTCAGCAGGATCCATTTCTGTTTCCATTTGACTTAAGAATAAGTCGGAGAATATTGTGAGAAGATCTAGAATGTCACCATCAGTGAATAACGCACCAACAGCTTCAAATTTAGCGATGTTAGCCAATCTGAATGCATCTAAATAATTACCAACATATACAGCAAGCTCAACAGCAACTTCAAAGTCTAAAGTATCTGGTTCGTAATATCCGCCCCATTCATCCATCACATATTCACCAGGAATAATCATTTCATTAGCTAATAGAACAACATCAACAACAAATGTTTCATCGATGTAGCCAACAAATGTGATAAACAGGTCAAGCATTGAAGTCATTGGCACGATTGTAGCATTGATTAAACTATCTACTTCTAGAGCAGTTAAACCACTTTCCATTAAGAGTTGAACCTTCAATGGAATGCGAACTAGACTTAATAACACTTCTATAGACGCTGCATCTAATTCGTTAGTAAGAGCAGCCTTATAATTGACTATTTGAGCAAGAACAGCCTCAACCTCAGCTACAAACAATGGATCATTAAGATCTCCACTACCAGTGTTCATCAGATCATATAGATCAAGAAGCATTGAACCACTTGTTGTTAGGAATTCATTAACCACGTTCATACCAATAGCATTTGCTATATCAGCAGCAGCAACGAAATTATCATAGTTTGCTAAGATTTCATCAATCATCATAGCAGCTAGTTCATATTCTTCAGGAGTCAATTCAAGCATCATAGCATCTTTAACTGATTCACCAAATATCACAACGAGTTCTTCAACTTGAGCACTTGACATTAAAGCATCTAGTGCAGCAAACTTAAGTGCATTGTCTGTCTTGAAAGCTTCTAAGTAATTTCCAACATAAACAGCAAGCTCTATAGCTTTTGGAAAATCAACGGTATCATCTTCATAGTACCAATAATCCCAGTATGCATCATAGACATATTCACCAGGAATAATCATGCCATCAACGATGGTCATCACATCTTCAACTGTTGTTTGATCAACATCACCAACAAATGTCAACGAGATGTCCAATATAGCATGATCTACAGCACCAAAGAAATTAACATAGGGGAGATAATCGTCAAAAGCAACGACATCAAAAGCACCAGCTAATGTAAATAAAGTTGTATAAACGCTACCAAAATCTTCTCCCGAAGGTAATGTAGTCAATAAAACATTAACAACTTCATCCTTTAACATGAAATATTCTGCCATGGTTAATTCGCCAGTTTCTGCAAAATCATCAATTAAAGCAATCATTGATGCAGGTACTGTATCATAGATTAAAGACAAGTAATCAGCAACACCAGCAAACGATTCAATCATCATATCTTTTTCAACTACAAGGACAGCCATAATTTCATTCATCATTGCAATTTCATTTTCGCGTTCTTCTAAACCTTCATATGCCCACATAACTCTTTCTTGAGCATAAACTAGGCTGTATAAAGGTGATAATGGATAATTATTAATGAATGAATCAAGAAGGGTTGTATTATTAGCAATTGCAGCTGCATATAAGAGATCATAGAATAATTGCATGTATTGATTACCATCTTCCAAGTAGTATGGATAATGATAGTCAAAATTATATCTTAAATCATTAGCAATTTCCCAAAGTGTATTCAACACATAATAAACATCTATAGACTGACCAGTTAAAAACTCATCTAGTAGAGTGATTTGTTCTGGGCTTGCATATACAATCAAACTTGAATAGATGGTAGCGAGAGCTACTGTAGTTTCAGCTTGTACAATCACTAAGTCTGCTTCAGCCAATAAAATTTCATCTTGATAATCTTCAACATAGGCTTCTAAGTCATCAATATGCATTGACAAAGCTGAAAGAGCAAGTTCATAAAGAATTGTTGCTAAGTCAGTTGATGATAATCCGTACACTTCATATGAATCAATTTCATCCATCAAAGTCGATAAATTAGTGATATCAAACATGCGCATAGGCGTTGATGCAACATGATCAAATAGATCAAGAGCTTGAGCTTCTGTCATACCCATTTCAACAGCAGCAACACTGAATGCATAAATCATTTGTGACATTTGAACGTAATCTCTATATTCATATTCTTCATCAAAATCATCGATAGTCATATCAGGTTCGTACAAAGGATTCATTAGGGCAAGTGCATTTTCGTAAATTGAGCCAACTGTAGCACTTTGAATAACAAAATTCAAAGTAGTAGAAGCAGCTGAAGAGTCAACTCCAGCTACAGCAACAACAAACACAGGGTGTGTGCCAGCAGATAAATTTAATGTGTTTAAATCAAAAGTAGTAGTTGTTACTGGGTGGCTAACTGAATCTACGTAAACCACGTAGCTACTAGCACCAGAAACAGCAGTCCAAGTGACAACACCATCATTGATTGCTACATTTTGTGGCGTAGCAAGCGTTGTACCACCGATGAAGTATGAAACTGTCGCAGATGGTAGAGAAACATCAGTACCGATCTTAGCAACAACATATACAGCATAGTTACCTTGAGCTAAGGTTAATGTTGTCAAGTTGTAAGTAGTTGTAGTTACATCATATGTAGCACTACCCACATATACAGTATAACCAGTAGCTCCAGCGACTGCACTCCAAGTGACCACACCTGCATTGATAGCAACATTTTGTGGAATACCTACTACTACCGCTTCAACAACATAATTTAAAGTAGTTGATGGCAATGATAGATTAGTCCCTTGTGTGGCAATGACATGAACTTGATAAGTTCCAGCAACCAATTCTAGGGTATTTAAATCAAAAGTTGTAGCAGTGACATTGTAACTTGAAGCATCAACAAATACTGTATATCCTGTAGCATCTGTTACCGCATCCCATGTCAATACACCATCTTGAATTGCAACATTTTCTGGTGCATCAAGTGTGATTGCTATCTCCCCATCACAGCTTACTAGTACTATGGAAAATAGCAAAAGTAAAACAATTCGCATTAATTTTTTCACGACAAATATCCTCCTTATATTTTAATCTAATCTGCACAAATCATCCTAAATCCAGCAAAGAACATAGGTGTATGTGCCATATTGAATGTTCACAACAATGAATTATTTCGATGAATTTCATTTGTTGTTCTTAATAATATTATACAATGAATTTATTCATATATACAAATTCGCCATCTTTATTATTCAATATATTAAAAAATTTAATATGTTTTCACAACATTACTTGGAATGATTCGAGATACACTCCAAATATAGACTATTTTTGTTAGAACAAATACAATTATAACCAACAGGATTCCCAATAATAAGGGTTGAACTGAAAGTTCTATGTTTTCATATTCACCAGATAACAAAATGAGTGAACTTAACTGTTTTGTTAAAAGAATAAAAGCAATCACTGATGAGAGTGTTAGAATGATGAGCATGACAATGCTTTCTTTAATTAGTAGGATTGTCATTTTTTGTTTAGAAAAACCTAAAACGAAAAGTCTAGCATATGAGTCTTTCATTTGTCCAAGCAATAAAATAGAGTGATTAAAGATTGAAAGAACGAAGCATCCGATGATTGCTGAAAGAATGATGGTTAGATAATCTGTTGCAGTTCTCATTTGGTTCAATCTGAAGTCAACGATTGTTTGAAAGTCAAGAACATAGACCATATTTTTACTGTAAAGGTTAATCAATTCATTATGAAGTGCTGCTTTATCATCTTTGGCGTTGACAAAGATGGTATTTTGACTGATATCATCATAAATAGGGAACAAATGAAGATTTGCAAAAGCCATATCACCTATCTCTTTTTCATAGAAACCACCTATTTCAAATGTTTCCAGACCGTGAGTAGGACTGAGTATGAGATAGACCTGATCTCCTATATTCATGTCATATAGCAATCTGAATCTTTGAGGAAGGATGATTGTAGGAGTTAAACTGTCAAGGTTAGATAATGAAGTTTCATCTAATTCCAAATTGAAATAATCACCTATGAGTTCTGATTCAATTGAAACAAGGCTGTTTAGGTTTTGTTGGAAGGTTGCAAACTCGATATTTTGCAAATAACCTACTTTGGCAGCATCTTCTACAGAATCTAGCTGAGATATTTGGGTATAAGTTTCATCGTATCTGCTAATAAAATTAGTTAAAACAAAATCGACTTTAAATTCATTTTCATATTTGCTCATTCTCTGATCCATATGATCGTTTGCTAAAACGAGTAAAAAGATACTGACAAAACACACCAGTAAAACCGCTATGTATTGATAAAATGATTTTTTTGCTAATAAGATTTTAAGTTGAAGTGCGAAAATTAAAGGTTTCTTCTGTATTCTTTGGAGTTTTGAGAATAGGAAAATCAAAAGAAACGCTGTTGTGAACAATATAGCAAATGCAGCAACAGATCTAATTACTGATTGATAGTGTCCAATCCAATTAAAGACGAAATTGAAATTAGCCAAGAAATATATCCCAAAAGAAGCAATCCATATTACAAACATTGGAATCCAATGCACTTCTTTTTCAATGCTTTGACTCACTGTTTGTTGTATTGATGATTCTTTATTGAATGTGATGAAATAGTATGCTGAAGTAATGATATAAATTATAAGTGTTGCTAGAGCACACCAAAAGACAGTCATGAAATCAAGCTGATAGGTTGCTATTGATCCCACAAATTTCATACCATTATCGATAACCGAATTCGCAATGAAGACTGAAGCAATCATAGATATCGTAAAAAAGATGAGTATTTCCAACATGACAACGCCATATGAGAATAGATGAGAACCTCCAAGTAAATCAATTATGGCAAATCCTTTTTTCTTTTCTTCAAAATAAAGCATAAATGTTGTTTGCATGACCAATAAGATAACTAAAAAGACAATCACGACAATCAAATTAAAAAACGATACATTTCTTCGGATTTGCTGATCAACAGCCTGATGATCGATCGATACCTGAAAATTCAGGTTAGAAAATTGAGTTATTGATTGTAAGAACGATATGGCTTGTAAATCGGTGACACCTTCTTTAACTTCAAAATAAACCTGGTTATAAAATTGTGTTAAAAATATTGGATTTAATGAAGCAAGTGATGGATTTAAGGCAGTAAGGAAGAAAGATAAACTTCCATCCTTATTAAGATATATTGTCTCATTGAGGAAAAGACCACCATCAGCTACAATATCAACTATCAAATAGTCTCTTGTTGCATTACCTAAAAATAAGGTGATAAAATCGCCATTACTTAATTGATATGTATCAGCTAAACTCTGTGTAATGATCACCTCATCATTATCAAGTGTTGGATTTGCATAATGAATCGGATTTGATACCTTGACGAAGTTATCTAGTGTTGATGCCATCGTTTTTACATATTGCTTAACTCCATTAATTTCTACCAAGGTGTCCATTTCAAAGAAAGGTGCATAATCATCAACGACAGTATGCAAATCAGTTGATTCAGTCAAAGGACGAATTGAAAAAAACCTCAAATCACTATTTAAGGTTATCCCCATGGAAAAATCTATTTCACGATACTTATCTTCTAGTTCCCCGTAATAGTATGAAGTAAGGAACATCTTCGTAGAAGCCCCTAGTAAGACAGTTACAAATAAAGCTATAAAACTAAAAATAAGCAATATGGAACGGAGTCTAAAACGAATCAGATTCTTGAAAGCGAAGCGAAATGAAAATCCTAATCTATTGATTGCTCTTTTCATCTTTAATCACTTTCCCGTCCAACATATGCAACGTTCTTGTCCCATAAATAGTTGTATCTTCATTGTGAGTGACCATTAAGATTGTCTTGTGAAAATCTGTATTCAGTTTTTTAAAGAGCTCCATGATGGCTAATCCGTTTTTGTAATCCAGACTTCCGATAGGTTCATCAGCAAAAATAATTTTAGGGTCATTAATTAAGCATCTGGCAATAGCAACTCTTTGTTGCATACCTCCAGATAGCTGAGAAGGATAATAGGCGTGATAGTCTTTCATGCCAACAGCATCAAGCACACCTAGAATTTCTTCCTTTGTTTTATTGTTTCCTAGAACAGAAGAAAGAAGTATGTTTTCGTAGACGGTCAAATTTGGAATTAGATTGTAAAATTGGAAGACAAAACCAATGTCTTGTGATCTTGTTTTTGCTTTTTCGGTATCTGTATAGGTGTTCAGTTCTTTTCCAAATAAAGAAATTGAACCTGATGTATAAGGTTCTAAACCCCCTAAAACGTAAAGAAGTGTCGTTTTACCAGATCCTGAAGGTCCACAAATAGAAACAAATTCACCGTCATCAACAGAAAAATCAATGCCTTTAAGCACTTCATAAACAACCTTCCCAGTTTGATAATTCTTGGTTAATCCAGAAACTTTGATTTGATTCATTTTGTACCCCTCATATACCTCATTGTATCACAAATTAAATGACAAAATATAAAAAAAACAACTGGCTCACAGTTGTTTTCAAAAATTTATCTATGCTTTAAATGTGGGAATAAAATGACATCTCTAATATTAGGAGTATTGGTTAGAAGCATGACGAAACGATCGATACCAATACCTAGTCCACCAGTTGGAGGCATACCATATTCTAGTGATTCAACGAAATCAGTATCCATTTCAGTTGCTTCATCATTTCCTAAGGCTTTTTCCTTCAATTGATTTTCAAATCTTTCTCTTTGGTCAATTGGATCATTGAGTTCGCTAAATGCATTAGCATACTCACTAGACATGATGAACAATTCAAAGCGATCTGTATATCTAGGGTCAACACTCTTTTTGGCTAAAGGACTGATTTCAATTGGGTGACCATAAACCATTGTTGGTTGAACGATTTTACCTTCAACATACTTTTCAAAGAATGCTTCAACTATATGTCCAACACTGAAGTGTTTTTCAACATGAATTTCATGCTGCTTAGCTAACTTAATGGCTTCATCAAGGGTATATTCTTGCCAGAAATCAACACCGGATAATTCTTTAATGGCATCAACCATATGCCATCTTTTCCATGGACGTTGCATGTGAATTAGTGTATCATTGAATGTAATATCATAGGTTCCTAATGTTTCATATGTGACTGTTGATAAGCATTCTTCAACCAAATCCATCATATCGGTCATATCAGCATATGCAAGATAAGCTTCAATAGTCGTAAACTCTGGATTATGTTTAGCATCCATGCCTTCATTTCTAAATAATCTTCCAATTTCATATACAGCTTCCATACCACCTACGATTAAACGCTTTAAAGGTAATTCAGTAGCAATTCGTAAATAGAAGTCCATATCAAGTGTATTATGGTGAGTAACAAACGGACGAGCATTTGCTCCACCTAAAATGCTATGCAACACTGGAGTTTCAACTTCAACAAATCCCTTGTTATCGAAAAATCTTTGAATTTCACGAATGATCTTAGGTCTCATGAAGGCAACACGTCTTGCATCTTCATTGACGATTAAATCAACATAACGACGACGTCTAGCTTCTTCCTTATCTTGAAGGCCATGGAATTTATCAGGTAATGGTCTTAATGCTTTTGTTAAGTGGGTGTACTCACTTGCTTTTACGGTCAGCTCATTGGTCTTAGTTCTAAAGACAATCCCTTTGATACCTACGATATCACCTAGATCTGCTTGCTTGAAAATCTCATAAGCAGCTTCACCAATATGATCTTGTCTCACATAGACTTGAATTTGACCATCACGATCTTGAAGGTTCATGAATCCAGCTTTGCCTTGACCACGCTTTAGCATGATACGACCAGCAATGATTACCTCGATTTGTTTTTGTTCAAGTGTATCATGATCATCATTTTGATACAAATCAAAAATCTGCTTGTTATTATGTGTTCTAACAAACTTTTGACCGAAGGGTTCAACACCCATATTTTTAAGTTCTTGCGCCTTTTCGCGACGCACGATTTGTTGTTCTTTTAGATCTTCTGGAAACATATTAATCCTCCTAATTCAAGATATTATATCATAGAAAAAGCCATAATTAAAGTTATGGCTGTTTTTCTTCTTGTAAAAGTTCATACATAAGCAAATCTTTTTTAAGTTCCAAAGATGTCACTTTGACTTTAATGATTTTTGAACCAAAATAGAGTGTCAAAACATCATTTTCTTTAACAGCAGTAGAAGGCTTAGCAAGTTTGCCATTGATTTCAACCTTTTCTTTTTCTGCTGCTTGTTTTGCTACTGTTCTTCGCTTGATGATGCGAGAAACTTTCAAATACTTATCAAGCCGCATTAGCTGTTGTTTCCTGTTTTTCGTTCCACCATGACAATTTGCCTGTTGCAGTAATTTCATCAATATCAGCTTTTGTCAATGTTTCAACTTCAACTAAATAATGTGCAATTAAATCCAATAAATTACGATTATCTTCGATGATTTTCTTTGCTGTTTCAAAACAATCAGTAATGATATGTCTGACTTCAGTATCAATTTCATGTGCAACCTGATCAGAGAAGTTCTTTTCTTTGAAATAATCTCTTCCTAAGAAGACATTGCCTCCAGAACTTTCATATTGGATAGGACCTAAGTCACTCATCCCATATTCAGTAACCATGGATCTAGCAATCTTAGTTGCATTTTGGAAGTCATTATAAGCACCTGTAGTTACTGTATCAAATACAATTTCTTCAGCAACTCTACCACCAAGGTAAGAGATGATGTGTGCAGTTAAAGATTTTTTAGTCTGCAAGAATTTTTCTTCAGCAGGAATCATTAGGTTATAACCACCTGCGACGCCTCTTGGAATAATTGTAACCTTTTGAACCACATTTGCATCTTCTAATTTGATACCGATGACAGCATGTCCTGCTTCATGATAAGCAACAACTTTTTTCTCTTCAACAGAATATTTTCTGCTCTTCTTAGCGGGTCCCATCATGACACGGTCAATCGCTTCATCCATATCAACTGCTGATATTAATGTACGATTATCTCTAGCTGCAAGAAGTGCTGCTTCATTAAGTAAGTTTTCAATATCTGCTCCAGTGAAACCTGGAATACGTTTAGCAAATTCGTTTAACTTGATTTTAGGATCAAGCTTTTTATTTCTTGCGTGGACTTGAAGAATCGCTTCACGACCACGGACGTCTGGTAAGTTAATTGTAATTTGTCTATCGAAACGGCCTGGACGTAGTAACGCAGGGTCTAAAACGTCTGGTCTGTTGGTTGCAGCCATAATGATGATACCCATATTGGTAGTAAAACCATCCATTTCAACAAGCAATTGGTTCAATGTTTGTTCTCTTTCATCGTGTCCACCACCTAAGCCGGCACCACGTTGACGACCAACAGCATCAATTTCATCGATAAAGATGATACATGGAGAATTCTCCTTTGCTACCTTAAATAAATCACGCACGCGAGAAGCACCAACACCAACGAACATTTCAACGAAATCAGAACCGGATATTGAGAAGAACGGCACGTTTGCTTCACCTGATACAGCTCTTGCAAGTAATGTCTTACCAGTACCTGGAGAACCAACGAGAAGTACGCCTTTTGGAATTCTAGCACCCATATCAATATATTTCTTTGGTGCTTTCAGGAAGTCAATTAATTCTTCCATTTCCTGTTTTTCTTCCTCACAACCAGCAATGTCTTTAAATGTAACTGATTTTTCACGATTTAATTTTGCTCTATTTTTAGCAAAGTCGAATGCTTTACTGTTTTGATTGTTTGCATTTCTAAAGATAATGAATAAGATAACCAGAACTAAGGCTATCGGAACTAAATTGAAGACGACTGACCAAAAGGTTATACCAGATTTTGCGACTACATTAGTAGATCCTCCATAGGATTCGACCGTATCCATGATATCTTGGGCTTGATCGATTCTCATGACTCTTTCAAAGCTTACGATGTTGTCGTAAAATTGTTTGTGTTGCTCATAAATTTTACCTGTAACTTGAACTAAATCAAAATTATCGCCCCCGATGAGTGAATACTCAATGGATTCGATGTGTTCTAGTGTTGCCGCATTTTGAATTTCACTTACGGTTAATTCTTGAACTTGTCCTTCAAGAGCGTCACGTAAGAAAAGAAATACACCAATGACTACAACTATAGTAAATAACATGATTAGGTAATCAGGTTTTTTCTTAAAATCAGTTCTCTTTTTTGAATCGGGTCTTCTTGGGCTTTGATTCATAAAGGCACCCCCTTGTTAGTGATTGTATATTTCAGGTTTTAATACTCCGACGTAAGGTAAATTTCTATAATACTCATTGTAATCCAAACCATAACCTACGACGAATTCTTTTGGTATGACTCTTCCCACATATTCAGGTTCAAACGGTCTAAGTCTTCCGTCTGGTTTATCTAAAAGTGTGACGATTTTAACTGAGTCTGCACCACGGTGCTTAAACAATTCAATGATTGTCACAATTGTATTTGCTGTATCAACAATGTCTTCAACGATGAGGACGTCTCTGCCTTTAATGGAAATATCTAAATCCATTTTGATTTTAACATCACCTGATGAAGCAATACCACCATGATAGCTGCTAACAGACATGTAAGCCATGTCGAACTTTAAGTTAATTTGTCTTGATAAATCAGACATGAAAGGCATACACCCTTTTAATAAGCCAATGAGTATAGGTTGCTTATCTTGATAATCTGTTGTGATCTGAGCACCAAGGGTTTTGCAAATCTGTACAATTTCCTGTTCTGTAACCAGTACCTTAGATATATCGTTATGCATGTTTCTTTACCTCTTTCAACTGAAAGTATAGTGTGTTTGAATCGCCTAGAGTCTGGTTAATATAATATTTTTCAACCCATAAAATGCGATTATCTTTATCAGTTAGGACCCAAAGTTTTTGTCTTTCTTCATTTGGAATTTTGAGATCAATGAGCAGTTTTTTTAATTTTTTATGCCCATATTCAAAGGCTAATAAGTCCCCATCTTCTCTATGTCTAATCCATAGTGGAAACGCTAATTTATTATAACATAATTTAATAAAATCTTCAGTAATAGCTTCTGATTTCAAAGAAAATGTGAAAATAGCCATATTTAATAGATCGTTCACGCCTTCTTTAATTTTTATCTTAACAGGCTTGACCGATGATATTTTTTTAATATATGCCTTGTCATATGCTTTAATCATGGCATATTCTTTGTTAAGCTTAAATATCTGATTTGGTTTGTTTGATAAGAGCATTTTCTTTATTTTTTGAATGGATTCATTAGATAAAGGTAGATCGTGTTGTTCAATGACATAAGCTACCATGTCATCTTTAATCGCTTCGTCACACGTTTTATATTGGCTAATATGGATGATAAGATCATCATTAATCAACGTTTTGGTTGTTTTCCTAATAAAATCAAAAGCGTGTGTTATTTGACTATGATAATGTTTGATTTGATCGAGTAATTGTTCGTTTTCTTGTTTCATAATTGGAACAATAGCATGACGATATCGATTACGCAAATAGTTATTTTCTTCATTTGATTCATCGACTAGGAAAGGGACTTTGTTGGCCTCTGCATATTCGATTATTTCTTCCTTAGAGGTGTACAAAAGTGGTTTAATATAGATGAATGGATCTTCAGTGTACATCATTTGCATGCCTGCATAACCAAGTAAGTTACTACCTCTTGTTAATTTGATCAACACATTTTCAAATAAATCATCAAGATGATGAGCAGTTAGAATGTAGGGTGTCTTATTGAGGGTTGCAGCTTCATTTAAATAGTGCATGCGCATTTGATGAGCTTTATGATGAAAATTTCCACTCTTGATGGAAATCGTATAATAATGAAAAGGAATTTCATATTTTTGGCAATAACTCTCAACTAAATCTTTTTCTATGACTGATGCGTCTCGCTTTAGATGATTAAAGTGTACGACAACAAGTTTATAAGGACTTTCGCGAAGGATTGAGAGCATAACCATCGAATCAACACCACCACTCACTGATAAAATCAGTGTTGATTTTATAGGTATCTTAAGTTCATTTTTTAATGTGGAAATAATTTTACTCATCTGCTCACCTCATCTCTATGCTTCCATTATAACATGCACACCGTAAAAAAATTGAGAAATATCAATTAAGATGTGTTATAATGTTTTACGATAAAGGGGGTTGAATCATGCTAATCTTAGCAAGTAGTTCACCTAGAAGAGAAAAACTTTTGAAAGATGCGGGGCTTGACTTTATTGTAGAACCAAGTCATCTTGATGAAGTGGTTGACGCAAAACTTAAACCCCAAGACATGGCATTGGAACTTGCCAAAATGAAAGCAATTCATGTTGCTGCGACACATCCTGAAGATGTTGTTATCGGAGCAGACACAATTGTTGTTTTTGAAGATGAAGTGCTTGGAAAACCCAAGGATGAAGAAGATGCTTATCGGATGCTTAAGTTGTTGTCTGGTGAAAGACATGTTGTTTATACCGCTGTAGCTCTCGTCAGAGGAGAAAAGATGAAGGCCTTTGTATCAGCAACCGAAGTATCAATGAAATCAGTGAGTGATTTAGAAATATGGGATTATATTAAAACCAAAGAACCAATGGATAAAGCGGGAGCTTATGCCATACAAGGTGACGGCGGAAAATTAGTAGATCATTATAAAGGCGATTTCTTCACCATTGTTGGTCTTCCACTCAAAGATTTATTAGAAGCCTTAAAGGATTTTTAATACAAGGTTGTTCCTTATTTGGAGTAGCCTTTTTTATTTCCCTTATTGCATAAAGGTCAATAAAAATAAAGCATTTTGGTATATAATAAGATTAAATATTCGATTAATAGGAGACTCATATGGAAAACACTAAACTTTGGCAGAAGGGTATCGTTTATCAAATTTATCCTCGAAGCTTTATGGATAGCAACAATGATGGCATTGGTGATCTTCAAGGTATTATCTCAAAGCTAGATTATATTAAAAATTTAGGTGTTGATATCATTTGGTTATCACCTGTATACAAGTCCCCTAATGACGACAACGGTTATGACATCAGTGATTACTTAGACATTAATCCCGAATATGGAACAATGAAGGATATGGATGAACTCATTGAAAAAGCTAAACAAAAAGGATTACGCATCTTAATGGATTTAGTGATTAATCATACATCTGATGAGCATCCATGGTTTATTGCCAGTCAAGATCCAAATAGTGAGTATAGAGATTATTATATATGGAGAAAAGAACCTAACAATTGGACGGGTTTCTTTAGTGGTTCAACTTGGGACAAAATAGGTGATTCTTATTATTTACATCTATTTAGCAAGAAACAACCAGACTTAAATTGGAGGAATCCAAAAATAATGGAAGAAGTACAAAACATCATGCATTTCTGGTTAAAAAAAGGTATCTATGGTTTTAGATGCGATGTCATTAATATCATTTATAAGACTTCATTGGAAAACGGGAAAAAGAGTCTTATTTTGACTGGTAGTGAACACTATCATTCACAAGAAGGATGTCACCAGATACTAAAGACATTGAGATCAGATGTCATGGATCAGTATGATGCTTTTACAGTTGGTGAGACTGTGCTGGTAACAACTAAACAAGCTAATGATTTAATCCTTCCCGAGAGAAAAGAATTGAATATGGTTTTTGCTTTTGAACACATGGAAACAGACCAGATTAATAACAAATGGTTTAAGACCAGATTCAAGCCTAATAAGTTTATGAAGGTTATTTCCAAGTGGCAAGAAGAAGCTTATTGGAATGCTAATTATTTAGGAAACCATGATCAGCCAAGATCTGTTTCAAGATTTGGAAACGAAAAAATATATCATAGCGAAAGTGCTAAGATGTTGGCAACCCTGAATCTCACCTTAAAAGGAACACCTTATATTTTTGAAGGTGATGAGATTGGGATGACTAATGGAGACTTTAAGTCGATGGATGATTATAAGGACATTGAATCTTTTCGTATTTATGCACTCATGAAAAAGATGTTGTTCCCTCATTGGCTTAGATATAAATTGATTCAAAAAACGAGTAGAGATAATGCTAGAACTCCAATGCAATGGACCAAACAAGGAGGATTTACAAAAGGCAATCCTTGGCTTAAAGTCAATGCTAATACAAAGACAATCAATGTCGATGATAATATAGATGATCCTAATTCAATCTATAACTACTATAAGCGTTTAATCAAAATAAGAAAAGAGAATGATATTCTTATAAATGGCTCATTTAAGCCGTTATACATGAATAGAAATATTTTTATTTTTCGTAGAACATATCAGAATCAGTCATTTATTACTGTACTCAATATGTCAAAGAATAAACAAAAATGTCCATTTAATTTAAAAGGAAACATAAGTATTTCGAACTATAATAGAACAGATTTAATCAATCAATTGTTACAACCCTATGAAGCAATCTTGATTAAGGAAGAAGGTGTGAAATGATTACATTCGAACAATCGAATTTTAAAATAAGCACAAAGGATTTAAACTATATTTTTAGAATTCTTCCAACAGGTCAACTTGAGCATTTATACTTTGGGAATAAGCTTGTCGATCAAAATTATGAAGCATTTCATTCTAAGATAACAGCAGGTGCTGGATCTACAATTGACTATATTGATGGAAAAGAAAAATCATCAATTGACTTAATGACTTTAGAATATTCGGGTATTGGAAAAGGTGACTTTAGATTATCTCCAATTGAATTAAAAATGCCTGATCAGACATTTGTGAGCGACTTCGTTTATGACTCATACAAAATTGTTGATGGTGTTGTAGAAAGCAAGGAACTTCCTATTTCAAGAGCTAACGATCAACAAGTCAAAAGCTTGATTGTTAAACTTATTGATCGGAAATTTAAGATTGTACTCAAGCTTATCTATACTGCCTTTTATAACTCCAACATCATATCCAGACGCATCCAATTAGTCAATCATGATGAAGGTCAAATTGTCATAAGAAAGATTATGAGCATGATGATAGATTTACCAGAATCTAACTATGATCTGATTACTTTTGATGGAGGTTGGATCAAAGAAACACACAAACATTTACGACCATTATCCTATGGTACTTATATCAATGATTCAACCACTGGAAACAGCAGCAACAGACATAACCCAGGTATTATTTTAGCGCAAAAAGGAACACACGAAGATTATGGTGTTTGTATTGGCATTAACCTAGTTTATAGTGGTAATCATTATGAAGCTGTACAAATTTCAAACCATGGATTAATGAGAGTTATGAATGGAATCAATCCACATTGTTTCGAGTGGCCACTCAACAAAGATGAATCATTTGAAACACCAGAATCAATTTTGTCCTACTCTGATCAAGGGTTTAATCAACTGAGTCAATCATTTCATGAATTCATCAATACACATATCACACCTAGGCAATTCCAAAAATCAAGTCGCCCAGTCGTTTTAAATAGTTGGGAACCATTTTTCTTTGACTTCAATCAAAATAAACTTGAGAGTCTAGCTAAAAAAGCAAGCAAATTAGGAGTTGAATTATTCGTATTAGATGATGGTTGGTTTGGTTCTAGAAACGATGATACTCAAGCACTAGGAGATTATGATGTCAATCGTAAAAAGCTTCCTGGTGGTCTTTTAGGTCTATCAAATAACATTCATAAGATGGGAATGAAATTCGGATTATGGTTTGAGCCCGAAATGGTAAATCCCAATAGCAAGCTTTATCAAAATCATCCTGAATATGCGATTAAGATTGAAGGGAGAACACCATCTCTTGGTAGAAATCAATTGGTCTTGGATTTATGCAATCAAGATGTCAAGGATTATATCGTTAAAGAAATTGAGATGATCTTGGATGGTGCACAAATTGATTTCGTCAAATGGGATATGAATAGACACATCACTGATATGTATTCAAGCTCTATTTCAAATCAAGGCATGTTTTATCACACATACATACTGGGTCTTTATGAAATCTTGGATAAGATTACAAAAAAGTACCCCAACTTACTTATAGAAACTTGTTCAAGCGGTGGTAATAGATATGATTTAGGCATGCTTTATTATAGTCCTCAAGTTTGGGCATCAGATAATACAGACCCAATTGAAAGATTAAGTATCCAAGAAGGATTAAGCTACTTGTATCCACAGTCTACAATGAGTGCACATGTATCTTTAGCACCACATGCTCAAACACTTAGAAAAACACCATTATCGACAAGATTCAATGTAGCAAGTTTTGGTGTTTTAGGGTATGAGTTGGATTTACAGTATTTAAGTCCTGCAGAAAAGAAAGAAATTAAAAAACAAATTGAGCTCTACAAAACATATAGAGATGTTTTTCAATATGGAAAACTTTACCGGTTCAATCAAAAAGATGAACATCACAAGGTTTGGCAAGTGAGCTTAGATGGTAGGCATATTTTAGGAAACTTTCAAACATTAGCTTCAGCTAGTCCAGATTTGGAGACGTTAAAGCTTAAAGGATTGGAAAAAGATCAAGTTTATCAGGTTCAATCCTTCCAACAATCATTACCTATTTCTCAATTTGGACATTTGATCAAGCATGCTCTACCCATCGAGCTAAATCCTTATGGATCTATCATGAGATTCATATCAAAATACAAACAATTAGATAACGCAACTGAAAAAGTGATTGCAAGTGGTAGTGCATTACATCATGGATTCAGATTGAAACAACAATTCATGGGCACTTGGTATAATGATCAGACAAGAATATTAGGTGATTACGGATCACAGATTTATCTTGTAGAAGAATATAATGCGTGAGGTGAACAATGAGAGAAATAATACCACTCAATTTTAAATGGTATCTAGCACCCTATCAGGAAGAACACTTAGAAAAGATAGATCTGACTCAGTTTGAATCCATAAGTATCCCCCATCACGGTATTGAAATACCCTTTAATAATTTCAATGAAGAAATGTTGGAGGTTGTTTTAAGTTATGTCAAAACGATTCAAATCGAAAAGGCATGGGAAGGTAAGATCTTAAAACTACAATTCGAAGGTGTGGCACATCAAGCGAAAGTATACGTTAATCATCACTTGATATTAGAACATCGAGGAGGATATACACCTTTTGAGGTTGATATCACCGATGAAGTTGTTTATGGGCAAGAAAATGAAATCTTAGTGGTTGTTGATAGTAAAGAAGATTATATGATTCCACCATTTGGAGGTGTTGTAGACTATTTGGGTTACAGTGGAATCTATCGTGAGGTTTCACTACTCGTCATAGAAAAGCAGCATATCAAATATGCATTTGTTCAAACCAATGGTACACAAACTGTAAAACTGGAACTAGGGTTATCTCAAAATAATGGTGAACTTGATATCAGTATCTTAGATAATAAAAATCAGGTTTTAGAGTTACGAAATGCTAAAGTGATTGGTCCAACAATGGTATTATCTTTAGAGATAGAAAATCCTATCTTATGGGATATCTCTTCTCCATTCATGTATACACTTCATGTGAAATACAGATCAAATGATCAAATCGTTGATGAAATCAGTGAACGATTTGGCATAAGAAGCGCTGTATTTAAAGAAGATGGTTTTTACTTAAACGGTAATAAATTAAAACTCTTAGGACTCAATCGTCATCAAAGCTATCCTTATGTAGGTTACGCAATGCCTAAAAGTGCTCAATATGAAGATGCTGATATTTTGAAATATCAATTAGGACTTCATATCGTAAGAACCTCACATTATCCTCAATCCAAACATTTTTTAGATAGATGTGACGAAATTGGGTTATTAGTATTTGAAGAAATACCAGGATGGCAGCATATTGGTGGTGATCAATGGCAAGACTTAAGTTGTCAAAACCTAAGTGACATGATTCTTAGAAATCGTAATCATCCATCGATTATACTTTGGGGTGTTCGCATCAACGAATCTCCTGATGATCATGATTTTTACTTTAAGACCAATGGTATCGCAAGAAGCCTAGATCCAACAAGACAAACAGCAGGTGTGAGAAACATACAACAAAGCGAATTCTTAGAAGATGTCTATACCTATAATGACTTCTCACATCGTGGGAATAACAAAGGACTCGATGACAAGAGACTCATAACAAAGAAAGTGCCATATCTTGTTTCTGAATATAATGGACATATGTTTCCTACAAAGAAATATGATGATGAAGCACATAGATTGAGCCAAGCGGAAAGACATCTATGTGTCATCAATGAGATGCTTACACCTAACAACGGTATATCAGGATGCATCGGATGGGTTATGAACGATTATAATACACACGAGGAATTTGGATCTGGAGATCGTGTTTGTTATCATGGTGTCCTAGATATGTTTAGAATTCCAAAGTTTGCAAGTTATGCATACGCTGCTCAATATGGGAAAAAACCTATTTTAGAAATATCATCAACGATGAACATGGGAGATCATGAGGCAGGAGATTTATCATCTATCAAGGTTTTAACAAATATGGATTATGTTAAGCTATTTAAAAATAATCAATATGTTGGAACCTTCAAACCAGATTTTATTCAATATCCGAACTTACCGCATCCACCCATTGTCATCAGTGACTTCATTGGTGAAACACTGATGAAAAATGAGAACATGAGTTATAAAGATGGAGAAATGACTAAAGACATCTTAAGAGTCATAGGTAAACATGGTAATAGACTACCTCTTAAATACAAGTTGAAGACATTATATCTTCTTAAAAAATATAAAATGACTTATGATCAAGGCGTTATGATGTTTTATCGGTATATGGGTGGTTGGGGAAGTGAGAAGGTGAGCTATCGTTTTGAAGGCTATCAAAAAGATAAATTAATCAAAACGGTTTACAAGGAAAATAACCAACTCTTTGAATATAAGCTTGAAGTCATCAATAAAGCATTGCATATAGAAGAAACCTACGATGTTACCAGATGTATTCTATCAAAGGTGAATCAAAAAGGAGAATCCGTTTTATATGACTTTGATCCAGTCAATATCAAGACATCCGGATCTATTGAGCTCATTGGGCCAAGTCAAGTGAGTTTGCATGGCGGCAGTGTCGCATTTTGGGTGAAAACCAAATCCAAAGGCAAAGGAAAAATAGAAGTAGAAATTAATCATCACACGATGATTGAAGATTTGATTGTTTCATAAAAACACTAAGGAGAACGATTGAATGAACGAACAACCCAAAGTAAGTAATCGCACGAAATACTCTTATGCGATGAGTGGCATTGGCCGCGACATGATGTATGCTCTTTACAGTACTTATTTGATTGTATTTTTCACAGATGCTTTAGGTTTGCCTAATTGGCAATTGATTGCAGTTGGAACCATCATTGCCATAGCTAGAATTTGGGATGCTATCAATGATCCTATTATGGGCGTTATCATTGATAATACGAGAACAAGATTTGGTAAATTTAAACCGTGGATTTTAATTGGTGCTCTAACAAGTGCCGTTATTATGTTTCTATTATTCCAAGATTTGAATTTAATGGGTACAGCATTTGTAGTCGTATTCGCGATTCTTTATATTTTGTCAGGTATGACATTTACAATGAATGATATTTCTTATTGGTCTATGTATCCATCTTTAACCTCGGATCCAAAAGAAAGAGAAAAGATTGGATCTTTAGCTCGAATATTCGCGAGTTTAGGTATGTTTATTGTCATCGCGTTAGTCCCTATTATTTATCAGAATTTTGGTGGTGGACCTAAAAAAGCATTTTCTGTCATTGCATTGGTGATTGGACTCATCTTTATCATTTCTCAAATTGGTCTATTCTTTGGAGTTAAAGAACAAAAGAATTTGATTAGTGATGTTAAACAAGAAAAAACCAGATTTAGAGATATGCTTAAAATCATTTTCAAAAATGACCAATTGGTCGTGATTATTATAGCAATCTTCTTATTTAATACAGGATACTTTATTACGACATCACTAGGAATCTATTTCTTCAATTACGACTTCAATAAGTATGGTGGCATTGAATTTACGTTATTCTCAGCAATTCTTGCAGTATCACAACTCAGTGCACTCATCGCATTTCCAATGCTTGCTAAAAAAATATCGAGAAGAAAAATCTTCACGATGGCTATCGGTATGATTGCTTTAGGATATGCTTTATTTATGAGTGTAGGTTATGTATTTCCAATGAACATGGTTACTATTGGTCTTGCTGGATTGGTTTTATTTTCTGGTCAAGGTTTTATTCAAGTCTTAGTCTTAGTTATGCTAGCTGACACGATTGAATATGGTCAATGGAAATTAGGAACAAGAAATGAAAGTGTTGTTTTTGCTATCAATCCATTTGTGACAAAGCTAGCAACATCAGTTCAAACATTTGTTGTAACTGTGACACTAGCAGCCTCTGGTTTAAATGAAAATGTCATCAAACCAGTAACTGATGCAAAAGATGCTAATCCAGGCATGAGCAATGAAGATGTTAGAGCATTGATAGCATCCAACGTGACTGAACCCATGTTATTAGGATTAAGAACATCTATGATCATTATTCCACTTTTATTAATTTTAGTATCATATATCATCTACCGTTTCAAATATAAGATAGATTCCAAGTTCTATAGTCAGATTACTAAAGATCTTACTGAAAGAATCTTAAGTCAAGAACAATAACTAAAAAATAAAGGGATGTCAGCGGACATCCCTATTTTTCTTTTCTTACTTTTTTAATATCTAAGAGCTCATCTTTTGAAAACATATATTTCTTATGACAGAAATGGCATTCGATTTCAGCTTGACCATCTTCGTGAATCAAGATGTCCATGGTCTCTTCGTCTAGCGCAGATAAAGACTTACTAAAGCCATCTTTAGAACAGTGACAAGTATAACTGATTTCTGTTTTCTTTAATATCTCTTCAGTTCCATTTGCAAGTAGGGTTAGTATTTCTTCAGGTGTCTTGCCTACTTTGATTAAAGAAGATACTGAAGGAAGTGTTGAAATCAGATGCTCTAAATAAATGATTGTCTCTTCTGTAGCATGGGGCATCAGCTGAAGGATATAACCTCCACTAGCTATGACAGAATAATCAGTATCAACTAATACACCAACTCCAACTGATGAAGGGGTTTGTTCTGAGGTTGTAAAATAATAAGTGAAGTCATCACCAATTTCTCCTGTCTGAAGATCAGAAGAAGATGTGAAATATTCCTTCATACCTAAGTCCTTAGTAATGTGAAGAAAGCCACTGCCAATTGCAGCGCCAACATTGAGTTTTCCTTTTTTAGGACCATCCTCGTATTGTAGGTAAACATGGGGATTTCTTATTTCTCCACGCACCTCACCCTTAGTATTTGATTCAACAAGTATAGGGCCAATAGGACCATCACCTTTGATTCTAATTGTAATCCGTTCATCTTGCTTATACATTAACCCCATCATTGCAGATACGGTTAAAACGCGACCCAAAGCAGCAGTAGCTGTTGGCCAGGTATCATGTATTTTTCTAGCTTCTTCAACAAGATGTGTTGATGAAGCAACATATATTCTTGCTGTTTGATTATAAGCAGTTGCAATTAATGTGTAATCTTTCATATCATCATTTCCTTTACTACACATATTGTAGCATAATTGCATGTTTTTCATTCGTATGATACAATAAATCGGGTGAATTCAATGTCTTTTAAAATTAGAGATTTAGTTATTGAAAATAAAATCATACTTGCACCGATGGCTGGAGTTTCCAATAGCCCATTTCGTGTTTTATCAAGAGCGTTTGGTGCTGGATTGGTATTTGCTGAAATGGTTTCTGATAAAGGATTATTGCATAGTAATGAAAAAACTATCAAACTGCTTTATATGACTCAAGCAGAAAAACCTATGGCACAACAAATATTTGGATCTGATTTAAAGAGTATGGTTGATGCAGCAGTTTATATAGATCAGCATAGCAATGCTGATATTATTGATATCAATATGGGATGTCCAGTTCCTAAAGTAGCCATTAGGGCACAAGCTGGAGCATCTTTAATGAAGAACCCAAATCTGATTTATGAAATTGTTTATTCTATCGTTAAAAAAGTGAGTAAACCAGTAACTGTTAAAATAAGAAGTGGTTGGGATTCTGATACAGTCAATGCTGTTGAAGTTGCTAAAATGATTGAAAAAGCTGGAGCTAGTGCAATTACAGTTCATGCGAGAACAAGAGCACAAGGATATGCTGGTTTAGCTGATTGGGATGTCATTAAAAGAGTTAAAGAGAGTGTAAGTATTCCTGTTATAGGTAATGGAGATGTTGTTGATGGACCTAGTGCTAAAAAAATGCTTGATTATACAGGATGCGATGCAGTTATGATTGGCAGAGGAGCATTAGGTAATCCTTGGGTTTTTAGAGAAATTGATGCATATCTTAAGGATGGAACCATATTAGATAAACCTACACACCAAGAAATTAAAGAAATGATTATCAATCATTTAGAATCATTATGTGAACTTAAGGGTGAGCATATAGGAGTTCTTGAGATGAGAAGTCATGGTCCATGGTATTTAAAAGGCATTGAACATGCAAGCACTTTAAGAAAACAATTGTCACAAGCAAAAACAAAAGATGAAGTCATTGGATTTGTGAATGCATTTTTTGATAAATAGCATATAATATCAATGGACGGAAGAGTATCGAAGTGGTCATAACGAGCTGCACTCGAAATGCAGTCATCCGCAAGGGTGCATGGGTTCGAATCCCATCTCTTCCGCCATTAACTAAATTGGATTTGAGATTAAGTTCTCAAGTCTATTTTTTATATAGTTGGATTTATAAAACTAAACAATTATAAGAAATTTATTTTCAAAACTAAGTATAACGATGTATAATATAAATAATAATTTTACGAATTCAATATAAGTATGTATTAAGAAAATAGGGGGATGAAAGGTATGTTGAAGAAATATCGCATCTTATTGCCTTTAGGTGGAATTTTATCTTGTTTTTTTTCACTGAGTTTAATTTATGGATCTAGAATGTACTTTAGGAATATGTATACTGATCATTTTGTTTATGACTTCAACATATATGTTCAAATCATTTCAGTAGCTTTATTTGGAGTATTGCTATTGCTGTTACTCATAAAAAAAACAAAACCATATATTTTTACTATTGTTGGGATCATCACAATTCTTATTAATGTGGTGGGCATGATTTTATATAGTATTATCACTGAAGAGTTTTATTTAAATATTTATTTTTTCAGGGGGATTATTTTACTTCTTATAGGTGTTTTCTTACAATCCAACAATTTGGTATTTGTTAAAAGACTTAGTTTATATTTCTTTTTGGAACTACTTGTTGTACAAGTATCTTCTTTGTCAGAAGATTCCATATTCTACATGATCAAGACATTTGAAGTGAATACTCTTGGTTCAATGATACTGTTTTTATTAGGGCTGATGATCCCTTTATCTATGAATATATTTTTAACGGATGGATTTGTTGGTTCATCTGAACCTAATAGAAAACCTATCAATATAAAAAAACTGGTGAAAATCACCTCATGGATTTCGATAGCTTATTTGATAGTGGTAATTATAATGAATGTACCGTACTTATTTCCTATTTTAGCTGATGCTGATAGAATGACAGTTTTATATTATCAGATTAGTGCTATACTAAGAATCTCATTATATTCACTACTCATCTACAGTTTAATATGTGTAACGCGCAATTCAATAAAGAAATGGTTGTTACCTGCCATTACAATCACAATTATTGTGACTGTTATCTTTCCTTTGACAATCAATATTCAATTCTATTTGGATAGATTTTATTGGTTTTATGGAGTTTTATTGGATTTAGCATTGTTGATTGTTGTGACAATATTTGTTTATATTAGAAAATACAAGATATCTTTTTTATTGAGTATATGGTTTTTACTGAATTTTTTATTAACTCCATTGCGATTAGGCAATCTCCAGACAATGATTATTTTTAGGAATTTTGCCTTCAGAAACTTTGAGATTTTTGCTCAAATAATCTATTACTTTCTTCCTGCTACATTGATTCTAGTATTATATAATCGCATGATAGATCAAAAGGTGAATGGTAAACAATGAAGTAGAAGTGACAAATGATGGCACCTGTGTTAATATGACATTGCATATTATATGATATGGATATAATTTCTTAGTAAATATAAATGAAGTTGTGGAGTGTGACTTGATGTTAAAAGGTAAGAGCATGATATATATTGCAATTTTATATGCCATTTTAGCGGCTTTATTTTATGGATTTTCAACCCCACTCTCAAAAATATTGGTTTCACACATGTCACCTTATCTTTTATCATCATTATTATATTTTGGTGTAGGGGTTGGCATGTTACTTGTTATTTTGATCAGTCATTTGCATAAAAAACAAAAGATCGTAAATGAGTTTACTCAAAAAGATCTAAAATATATTATCCTAATGATTATTCTTGATATTGTCGCTCCTATATTGTTGATGATAGGATTATCTACAACAAATGCATCAACTGCATCGCTACTTAATAATTTTGAGATTGTTTTCACAGGCATTATAGCAATGATTTTCTTCAAGGAAGTTGTTGGAAAAAGAATGTGGATTGCTATAGGTCTCATCGTATTGGCTGGCGCACTTCTCACTTTTGAGGATTTTACAGGATTTCATGTTTCTATTGGAGCACTTTTTGTCCTAGGTGCAAGTTTAAGTTGGGGATTGGAAAATAATTGTACACGTATGCTTTCAAAACGAAATTCTTTGCACGTTGTTGTCATCAAAGGATTTGGTTCAGGGTTAGGATCTTTAATCATTGCTTTAGCACTTAATCAAACATCCACATTATGGTACTTTGTCATATTTGCATTGTTGCTAGGATTTTTCTCTTATGGTTTGAGTTTATATTTCTACATCAGCGCACAAAGTCGCCTTGGTGCAGCAAGAACCAGTGCATATTATGCTATTGCACCATTTGTGGGAGCTGGTTTCGCATTTGTTGTTCTGAGAGATCCACTTTCTATTATTTTTGGAATAGCATTTGTTGTCATGATATTTGGAACTTATCTAGCTATAAAAGAGAATAATATCAAAGAAATATAGTTGATTATGATATGTTCTATTTTAGGTAGGCATTAGATTATGAAAATGATTTAAGGGGAGATTAAAAATGAGTCGAATTGTTTTTAAAACATTTGATTTGGTTCATATTGAAGAAGCAATAAGATTGGTGAGTCATTATTACCAAGAGGAAAAAAATGAAGTTTCTGAGCTTCCTTCTTTCTTTGATTATCACCAAAACCTAACAAAACACCTAAAATCACTTGTAGTCAATCAACTTGGTATCGTTGCTATTGAAGATGATATTGTAATTGGATTCATATCCGGATTTTCCATTCCTTCATTCTTTGGTAAGGCGCAGGGTATTTTTGTACCTGTTTATGGTCATGCTGCAATACAGACAAGAAAGTGTGAAATCGAACAACATCTTTATGTTGAAGCAGCAAGAAGATGGGTGAATCAAGGAATTTACACGCATTCTATAGCGATATTTGCTCATGATAAAGACTTAAAAGATATGTGGTTTCACTTAGGATTTGGTAATCGCTGCATAGATGCAATCCGTCAGGTTCAATCACATAATACAATAAATCCCTTATATCAATTTGAGGAAATAACAAGTCAAAATGTTCATTCTGTTGTTCCCATTCATGAAAAACACCATCAATATTATCGACAATCACCGATATTTATGCCAAATCAGAATGAAGATGCACTTCTAGATTTGTTAGATTGGTTAAAAGACAGCAATCATCGAATGTTTTCTATCAAGACAAATGATCAAGTTGTGGGATATATTCGCTACCAAATGAATGGAGAATCATTGTTTTCAATCCATAATCATATGAGAAACATCACAGGACTTTATGTATTACCTGAATTTAGAAACTTTGGAATAGGTGAAGCTTTGTTAATGTTTGTTGAAAATGTGCTTCATGATGAAAAGATAAGTCTATTAGGTGTTGACTATGAATCAATCAACCCTAATGCAAAATACTTTTGGGGTAAGCATTTTAAACCTTATACTTATAGTCTCGTGAGACGCATTGATGAAAGAATTGAGGATGTTGAGAAAAGCGACGAATCAATGTAAGATATGATTATCATTGAGTGATATGAGACAAAAAAACAGAGTATAATATCTGTATAGAAAACACAAAGATATTAATTCTTTGGGAGATACTGGCATGTTAGAAATGTATAGCTGGAATCATCTTATATATGTATCAGGATTGCCAATCATTATTGCCTCTTTATATTTTGTGTTCAAAAACAAACCTGAAAAATTCAAATACTATTTTTTATTCAGTTTAACCATAATTGCTTGGGTTATTCACTTTTCCAGATATTGGCTAGAGCCCAATTTAAAATATTACAATTTGTTTTTTACTGATCTATGTGGATTTTCTACAATGATGTATCCATTTTTTTTCTTATCTAAAAATAAAATCCTTAAAGACTATATGTATTATTTAGGTGCTGTCTTTGCCTTTTTATCATTGATCTATCCCAACAACATTGATGGAAATCCAATGTTTGAATACAACTCAATTAGATTCTTTTTTGCTCATGTGATATTAGTTACTGTACCAGTGTTACTCATATTATGGAAAATGCATACCCCAAATATAAAGCACTTAGGATGGATGTTTCTATTTTTAATTGTTGGGGCTATATACAATATGGCACTATCTGCATTTTTTGTTGAAGTTGGATTAACGCATACACTCATCAATTATATGGGTATATGGGGAAATACCGATGATGCGTTTAAGTATTTTCTTCTGTTTGCTCCATGGTTGACATATCAAAAAACTGTTGGAGATGTTGTAATGACTGTCCCCATTCCGTTTTTTTATATGATTCCGGGTGCTCTTATGATCTATATGCCAACATGGGCTTTAATGTCATTACCTTTTATAAAGAGAAGAAATAAGCTACCGTTGTAATCTCATAAAAATTTGAATCAATCAATTGCAGCAAAAAAATAACCCGAATCGAATTCGGGTTTTTCTTTAGACTCTCTTATAAGGTGAGTAACTCTTTTCTGGTTCAACTTTTGGCTTAAACAAAACATAGGCTTTTGGTTTTAATGATATATGAAGTAAACCTGCCATCAATCCCAAAGACTTAACTTGCCCTTTGAGAAAGATAAAACCAGAATAATTCATTAATTTTGAATCGGGAATCAGAACATCTTCAGTTATTGTTTTATTGGATGGATTGATGAGTATAATTACCGTTTCAGCTACATCGTTAGTCTTTCTTTCATAACCTATCAATTGATCACATAAAAGAGGGATATAATCACCAATTCTAAGTGCACGTTCTTGTTTATGTAGAGTGATGAGCGATTTTGTCCAAGTGAGATAGGGATTATCATCTGATAATAAATCCCAGCGCATTGGTGCTCTATTTGCTGGATCTGCTCCACCTGTCATACCTAATTCTGTTCCATAATAAAGATTTGGTGATCCAGGTAAAGTGAACTGCATAATCTGAGCTAATTTTTGATCTTTTTCTCGAGGTAGAATATGACGTAATCTTGGAACGTCATGATTATCTAAAACATTCCAGGATTTAAGAATGTTTTCTATGCCGCCATCTTCAATCACTTTGGCAATCATTTGTGATATTCGCTCTGGCTTAATCTCATTCTTTAGACATCTGATGATCAGTTCGCGAAATGTAAAATTCATTACGCCATCAATTGATTTAAACCAATCTTGTGGGTAATTCCATATTTCTCCAACAACCATAGAACCAGGTTTTTCTTCATGGGCTGCCGCTGTGAGTTCAGCAAGAACTTCAAAGCCTAAATCAAAAGCTACATCTAATCGCCAACCATCAATACCAAGTTTCAGATATGTCTTAATGACAGAATCACTAGATTGATAGATATAATTTCGAACTTCAGGATTTTCAAGATTGAGTTCAGGCAGACTCTTTACATCCGCCCACAAGCGGACACCATCTTCATATTTCGGATTGAAATCAAACCAGTTATGTTTAGGGCTTTTTGGATCTTTTGACTCCTGATATAAAGGAGAAGAAACTCCAACGTGATTGAAAACACCATCTAACATGATTTTCATCTGGTTATCATGGAGTTTATCAGACAGTTTTTTTAAATCTTCAAACGTTCCAAATTCGGGTGATATCTTTAAATAATCACTAGCATCATATTTATGATTGCTCAAAGAGTAATGAATAGGATTTAAATATAGAACATCGATACCTAGACTCTTGATATAATCAAATTTATTATAGAGACTCTTTAAATCTCCACCCCAATATTCTAACTCATGCATATAGTATTTCACATCATTTTGAAATGGACCTCTTTTGGGAGAATCATTCCAAGACATGATTTTTTTAGGTGATAGATATAAATCAAGTTTTTGACTTAATTCCTTCGATGGTGAAAAACGATCAACAATGACTTGATAGACTATAGCTCCATTTCGCCAATCTTTTTCCCTTTTTAAATAAATGTCTGGTTGACTCATTATTATGCCTCCATGATAGTATAGTTAAATATTGATTCATTTATGTCTTACAACTTCAAATCTTTGCATCGTATAAGGATAATCTTCTTTGATACCACCTTTTCTTAAGGCAATGCTAACTTGCTCTTCGGGGGTATCAATCCCTTCCAAATTAGGAAGCAACAAACCACTCTTTCCACCAAATCTGACAATCACACCATAGCGCTTAACATCAAGTTCATCGATTGATTGAATCAGTTCTGGTTGTCCTAAGACATCAACACTGTAGACAAGATATGGCAATTCACGCTCAGAAACAGAGTTGAATCTGTAATCCTGTGTCCCTGAGCTGATGGCATTTTGGATGATTTCATCAGCAATACAATGTGTTGTAGGATGTATTGTCCCTATGCATCCTCTTAATCTTTCATCCATCTTAATCGATACAAACACTCCAGCTTTCTCGTTAATCAGTTCATCAGGCAAATCGTAAGGACGCTTTAAAGGTTTTCCATATTTTATAAAATATTCTAAAGATTGTCTTGCAAGACTGACAAATGCATCTTCATCCTTCTTGATTAGATTGAGTTTCTTTTCTTCATTTGCTTCATAGATTTGATCAAAGTGTCTACTTTCATCAAATCCTAAAATTTTAAATGATGCTACTGCATATCCCACACCAAAAGGTCCTTCATAGGAAAGAAGATTTGACTCAACCTTTTTACCATCGAGCGCACCTGACATCATGATAAATGATCTCAAACCACATTCTGCAGCTTTCTCACAGAAATCTTCATCAAAGGTTAGCAATTTCATAAAGTTTCCTTCGCTGATTGATTCCGTTATTTCTTGATCAAAGATTGGACCTTCCTTAGATAATCCGTAGGGACCATCTTTTTTTAGCTTATGTGACAAATCACCACTTGCAATCCAGATGACTTTTTTATCAGATTGATTAATGGCTTCCTCAATTGCTTTACCATAACGATAGTGCACAAGAGGAGAAAAACCAGATAAAGAAATACGGACCAATTTGTAACTCTGGTAATACTGGTTTACAAAATATAGAGGAACCATTGTTCCATGATCAAGCGACTTATCTTTTTGTCCTGATGTTCCAGCCTCAATATGATATTTTTGAGCATTCGAAATCATTAAGCTGACTAAATCAGTATCATAATCTACTTTCATTTTGACTGAAGGTGCACCAAACATCCTAAAATCACCTTCAGCAGACTTACCTGGTGAAATATGAAAATAATCAGAATACAATACCGAATGTGGTGTTGATAAAATAATCGTGTCAGGTTTAAGTTCAGCAATTTGCTTTGCTACAACTTGATAAGCATCAATCGTTTTTTGAATTTGTAATTGTTCACCCCTACCAATTTCGTTAACGATAAGAGGAGGATGAGGAACGATATAAGCACCAATTAAAGCCATAATATCAACTCCTTTTTTATTTAAATATTGCCAATATGAATAGTCTTCATACCTGCATCTTTTCCTATATCATAAGCCATGATCAGCGTATCTAAAGGTGTGATTGCAACATTTTCCATCTGCCAAGCTGGAAAGAAGCGAGAAATATGCCAAGGCACATTTTGTCCTAACCCAGAAACGAGTGTCTGAGCAATCTCTAGAATTTGTTCCCTTTGATCATTAATTCCGGGAATAATCAGTGTAGTGACTTCAAGATGAATGCCAGCTTCTTGTAATTGCTTCATATTTTTCATGACTTGTGTGGCTTTTCCACCACAATATTTCTCATACATTTCATCATCTGGTCCCTTGTAATCAATGTTTGCAGCATCTAAATAAGGAATAATGGCATTTAATGTTTCTTTTGACATAATACCATTTGAAACCCAAATATTCTTAAGTCCCTTGTCTCTAGCTATTTTCATTGTGTCTAAAGCATATTCTAAAAATACTGTTGGCTCTGAATAGGTATATGCAATTGAAGGACAAGAATTTCTTATAGCTCTATTGACATGTTCCTCAGGAGCTATACTAATTCCGTTAACATATTTATCCGGTTTTGGGCCTTGTGATATGCTCCAGTTTTGGCACCAAGGACAAAACATGTTACATCCTACAGCAGCAAAAGAATATGTTTTTGTTCCCTGAAGAAAATGATAGATTGGTTTCTTTTCAATGGGATCAATTGCCATTGCGATTGCTTTCTCATAATTGAGAACATAAAGCGTCCCATCCACATTCTCTCTTACTCCGCAAATACCTCTTTCCCCATCATTGATGAGACAATGGAGACTACAAACACGACATACAACAGAATTATTTGAACGTTTACTATATAACATGGCTTCCATCATGATAACACCTCACTCAAAGAATTAAAAGATTTTTAAGTCTATATAAAGTCATTATCGTCTGATGCTTTTCACTTTCATTTTACCACTTTTTAAATTTTCTTAAATCAAGCATTATATTGTTTCATTTTATACAGCTGCAAACTACATGTAAATAAGGACTTTTTTAGATTCATGAATAGGATGATATGATATAATTTAAACAAATTAAAATATATGATGAGACGAAGAAGGGGATAGCCCAATGAAAGTTATTGAGAATTTTGATTCCCATAATTATGAGATGTGCACAGCTACTTTTCACAGAGAAGCAGTTCGCGCAATTATCAAAAAAGAAAATCAATTTGCTTTAATTAAAGGTAAGAGATTTGGAGAATACAAGTTTCCCGGTGGTGGAAAAGAAGAAGGAGAATCTAATATAGAGACTCTCATCAGAGAAACATTGGAAGAGACAGGATTAACGATTAACCCTTCTTCAATCAGTCCCTATGGCATGGCTATAGAAAAAAGAAGATCAGTACTTAATCCAAATGACTTATTTCAGATGGAATCATACTATTACTTATGTGAAGCCTATGATGATATCAAAGAACCAAAATTAGATGATTATGAATTGCTATATGGATACGAACTTACATTTGCAAGCATTGATGAGGCAATTGATGCCAATGAGAAAGCAGCAGAAAATCATCAACATGAAGCACCTTGGATAAATCGGGAACTTGCAGTATTTAAAGATATAAAGAAAGCATTTAATTTATGACACAAAGAAAAGTAAAACCGCTTAGCTAAGCGGTTTTATTGTTAATGATATAGTCTTTATAAATGGTAGTTTGGTCTGGAGTCAAAATAACTTTGACATAAGTTCCATCTTCCTCATATCTCGTTTCAAGAATGGTATTGTTTTCTTTTAAATGCGAATAGATTTGTCCTTGATTGAAAGGAATTTTAAGCAATTGAATTCTATTTGTCTTATATAAATGTCCATAAATTGAATCAACTAAAACATCAATATTTTCCTTTGTTCGATTAGATACATAAATATAATCTTCATCGATAGGGGGTTTGGATAAAGCGATCTCCTTTTTCGTTAAGACAAGAAGTCTTTCAATCTGATCTGCTCCAATGATTTGGAGAACTTCTTTGGTTGTGTCAATTTGATGATGATTGAAATAGGCACCATCGACAACATGGAGTAATAAATCCGCACCAACCACATCACTTAATGTGGATTCAAATGATTTAATCAATTCATGTGGTAACTTATTAACAAAACCAACGGTATCAATTAAGATGAAAGGCGGATAATTATCCTTTTGCAATCTTTTCGCTTTCGTATCTAATGTAGCAAACAACATGTCTTTTTCCAAAACGGGTTCTGATGTATTGTTTAAAAAACTTGATAAGCTATTCATTAGTGATGATTTACCTGCATTCGTATAACCCACAAGAGCTACAACAGGAATTTGACTTTTTATTCTTTGTTTTCTTGAAATTTGTTTTTCAGCTTTGATCTTTGTTAATTCATGTTTGATGAATGATATTTCTGATAACAATTTTCTTCGGTCCATCTCAAGCTTTGTTTCACCAGGTCCTTTAGCGTTATAACTTCCACCACCCTGTCTTGATAATGAACTGCTCATCCCCACTAATCGAGGGAGCATATACATTTTTTGAGCTAATGCGACTTCTAAAACAGCTTCCTTGCTTTGAGCTCTTTCTGCAAAAATGGAAAGAATTAAGAAACTCCTATCTATGACTTGAATATCTAATTCCTTTTCTAGATTTTTAAGTTGAGCTGGAGATAACGTATCATCAAATATGACGATATCAATATCTAAGACAGCAATCATTTGTTTGATTTCAGCAACTTTCCCACTTCCAATATAGAATTTTGGAGAAATTGCCTTTGCATTTTGAAGGATTTTATCTTTAGTCTTGATTTGTAGTGCTAGAGCTAGATGTTCTAGCTCATTTAATGAATTTTCTGTTTCTTCTGTAGACTCCTTATAACTGAGTCCAACTAGTAATGCCTGATCCATATATACCTCATATTTCTCTATCTTTGTGATAGGCAGTACTCTTTTCGTTAGATAAGTATTTATTTAAGACTTTGACCAACATCAAAGAGTGTATCTATGCATAATGTTCATATGCAATCATTCGTCTTAAAATAAAATTAAGACCATTGTGAAATTCACACAAGGATCTTTGCTCATTGGTCTAAATAGATTTTAGGTCAATTTCAAATGATGGTAAGCACCTTGTATGATTAGCAACTTATAGTTACCTTGCTTAAAACTAAAGTAGAAATATACATGACTTAACCTCCTTATATGACCCAATAAAGCATCATCAATCTATTCATCATTATATCTTTTTAATCTAAAAATTACAATAGACAGCATGATTCATGACCATATTACACTTAAAAGATGTTCTTTTAAAGTCACATAAATGATATTGATTTTAGTATGATTGAAACATGATGTTGTGATATAATAGGGTTAGTAAAAAAGGAGTGCGATGGTATGTTATTTGATATCCCTATTTGGAAAATTGTAGTTGATGCTTATTTTGTATGGGTACTTGCTATTTTTCTTGTTAAATTTGTCATAAGCAATAAAAGAATGCTGAGTATCGCAATCTCTTTTTTGTTTGTCTATCTCATCGCCTATGTAGCAAACCTTTTAGATTTGCTAGTCAGTGGTCCCATTTTAGCTTATCTTGCTCAATGGATGCCAGTATTAATGATTGTCATCATGGCTCCCGATATCAGAAGATCATTAGAGATTGTTTGGAAAGCAGATGCTAGAAGTGATATTTTAGTTATGGGCAGTGAAAGAACAAAACTATGTATTGTTGATGCTGCAATCTTTCTTTCAAGCCAAAAGATTGGTGCTTTAATGACAATTGAGAAACATAACACATTGGATCAATATGCTGAACGTGCGATTATGATGAATAGTGAAGTTTCCAAAGAAGTCTTGATTAATATCTTTACACCAAACACACCTTTGCATGATGGTGCTGTGATTATTCGTGGTGACTCTATTTTATGTGCTGGTGCCTATTTTGTTTTATCAGACAATGAAAATTTTGATAAGACCATGGGTTCAAGACATCGTGCCGGACTTGGAATCAGTGAAATCACAGATTCGATGACAATTATCGTTTCTGAAGAAACAGGCCATATTTCAATTGCTATTGAAGGCATCATGCTTAAGATTAATGATCGCGACAAGTTGATGGAATACGTCAACATGTTCATGAAGTGAGGCATCAATTATGAAAAGAATATTTTATTTGTTTATTGAACCCCTGAAAGCATTTGCAAATCGTAATTTTGCAGAAAAACTATCTACAATCTATAACAAGAACAAATGGATAGCTTATGTTTTATCCATCATATTAACCATTGTTGTCCTATTTTTAGCTTATATTATTCCAAATTTATAGCGTGGTGATTAAATGCTTCAACATCCAATTTACCCATTAATTATCACCTTGTTCACTTTGTTTTTGGTGATTATACAAAGCATCCAAAGTGAGAAGGTACTCAGAAACCGTCTTATAATTACATTCTTAAACATTACCGTCGCTGTGATGGTTTTTGTTATTTATCAAACCATGATTATTGGGAACACCATGTATGAAAATATTTATATCGGATTTAATTTCTTTGTTTATGCCGTTTTTCTTCTTATTTTATACTCAACGTTTAAAACAGCAATCTTAAAAGCCAACCACTATCAACTCTTTGTCAAATCGATTAAGAATAGCAAATGGAATGCTTATTATGTGGTCGATGCTAAAGAAAGAATCAAAGATATTTCTTCAAGTCTATTAAGCGAATTGAATTTGGATAAAGAAGAAATTATTGGTAAGAAACTATTTAATGTGTTAAATAAATCAATACGTTTTACCCGTTTTAATGGAGCAGATGTGAATAATCGATCTCTTGAAAATTATTACCTTGGCTATAAAGAAAGAGCAAAACAAGGTGATAACGAAGTTCAAGAAATATCATTTATGAATGCTGATGGCAATCCTGTCATATTGCATATGGTGATGCAGCCCGTATTTGCATTAGGCCGTTATAAAGGTAGAATTTGTGTTGGTGAAAAGAAGACAGATTTTGATTTGCTTGCTGTTGAAAAGGAACTCAATGAGCGCAGTGGAGAACTTGAAAGCATCAGACATAAATTTGTAGCAACCCTTGAAATTAGTGAAGAAGGATTGTTCTATATCGACTTAGATGAAAGAACGATTTGGGCAAGTGACGCACTTGTGAGTATGCTCAAACTTCCGAGCAATACCTTAGATTTATCAGATTTTAGAAGATTAATCGAAGCTGAGGACCTTAAGAAGTATTTAGCCTTATTAGGCGATTTATCACTTAATAAGAAACAGTACTCAACATCATATAGAATCATGGTTAATGGTAGATACCTGTGGTTTAGAGAAAAGGGCAAAAGACTATTTGAAGACCAGAGTAGTGCAGTCATTATGGGAACACTAAACCCAATGAAGACCAAACACTATCTATCAAGCAATATTGATGAACTTGATAAATTAAAAGATCAAAATGACATGCTTGTTTCAATGCATCAGCTTTTTAATGACAATAGATATTTTCAATTGGTTGTCATAAGACTTAAAAACATGCCTAAGATCAACGAGACCCATGGCAGAGAAGTCGGCAACATGCTTATGGCTGAATACATTAAAAAACTAAGAACAACTTTCGTAACAGAAAGCGGAGATATCTTTAGAGTATCAGGTATTGAATTTGCAGTAACAATCACAGATCCTAGAAAAATGGATGTGTTAGCCAATGGTATCAAATCCAATCCGACATTCTTAAATCTTGTCATGCAATATGGATCATTATCTGCAGAGCTTGAAGTATTTGCAGGCATTGCTATTGGTGGTGGAGATGCATCAGATGAACATAAACTCTATACTGCAGCTTTTCAAGCTTTAAAGATTGCAGAGAACCCACAATTTAGTTCTCATGGCTGTTACTATAAGGATATTGTTTCGTGAAAAATGATATTAGACGTCAAATCATTGAAAAGAGAAATCAATCCTCATCAAAGTCATTTACAAAACAAAACGATGAGATGATTCAAATGATTCAAAATGACGAGGCATATCAGAAGGCTCAATGCGTAGGTATCTTTTATCCACTCAAAAATGAAGTCAACTTGCTACCACTTACAAAAGATCATAAGAAGTTTGCATTCCCTAAGGTAGAAAAAGATGGCATCCATTTTTATATGCTAGAACAAAAGACATCATTTGTAAAAAGTAAGTTTGGTGTTTTAGAACCAATAGATGGAACCATTGTCGATGAAGTAATCGATTATCTTTTAGTGCCTGCCTTAGCGATATCAAAAGAGGGTTATCGCATTGGTTTTGGCAAAGGATATTATGATCGATTTCTATCTTTGCATAGACCTAAACACGTCAAAGGTGTTATATTTGATTTTCAGGAAATAGAATTCAATCATGAAGAACATGATCAGAAATTAGATGCGTATTTTAAGGGGTCAAAATGAATACTGCTTTAATCGTTGCTGCCGGAGCTGGCAGTAGAGCACAACTCAACCAATCAAAGATTTTATATCAAGTCAACAGTAAACCTCTTTTCCTCTATAGCGTAGAGACCTTTTTATCTTTGGGATTTTCAATCGTCTTAGTTGTATCAAAAAATGATATCAACGAGATTAGAAAATTCGTCAGTGATGATATCAAATTAGTACTTGGAGGAAAAACAAGAGGAGAAAGCGTTAAGCTTGGACTTAAAGAAGTTGAAACGCCTTACGTTTATATCCATGATGCAGCACGACCACTCGTTACTCAAAACACCATTCTAGAAATTGAAAAAGCACTTCAATATCACGATGCAGTCTTACTTGCAGAGCATATGACTAGCGCACTTAAATCAAATGATAACAATCAGTTGATTAGTTTAAATAGAGATCAGTATCTTTTAGCGCAAACACCTCAAGCATTCTTGACCGAAAAGATTAGGTATGCTTATCAAAGAAGCAGTCAAACCTTTGATGATGATATAGCACTTTATCAAGATTTCTACCCAGAAGAAAAGATTCAAGTTGTCTATAATTTAGATCCCAACATCAAAGTGACTTTCCCACAAGATTTTTTGTATGTGAAGCAACATTTGGAAAAGGAGACTCTCATGCGTATCGGACATAGTTTTGATATTCACCAACTCGTTCAAGATCGACCCCTTATTTTAGGTGGTATCAATATCCCTTATGAAAAAGGGTTGCTTGGGCATAGCGATGCTGATGTATTGCTTCATGCTATTGCAGAATCGATGCTTGGGGCATTAAGTCTAGGCGATCTGGGGACTATCTATCCTGATACTAATCCAGACAATAAAGACATGAGTTCAATCAACATCATAAAATCTATTTATGATTTGATTAGACAAAAGGGTTATGAAATTGGTAATATAGATTCGACGGTTTATGCTGAATTACCCAAATTAAACCCATATATCAATGATATTAAATATAGCATAAGCAAAATCCTAAACATCTCAATCGATCAAGTGAGTGTCAAAGCAACCACTTATGAAAAATTAGATGCGATAGGACAAGGGCAAGCCATAGCTGCTGAAGCAGTAGTTTTACTAAAGAAGGTGTGAATAAATGATTATAGAAACTGAGTTTGGTGAATTTGAATTAGTCAAGGATTATAGAGAAGCTTTTGACTTGGTCAAGTTCCAAGAAAGATATGTAGATGTCGCATTTGACAGATACACTTATATCGTAGGCGATATGTCGTCAAGCATTTTAAGACTCAAAGGATTTAACTCGGACCCAAAGAGTCCAAATGGATATAAAAGGATTCCAGATTACTTAAATGAATCGTGTCAGGTTAACTGTGCACACTATGTTTTAAAAAGATTAAAGCCTGTACAAAACAAGTTAATTGATATCTAAGATGGACAGGTATATACTTAAAGCGACTAGGGAAGGTGAATTTAATGGATGAAACAAAACAACAGGTATTAGACCTGATTCATAAAGTAAGACCATATCTTCAAAGAGATGGCGGAGATATCGAAGTCATCAATGTTGAAGATGGCATTGTTTATGTGAAGATGCTTGGAGCTTGTGATGGATGTATGGCACTTGATGTGACCTTGAAACAAGGTATTGAGACCATGCTACTTGAAAACGTTCCAGGAGTTATTGCTGTAGTTACTGTAGATTAATAATAAAAGACGGCAATATGTTCGTCTTTTTTACATTTAAAGGGATGAGGTTAAATTATGGAAAGAAAAATTGGATTAGTCGTTGACTCGACATTTGGATTATCAAAAGCATATGCGGATGAGCATCAGATTGTTGTTGTACCCCTAAAAGTATTAATAGGGAATAGTGAGTTTGTTGATGGAAAATTTGATCCTAATTTAGCTATCAAAGCGATGCAGGATCAAAAAGACATTAAGACTAGTCAACCATCACCGGAACAATTTTTAAAGGCATTTGAAAAACAACTTGAAAGTTTTGATGAAGTGTTATGTTTAACATTATCAAAAACATTGAGTGGAACCATCAATAGTGCCAATCTGGCTTTAACATTGGTTGAAAATGAACATGTTCATGTTGTTGATACTCAAACAACAATCAGTGGTGGTTACTATATTGCTCAAAAAATGATTGAATACTTTGATCAAGGACATTCTATTGTTAAAGGGTTAGCTTATCTTGATGAACTCATCAAAAAAGGGTCTCTCATCTTTACAGTCAATGACTTACAAACACTTGAAAAAGGTGGAAGACTAAACCGAGTACAAGCTATTATTGGTAATTTTTTAAAGATTAAACCTATCTTGAGATTTAGACAAGGTGTTCTTGACCTAGAACACAAAGTTAGAAATTATGATAACATTTACTTATATCTCGTCAATGAAGTGAAGAAGTTACTAGAAGTAGGCAAGGTCATCGTCTATATATCTTATGTGGACCGAAGTACTGAAGCAAAAGTCCTAGAACATCAAATCTATCAATTAGGAGACAATGTATCTGTATCCATTTTAGGTGTCATCAGTCCTGTCATATCTGCTCATATTGGGTTAGGCGGATTAGGGATTTATATTGCTACAGAATAAACGCGGACAACGCGTTTTTTTCTTGTTGCATATTAAAAATATGATATAATGTGTTAGAGGTTTTTGATATGAAAATTAATGATTTAGTTACATGCAAAGTTACAGGAATTCAATCATATGGCGTCTTCGTTTCGTACGAGGATTATAACGGACTGATTCATATATCAGAAGTATCCGATCAATTTGTTCCTTCAATAGAGGATATTCTTTGTGTCGGAGACGAGATAGAAGCAACCATATTAGAGATAGATGAAGATCAAAAAAGATTAAAGCTTAGCTATAAAAAAGCTAATCCCATCAATCCTAGAATTCAAAAGATGGTTAAGATTAAAATTGGATTTCATTCATTATCTAAGGCCTTGCCTTATTGGGTAGAAAAAACGAAGAAATAGAGGAAAAAACAATGGCTTATATTGATTTGAATTTAGAAGATGTACGTCAATTTTTAAATACACAACCAGAATCACTACAAAAGAAAGTCAACGAATTACACCATGTTATTCATGAAAAAACAGGTTTAGGAAATGACTATCTTGGATGGCTAGATTTACCTAAAACTTATGACAAAGAAGAATATGCACGTGTCTTATTAGCTGCTAAAAAAATTAGAAAACAAAGTAAAGTATTAGTTGTTATTGGAATTGGTGGATCTTATTTAGGTGCTAAAGCTGGTCTTGAATTTCTTCAGGTGCCATTTAAGAAGAACAAATTAGAAGTTGTTTTTGCTGGACATCAAATGTCTGGGTCTTATTTGAACAGATTATTAGATTATCTCAAGAATAAGGCTTTTAGTGTGAATGTCATCAGCAAATCAGGAACAACCACAGAACCTGCGGTTGCTTTTAGAGTCTTGAAAAAAGCTTTAGAAGATCAATATGGAGTTGAAGGTGCTAAAGAAAGAATTTATGCGACTACGGATCAAAAAAGAGGCGCACTTTACACCGTGTCTAAGAAAAATGGATATGAAATGTTTGTTATCCCTGATGATGTGGGTGGACGCTACAGCGTTTTAACGCCCGTAGGATTACTTCCTTTAGAAGCTGCTGGTATCAATACCAAATCAATACTTAAAGGGGCTTTAGATGCTTATAAACGCTTTTCAAAGCCTAGTTTGTCCAATAATGAAGCATATCTATATGCTGCAACACGTTATTTACTCTATACATCAGGCAAGAAAGTCGAAATGCTTGTAGGATATGAACCAAATTTGTTATATTTGAATGAGTGGTGGAAACAGTTATTTGGTGAGTCTGAAGGCAAAGATTTCAAAGGCTTATTTGTTGCGAGTGCAGGATTTTCAACTGACCTCCATTCTTTAGGTCAATATATCCAAGAGGGTGAGCGTCATCTTTTTGAAACAGTGATTAAAGTATCAGAAACAGAACTTGATATCATCATACCTGAAGAAGATAATGATTTAGATGAACTTAATTATTTAAAAGGTAAGACGCTATCTTATGTGAACGCTCAAGCTCTTAAGGGAACAATGATGGCTCATAAGGATGGATTAGTACCTAACATGTTATTAACAATTCCTAAACTAGATGCTTATACATTTGGTTATCTTGTTTACTTCTTTGAAAAAGCTTGTGCAATGTCTGCATATTTAATTGATGTCAATCCATTCAATCAACCAGGTGTTGAAGCTTATAAGAAGAATATGTTTGCATTGCTAGGAAAAAAAGGATACGAAAATATACTAAAGTAGGAATTTAAATGAAGATTAGAAAGTCATATTCAGAACAAGAAACCGAATCCATTGGATTTGAACTCGGATTACTTCTCAAAGATGAAGAACATGTAGTCATTCTTCTTGATGGAGAACTAGGCGCAGGAAAAACTACATTTACTAAAGGATTAGCTCGTGGTGTGGGTATTTCATCCATAGTTAATAGTCCAACATTCACCATTATGAAAAAATATTTATCAGACGATCGATTTCGCACATTATATCATCTTGATCTATATCGTCTTGATGGTGTAGGTAATGATTTTGATTTAGAAGAATATATTGATGGTAGAGGCATGATTGTTATTGAGTGGCCATTTAGGGTTGAAGATTTTTTGCCATCAGACTATTTGCTTGTTCAAATCAAAAAAGTATCAGACACTCAAAGAGAATTTATCATGGAATGTCATGGATATCCATGTAAAAGAGCGGTGCAATTGATATGAAAAGATTATTATTTGATGTTTCTTCAAGCATCATGTATGTTGGTTATTCCAAAGATGATATTTTAATGGATTTCTCTATTAGAATAGCTACAAGAGATCATGCAAAGTACTTAGTTGATCGAATTGATCAAGTACTTAGAAGAAACAAATTAAAATTAGAAGACTTAAATGAAATCATTATCGGTATTGGACCGGGCTCCTATACCGGTTTAAGAATTGCAGTTATGGTTGGTAAGATGTTAGCCTATACTAAAAATGTCAAATTGAAGACTGTCAGTAGCTTATTTTTTATGACGAGTGGTTATGAAGGTAAGGTTGCTGCTTTAATTGATGCAAGAAGAGGTTATGTTTTTTCAGCCATCTATGAAAATGGAGAGACGATATTAGAAGATGGATATCGTCAGTTTTCTCTTTTAAAAGATGAACCACTATATCAAAAAGCTAGAACTATTTTTATCGACGATAAAAACTATGAAGTCAATCCTAAACTTATTGCTCAAAAAGCAGTGTTAGTCGAAAATGTTCATGACCTCATACCCAATTACTTAAGAAGAACAGAAGCGGAATCCAATCATGATCAGAAAAGCAACAGTTAATGATATAACTTATCTTGTTCGCATTGAAAAGAAAGTGTTCACACAGTCTTTAGGTGAATCCTTTTTGTTCGATGAATTACTCTTGAATCCATTTGCTCACTATTTCGTTTATGAACTTAATAAGGAAGTGATTGGTTATATTGGGTTTAGAGCTATTGATTCTAATTCGGAAATGATGAATTTTTGTATGGATCCCGAATATCAAGGTCAAGGTTATGGTACTGAGATTCTTAATTACTCCATTGATTATTTAAAAAACATCGGTGTATCAAGTGTTTTATTAGAGGTTAGAAAAAGCAACAAAACAGCACAAGCTGTATATGAAAAATTTGGATTCAAAAAATCTCATATTAGAAAAAACTATTATCAAAATGAAGACGCATTTGTCTATATGAAGGAGGTGTAAATATGATCATATTAGCAGTTGAAAGCAGCTGTGATGAAACCAGTGTCGCTCTTGTCAAAGACGGCAAAGAAATTTTGTCTCATGTTGTTTTATCACAAATGGATATTCATGCTATCTATGGTGGTGTTGTACCTGAAATCGCATCTAGAAATCATATTGTACATATGACTAGAGTATTTGAACAAGCGCTTCTTGAAGCCAAAGTTGAAATAAAAGATATTGATTTAGTAGCAGTAACTAAAGGACCTGGATTAATTGGCTCATTGCTCGTAGGTATCAATGCAGCAACAACATTTGCATTTGCTCATCAAAAGCCTTTAATTGGAGTCAATCATTTAGTTGGGCATATTTATGCTGCTAACATTGAAAAAGAACTTAAATTTCCTGCCCTTGCCTTACTCGTTAGTGGTGGACATACAGAGCTCATCTACATGAAAGATCATATGGAATTTAAACTATTAGGAACAACAATGGATGATGCAGTAGGTGAGGCTTATGATAAGGTTGCTAGAACTTTAGGCTTATCATATCCAGGAGGACCGATTGTTGATAAGCTTGCTGCTCTAGGCGAAGATACGTATCATCTACCAAGACCATATCTAGACAAAGCAGCTTACAATTTTAGCTTTTCAGGATTAAAAAGTGCTGTCATCAATTTAGTTCATAATGCAGAGCAGAGAAATGAAGAAATCAGAGTTAATGACATGTGTGCATCTTTTCAAGCAAGTGTTCTTGATGTTTTAATTGAAAAGACAAAGCATGCAGCAGCTGAGCTTGATGTGAAGCAAATCATCCTTGCTGGTGGGGTTGCTGCTAATCGCGGGTTAAGAGGTAGAATCGTCAAGGAAATCCCTGATTTAGAGATATTAATACCACCTATGAAATACTGTACCGATAATGCAGCTATGATAGGTGCTGCTGCATATTATCAATACAAAATAGAAGGTGCGTTACCTAATTATTTATTAGGTGCTTACTCACAATTGAACATAGAAGACAAATAGAAAATAACAAGATGAGAACACTATTTCTTATCTTGTTTCATTTAATGAATTAATGTGCGAAAATATTGTATTTTCAAATAGTTTAGATTATGATATTAATAAAGAGGAAGTGATTCTATGAAATTTTTATTTAAAGTGATTGTTATTCCTATTTTGTCCATCATTGCGATACCGGCAATTTTTTTAGCTTTAACCTATAAGGATGTATCTATTCCTGTTGAAGACTTTCAAGGCACTGGCACAGTGACTCTTGGCGACATGGTAATCGAAAATGTTGATACCTTCTTAGAAGAAAATGATTCGACTTCGACTGTTGGACTAAGTCTAACTCAACAAGATGCTAACAGCTTACTCAAACAAAGCTTTTTAAGCATTAATCCAAATTATCTTTCTGATTCTGCTACTGAAGATGAAAAGAATTATGTCATGAAGGAACCCATGTATGGTTATCAAGGTTCTTGGATTCGTTTCAAAGATAATAACACCATAGAAATCGAATCTGGTATGCATGTGTTTGTTCAAGGATTCACCTATAAAACAGCTATTCTGATTACATTCCAATTGACAGTAGACACCGAAGAAGTTATTTTGAAACTTGATAAGCTCAATATCGGTAATCTTCCACTTGCTTGGACTTTTGGAACTGCTAATTGGGTTGTAGAAAAAATTACAGGTAATGACATTCAAGCAATGATTGATAATCAACTCAATGGTTTAGCAACATTTGATCCTGATACAAGAGAAATCAGATTAGATGTTCAAACACTTGTTGACCAATCATTTAGTGAAGATCCACAAGGTGGAGCTTTAGTCAATTCATTACTTCAATTTATTGCTCAAAATGATTTATTAGAAATTGGATTTACTGATGGTGAATTTAATGTTGATCTTGCTTTAGGTAAGTTAAGAGATGACTCGACTCCTTTCATGCTTGATGCAGCAGACAAGATTGTTGATGAAGCTGATTTGACAGCAATATTAGAATCCAAAGCCAGCTCACTAATCTTCTCAGCACTTACAACAACAGATTATCCATTCATAGAACTCAACGACTTTACACTCAATCGCATGTTTGAGTACTTCATGCGTGACTCACTTGCTGCAGATGGCATCATTATGCAAGCACCTTTTATTGATGAAAATCATCAAATGACTGCATATGTTCCTTATGTCACAATGGTTGATGACGTGTTTGTTGTTAACATTCCTTTAGTGATTGAAGATCTTTTAAACCCAACAAATACATTCCCATCCATTATCAAGATTTCTGCTACACCTGAAATTGATGGTAGTGACTTAAGAATTGTATTAAATGAACTTAATGCAGGTGAAGTTGTTTTATCTGAAGAGTATATAGGAAATATTTTAACCTTGTTAGGCGATAATGATTTAATCATTGATGGTGCTTTTGTCATACAAGATTTCGATAGTCAGATGAGCCAAGCAGGCATGGGATTACAAAGTGTAGCAATTGTAAATGAAAACTTAAGACTTTATGTTCAGTTGAATGAATCAATAAATTTAGGAGACATTCAAGATGCTATTACTGAAGTATTTGATGCGATTGTTGACAATCCTGAATATCCTGATGAACTCAATACAGCTTTAAATGATGTCATTGATAGTTTGACAGATCCTCTAGCTGATCCAGAGGCTGCCGTTGAAGAACTAATCAGTGTATTTGATACATTAACAGATGAAGAACAAGCTGCAGTTTATGAAGATTTACTTACAGCATTTGAAGGCACAGAATTAGACTTAGATGAAATTTTAGGCTTATTACCTTAAGACAAACTAAAGAGTTATAAAATCGGTTGATAAAATTCAACCGATTTTTTTTCTAAACTTGTAGTTTAGCCCAAATTATCATATAATGAATGAGACAAGAAGGTGAATATTATGGAAAATCATTCCAACTTTATTAAGACAATTATTGAATCTGATTTAGCAAGCGGAAAGCACAAGGAAATTGTGACTCGTTTTCCGCCTGAGCCTAACGGATTTCTACATATTGGGCACGCTAGAGCTATCATTACAGACTTTGAAAGTGCATTAGCATATGGCGGATATACCAATTTAAGATATGATGATACAAATCCAAGTAAGGAAGACGATGTCTATGTTAAAGCAATCCTTGATGATATTCGTTGGTTAGGTTATGAACCAAAGAATGTGTTTTTCGCATCTGATTATTTTGATGAAATGTTTGAACGTGCGGTTTTACTCATTAAAAAAGGGTTAGCATACGTGGATCATTCAACTGCAGAAGAAATGGGTAAAGATAGGGGGAATATCAATACTATAGGTAAACCTTCAAAATATAGAAATCGTTCTATTGATGAAAATCTTAAATTGTTTAATGATATGAAAGATGGAAAATTCAATGAAGGCGAATGTGTATTAAGAGCAAAGATTGATATGGAATCTCCTAACATGAACATGAGAGATCCTGCTTTGTACCGAATCCAATATGCTGAGCACCACAATACAGGAAATAAATGGTGCATTTATCCAATGTATGATTATGCTCACCCTCTTGAAGATGCCATAGAAGGTATTACCCATTCGTTATGCAGCTTAGAGTTTGAAGATCATCGACCACTTTATAATTGGGTTGTGCGAGAAACAGAAATGCCTAAAATTCCAAGACAAATTGAATTTGGTCGTTTAAGTATTGAAAATACAGTAATGAGCAAAAGATATTTAAGACAACTTGTTGAAGAAGGTAAAGTCATTGGCTGGGACGATCCAAGAATGCCTACACTCCAGGGTTTAAGAAGACGTGGATATACACCAGAAGCCATTCGTCATTTTGTTTTATCAACTGGATTATCCAAAGTGAATTCAACAGCTGGTAATGATATGCTTGAAGCAGCTCTTCGAGATGATTTAGCCCTCAAGGCTAAACGTGTCATGGCTGTCATTAATCCCCTTAAGGTAACAATTACGAATTATCCAGAAGATCATTTGGAATATTTTGATGTTGCATACAACCAAGATAATCTAGAATTAGGCGAAAGAAAGATACCATTTTCTAGACATATCTATATTGAAGCTGATGATTTTGTTGTGACAAAACCTAATAATAAATATAAGAGATTGGCACTAGATGTTGAAGTAAGATTATTTCATGCTTATTTCATTAAAGCGAATGAAGTGATTTATGATGAAAATGGAGAAGTTAAGGAAATACTTGCAACCTATGATCCAGAAACCAAAAGTGGTAGTGGATTTAATGAAAGAAAACCTAATGGAACCATCCACTATGTGGAAGCTTCTCAAGGTTTAAAGGCAAAGCTTAATTTTTTTGGTCCGATGATTGAAGGCGATGACGATATGGATTTAATGGATCGCTTCAATAGCAATTCATGGACCATCAAGGAAGGCATTGTTGAAACAGCCTTAATCGATGCGAAACCACAGGACAAATTCCAGTTTATGAGAAATGGTTATTTCAACGTAGACGATGATAGTAAGACGGGTCATCTGATCTTTAATGAAATTGTTCCCTTAAAGAGTTCCTATAAATAAGAAAGTTGGTGTTTTGTGAACTTTCTAACGAGTTTAAATGAATCACAATTAAAAGCGGTTATCCACCCAGGCGGACCGCTTTTTGTTGTTGCCGGAGCTGGAACAGGAAAGACAAAAACACTGACATCAAAAATAGCATATTTAATTTTAAATGGTGTTGATCCAAGACATATCCTTGCAGTGACATTTACGAATAAAGCAGCAAGAGAGATGAAAAGTCGTGTCGTTGACATGACAGGACCTCACGCCATGAGCGTATGGCTTTATACCTTTCATGCCTTCGGATTACAAATCTTAAGAAGACATATAGCTGAACTACCTTACGGATATAGACCTAATTTTACGGTCATTGATGAAGATGATGGTAAAAAAATCATTCAAGATCAAATTAAAGCATTAGGATTAGATACTAAAATGTTTTCTACCAAAGCACTTAAAAATCTCATCTCTTTATATAAAAGCAGAAGAATGGATGGCTTTGAGAGAACCGATGAAGAAAAGATCTACCAAAAATATCAAGATTACTTAAAAGAAAATCAATTGGTCGATTTTGATGATTTATTACTTTATACATTAGAACTCCTTGAAGGCTACAAAACAATTAGAGAAAGATACCAAACCTATTTTGAACATATCCTAGTCGATGAGTTTCAAGATACTGATCAAATACAATATCAAGTTTTGCAAATTCTAGGAAAAGTTCATAGAAACGTATTTGTTGTTGGTGACCCAGACCAAAGCATCTATGCCTTTAGAGGCGCGAAATATGAAAATGCAAAGCTATTTATCAGTGAATTTGGTGCGGATCAAATTGTATTAGAACAAAATTACAGATCAACCAATCAGATTCTTCAAGCTGCAAATCAGCTCATTCAATATAATTTTGATCGACCAGCAGCAAAAAATCTAGAAAGTGATTTAGGTGTAGGTGAAGCACCTATCTTTCATCATGCTCAAAATGATTATCGTGAGACATTCTTTGTAGCTAATGAGATACAAAGATTAAAATCTTTAGGTATTTCATATGATGAGATGGCAGTCTTATACAGAAACAATGCCTTATCTAGATTATTTGAAGACACATTAATCAAAGAAGGTATTCCATACATCATTTATGGTGGTATCTCATTTTATGAGCGCAAGGAAATCAAAGATGCACTTGCGTATATTAGGGTTGTTTTAGACCCTACACAAGACTTTTACTTAAAGCGTGTCATCAATGTTCCTAAGCGCTCAATTGGTCTTATAAGCTTACAGAAGCTCGAATTAAGAGCTAAAGAATTAGGTGTTTCCATGTTTGAAGCAATTGATTATGTTGAAGTAACTCCTTCAGCAAAACAATCGATGTTAGACTTCAAACGTTTGATCATGGATATGGAAAAAGGTTTTGAAGATATGCTTGATCTAGAGCAAATCATGCCATACTTGATGGGTAAGACTGGATATATCGATATGCTTAGAGCTGAAAATGATGAGATCAGTGATGATCGAATCAATAACTTAAAAGAACTTCAATCTGTTTTTACAAGAGGCGATATGTACTATGAAGGATCCTTCTTAGAAAGATTACAACAGCAATTAGATCAGATTGCCTTATATTCTGATATGGATCAGGATGTTGATGATTTTGATCATGTGAAGCTTGCGACTTATCATCAAGTTAAGGGATTGGAATTTACAGTTGTATTTATGGTTGTCATGGAAGAAAATATTTTTCCAAGCGATAGAGCACTGATGAATCCAAGAGAGATGGAAGAAGAAAGACGCGTCGCATATGTAGGTATCACAAGAGCAAAGAAAAAACTTTATATTAGCTATGCTGATCAGCGTATGGTCTATGGATCAATTAGATATAGTTATCCATCACGTTTTGTTCAAGAGATGAAAGTAAGAGCTGATGAACCCAAAACGGTATATGATGGACAACAAGTATCACACTTACTTAAAACAGGAGATCATGTTGAACATAATGTTTTTGGAAGTGGTGTCGTGATTAGAGTCGATGATGACATAGCAACCATTGCATTTGCTATGCCTCATGGGATAAAGAAGATACTTGAAAGTCATCCAGCTATTAGAAAAGTTAGAAAGTAAAAAAACTCAAATTCATCTATTATAAAATGGGTGATGATATGAACTTAAATGAAGAACAAAAGAAGGTTGTTTATTCCAATGAACGCTTTCTTTTTTTACTAGCAAGTGCTGGTAGCGGTAAGACGAGAGTTATTATTGAACGCATTAAATACTTAATCGAACAAGGCATCAATCCAAATCGAATACTAGCTATAACCTTTACAAGAAAAGCCGCTTTTGAAATGAAAGAAAGAGCAAAAAATAAAGAGATTCATATTCATACATTCCATCAATTCTGTTATTTGAATCTCAGTGAATCAAGCAATCAAGAGATTAAGATGATTGAAGAAGAGCGATTGCCATTTTCAAGAAATGACATTTCAAGCATTTCAAAATATAAGAACAGCATGTATAAGTTGCCAAAACCTAGGGCTTACGATATATATCAAAGTACCTTAAAAGCTAACAATTTAAAAGACTTTGATGACTTGCTTTTAGATTACTATCAGCTGATTAAAAAGAAGAATGGGTATCCATGTTATGACTATATATTTATCGATGAATTTCAAGATACGAACAATCTCCAATACGAAGTATTAAGAAAATTGATTCATCTTTCAACTTCTGTTTTAGCAGTTGGTGATCCTGATCAGAGTATCTATCAATTCAGAGGAGCTAACAGTAAAATCATCTATAGGTTCATCAAAGATTATCAAGCTAAATTATTTACACTATCCATCAATTACCGTTCTAATCAAACAATCATAACACATGCAAACCGCCTTATTAAGCGAAATAATAGAAGATATCAAAAGAGTATCATATCAAGCAATCAATCTCAATTTCCTGCTTATCACTTTAAATATGAGAGTGAAATCGAAGAGGCTTTATCCCTTGTTGAACTTATCAGGAACTTGAAAATAAAGATTAAAAAAGATGATGAGATTGCTGTCCTTTATCGAAACACAACAAGAGCATATGAGATCAAAAAAGTCTTAACCGAGTATAACATTCCCTTCTCATCACACGAGCATATATCAAATCATTTTGGCATTCAACTCATGACAATTCATAAAGCAAAAGGGTTAGAATTTGATGCAGTCATTATTATTGGATTAGAACAAGGCGTTCTTCCATCGATGCAACAAAACAGTCAACTTGAACTTGATGAAGAAAGAAGACTCATGTTTGTTGCTATGACGAGAGCACGACAATATCTGTATTTCTCATCCGTTTATTACAACGGACAAAACCACAGTTTTACATCATCACAATTTATTCGTGAAAGTGGGGTGAAAACCATCAAAAAAAAGCACATTAATGATATAATATCATTGGGTGATTTTAATGGATATTAAGCAAAGAATAGCAAACTTAATCGAGATCATAAATCAAGCGAACTATGATTATCATACAATGGATACACCATCAATCTCTGATCAGCAATATGATCAGTATTTGAAGGAGCTTATTTCACTTGAATCAAAATATCCCGAGTACAAACTCGAAGATTCACCGTCACAAAAAATAGGTGGAACTATTTTATCAGGATTTGAAAAGGTTACACATAGTGTACCGATGATGTCGTTATCTAATGTGTTTAATGAAGATGAATTAAAACAATTTGATGAAAGAATTCAAAAGGTTGTTCGTGATTATAGTTATGTCACAGAACTGAAGATCGATGGATTGGCAGTAAGCCTTACATATGAAAAGGGCTTATTTGTTCGTGCAGCAACCAGAGGTAATGGTGTTATTGGCGAAGATGTAACAAAGAATGTTAAGACAATTAAGAGCCTCCCATTAAGATTATCTGAACCTGTTGATATTGAGGTACGTGGTGAAATCTATATGCCACATAAAAGTTTTAACCAAGTCAATGAGCAACGCTTATCTCAAGATGAGGCATTATTTGCAAATCCTAGAAATGCAGCTGCAGGAACCATTAGACAGCTCGATTCAAAGGTTGTTGCTAGTAGAAATTTAGATTTATTTATCTACACGATAGTTGATGCATCACATGTAGTAAACACTCAAAAAGAGGCTTTAGACTATCTTATCAAACTCGGATTTAAGGTCAATCCGAATTATCAACTTGTTTTTGGAATCGGGGCACTCATTAACCAAATTGAAGACTATGATCGTTTAAGAAAATCATTATCATATGACACAGATGGTGTTGTAATTAAAGTCAATGAATTTGAGCTGTATTCTACAATAGGATATACTTCTAAATTTCCTAAGTGGGCGACTGCTTATAAATTTCAAGCTGAACAGGTTGAAACGATACTTAAAGATATCACATTTCAAATAGGAAGAACTGGTGTCGTGACACCAGTTGCTGAACTTGAACCAGTTTTAGTGTCTGGGTCTACAGTAGCAAGAGCAACACTTCACAATGAAGATTATATCTTAGCAAAAGACATCAGAGTTGGTGATACAGTTTTGGTTCATAAAGCTGGAGAGATCATACCTGAGGTTATTGAGGTTATAAAATCTAGAAGAACACATCAACAGCCCTTTAAGATGATTGAAACATGCCCAGTCTGTGAAGAACAGGTCACTAGAAAACCAGGTGAAGCAGATCACTATTGTAGTAATCCTTCATGTCCTGGAAGAAACATTAATACTTTGATTCACTTTTCAAGTAGAGCTGCAATGGATATTGACACATTAGGAGAAAGAGTTGTTGAAACATTTCATGAATTGGGATATTTGAATACAATATCTGATATTTATCTACTCAAGAATTTTTCAACAGAACTTAAAGAACTTCCTGGATTTGGTGAAAAGAAAGTTGAAAACTTACTTTATGCAATTGAAAACAGTAAACTCCAATCCTTTGACAAACTCATATTTGGTTTGGGTATTAAACATGTTGGAGCAAAAGTAGCCAAGGTATTGGTAAAAAATTATCCAAGCATGGAGCTCCTTAAAAAAGCAACGCTTGAAGAATTAAACAGCATCCCTGATATTGGTGAAATGATTGCTCAAAGCATTGTTAGTTATTTTGCCGACCCACATCATCAAGCACTTATTGAACAATTAGAACAGTTAGGGCTTAATATGATATATGAGAAGGGTGAACAAATCGAACATCCCTTTAATAACAAGACAATCGTTTTAACTGGTAAGTTAGAAATATTTTCAAGAGATCAAGCATCGGATTTAATTGAAAAATTAGGTGGAAAAGTCAGTTCGTCAGTCAGTTCCAAAACTGATTTTGTTGTTGCTGGTGAAGATGCAGGATCAAAACTAAAGAAAGCAAATGAATTAGGCGTCAAAGTTATTGATGAACAAACATTTAAAGGTATGGTTGATGGATTATATTAAGGTACATGGTGCCAGAGAAAATAATTTACAAAATATTGATATAGATATCCCCAAGAATAAACTCGTCGTCATGACGGGTATTTCTGGTAGTGGGAAATCTTCTTTAGCTTTTGATACGCTTTATCAAGAAGGCCAAAGAAGATATATGGAATCACTGTCTGCTTATGCAAGACAGTTTTTAGGCAACTTTGAAAAACCAGATGTTGATCGCATTGATGGATTATCTCCATCCATAAGCATCGATCAAAAAACAACCTCCAATAACCCTAGATCAACAGTAGGCACAGTCACTGAAATCTATGATTATTTAAGACTTTTATATGCTAGAATAGGTATTCCTTATTGTCCTGGCAGTGATGAACCTCTTGCTAAGCAATCAATTGAAGAGATGACTGTTCGTGTACTCAATCTTAAGGAAGGCACAAGAATTCTTGTCATGTCTCCGGTTATTGAAAGACAAAAAGGGACACACAAGAAACTAGCTGAGCAGTATATTAAAGAAGGTTTTACTAGAGCATATATTGATGGTCAAAGCGTTTTATTAGAAGAAATGCCTGAATTAGATAAAAATAAAAATCATGATTTTTTCTTAGTCGTTGACAGATTAATTATCAAAGAAGGGCTTAGAAGTCGTCTATATGACGCATTAGAACTTGCAGCAAAGCTTGCTGGAGGAAAGACAAGAGTCTTAGTTGATGATGACGCTATGCTACACTTCAGTCAAAACTATTCTTGTTCTGATTCTGATTTCTCTATTCCTGATTTGGAGCCAAGATTGTTTTCTTTTAATACGCCTATAGGTGCTTGTCCTTACTGTAATGGTTTGGGACTCAAGCTTGAAGTGACTGAAGCGCTTGTTACAGATTTATCTAAGAGTTTAAATGATGGAGGCTTATTGCCATATAAGAATAATGATGTTGATAACTTAAGCTCTCTAATGCTAGAAGAGCTATGCAAGCATTATGATATCGACATGAATGTTGCTATGTCAGAACTTACAAAAGAACAACTTCAAATGATTTATTATGGATCACCGGATAAGATTCATTATCGTTTGCGTTCTTCATCAGGTCGCATTCACGAGAAAGTGGATTATTATGAAGGGCTGATTACAAATCTTACAAGAAGATATAGAGAAACAACGAGTGAATGGATTCGTACATGGATAGAAAATTTCATGACTGAATCCGAATGTCCTGTTTGTCATGGTGCAAGATTAAATGAAGCTGCCTTATCTGTAAGAGTAGGTGGTAAAAATATGGATCAACTAACTAGATTATCTATTGATGAAACCATTACGTTCTTATCACAAGTAGAACTCAATAAAGAACAGCAGCAAATCGCTAGACTCGCTCTTCAAGAAATCATATCAAGACTGACATTCTTGCAGGATGTAGGATTAGGATATTTGACATTAGCCAGACAGGCTGGTACTTTATCAGGTGGAGAAGCTCAACGCATAAGACTCGCTACACAAATCGGGTCTAAGCTCACTGGTGTTCTCTACGTTCTAGATGAACCATCCATTGGACTCCACCAAAAGGATAATGCTAAATTAATCGAGACACTCAAGAAAATGAGAGATTTAGGAAACACTTTGGTTGTGGTCGAACACGACCACGAAACAATGCTTGCAAGCGACTATTTAATCGACATTGGACCTGGTGCAGGCAAACAAGGTGGTTATGTGGTTGCTGCCGGAACGCCACAAGAAGTCATGGATAATCCCAACAGTATCACTGGTCGTTATTTAAAGGGTATTGAAAAAGTTGATGTGCCTGAAAAGAGAAGAGAAGGCAATGGTCAAGATATTCTTGTCATGGGAGCCAAAGAACACAACTTAAAAGACATCAGTGTCGCTTTTCCTTTAGGAAAACTTACGGTAGTCACAGGTGTATCAGGATCTGGTAAGTCAACTCTCGTAAATGACATCCTAATGAAGGGGCTTCAACAAAAATACTATAAAACAAAGGATCATCCAGGATTGCACACTGCAATCAATGATCATCATTTGATTGACCGAGTCATTGATATCTCACAATCACCTATTGGAAGAACTCCAAGAAGTAACCCAGCAACCTATACAGGTGTATTTGATGATATTCGTGATTTATATGCTCAGACCAATGAAGCAAAAGCAAGAGGCTATCAAAAGGGAAGATTTTCCTTTAACGTTAGAGGTGGAAGGTGCGAAGCATGTGGTGGAGATGGACTCAAAAAAATATCCATGCACTTCCTACCCGATGTTTATGTGCCATGTGAAGTTTGTCACGGACAAAGATACAATCATGAAACACTTCAAATCAAATACAAAGGCAAGCATATTGCAGATGTCCTAGATATGACAATCGATGAAGCACTAGGCTTCTTTGAAAATCACCCTAAGATTCATCAAAAGCTTCAAACCATTCATGATGTTGGGCTAGATTACATCACCTTAGGTCAATCAGCAACAACCTTATCAGGTGGTGAAGCGCAACGCGTGAAGCTTGCGAGTGAACTTTACCGCAAGATAACCAATTCATCAATCTACATTTTAGATGAACCCACAACCGGATTACATACCGATGATGTGAAACGATTACTTAAGGTGCTGCACAGAATTGTTGATGAAGGAGCTACCATGGTAGTCATCGAACATAACTTAGATATCATCAAAAATGCTGATCACATCATTGATTTAGGACCTGAAGGTGGAGATGCTGGTGGAGAAATCGTTGCGATAGGAACACCTGAACAAGTAGCAAAAATTAAAGAAAGCTATACAGGACAATACTTAAAAAAAGTATTAAAATAGTGAAAATTTAACATTTTTGATATAATAAAACATGTTGGGGGAATGAAAAATGAATTCAAACAACAACAATGACAATAACAAAAAAGATCCAAAAAAACCTACAGAAGAAGAACTCCTAGCGCTATTAGAAGAACTCAAGAGAAAAAAAGGCAGCAAAGGCGTTCCTTTGAGCCTGGGATTTCTGCTTCATAGAAATTTTTTAATTCATTTAATATTATCGTTTGGAATCAACTTTTTGATATCAGCAGTTGTTCTTGGGTTAGCAATAGGCATAGGGCAACCATTAATTGATATCACCTTTATAGGATATGTGCTAGCTATTATCTTACTCACACTAATTGAAAATGTTGTCAAAATCCTTATGTTCAAATATCTAACGAGAATCATGATTTTGAGTATAGGCATCTTGTCTGTATTCGTTCAGATTATCATTTTATATGGTGTTGATTTAATTGTTAATCCAGGATTTGCATTTAATGGCATTGAACATCTATTTATTTTTGCATTCATATTCTCGATATTAAGAGTTATCCTGTCAAATTATTTAAGAAGATGGTTGTATAAAGAAAGACTTATTCTATTTGGAGGTAAGCGTAAATGAAATTAAAGATTAAACATGTGATTCAAGATATGGATTTGATTCTTTTGTCAGATGAAAAATCACTTGAAAGAGAAGTAAAATCTCAGATGTTATCACGACCAGGTGTCGAACTGGCTGGATTCTTAGATTTTTTTGATAGTGATCGAATTGTTCTTATCGGTTCAAAAGAAGCACATTTTATGAATCTACTTGATTTTGAGACGAAGAAAAAGCGTGTTGAATCCATATTTAAAAAAAGACCTCCTGGTATTATTTTTTCAATCAATGTTGATGTTGAAGACATGATGATTGAATTAGGAAACACTTATGGTATTGCAATTATGAAGAGCAAAATACGTACAACACCACTGAGTGGTCAACTCTATGCTTATTTGCACTCTCGCTTAGCACCAAGAACAAGTGTGCATGGCGTATTGCTTGATATTCATGGCATGGGCACAATGATTACAGGTAAGAGTGGTATTGGTAAAAGTGAAACCGCACTTGAACTGATCAAGCGTGGACATATATTAATCAGTGATGATCGCGTTGATATCTTTGAAGCAGCTCCTGGTGTACTTGTGGGAAGTGCTCCAAAAATATTAGAAAAATATATCGAAGTTAGAGGTATAGGCATCGTTGATGTTGTTTCCATGTTTGGAGCTGGTGCCTATAGAGAAAATAAAAAAATTCGTTTAGTTGTTGAACTCGAACAATGGGAGGAAGGCAAACATTACGATCGTTTAGGTATTGAAACAGATTCTATTAAGATCTTTAACACCGAAATTGCTAAAATAACAATTCCCGTTCTACCAGGTAGAAACGTAGCAACACTTGTTGAAAGTGCAGCAATGAATCAAAAATTAAAATATTTAGGTTATGATGCAGCACTTGAACTCACAAAAGCTGTAGGACTTAGAGCAAAAGGCATGAGAAAGGATGAAGATGAAGATGATTGATTTTATTAAAACAAACAAGAAAGCATTTTATGTTTATGGAGGAATGATTTTAATTGTTATCGGTCTGATTATGTTAGCAGTTATTCCTCAAAAAGAAGTGCCTTATAATAATATAGCGCTAGATTTGGGATTTGCTCAAATCGCATGGTATGCCGTCTTTATTCTTTCAGGTTTAATCATGGGAGCTTATCTAGCATATTTGGAGTTTAAGAAAGTTGGATGGAGCACAGATTTATTATTTGATGCACTTTTATGGGCTGTTCCATTATCTATAGTTGGATCTAGATTGTATTATGTTCTATTTGATCCAAATCCAAGTTATGAAACGTTTCTTGATGTGATCAATGTAAGTAATGGAGGATTATCCATTCATGGTGCTGTCATAACAGCAACCATCTTCGTTATCGTATTCACAAGAATTAAAAAGATGAATGTTTGGCTTTTAGCAGATATACTAGCGATAGGGTTCCTTGTTGGACAAATTGTTGGCCGTTGGGGAAATTTCATGAACGCCGAAGCCTATGGCCCAGTCATTGAAAGTCAATTTATTTTAAATATCTTACCTCAATTTATTAAAGATCAAATGTTTATTGCTGGTGCTTATCACCACCCAACATTCCTTTATGAAAGTCTTTGGAATTTTGTAGGACTTGTGGGATTACTGATCATAAGAAGAAAGAGAATTCTAAAAGTAGGAGATCTCTTCGCATTTTATTTGATATGGTATGGTTTTGGTCGTGGGGCAATCATTGAACCACTTAGAGTAGGTGGTCACCCAACAGATGCACTGCGTATGTTTGGTTTGCCAACTAATATTGTATTATCACTTGCATTATTTATGCTTGGAGGTATCGCAATTATATTTCTTAAGAAACACTATATCAAAAACCAACCCTATTATGTAGATTTATTTGTAGATGAGAAGACTGGAGTAGTTGCTGATGAAGACCATACTGTTTGATTTAGACGGTACTCTCATTCAGTCGACTGAAATCATATTAGAAACATTTGTTTTAACATTTGAGAAGTTCTTCCCTTCAATGAAATTATCAGAAACGGAATTAACCAATATGCTTGGACATACGCTTTATACAACGTTTGCGTTTTATACAGATTCTGAAGACCAAGTCAACGAAATGGTTGAATATTATCGTTTAATTAGTAATCAAAAAATAGAAGAAGGACTTAAAGCTTACCCCGGTGCAGCAGAAACAATGGCATATCTTAAGAAAAAGGGATGCACAGTTGGTGTTGTCACATCAAAGATGAGACATATAGCCTCTTATCATCTTGAGCTTACCGGTTTATCACTTTATGTTGATGGTCTCATTGGGTATGAGGATTCAGTTGAGCACAAACCTAATCCTGAGCCCTTGCTTAAAGCATTAGAGCTTTTTAAAGCAAAACCAAAAACGACGATTTATGTTGGAGATCATGAAAATGATATGACAGCAGCAAAAAAAGCAGGTATTTCAGCATGTGCTGTGACTTATAGTCATAGACTACTTGAAATGCTTATGGTTCAACCAGAATTTGTGATTGATGAATTAATCAATCTAAAAGATATTGTTTAGGAGATGAAAGAAATGTTATACGACGTATTAATTATCGGAACAGGTCCAGCAGGTATTACCGCAGGTATCTACGCTAAAAGAGCAAACCTAAAGGTTGCTATGTTTGAAAAGGACACCCCAGGTGGCCAACTATCTAAATATAATGAAATTGAAAACTATACAGGTGCAAAAAAAGTTGCAGGTTATGAACTTGCTACAATGATGATAGACCATGCTTATGATTTAGATATTGAAGTCATTTATGATGAGGTCACTAAAGTAGAAGTTGTTGGCAACATCAAGAAACTAACAACACCTAACGGCATCTATGAATCAAAGGTCGTTATTGTTGCTACAGGGAATGTACCAAGAAGATTAGGTGTTGAAAATGAAGACGCTCTAGCGATGAATGGTATCAGCTGGTGTGCAATCTGTGATGGACCACTTTATAAGGATAGAAAGGTTGTTGTCATTGGTGGCGGGAATAGTGCTGTTGAAGAAGCATCTTATCTATCAACCTTGGCATCACATGTCACAGTTGTTCAAAATCTAGCTGATCTTACTGCAGATCCTAAAGCTCAAGATATCTTAAGAAAACAAAAAAATGTTGATTTTAGATATAGCACAGTCGTTAAAAAGTTTCTCATGGATGATAAAGGATTAACAGGTGTTATCCTCATCAATGATAAAAAAGAAGAAGAAACCATCATGTGTGATGGGGTATTTGAATATGTTGGACTGATTCCTGTAACCGACATGGTTAAGGACTTAGGAATTGCAAATAAATATGGTTACATTGAAGCCAATGAAAAAATGGAAACCAAAGTGCCTGGAATTTACGCAGCAGGTGATGTTATTGTCAAACAAATCAGACAGGTTATCACTGCAGCTGCAGATGGAGCAATCGCTGCTCAAAATTGTTTAAGATACTTAGAAACCTGGGAATAAGATGTCATTTGCTAGAACTGTAAAAGAGGAACTTGTTACTGTTCCAATTGAGCTTGAAGAACAATTAGCTGAGTTTTCAGCATTCCTCAATCTCAACACAGAGTTTCATATTGAAAGCAAGCATAAAATGCTTGATTTCAAAACAAACAATCCAACCGTTGCTAGACGGTTTTTACAGTTAGTTAGAACACTTTATCAAGCAGAGACGAGTCTTATTACTCAGAAACAAAACAAACTCAAACAAAGACAAACAGTCATCATTAGAATTCAATCCAAAGTTGAAGATATTATTAATGAGCACGGCCTATTCGATAATCCAATTGAAAATCAAGAATTGACAACACAATCACCTGAAGCTAAGCGTGCCTATTTGAGAGCGGCTTTCTTATCTGGTGGATCAGTCAACCATCCAAAGACAGCAGAATATCATTTGGAAATATTTTCTAAGGATTCTGATCAAATTGTTTTTATTCAGCAACTGATGAATGTCTTTGATTTGAATGCTAAGATTACCAAAAGAAGACAGGGATTCATTGTTTACTTAAAGGATGCTGAGCATATCAGTAATTTCTTACAGGTTGCAGGGGCTCAAAATTCATTATTCCAGTTTGAAGATATTAGAATCAAAAGAGATTTCAATAACTCAATCAATCGCGTCATGAACTGTGAGATTGCCAATGAAAAGAAAATCTTTATTGCTGCCAATGAGCAGCTTAAAGATATTGAAACAATCGAAAAGTTCATTCCTGAGCATCATATAGATGAAAAGATGAAGATGGTTATGAGATTGAGAAAAGAATATCCTGAATCAAGTCTTCTTGATTTAACCAATACATATGAAGAGCTTTATGGAGAATCCATCAGTAAATCAGGATTAAACCATAGGTTTAATAAAATCAAACAATTGGCAGAACAAATCAAGGAGGGCAGAAAATCATGATATTAGGCATAGGCATCGATTTGGTAGATTTAAAACGGATTGAAAAATTAGCATCGCAAAAATTTATCAATCGCATTTTATCAGTTGAAGAAAAAGAAGTTTATGATCAAATCACTTCTGATCAGGTCAAGATATCTTATTTAGGTGGAAGGTTTGCAGCTAAAGAAGCAATCTTTAAAGCAATCGCTAGTGGACCTGGTACAACAAACTTTAATGATTTTTCGGTTTTGAATCATGAAAACGGAAGTCCTTACGTAAAAACTGAGTTTTTTAAGAATCATGAAATCGTTCATATCAGCATCACACACACCGATCAAGAAGCTATTGCTTATGTGGTGATTGAAAAGCTTTAACATATTTAACCATTATGTTGTAATTTTTAAGGGTTTTCGGTATAATTCTTTATGATAAGGAAGTGACACTATGGCAAGAGTCCAAACAAGTTCAAGTAAAACAAAAAGCAATACAAACACAAAGAATAAAGCACCACAAAAAAGTGTTGTAGTACAAAAGACTGGTATGAAGGCTAGTCCAAAAAAAGAACCATCCAAAAATGAAATTATGTTTTTTAGAATCGGTATGTGGGCAATAGCCTTAATGATTGTAGTTGTGAGCATTGTATTACTCGTACAACATTTCATGACTGAAGAAGAAGTTGTTCCATATGAAGACTATCTACATGTCAACGTATCAGATTTGAAATACATCACTCAACAAGACATTTATGGTGTTTATGGTGATTTCAGTTACTTTGATGGAAAAGATCAATACACCGATTTAAGAGCAGTCTTAAATTCAAATGATTTTATTTATGTCTATTTTTATAGAAGCAGTGATTTAGATTTGGATATTAAGGCAGCTATTGAGGCACTCGTTGGTCTTGAAGATATGGCGTTCCTCTTCGTTGATTTGGATTTAGCTGATAGTGCAGGATTATTTACAACAGCAGAAATTGCACATTTAAATCTTGATGAAACTAAAGATAACATGTTCTTAATCTTTGACATTAACGCTCAAAGCTTCCAATTGGAAACAAGAGTAAGCGACATACTTATTGAAATCAATAAACTCTAATTAATCTAAAATATACGAAAGGGCATGGCCCTTTTGTGCTATATGAAGGAGACTTACTATAGATTGTCAAGCAAATAAAAGTAATTAATAGTAAAAAACCTCCAAGAAGGCCAAAGCACTAAAGATGAATCAATTAGAGGCCACTACACCCTCATTTGATTAT
>Ga0180007_10000175_pt1 | contig 117830 bp, 101 predicted proteins | sample MM_PC_MetaG_FD_121122 | JGI IMG/M metagenome (GOLD analysis project Ga0180007, IMG submission 121122) | Groundwater microbial communities from the Aspo Hard Rock Laboratory (HRL) deep subsurface site, Sweden - MM_PC_MetaG | ecosystem: Environmental > Aquatic > Deep subsurface > Groundwater... | reverse complement strand
GATTGCTTCTTCCGGAAGTTCGGGGATCTCATCTTCATCGGTCAGGCCTTGGGGGTCTTCTTCCGTTTCCATGTATTCAGACATAAAGTTATCCATATCAAAGTCCGGAAGATTCAGATCACCAGCGATGTCATGGATATCGAGTTCGTTTGCAGACAGAAATTCAAACAGTCCATCCTCAGTGATCTTTGCGTAATGGGAATTCAAGATCAGGAGCTTCTCGGCAGCCTCGGATTTTGTGGAAGCCATAATTTCAACCACAGGGATAGGGTCTATGGTGTAGCCCTCTTTGATTAAATTCCTGACGGCAAACGTCCTCTGATGGCCATCGAGGATCGAATCGTTCCAGATGAACACCGGGAACGAAAAGCCGTGCTTCAAAATCGAACGCTTCAGCTTTTCGAGTTCGGATTCGGGAAGCGTTTTCAGGTTCCCCTGGAAGTTTTTCAACTGATCCAGGGGCATATATTTGGACCCTTTGCAGGTGATATTGATTTCAGGCATGTTTTAACCTTTTTTGACCATTTCTTTAACGGGTTGAAAGCGATATAAGTATTTAGAATAACGTGATATACATGGCTCACTTTTAACCCCCTTTTAACAACTTTTTTTGTCCTCTAACTACAGAATAAAAGCGCGGAGGCATAACCCTGTAGGTCTGACAAAAAGTAAGGACCCAAAAACTCAGTAATTACGGGGCCTGACAGCCGATTTTGTATACATTTATAACAAGCTGATATTATAGGATTATCGTTGCTCATTACTTTTTTTATCCCCTGAAGTTATCTTTTTTATCCTTGCCCGATAGTCCTCAGCTGTTGCAGCAATCCATTTGTCACGCGTGCTGATATAAAGCCTTCTAAATTCGTTTTGAGCTGCAGGCGCAAGGAAAAGACCTGCCAGCATGTATATTTCGTCATCAGCCTTCCTTGCCTCGTCTATTAGCCTGTCTATATCGCTCTTCATAGTCTTCACCATCTATCCTTTCCTTCTTGCTGTATAGGCCATTAGAAGCGCATCAGACCGTCCATGATGCTTCTTAAGATGTAGCTCAGCCTTCGGGAACAGACGCCGTGCCACGGTGAGGCTTCGCTGTTTTGGTTCATTACCATCGGTAGGCGTGACCAAACCCTTCTGCCACTGGCTGGGCGACAGCAGGGTAAAGGGGATGCTGAAAGCCGACAGGATACCGTGCCACACACCGTAGTTGGTCCCGAACTTAAACATGCTCACAGAGCCGTTCCCGGGCCTTGCAGATACCTTTTCGATAACGGCAAGGGATATGTGGTAGTCTTCCAGCCATCGGCCTATTTCCTTTGCTGCCTGGACAGAATCACCGGGCCAGTCGAAATAGTCTATAGCATCTTCCGAAAGGAGGGCTGCCGCACCATCTTTTCCGGGATCGATGCCGATCCATGCTTTTGGTTTTTCAGTTTCCATTTTGTCATCCTCCATGTCATTTAGCTATATGACAGATAGATATATAAAAAATATAATAATAATATATATTTATATATATGTGTCATGTGTCATACAGGGTTCACTAAATATTAAATCCCTTTTTGTGCGATACCTTATGACTTTATGACACATCATATATCTGCTTATATTCATTGGTTTTTTTCTCCTTTATCTGTCATATTCCTTTTATGACATGTCATATATTTTATATTTTCTTTTAGAGTGAATGACGCTTTTTTATGACACATAGCCCCAAAGTATTGATATTTCATAGAATTACCCCTGTTTATCTGTCATTTTGAGCGACATAATAGATTATGACAGTCTTCATTTTGGACTTTTCTTCTTTTGCTCCTATCTGTTCCGCAAGAAGCAAAGATTCCAAAATCCGCTCAACATCCTTTTTCAAAAGCCCCTGGCAGGGGCCACGCTGAATATCCCTTAACGTGGCGCCTTTATAGGTTCTCCTGATATTGGTCGCCTTCATCCAGCGGAGTATTTTCTGTTTCCAACGCTGGATGTCATTGTCGGCGATATTTTCTTTAATCTGCCGGACCATATGCTCACTTAAATGGTCCATGAGCTGGCAGGCCCAGTCGACAGATTCTTTTTTGATTGCTTCTACCTTATCCAGGTCTTTTGAAACCGCATGAACCAGAGAAAGCTTCATGGCGTGTTCTGCCACTCTCCCGTAAATGGAATAAAGGCCATGGGGATCGCCCTTAAAATCATTCCGCTTGTTGTGGTAGTAAATCCTCCAGGGATCAAATACGGCAATGGCCTCATCATCCATGGGAACGATCCGTGGTTTGGGTTTTCGGATCAGATCGGTTTTGGATGCGCTCTCGAACTCAACCGGGATATTGAATATTTTATTGGCTTTTTCGATCACATGGTCATATCCCGCAAGAGTTGTGGTAAGTGTCGGCAGAAGGGCATCATGGCGCGATTCAAAAAGCAGCATCCTTGCGATAAAGCCGTCGGTTATCTCTCCCGGTGAAAGGCTCTCCCAAAAACGTTCAGGCGTCGAAGCACCGAATAAAGACAAATGCTGCCATGACACGACCAGGTCATCGCCGTTGGCATAGGTTTTTGATTCCGGTGTGGTGGATGAAAACAGTTTGATGAGCACCCGGGGGATTTCACCGGCACTGCTGTTCGGGTTTTTAAGTCCTTTTAAAATCAGGCCCAGTTCATCCAGCATCATCAGGCTGATTTCACGGCCAGGTTTGGACAGTGATTTATAAATAGAGGCAGCTGACGTAAACTCCGTGATCCCCTTTGTCTGATTGGCATCGGATTTTAAAAGAATATTGTTGACCGGCTCAAAGGGAGCATTTTTCCCGGTGCCGGAATAGCCAATGACCACAATGTAAAAATTCGTCCGAAGCCCCGTTTGCGTTGCCACCTTCATTCCGGCCAGATTCCCAACCAAGGCGATGGCTGCACCCAGACTGAAAAACGGAACGGCGGCAGCGCTGTTCTGCTCGATGGCATCAACAATTTCTTCAAGGAGGCCTCCGGGATGAAGGAGTTTATCCGGAATGACAAAAGCCTGATTGTTATCTTCTTCCGGTGTGCTGTCCGACGAAAGAGTTATCATTTCAGCATCATTCGGCGGGTGCTTCCATGCCTGCTTTAATTTGACAAGCACTTCTTTTTCTGAAAATGGCGGTTTGCATCGATCGGCAAAGGCTTTTAAAACGACCCATGTTTCATCATAGGTCAGATTTTTTCCACGAAGCCTGCAGGCCTCTTTGTATAACAATACATCCCTGTTTCCTTCCTCGATGCCAAGAGCGATCGATTCGACATCGAGCTTTGGCGATACTTTGGAAAGATCAAGGTTCAATCTGCCTTTGCCGTTACCGTTGGGACTGTATTCGGCAAGATCGTCCCAGCCATCCATGATAAACTGCCACTTATACTGGTGCCCGCTTTCATGAATGGACGGGGGAACGATAAAATATCCTCCTTCTCCCCGGATATCCACTTCAGGAGCAAGCCTTACTGCATTTTTAATGGTGACGCCTTCAGGAATTTTGAAGACGGCATGGATGCCTTTGCCGGTTTTCGAATAAACACCGGTCTTGGGAAGGTTGGCGTTCATCCATTCGATCCCTTTTGGGCCATCCGCATCGATGACGAAGATGCCGGATATCTTTCCGCAGATGACGGCAATATTCGCGTCAGGCCATTTGGTCCACCACTGTTCGAGTTCATCGGGTGTCGGGTGCCGCTCCTGATATTCGGCCCATTTTATATAGGGACGCTTGTCGGATCGTTTGACCGGTATCAGGGAGAACCCCATCTCTAAATATTCGATGGCAGCGTTCAGCATTTGATTTCCTCGAGAGGGAGCCTTAATATATTCACCGGTTCCTTTTTGGTATCACTCAGCCAATCATCGCATTTGATCCCCCAGGTAAGAATTTTATAGGGGTGATCCGGATGCCTGCACACAGACGACAATCCTTTGAATCCCATGTAATAACAGGTGCCGCAGAATTGTTCGGTCACGATGCCCTCCTCCGGGAATTTGCAGTTGATTCTCTGATCACAATAATTACAGGTCATGCCATCCGGGATTCTTTCCGGTGGTCCGTTTGCTGTGATGATGTCGTAGGCCCTCTGGTGAAGGGACTGAAAGTCAAACGGATTAAAATGGATCCGTTCGGTGTATATTTCTGATGTGTCCTTGCACTGGACCACCACGAGTGCCCGTTCAAGGCCGGAATAGCCCATGTAACACTGGCACTGGCAGTAATAGATGGGGTATACCTTCCGGACGCCATAGGTTTTGAACTTTGCAAACTTTTTGGTGTTGGCCGATTTGCATTCGAGGATATGGGGCCTGAACGTCACGCCATGGATAATACCATCACAGTGCCCCTTGAAAAAACCGTTATGAGCTGAAAATGTCTGTTGGGAATCTTCCACCCGGTAACCGGCCAGCTTCAGGTGATGGATAATTTCTTCCTCGATCCGGTCCCCGAACCGGAACAGCATCTTTATTCTTCCATCTATAGGAACGGGCGTATATTTCCTGAAGTCGTACCAGAGCTTTCTTGGGCAATCGTGGCCGATCTGGGACATACCGAGATAGAAACGGTCCTTTTCTTTTGATTTTGCCGCTGCCTCATAGAGTTCATTGGCAATCCGGTTTTGTACAACTTCGGGTAGTTTAGACATTTTTCATATTCCACGGTTTTATTTGCCAGGAGTGCACCTTCATCCATCTGCCGTCTTCGATCACTTCGATCTGGCCGGGGATGGACATTTCAAGTTCACCAATTCGTTCCATGACCTCATCTGTTGACTCAGGCGGATCGGTCCCCACCAGTTTCAGCCAGGATTTCCTTGATCTTTGCCGGGCAAAAGGATGCATGTCCCGGTCGAACATGAAAAACTCGTTTATCTGCAAAGGTGCAAGGCCATCCGTATTGAGAGTCAGTTTGAGCATCCGGTTTCCGGAGTTGGATGTATAATCAGACACGGAATAATCACCGATATTGACCACAAAAGGTTCCGGGAGTTTCTTGATCCAGGACACATCGGTCATTTCAACCGAGCCGTTCTGTTCGTAGACTTCCTGGGGGAACTGATACCCGCATTCCGGACAGGTCTGACAGGCCCCCGGTATGATGGCCCGGCAGGACGGACAAGTTTTTTGAACCGCCAGTGAATTTACAGTCCTGCCGGGTATGGGGACAATGGGATTGTCCGGGTCACCGTGTTCCCTGCAGTTGCCGGAAAGATCCAGTATGAGGACATCTTTTTTACCCGGGTGCGGCCGAAGTCCTCTTCCCACCATCTGGACATAGAGGGCTGCTGATTTGGTGGGGCGGCACATGATAATGCAGTCGGTTGCCGGACAATCCCATCCTTCGGAGAGAACCATGACGTTTACTAAAATCTTTATACTTCCCTGTTCGAAGTGTTTTAAAATCAGCTCCCGCTGGAAGTTCGACAGTTTCGAATGGATACTGGCGGCATTGAATCCTTCCTTTTTAAATGCTTTCACCACCACTTCCGCATGTTCGATGGTGACACAAAAAACGACGATATGTTTCCTGTCTTCAGCATAGGTCTGATATGCTTTTACTGCCGATCCGATATGGATTTCTTTGCTCATCTCTTCGGACAGTTCTTTTACGTTATAATCCCCCGAGACTTTTATCCGTTTCAAGTCAGATGAAATATCTGAAATTTCCTTTGCCCGGAACTCGCACAAATATCCCTGTTTTTGAAGATCGTTGATTCCGATCCGGTAATTCAGGGCTGGGAACCAGTTTTCATGCTCGGGTTTTTTCACCGGGCCGTAAATGTAACCGTGACCTAAACGAAACGGTGTGGCCGTGACACCCAGTACGCGGGTGTTTTGATTGTATAAAAACATCGTCCTGAGGAACTCCTGATACTGGGACGCGATATTTTTCGGCCCCAGCCGGTGGACCTCATCGATGATGATCATATCAAACGGTTCGGTGGTTTCGATCCGGCCCACCAGGGTCTGGATCGTCCCGATTGTCACATTGGAATCCACATCAACCTTTTTGGCAACGCTGGCTGATGCGATTCCGATGGGGCAATCCGGCAATACGGACAGCATTTTTTCCTTTGCCTGTTTGACCAGGATGCCCCGGTGGGCAAGAACGGCAATTCTTAAGCTGGGCCATCTTTTCAGAAGCCTCTGGATAAGGGTGCAAAAGAAAATAGTTTTGCCCGCACCGGTCGCTGCCTGGATCAGGATAAAGGGTTCAAGAGGCATGGCATCCATCGTAATGGACACCATGTCCTCCTGATATGGACGGAGCATAACCATTATCCGGCAGCCTCCCAGGGCATGAGGGGTTTCTTCTGTTCTGAGGGAGGTGTGTCGGGTGCCTGTGAGGGCTGCTGAACCGGGCCGTTTCCGTCCATGCTTTTATAAGCGGATATCTTATTTTTCGGCTCGTACTGGCCGGATTCGTCCTTTTCGATTTTAAGCCGGACCATGCATTTTAAGCCGTGGAGTTCTTCCGTATCTGCAATGTAGTTCGGGTTCTTGTGACGGCAGCAGGTGGCGATGGTCTTCAGTTTTGAAAGGGAAATATCCCGGACAGTCGAGTTGTTTTTCGTAGGTGTCGGGGCAAGGGATAAATACTCCCAAACTTTGCCGGGTTTTCCGTCCTCGAGTTCGAATTCGAAGACGATGCACTGGTCTTTTCCTTCGTTGTGGGTGATGCTTGAATCACTGACTCTTGCCGGGTACCATCCGGGAGGGCGGATTTCAAAGCCTTCCTGGACATCATGGCCGGACAGATTGACATTTAATTGTGCCATATTCAGTTTCCTCCGTTCAATATCTTGTTTTTGATGGTTAATAGATTGGGCATTTCAATGGGATTGAGTTTTCCGGACCGGTCTTTGGCCGGGTATTCCTTCACCGGCTGGGTGTAAAATATCCGGTGGTCCTTGCCGTTGCTGTCCTGCTCGATGGTGAGGTAAAAGACTTCATCGAAAAAAGACGGGAGCTTTTCTTTGAGACCCTTTCCGGCCATCATGGGAGCGATATAACGTTTGTTATTTTCGTCCTTTTCAACGGTTTCGAGACAGGTGAACACCACGCTGTATTCCGGAAGGTCCCGGAAGGCCTTGATCAGGGTGGTCATGATTGAGGAGTAATCCCCCCACATTTTATAGGTGTCGGATGAATTGGGGTATTTGGCTTTCATCGCCTCTTCGCAGCGGGATGCGATTTCGGTCAGGGAATCGACGAAAATCCAGGAATACCGTTCTTTCATTTCTTTCGTGCTGGCAAGAAGCTGGTAGGCTTCCTTAAAATCCTCAAGGGAACCGATTTCATACCCTTCGACCTTGCCGTCTTTTACCAGATCCCGGACGGCAAGGAGGCCAGATTCTGCGGATATAACGACCACTTTATCCAGAGCGTCCGGGTCGGCTTTCTGCTGCCAGATGCCTTCGATGAATGCCTGGCCTAAAATGGTCCGAATAAGGGATGTTTTTCCCAGGCCATATTTACCGATGATTAGACAACATATCCGGTTGGCAGAATCCTGCGTAATGGGTTTAAGCATCGGCTACCTCCTCGATCAGTTCATAGGTGACCGATGGGGTATTATCTTTCACCTCCGATGCCCAGTCTATGGCTCGTTTAAATTCGGGATTGGCCGCACATGCCAGGTCAAGGGTCTTTTTAGAAACCGGTTTATATTCCGGTTTGAACACGTCGTGAAAATTCTGAAAGTGCGGCATGGCCTCTTTCAGTTTTTCCTGATCCCATTTTACGGTTGAAGAAAGGGAAATTTTGGCCTTGATTTTGTCCGACTCAAGGTATCCGGTTTTCTTGCCGTCTTTAAAACATGCAAGGGCTGCAATTTTTGAATTAATTTCCCTCAGCTTTTCGGTCCGTGATGTAATCCCCTGCTTCAGGTGCCAGCCCTGCTTGAGCAACTCATCTATTTCTGGTGTCATTCGTTTCTCTCCTTTTGGTTTATGTTATTTATGGATTTCCTTTCTGTTTTTCTGTTCCCAAATCAGCCTGCGCCGGAGCTTGTCCCTTTCCTGTTCTTCTTTCTCTTTGTCGTCATCAGGAAACTTTCTATGATTATTTGGCGTTTGAAAATGAGGTTTTTTATTATGGTTATTTTCAAATTCCATTTTTATTGCCCTCCAGATTTCTCGGGAAAAGAAGATCCGTTATTTTGAATTAGAGGCAAAGAGAACCTGCCTCTAATAGATATAAAACGCAAAAAATCAATTTTTGGCGGAACGAAATTAAAAAAGTTTTTCTCTTATAAATATCTGCTTGATATTATTAATTATTGTCCTAACGTTTGTTCTTTTAATTTTTTTATCTCGAGCCACTTGAGTGACAGTTCCATCTTTCAATGCAATGCAGATTTCTATTTGTTCGGGTTCTAATGTCAGAATTATTTTTTTAATGTCTATGTTTAAATCAAGTTGTTTTTGAGGAGAATATGATGGCTCGAATTCTTTGGAAGTTTCATCGTCCAATGTATAGTCGAGTAGATTTTCATTTCTTTTTGCTGCTGATCTGTATCTGATAATTTTATTTATTTTCAACTTAAGGACATATCTAATAAGACCTTTCAGTTCGTATTCATTTTCAAAATCCTTTTTGAAATAATTCCTTCTTTTATAAAGCTCGAACCTCAACTCATTGGCCATGTCATCTTTGTCGAATGACATCATCTTTCTCTTCCTTACCGTTTTATTCGTAAGTGACTTAATAATAGGTTCAGCAGTTTCAAGAAGTTCTTCAAATTGGATTGTTTTTTTCATCTGAGGCCCCTTTTTTTCGCTGATGCCAGCCAAAATGGAGGAGCCGCAGAGTGCCGACCAAAATAAAAAAGCGGAAGTCGAGATAATCACCTTAAGGTGACATCCGCGGCCTCCGCTTTTGCGGTCAGCAGTATTATTTATGTTTTATTTATATTGGCATTTCGATATGGACGATCCCTATTTTTCCATTTGCTACCTCAATTTTAAAAATCAAACCTTCACCGATTTTGTTTATCAATTGAGGCAACTGCAATCTAGCGTTAGTTATTTTTATTTTTTTTATGACTTTTTGAGGTTTTATCATCCTTCCGTTTTCTACTAAAATATTTTCGATTCTTCCAAAACCTACTTCTTGTATGAGTGATAACAGTTCATTTAAATCCAAATTCGAATGCGATGCTTTATCATCACAAACACTCCGGCATACTTGGCCTTCTTTCATTTTTTTCATCCTTTACAATTATGTGTATTTACCATTTACGCCAGCTGGCAAGATTCATGCCTTGTGTTTTCTATTTTGTAATTGAAATAGAAACATTATCCAAAGTACTTTTAAGAAAGGAATAGAATGTTTTTCAGGTTAAAAATATGAATGAAGTGTGAGAATTTTTGAAAAAATAGTTTTTTTCAATTGGGATATTTTGATACCAACCGCCATCCGGTTGCATAGACATTTTCAATTTCAATATCCGCTTCAATTTTTCTAAGCGCCTTACGGATTTGAATGACATACTGTCTGACATTATCTGTTTGACCTGTCTTTCGGTCGTCAGCGATTTTTGGGGGTGATATGTCCAACTCAGAATTGATAACATCGATACTTACCGGAGCGCCTCCATACCGAATAAGCAATTGCAGAAGATCAAATGGCAAAAAACCAAGATTCTCTTTTTTATGTTTGAATATGATTTTTCGGGTTTTACATTCTATTTGAACAAAAGAATCATCTTTTGATAAGACGGAAGTTGTTGGAATATCTTTAAAGATGAATTTGCTTGAATCAATACAAAGCCGCCACCCGACACGGCTTTTAGTTTCTATCACGGAATCAAAACCAATTTTGCTGAAACCTCTCCTAAGTTTTCGTATGTTTTGATTGATGTCGGTATATGTAATCGGTTTTTCAGCTCTCACATCCGTATCGTCTAACCAATTCAATATAGCAGGTCCTATATCTTTTCTTGAAATCCGCTCCAAAATAATTCTTGCGGTTTCACGGTCGAGAAATCCACCTCTTTTTTGCAGCAATGCCAGAAATATTTGAAACGGAACCCGGTCTAACACAGCTGATTTATTATTCGGGGATTGAATCGACCTATCATGATAGCTGACGATATATTTATCATTTTCTTTTTCAGTATATTTACAACAACCGGATAAAATTCTGGATTGAAGCTCAAGTATGGATGTTCCCGGAATCCCCTTAATTGCCATCAGTTCCAGATTTTTATTTTGAGCGTCTAAAAAAGGGGTGTTGTCCAAAATTGAACGAATTTGAAAAACTGCATTTATCATCGATGGCGCAATATTTGAAATATTTTTTATCAACAGATCACCGATATGCTTTCCCCAGTCTTTCATGCTGTGTGCCGAAAAATCAGAAGAACACCAAATATCAGCCCATTGTTTTTTGGATCTGTAAAAATAGGGTGTGAAATCCGTTTCAAAATTCTTTGCAATATTATGATACTCTTCACGCCAGATTTTGATTGCCGGTGAAAAAAGAATATCATTTAGAAAATTATCCAGAGGGATGTTGAGCAGATGATGGATGTTTACTCCAAGATTATTAAGAACATGACAAATGACAGATACATGATATGCATGCCAGTAGGGGGGAAATGACTGACTGTTTTTTTCACGGGTTGCAATGATAAATTCCGAAGGGTACATGACACAATGATTCCCAACCCATCCTTGCTGAAAATAAGAATTGTGAATAAACGCACCTATTTCATTTATATATGATGGTGGCGGACGATAACTCGGGTGATGGAGTAACGCAATCCAGTCATCACGGCTCGAAATCAAGCCGTTATCTTTTAGCCTTTCAACCCCGTGGGTAAATGATTTGGTGCCAGCTATTGATTTTTCATTCAGTGATTTTAAAAGATTAATTGCATTGTCACTAAAACCCCTTATTTGAATATTGTTGTTCCGGAAAAGAAAATAACCTTCGGTAATAACCTCTTTCAGCCCCAGTTTAGTGTTATTTTTATTACGATCCATAGCAGGTTCGATCCCGCCAGAAGAGTGCCGTATTTCATTTTCAATTTTTTCGTCAAAATAATCCCAAGGGTCTCTTTTATATTTTTCATCAATTGAAATCGAAATACAGCCATGCTCAAAAAGAGGTTTCAATTTTTTGAAAACTATCGGTGTAAAAAAATTTTGCAGCAGGTAACCTGGAGGGAATATGACGTGATGAAAAACCAAACAGAGAATTTTGACTTGGTTGATTGCATGATTTATAATTTTACTTGGCTCTGAACCTAACCATTTTCCTGCAAACGGGTCAAATTCAGAAAAATAGCATACATGCCTTCCATTATTATGAAGCCATAAAACATTACGATTATCGTCTTGAACCGGCATGTTTATCTGATCTCTTATAGTTAAAGTTCAATTGAAATTCGAACATTAAATATTTGAGATAGATATTCAAGAAAATTTTACATCGTTATTCTAAAGAGGTTGTTTTTATTGGAAAAATATTTTAAAGCTCCATAAAAAAAGAGCGAGTTTTACAGAACTCAGATTTTTCATCTAAATAGCCTGAGATAAGCCAGGATATCCACTCCATTATAAACGTCATGGCTTTTTCACTGAGGCAATATTTTGTAAATTCGACTGACTTCGGGCTACGCCCCACTGGTTGTAGATGGTCAAAACGGATAATCGATCCTTTATCGGTCCCCCCCAAAGGCAAATAGTCCCATAAAAACTGTGGGTATTCGCAACGTTGGACTCTCTCACAGAACTCGGGACTAAATGCGTCTCTAACACTATAAGAAGGGACGACTAAAACAGTGCGGTCTGTTCGCCATTTTGATTTATTTTTCGTCAAAGCTTTTTCTATGAACGTGCCACCTTTTGATATAATAATTGCAGGCCGCTTCTTCGTTCGATAAGCACAAAACATTTCATTTTTAAATACAGGCATTGCAGCTAAGGGGAGATTCTTTTTAATGGGAGGAGAACTTATTTCAAAACGCTTTATTTGTACCTTTCCGGTGGTGTGCTCAGTCGGTTCATCACGTCCAATTGGTTCTAATGTGTAGGGGATTTGCTCTACATGCGGTAAAAAAGCCCATATAAGCTTCCCCGGTTTGAAATCATCATCAGAATGTTCAATCCACCAAGGTTCAATTAAATTTTGAGGGGAGACATCAGGATAATTCGGAGTCATATCTTGATTTCGATTTCCAAACAGTTTCATTAAAATTTACAATGTATTCTCCTTCGATAGAAGGAAGCCCCTCATCTTCATCAAGCTGGGCAACTCCATCAAAAAAAACATCATCATATCGAGGGGGAAGAGGGCATACATCAGATTTTCTGGCGTTGATCTTTTCCTCAAGTCTTTGAGACAATTCTTCTTTAAAAGCTGCTAATGCTTGTTTTTGTTTTTTTCTTTGCCGGACTGTTATTTCTGTCCTTGAACTGTCATCGATGAAACTATCGCTTTTATCGGTAGACGGTTCAAAATTTAGTATTTCTTCCGGCGCTGCTTTTAACATAGGCGGTGTTTTATAAACAAAATCCAACAAACCAAAAGTGTCGTTTCCAAATTTTCGTACATTTTTTTGGACAGAACCGGCAATGATGAGGTCTATTTTTTCACTAAGATCATCAAATAACTCATCATCATCTGTATACCATTTTATGAAATCGCCATATTTATCGCTTTCAATTTTTTTAGAAATGGCATCGATTGACATTAATGCAGGTTCAATGCGATGGTAACATTCAACGGACCATGGTCCAAAATGATGAAAGACCCATGTTATACCTGTATATGTTTGGCCACCATGTTGCTCTGCATAGGCAAGATCAGCAAGATAAACGTATTTTATCAGGTGGATCATACCTAATTCTCGATTCCAACCAGACTCTTGGCCTGCCACTGCCAAAATATACTTAAGCAGAAGATCTGTTTTATGTTGATTGAAATTTGTCAACTTTTAATAATTCTCACGTTAAAATATAAAACTACGCATAATATGGCTGTGATTGTTAGTCAAATATTTAATTTAATATATATATCATAGCAGAATTTTAAAGATTTAGCCATAAATATGCTTTGATGACAAAAATTGAAGAAGTTAATATAATTGGGTATTTAGTTTCTTCCATTTGTATAGCAGCTTCCTTTGTATGGACCATTTTGGCAGACTCGCAATTTTTCTTATCTGTCTTTCGGTTATTGGGTCCGGGCCTTTTTTGACTTCAGGCAAAAATAGAATCTCCTCCTGGATATCAGGTGCCAGAAGGTTCAGGTTCATAATCTGTGTGAGTCTTGCCCGGCTGACGTAGCCAAGTTTGGCAATTTCAGAGTAATCCTGCAGATACCCTTTTTCGATCAGTTGATCAAAATGGATGGCAAGGGCCATAAGTTTGGTAATCCTAGGTATCCTGCCTTTTACTGGTTCTTCAGATGGTACCGTACCCCTGGCGTTTCTATTTAATTCAATTTTACATTCAACCGTAAAACCTGCCGAATTGATAGTCTTTCCCATTTTTTCCTCTTAATTTTCTGAAAATTCCCTGGCAAGACTTTGTATCCCTGCCGGTCTGAACGTGATGGCCATGGTGCCTCTTTCACCGTCATAACCGACCTGCTCGATCAGAAGGCGTATGATCCGTGCCTGCTCTTTTATAGTCAACGAATTCCATAGTGGATCAAAAACAGAAAAGGCGTTTTCCAGTTCCGTCTTATCTATCCTGATATTTTTCAGGTGCAATATTTCCCGTGTTTTTGCTTCAAGCCTGTTCTCGGCAGAAATGATCAGCTCCTGCAGATCTGCCATTCTGGATTTTACCGGTGAATTAATATCAGGGTCTGAAGGTAAATTTGTGACAAGCTGCTTCATTTCTTCGTTGTATTTTTTCAGTTGATTCCTGATGATGTTCCGTTCTTTTATCAAAGCCTCAAGCTGTGTTTCAATCTGGCTGTTTGCCTCCAGATAGGTTTGGTCCATCAGTTCAGAATCCCGGCCAATCCTTCGAATTTGCTCAACAACAAACTGCTCTATGGTTTGAGCTGATATCGATTTTGTCGGGCAAACATTCCAGCCTTCCTTCTGAGCCCTGCTGCAGACATAGTACCGGTACATTTTGTTCCCGGATTTTTTTGTATAGTTATGAAGCATGGCTGTTTGGCAAGACACGCATCGTATCAGCCCCCTTAATAAGGCCCGATATTTATTGACACCGTTATCTTGGCCGATCCGGCTGTTCCGTCTCAGAATTTTCTGAACATCCGTCCATTTTTTTCTGTCGATAATGGCTTCATGCTCACCCTCATGGAGTTCATCCCCGTTGGTGAGTTTCCCAAGATAGATGGGGTTGGTGAGGATTTTATGGACTTTTCCTTTATCAAAACGTTTCCCCTCTCTGGCCTTGCCTTTTTTAGTGGTCCAGGATTTTGTCGCAAGCCCGATATCGTTCAGCTCCCTTGCCGTTACAATCAGAGACTGGTGTGTCAGATACAGATCATATATTTTCTGAACCACAAGGGCTTCATCCGGATTGACAAGGAGACGCCCACCTTCTTCTGCCACATCATAACCAAGGACCGGCACACCACCCGTCCATTTTCCTTTTCGCCGGGCAGCTGACATTTTGTCACGGGTACGCTCAGAAATCAGCTCGCGCTCGAACTGTGAAAAGGACAGCAGGATATTTAAGGTAAGTCTTCCCATGGAAGAATTGGTGTCAAAGTGCTGAGTGATCGACACAAAAGAAACGTTTTTCCGGTCAAATACCTGGATGAGCTGAGAGAAATCAAGAAGGGAGCGGCTAATCCGATCCACCTTATATACAACGACACAGTTTATTTTTCCGGTTTCGATATCATCCAGGAGCCTTTTTAAGCCGGGCCGTTCCATGTTCCCACCGGTAAAACCGCCGTCATTATATTGATCCGGTAAGCACACCCACCCGTTACCCTTTTGGCTCGTAATATAAGCTTCTGCTGCTTCACGCTGGGCATCGAGGGAGTTGAACTCCTGTTCCAGACCTTCACTGGTGGATTTTCTGGTGTATATCGCGCAGTTGATCCTTGGTTTATCATTTTTCATATTTCGCCTTTTTACAAATTGAAAAATTTAAATCCGTTCCAGTTGGTACCGGTAATGTCTTTTGCTATTCTGGAGAGTGACCGATATTTTTTACTGTCATACTCAAATCCGTCCTCCAGAACCGTAACCATGATCATCTCACCTTTATATTTTCGGGTGATAACGGTTCCGGGCATCGGAACTCTCTGGTCTTTTTGATACGAATGGACCGTTGTTCGGTCAGGAGAAGGATCGATCGAAAACGACTTCGGTGCCCGGACTCTCAGATCTGCCTCATCAACGAGTTCTTTGGCCCTTCGTTTTGCTCTCTCTGAAAGGTCTCCCTCGATATTTGCCTGCAGGCGCCAGGCAATCTTTTTAATAAGGTATTGTTTGTTCCGGGCTTTGGTGCTTTCACTAAAAACTTCAACATACTTATGACGGAGTTCGTTCACCGTCATGTTTTTCAAAATGGCCAATTCTTTATTTAATTCCAGCATCTTAAATCCTCCTGCCTGAGACTGTTAACTTCGGTGTTCATGTGCGCTCTGGTCTTCAAAAGAGTCAAGAGAAACATCAGATTTTTCTTTAGTTTCAGATAGTTGACGCTGTTTTAGCCGGATGAATCCTTTTGACAGGATATTGGCTATTTCATTGAATATCTGTTCCGGGGCCATTTCATCAGGGTTATCTATGTGGTACATGCGTATCCTCCGTCATGTGCCACCATCAAAACCTCCAATTTTTATGGTCAGTGATTGACTGGTGGAATCAGGTTATAATTTTCTGGCTGAACTTTTGCCTTTATGAAGTATATAAAACGCAAAAAAATGAAATTTGGCGGAACTATTTTCAAATTTTAGGAATTAGTTTGTTTTGGGGTTCAAAAAAATTCTTGTGTTAACCGCTTTCGGGCCAAAAACAGAGAAACAGAGGTCTTTTGCTGATTTTTAAAAAAATTATGTCGGAAGGAAAAATTCAGGAAAAAAGTGAGAATTTTATAGTCGGAAGCAGGAAAGGGGATATCCGTCAAAACCCTTTAAATTGTTTGCCAAAACGACAAAACCCCGAAGGAACTGCCTTCAGGGTTTTGAGTAAACTATTCAGTCATCTAATTCCGACGAAATTTTTTTGGCTCCCCAGCACGGACTTGAACCGCGGACCCAGTGGTTAACAGCCACTTGCTCTGCCGACTGAGCTACTGGGGATCAGTTGGCGATTGTTAAGGTTTGCTGCCTTATGCCAATCGTTGGGACTATATAGGCCAAGACTGTTTGGATGTCAATTAAAAAGTAAAGTTTTTTGTTTAAAAAATAATCTGCTTAATATATAATAATTATTAAATAAATCAGCAGGTAATTCGATTTGTTAAATCCAGAAAAAGGAGCATTTAAATTTTTTTATCCCCTTAATATCTGATACGTATTAATGAAATGTCGGGCTTTAAATTTTTAGAAGGTTTTTATTTGTTGTTTTCATGGAAAAGCAGAAAAACTTTATGCAAACCACACTGACCGAAAAACAGTTCAAGAAGCTTGCCAGTCTTGTGTACAACGAATCTGGGATCAATCTGTCTGAAAATAAAGTCAGTCTGCTTCAAGCACGAATAGCAAAGCGTCTCAGAGCAACACGGATAAACTCTATTACAGAATATATTGAATATATTGCAAGAGACCAGGCAGAATATACAAATTTTATTGATGGAGTAACGACCAATCATACTTTTTTTTTCAGAGAGAACAAACATTGTGAATTTATATTAAAAACCATAGATAGAACAAAACATTTGAAGATATGGAGTGCCGCATCTTCCAGCGGAGAAGAAGCATATTCCATTGCTGTCCAGCTCCTTTCCGCGTCTTATTCATTTGAAATTATGGGTACGGATATTTCTGCAACCATGCTTTCCATAGCCCGGAAAGGTGTTTATCCCATAGAAAGAGCACAAGCAATACCTGCTGACATGCTTTATCGGTATTTTAAAAAAGGTATGAATGATTACCAGAATTATATCAAGGTCAAGGATGAGGTTAAAAAGCATGTGACGTTTACGAGATATAATTTAATCACAGATATCGCAGCAGATACGTATGATATTATTTTCTGCCGCAATGTCATGATTTACTTTGATCAACAGACAAAAATGAAAGTCGTGGCCAACCTCATCAAGGCATTGAAACCTTCAGGATATTTTATTATCGGTCAATCAGAAAACCTTTTAGGAATCAATCCAGGGTTATCTTCGGTAACGCCGAGTATTTACAGAAAAGGCAGCTAATGGCGAATGGTTAGCCCGGCTGCTACAGAAGAAATCTGTTTCAACCGGGCTCTATATAATAGAAAAGAAAAATGATAGGCTATTATTATTCATCATCCTGCTTGACAGAAGCAATGACCTTTTGTGCCAAATCTGATGGCACTTCGTCATAATGAGAAAATTCCATTGAAAATTCACCACGACTTCCGGTCATTGAAATCAGATCTGCGGCATACATCAGTATTTCTGAAAGCGGTACCTGGGCCTTGATAATCTGCATTCTTCCTTCAGAGTCCATTCCCAGAACACGGCCACGCCTTGAATTCATATCCCCCATGATATCGCCCATGTAGTCATCAGGGGTAATAATGGTTAGTTTCATGATAGGTTCAAGTAATATTGGATTTGCCTCAAGAACCGCTTTTTTGAAAGCCAGAGAACCTGCAACCTTAAAAGCCATTTCTGATGAGTCAACCGCATGGTAGGACCCGTCATCAAGTGTAACTTTGAAGTCAACCGTTGGAAATCCTGCAAGAACGCCTTTTTGCGAAGATTCGATAACACCTTTTTCAACAGCGGGTATATATTGTCTGGGTATAACACCGCCGACAACTGCGTCCACAAATTCAAACCCTTTTCCGCGGGGCATAGGTTCCATTTGAACCCAGCAATCGCCATATTGACCATGGCCACCTGACTGTTTTTTGTGTTTTCCCTGAACCCTGACTTTTTTCTTGATCGTTTCTTTATAAGGGACTTTGGGAACTTTATAATCAACTTCAACATTGAATTTTCGTTTCAGTTTCCCAATGGTGGCTTCAATATGGACCTGACCCCGGCCTGAGAGCACGGTCTCTTTTGTTTCTGTATTTCTGCTGATGGTGAGAGACGGATCTTCCTCGATCAGTTTTGATAAAGATGAAAACAGTTTGTCTTCATCTTTTTTGGTTTTTGCCGTAATTGCAAAGGAAATAACAGGCGAAAGCGGTGATGCACATTTGAATTGAACCGGGTTTCCTTCATCGCAAATGGTATCTCCGGTAGCCGTGTTTTTAAGTTTGGTAAATGCGACAATCGAACCGGGGCCTGCTTCTGTTATGGTTTTTTGGTCTTTTCCTTCAATGCATAAAAGTTGCGTGAACCGTTCTTTGGCATCTTTGGTGGCATTCAGGAATGTGCCATCTTTTCCGAGTTTTCCTGAAACGATTCTGAATATGGAAAGCTGTCCTGCGTAAGGGTCGATAATGGTTTTAAAAACAAATGCTGCAAAGGGCAGATTGGGATCTGGTGCTAAAGAGATTTCCTCATCTCCCTTGGATGCAGGAAACGCTCCCCGATCAACAGGTGAAGGCATATTTTCAACAATAAAATTGGCAAGGAGGTCAACGCCGATATTTTTTTTGGCTGAACCGCATAACACCGGAATGAACTGACGGTTTATAACTCCTTTTCGTAATGCGGATATCAATTCTTCCTGAGAGAGAGGCTCGCCTTCGAGATATCGCTCAAGCAGTTCATCGTCTGCTTCTGCGATATTTTCCACAAGGGATTCTCTTTCTGCTTCTACCATATCCAACATATCGGAAGGTATCTCTGTTTTGGTTGCCTTGCCGCTGGCATCATATTGATAGGCTTTTTTAGAAACCAGGTCCACAATACCGTTAAACCCGTCTTCCTTTCCAATTGGCAATTGTATCATAATGGGCTTGGGCTCAATTCGGTCGGTTGTTGACTCGAATGCTCGTGTAAAATCCGCTCTTTCCCGATCCATTTTGTTAATGAAAAGCGCACATGGCAAGTTGAATTCATTTGCAAAATTGATAGCCTGCTCTGTTCTCACTTCAAGGCCGCTTACTGCATCCATGATGGCTATGACGCCATCTGAAGCAGGCATACATGTTTTTGTTTCTGAAAAAAAGTTTTGATCACCGGGAGTATCAATGATGTTGACATAGTGGTTTTTCCAGAAATAGTGATGGATGGCAGTGCTCAGCGAAATTTTTCTTTTAACTTCTTCTTCATCATAGTCCAGCGTAGAGTTGCCGTCATCAACGCTCCCCAGACGATTGGTGGAACCGCCTATAAATAACATCACTTCTGAAAGGGATGTTTTACCGCAGCCACCATGGCCGGCCATAAGTATGTTTCTCAATTTTTCTATCGCATCACTCATTGAATTTTATCTCCCTGTTATTAAGTTGATATCCAGATAGGCAAAATATATTGTTTGACTCTTAAACCGTATTACTCCTATCAATCGTCATTATGTTATATGGAAAAAGCCTTAAATTATTTCAATGGCTAAAACAGATTAAGCCTATTGGGTTCATCCGCTTGATGTCAATCCGAATGATAATTAAGGATTTTGTTTTCCTTGTCAAATATTTTCTTATTTAATTGGATAAGTTTTTGTTAATATTTTCAATATGTCCGGGAGGCTTGTCCCTATCCGGAAACAGATTGAAAAATTATTTATAAAGGCCTGATTTTCTGTGATTTTATTAAATTGGCACTGATAGCATAAATGACAGAGGCCTTGACCGTCATTATGCTTTGATGTATATTCCACAACTTATAGTGTGATGAAAGGATGAAGATATATTGATAATTATTATCAGGAAAGCGGTAATAAGCCACACGGAAACATTTGAGCGTAAAATTGTACAAGGTGAATTATGAGTGAGTTTGTAAAAGTAATTATTGAGGGAAAAACATATGAATTTCCAGTTATTATAGGGACAGAGGGTGAAAAGGCTTTTGACATTTCTCAGCTTAGGAAATTAACAGGCTATATCACTCATGATCCGGGGTTTGGCAGTACTGGCTGTTGCACAAGTGCTATTACATTCATGGATGGAGAAAAAGGCATTTTAAGATACCGGGGAATTCCGGTTGATCAGCTCGCAGAGCATTCTACGTTTGTTGAGACAGCTTATCTTTTAATAAATGGTCATCTTCCAAATCATGAACAGCTGACCAATATGCGCGTTTTATTAAATGATAGTTCGATGGTCCATGAGGATATGAAGATTTTTTATCAGAATTTTCCAAGAAATACACATCCCATGGGCATTCTTTCAGCCATGGTCAATGCGCTGAAGAGTTTTTACCCGGCCTATGACAATACGGAAGAAGAAGTGACCAAGATGACACTGAATCTGATTTCCAAGATTCGAACCATGTCTGCCATGTCCTACAGAATGTCAAGAGGACATATGGTCATTTATCCTAGGCCGGATTATTCTTATTGTGCCAATTTTTTGAATATGATGTTCGATAATCCAGTAAAACCCTATAAGCTTGACGAGGATCTTGTTAAAGCATTAAATGTTTTCTGGATTCTCCATGCAGATCATGAGCAAAACTGCTCTACAACCGCTGTAAGAGTCGTAGGCAGCGGTAAAGCGAATCTTTATGCCGCTATTTCAGCAGGAATAGCGGCATTATGGGGGCCGCTTCATGGTGGCGCAAATCAGGCCGTTATCGAGATGCTGACAAATATCCAGCAAAGCGGATACAGTATTCCCCAGGTGATCGAAAAGGCAAAAGATAAAAGTGATGATTTCAGGCTGATGGGGTTTGGACACAGGGTTTATAAAACCTACGATCCGCGCGCCAAAATCATGAAAAAAATGTGTGACGCCGTACTGGGCAAGCTGAAAAAGAAAGACCCGCTTCTTGATACCGCTAAAAAACTAGAAGAAGTGGCACTGACAGACTCCTATTTCATTGAAAAAAATCTGTATCCGAATGTCGATTTTTACAGTGGCATTGTTTTAAGGGCCATGGGTATTCCTTTAAATATGTTTACCGTCATGTTTGCCATTGGCCGACTGCCGGGGTGGATTGCCCAATGGCAGGAAGGTGTTGAAGATCCCAATGGCAAAATATGCCGTCCCCGGCAGATATACACAGGGGCCGGATTAACGAACTATGTACCTCTTGAAGAAAGATAGTATCTAATATTTAATAGGTTCGTTTCATAAAGAAGAAACATTTTTTTTGTTAGTCACATCTTGCCCATGTAAATGATTTCATAAGGAATCCCGGTTGGTTGACCGGGATTTTCTTTTAATAATAGTATCGGTAATCATCCTGAAAAATGCCAGCAGATAGTCATTCATATATAGGTGTTGTCGTTGCCCTGCCTGTAGAGCAGGTCTATACCTATCATGTCCCTGAGCATCTGGTTCATTTTGTCTCCATTGGGAAAAGAGTATTGGTTCCTTTTGGGAAACGTAAGGTGACCGGCTATGTATGGCAATTTCAAAGCGCTTGCCGAGGAAATGATGCTATAGACATCAAGTCCGTATTTGATGTCCTGGATGAAGAACCTCTTTTTCCGGATTCCATGGTCCCTTTTTTTGAGTGGATATCGGATTACTATATGTATCCGCTTGGAGAAGTGGTTAAATCCTCACTCCCGGGAGGTATAAATCCGATCGACATTTCTTTTATAAAAATCACTGAAAAAGGTGTCTTATTCCTTAAATCCCAGAAAAAACCAGCGTCAACGGTTTCAATTGAATTGGAAATTTTAAACCAGGTGGTTTCTGAGCCGCTGACATTAAAGAAAATTTCTGAAAAAACCGGTAGGGTGATACCCAATTCTTATATTTACGGCATGGAAAAAAAGGAATTGGTCACCAGGCAGACATCCGTTTTAAAGGGCAGAATAAAAGAGAAAACAGAAAAATTTATTTGCCTGACACATCCGGATTTTGCGTTTGAGGGGTTGCCTGAAAAGAAAAAAGAAATTCTCTGGATGATTGCACATCAAAAAGAAATGGCTGCTATTGATCTCAGAAAATTGTTTCCTTCCTTTTCAAGTTATATGAGTGGGTTAGAGAAAAGCGGTTATATTTCTATCTATGAAAAAAAGATGTACCGCGATCCCTTTGGGGAAGCCATTTCTTCTGACCAGGCGCCTGTTTTATCGGAAGAACAGGCCAATGCTGTCATGGAAATAGAAAATTCCCTGGAAAAAGGATATGCCAATTTTCTGCTTTTTGGTGTCACGGGAAGCGGTAAGACTGAAGTCTACATGCATGTTTGTGAAACGGCTATAAAAAAAGGATTGTCCTCACTTGTTCTGGTACCGGAAATCGCACTGATATCACAGACAGAAAAACGTTTCAGGGCGCGATTTGGTGACAGGGTCGCTGTCTTGCACAGTGGCCTTTCGCCCGGAGAAAAATACGATCAATGGTTACGAATTATAAGAGATGAAACGCCTATTGTTATAGGTGCCAGATCTGCTGTCTTTGCACCATTGAAACGGCCTGGTATCATCATCGTTGATGAAGAGCATGACGTATCTTACAAGCAGGACAATAATTTAAGATATAATGCAAGGGATCTGGCCATTGTCCGGGCAAAACAAACCGATTGTATTGTTGTTTTAGGTTCAGCCACGCCATCTGTACAATCCTATTATAATTCAAGTATTGGAAAATCAAGCGTGCTTACCCTGGAAAGACGAATCAACAGATATCCGCTTCCGGATATCAAGATGGTGGATTTAAGAACCTACAGGGATGCAGATAGTGATAGCCGGTTGATTACACCGATATTGCGTAAGGCGATTCAGGAAACGCTTGACCGGAATGAACAGATCATTTTGTTTCTCAACAGAAGGGGGTTTGCCAACTTTCCTGTATGTGCGGCGTGCGGCGAATCGCTCCGATGCAGGAATTGTGATATCACACTGACACTTCATAAAAAAGCGAACGCTTATAGATGCCATTTCTGCGGGTTTTCAATGGCATCTGTTTCAAGCTGCCGTATTTGCGGATCATCCAATATTAAAATTCTGGGGCATGGGACGGAAAGGGTTGAAAAAATAATAAAATCAATTTTTCCAGGTGCAAATGTTGATCGCCTTGACCAGGATACGGTTTCTTATAAAGGTGCACTCATAAAGGTATTAAAGAAGGTAAAGGAAAAACGGACAGATATCCTTATCGGCACCCAGATGATTGCCAAAGGTCATGATTTTCCTGGAATTACTCTCGTGGGGATTATTTGCGCAGATCTTTCATTGAATTTTCCGGATTTCAGATCCGGGGTAAGGACATTCCAACTTATCGCACAGGTTGCCGGTAGAGCCGGGCGGGGAAATCGACCGGGCCGGGTCATTCTGCAAACCTATGCGCCAGAGCATTTCAGCATTGATGCGGCAAAAGAACAAGATTTTTTGAAATTTTACGACAAAGAGATTCTATTTCGAAAGAGTCTCGGATATCCTCCTTTTTCCAGAATGACCCAGTTGAGGATTTCCGCCAAAGACAAAAAGAACGGACAGGCATATACCCTGCTTTTAGGGGATTTCCTGAAGGATGCAAAAAACAGACATGCTGCCTATAAAAATACAATCATTATGCTGGGGCCGATTGAGGCGCCTCTTCATAAAATAGCCAATCGATACAGGTGGCAGATCCTATTGAAAAGTGTCAGTGTGAAATTAATGCATCAGTTTCTCGGTGATTTTTTAAACAGCGAGGTATACAGAAAAAGGCAAAAGGATCTCCGGGTGACAATTGATGTGGATCCTTTTTTTCTGATGTAAAAAATTATCAGGATATCCTATGAAAGACAGAAATGGATTATTTTTTGAAAAATGTTTAACTGCCTTGACATTCATGCCAAGTAGCACTAATTTTCTCTATGTTGTATTTCACTATACGGACCATGGAAATTGCATTTTTTTATTCTTCAAGGAAATATTAAATGAAACAGAATACCATCCCAGTTTTATTTATGCTTACTGTGATGTTCTTAGCAAGCACATGCCCTCTTCATGCGAATGAAAGTGCCGATAAAATGCCTTTGGCATTTGCGGTTGAGCCTGAATTTGAATTTCAACCTGTAGTTGCAGGAAAGGAAGTCCTGCATGATTTTATTATCAGGAATAAGGGGACTGATGTATTAAAAATAGAAAAAGTCAAACCCGGCTGAGGATGTACCGCTGCTTCCTATTCGGAGCAGATTCTTCCTGGTGAGGAAGGAAAAGTAACAATAAGAGTAAATACAAGCAGTTATGGCGGTAAAAAATTTAATAGACACATTGCTGTCTATACCAATGATCCAAAAAATCAGACTCTGGATCTAACCATCTCAGGAGATGTTGAAAAATTCGTAAGCATCATTCCAGACAGGGTAAGGTTGTCCGGTTATTCGGAAAACGAAATAAAAGCAACTGTAAAAATTATCCCTGAAAAAAAATATCCATTTACGGTCAAAGAGGTGAAGGCTGATAAAGGCGAGAATATTAGCTATACGCTGAAAGAAAACAAAAAGGGGGATTATATCGAGTATCTGTTGAATATTGAAAACATTTCCAAGAAAAAAGGCAGATATTTTGATACAATTACAATTGAAACCGACAGCAAAATAAGCCCAACACTGAAGATTAAGGTTTTTGGCAATATTATGGAAAAACAAGCGGAAAGTTCTGAGCCTGGTGACAACAACAAAGGTTAATCTTCAAGAGATAAAGGTTGTGGCATTTGACTGTGATGGTGTGATGTTTGACACCAGAAAAGCAAACAGAGCATATTATGATCGCATGCTCGATCACTTTCACCTTCCTGCCATGACGGATGAACAATTTGCCTATGTTCAACAACATACGGTTTATCGTTCAATCGAACATATTTTCCAAGATGAGACGTTGCGGGCCCAGGCGTTAAAACAACGGGAGGTTTTAAGCTATTTCGGTTTTATAAAGGACATGGAAATAGAGCCGGGCCTGATTTTACTTTTAAAAAAAATAAGACCGTTTTATCACACGGCTATTGCCACAAACCGGTCAAATACAATGAATGCCGTGTTGGAAGAACACCAGCTGGTGTCCTTTTTTGATTTGGTCGTGACTGCGCTTGACGTGGAAAACGCAAAACCCGCACCCGATCAGTTGATAAAACTTGGTTCATATTTTTCAGTGGAACATTCACAGATTTTTTATATTGGTGATTCAGAACTGGATGAACGCGCTGCCAACCAAGCAGATGTTGTCTTTGCGGCATACAGAAATAAAGGCTTAAAAGCGGATTTTCACATAGATAGTCTGAGTGAAGTCGAAAGCATTCTCAATCTGTCATAATGGTATCGGCATGAAAATTTTTCATTGATTTCCGAAGCCGTTTTGTGAACCGCAATCCGGACAATCCCAGGTTATTCCGTTACAGGACATGCCCCAGAAATTCTCTTCCATGCAATCCTGACATATGGCAAACCCGCATCTGCAGCGCCAGCAGAAAGGGGCACTGACATTGCATAAATGGCAGGGAGACGCTGTTGCCTTTTCCCGTTTCTGCCGGTAGGAACTTTTTGTTGAATCGTTTACCATCTGATTTCTATTTAAAATGCAGTTACCTTATATTGTTATTTCTATGACATCATGCTATTGAAGCTCTAACATTCACTTGCAATTTGCACCAACTGGTGATCAGATGCTTTAATCCAGGTACGACAAGTTGTCAACGTGTTAGATGCTAAAGAAATCGCGCCAGGTTAATTTAAATTAATGGACGTCCCATTTACCTTTGACAATGGATAAAAATCCATCAGACCCAATAATTTACTATGAAAAAAACACTTTTTCTTATTGACGGCAGTGCCTACATCTACAGAGGGTATCACGCGCTTCCCAGCTTATCCAATTCCAAAGGGTTGCCCACAAATGCGATTTTGGGATTCACCAATATCCTTTATAAGTTGATGAACGATAAAAAGCCGGAATATGCGGTGATGCTTTTTGATGAGAAAGGGCCAACCTTCAGGCATCATATTTACAAGGAATATAAAGCCAACAGGCCACCCATGCCCGAGGATCTGATAGTCCAGCTTCCATATATAAGAGAAGTTGTGAAGGGCTTTAATATACCTGTCATGGAAATGGTGGGCTATGAAGCAGATGATCTTATAGGTACGCTTGCAGCTCTTGGAGACAAAGACGGATTCTCCGTTGTTATGATATCAGGCGACAAGGATTTGATGCAGCTTATTACAGATAATGTCTCCATGTATGATCCGATGAAAGATATATGGATTGATAAAACCCATGTATTGCAAACGGTTGGGGTCGTCCCTGAAAAAGTTGTTGATGTGATGGGGCTAACAGGCGACACATCGGATAATATTCCGGGGGTTCCGGGAATAGGCAAAAAAACAGCACCTGCACTTATTCAGGAATATGGCAGTCTGGAAAATTTGTACGAACATATTTCCGACATCACAAAGAAAAAGTTGTATCAAAATCTTGTTGAGAATAGAGAAAAAGCATTTCTAAGCAGAGACCTTGCCACAATTAAAACAGATATACCCATGGATTTTCTGATGGAAGACTTTCGGTTATCTGAACCGAATTCATTATTCTTGGCCACGCTTTTCAGTGAGCTTGAATTCAGAAAATATCAGAAGGAATTCTCAGGTAGCAGAGATCATGGGGAAAAAAAATATTTGGCGGTTTTAGACAAAGAAACCCTTCTTGATCTGGCCGGTAAACTGACCAGTAGCGGCATATTCGCACTGGATACGGAAACAACATCAAAAGATCCCATGCGGGCAAAACTCGTGGGATTTTCATTTTCAATGGTGCCCAACGAAGCGTATTATATTCCCTGTGGTCATACCTATGATGGCGCACCGGAACAGCTGGATTTTTCCTATGTGTCAAACGTGTTAAAGCCTGTCCTTGAAAATCCTGATATCAAAAAGGTGGGACAGAATATTAAATATGACTGGATGGTACTTAAGCGGCATGGTATTTTTCTTGAAGGCGTAATCTTTGATACCATGATCGCCTCTTACCTGATTCATCCGTCAAGAAGATCTCACTCTCTGGACCAGATTGCCATGGATTTTCTCAATTATAAAATGGTCAGTTATGAGGAGGTGGCAGGCAAAGGAAAAAATGCCATCTGTTTTTCTCAGGTAGAACTGGACAAAGCCGTTTTTTATGCCAGTGAAGATGCTGATATCACCTTTAAATTGTATGATATCCTTTTAAGAGAACTGGACGCAGCAGGCCTTTATGAGCTGTTTAATCAAGCTGAAATGCCGCTTGTTCCTGTTCTTATGGATATGGAAATGGCCGGTATCCATATTGACGCCATCAAATTGGCCGAACTATCAAAGACATTTGCCAAAGAGTTGGAAACGCTTCAGGAAAGCATATTTGAGCTTGCCGGATCGGAATTTAACATTAATTCATCCCAACAGTTAGGGTATATCCTATTTGAAACATTGGGGCTTCCCGTACAGAAAAAAACGAAAATGAAAACCGGATATTCCACAGACGTGGATGTGTTGACCACCCTTTCCGGCATGCATGAATTGCCAAGATTTGTTTTAAGGCACCGTACCCTTTCAAAATTGAAATCAACCTATGCAGACAGCCTTGTGGAGCTGATTCATCCGGAAACAAGGCGCATTCATACATCTTTCAACCAGACAGTGACAGTTACGGGCCGGCTGAGCAGTTCAGACCCGAATCTGCAGAATATTCCTATTCGAACGGAGGAAGGAAGAAAAATTCGATCCGCATTTATACCAAGAGAGGGCTGGTTGCTCCTCTCCGCTGATTACTCGCAGATCGAACTCCGTATTCTGGCGCATTATGCCAATGACATCATTCTGATAGATGCCTTTAACAAGGATGAAGATATACATACTCGCACAGCATCAGAAGTGTTTCAAGTATTTCCGTCTTTTATTACCGAGGAGCTGAGACGGCAGGCAAAAGCGATTAACTTCGGGATTATCTACGGGATGAGCGCATTTGGCTTATCAAAGGAATTGGGTATCAGCAGAAAAATGGCTCAGGAGTATATTCATAATTATTTTTTACGGTATAAGGGGGTCAAGGCATTTATTGACCAGACGATAGAGAGAGCCAAGGCAACAGAAAAAACAAGTACGCTTCTTGGCCGCATCAGACGCTTGCCGGATATCAACAGTCCAAATTCAAGAATACAGCAGTTCGCCGAGCGGGCAGCAATCAATACGCCTATCCAGGGGTCGGCTGCGGACCTTGTTAAATTAGCCATGATTCGATGCGCATCTGTTATAAAAGAAAACGGGTTTGAATCAAAAATGCTTTTGTCCGTGCACGATGAGATTATTTTTGAAGTGCCACAAAACGAAATTGAATCTCTTTCTATCATTGTCAAGGAGGAGATGGAAGGTGTATGGTCTTTAAAGGTACCGTTAAAAGTAAACATCGGTATCGGGAAAAACTGGTCAGAGGCTCATTGACAGTACTTGTCAATCTTTTTTTGGATTACGGTCTTTGTCAGTGATATCCTCAGAACCTTTTACAGCATTATGGACCGTTTCATAAATTTCCCGAAAAGCGTCATGGAAACTGTTAGGTGATACTCTGCCAACCTCAATGAATTTAACGACAATTTCTTTAGCTGCCCTCAAAATTTGTTCATCAACAGAACCCATATGGTCTCCCCATCAACGAAGCCGTAAATATTTTATTAATAAAATTAGACCCTTACTATACGGATGGGGGGCATGTCAAGGGCGTTTTTAAAAAACTGATTCTGCGGGATCATTCAAAATGAGTTATTCTTTTTTGCTTTGCAAGAGGTTGGTTTATAAACAGGAGGATTACACATGGAATCACACTTGATGGATATGGATGAGCTAATGGAGATTATGGATAATGATAAAGAGCTTGTAAGAGAATGTTTTGATGATTTTATCGTCGATTCACCGGAAATGCTCAGAAAAATAAAAATGGCCATTGATATGAAAGATAGAGAACATCTTGAAAAAACAGCCCATGCCATTAAGGGGAGTTTGAGATATCTGGCTGCTCACAATGCCGCTGATATTGCATTTAAGTTAGAGAAAATGGGGGCACAAGCACATTCAGATGTTGAAACGGCAGAAGATGTATATCAGAGTCTTGCAAATGAATGTAAGAAATTAAGAAATTTTATGGAGAATTATGACGTTTAGAGAATACAGTCTCTCAGATCATTTTCAAATAATTACTGTTTTATATCAAGGACATCCCTGACTGTAGATACCAGATAATTCATTTCAAAAGGCTTGTGAATGAATCCCTTGATTCCGGTTTCCAGGAGAGAACCTGTACTGACTTTCCCCGTGAATCCACTGGCGATTAGTACTTTCAGGTCGGGTTTGCATTTCAAAAGTTCCTTAAGGCATTTTTCTCCTCCCATGCCAGGCATAATAATATCCAGAATAACAAGGTCGATGTCTATTTTTCGCTCCTGAAAAATTTTAATTGCTGTTTCGCCATCAGATGCCTTTAATACATTATACCCCAGTTTCGATAAAACAAGTTCACAAAGATTTCGTATTACAATTTCATCATCAACAAGCAGTATGGTTTCATCACCACCTTTAGGTGGGAATTCTTCATTTGTAATCTCATTCCATTCATTATGATGGTCTATGGCCGGGAAATATATGTCAAACGTACTACCTTTGTCTTTTTTTGAAGCGCAGAGGATCAGACTATTATGGCTTTTAACGATGCCATAAACCATTGAAAGCCCAAGCCCGGTTCCTTCACCGGAAATTTTGGTCGTAAAGAAGGGATCGAAAATTCTTTCTCGGGTTTCATTTGTCATTCCACATCCGGAATCTGCAACAGTCAGAAGGACATATTCGCCAGGTTCAAGGCCAGGGTAGGATTCACAAAAATGACCGTCCAGAACTATATTTTTTGTCTGGATATCCAGTCTGCCACCGTCAGGCATTGCATCTTTGGCATTCACGGCCAGATTGATCAATATCTGTTCAATCTGCATGGGATCGGCATTGATGATTCTCAGATTTTTTTCAACCTTTAAATTGATGGAAATCATTTTTGGAATGGTGCGTCTAAGGAGTTTAACAACCTGTTCAAGTTCTCTATTCAACCTTACAGGTCTCATTTTGCTTTCAACTTTCCTGCTGAATGTTAGCAGTTGCTGCGTGAGTTCTCCCGCCCGTCTTGCTGTGTGTACGATTTCTTTTAATTTCCGATAATCCGGGTCGGTTTCCTTTTTATGGTGAATTAAAAGTTCGGAATAGCCCTGAATGGCCTGAAGCAGATTATTAAAATCGTGCGCAATCCCGCCAGCAAGCGTTCCTACGGCTTCCATCTTTTGTGCATGACGCAATTGGGATTCAAGGTTTAACCGGACACTTATATCCCTTGATATTCCCATAATACCCAAAGGTGTGTTATCTTCATCACGAATAAATGAAATCCTTGCCTCTGTCCATATATTCTTCCCGTCTTTGCAGACCATTTTGAGATCAAGCACTCTTGAAGAATGAAGTCCTTTTTCTCCTTGGCTGTTTTGAATCAAGTCATCAGCCAAAGCTTTGACCGCCACTTCAAATGAAGAGTATGCCAGAACATCTTTCGCCCCTTTTCCCAATAAATCTTCAGCAACGTACCCAAGAAGGCGTTCGGATGACGGACTGATATAGGTAAATTGCATATCGAGGTCCATGGTCCATATGACATCACTCACATTTTCGGCAATCAGACGATATTTTTCTTCATTTTCACGTAAGGTTTCAAGGGCATGAGAGAGGCAAAGCCTTTTATATGCTTGCGAAATCAATATCTGTCCTAAATCAATATCTCTCGCTATAAAGGGAGGAGGGACTTTATTATGGAGAGATATCAGGGCAACCACATCTCCGGTTTCATCCTGGAGTGGGAATATGACGCTTGAGCCGTCCTTATATCCTTCCCATCCACTTTGGATAATTCCTGTGTTTTCGTTGATGTTATCAATAAAAACAGGTCTTCCTTTTTTCATCGCAATGCCAAAAACACTATTTTCTTTTAGCGGGAGCAGGATGGATTCCGGCACATGGTTTATATCCATAGAATAGGCGCAAACCAGCCTGTCGTCTTTTTTAAGAAACAGACTGCCTCCCTCAGCGGACATATTTTGTGCGATTGTCTTAAGAAAGGTTTGGCCCATTTGTGAACTGTTTGTCGAATCAATCAGTGCTTTGGATAATTTGACGATTTTATCGAAGCTATTTTTAATATCAGAAAGTTCAACGGTCTTTTCAGCCAATTGATGTGTCAGACTTGTGTTATTGCAGATTATTTCAAGGTGCCTGTCTAAACGGTTTAACATGGCAAAAATTTCAAGCTCGTCAAAAGGATAGGCAAGAATTTCGAATACTCCAAGGGTTATTGCATGATAGGCATCGTCTTTAATCTCTCTTGATACTATACAAACAATGATAATATGGGGATGTTGCCTTTTGATATCTGCGATCAATGCTTCCCATTCTTCATCATTTGAGGCTTCAACAATGACCATTTCCACCTTATTTTCTGTAATTTCTTTATAAAGTGTGCTTTGATCTCTGGCTTGAATCAGGGTATAGCCTTGGCGGGCTATTTTCTTTTCAAGGTCCTGGATTATTTTTTGGGATTTTATGTGAATGACAATATCAGGATGAGTGGCATGGCGGCCTTTATTTCCCGTACTATGGAGGGAGATGTTTTCATCAAATTCAGATTCTTTTACGGTCATTTTAATTATCTTTGAAGATGTTGATCAATTTTTCCCTAAAAAATTATTCTTATGCCATTTTTACCTGGAAATAAATATTTCATAATAATCCGTAGAATTATCAACATGAAGGATCTTATTGATATTACGTTACGTCATGGCTGTCAAGTTGAGAAAACAATAGAAGCCGAATTCTGAGATTTATATTAAAAATGGCTTTCGTCGGCTTGGCCCTGTAAACTGTTCCTTCATTTCAGTCTTGAAAATGGCATTTAACAATGGTAACCTTTTTTCGTCATTCAATAATTCAGGTCGACAGTATATGTATTCTTCTTGTCTGGTTTTCTTAGTGGTATAAACTATTCTTTTGTATGAATTAAAAATATATCTGACATGGTATGTTTTTTCCCTTGCCTTAAATAAGTATATACATTTGCCGCTATCAGGCAAGTTCTGTTAATAATAGCGATTTTATATTTTTGAGGTGTTTATGAAAATTTTACTGGTTGAAGATGATATTGTGAGTCGTTCCATAATGATGAAATTGCTTTCTGTGTATGGTGATATTGAAATCGCTCAAAATGGAGAAAAAGCACTCAATATGTTTTTTAAAGCTTTTGAGGAAAAGGCACCCTATAATTTGGTATCGCTTGATATTATGATGCCGGGCAAAGATGGACAGCAGGTGTTGAAGGAAATACGTGAATACGAGTACAGTAAAGGGATCATGGGAAATGATGGTGTAAAGATCATCATGACAACCGCTCTAGACGATAAAAAAAATATCCTTGAGGCCTTTAAGTCACAATGTGAGGCCTATTTGACAAAACCTATTAATGTAAAAAAATTACATGAAGAATTAAAAAAGCTTGGATTCCCCAAAAAAGCCTAAAAAAGGAAATTGGGTTAGGTGTCCGGTATTTTTCTAAAAAAAATTGAGGCCCCTTATAATCTGTTCCTATTAACGGTATTTGTTTTTAATCCGCCTATATGCAGCTCTGTGTGATGAAGGTTGGGATCTTTTCATCATGTGCTGAATGCCTTCAAGTGCCGTCTCAACTTGTTCAGAGCACATAAATTCATTCGCCCCAAAGTCAAATTGAATACCATATCTGAAGGTGTCTTCCTGTTCTTCCACATAGCAGACAAGTCCTATGACACCAGAAAGACGTTCGTTACGGTGGGATATATCTATGGAGATGTTCTCGCCAACATTAAATACCAAATTTGTTTCAATGGAAAGGCCCATGTTGTTGTAGTCTATAGCTTTTACCCGTTCAATACTGCGTAAACCTGTTGATTTGTCTTCATATGAAATGCTCACAGACATGGATCCGGCATTGTACCGGGCATTTTGCCTTCTTTCTTTTCCGGTGTACATAACTAGTGCCAACCTCCTTCAATCAATGGAACAGAAAATCATCGTGCCCTGGCAGACTATATTTCCTTAACTGCCCGGGAAATATAAAGAATTTCATAACTTCGTCTATATCATGGTCCCTGGAAAGATGATACTTTTGGGGGAAGAATAATTTTTAATGTTCTATCATCCTTTCCCATGGTCACCCACATTTTTTTTGATTGATATGCCTCATCATAATCAATTGATACTTCAAGAAGATATCGTCCAGGATCCAAAGCCATTCCCTGGTAAAAGTCTGATTTGATATTTACAAAACGGATACTGGCATTTGCCGGTTCGGTTTCCACAAATAGATGCCCTTGCTGTGCGACATTTATTTCGCTGGCCATGGCAAATCGTCTTTTCAACGATTCCCTGGTGATTGGCACAGATTCATAGAGCTTTAAATATATTTCCTTGTTGACAGATTGTTCCTGGCAGGAAAAATTGGGATAAAAATCATTTAAAGCCTTACATGTTTGAGCATCAAGTCTTCCTGAATATTGTACATAATGATATCCATGCATAAGCAACAATTCCTGGATTCGTGTGATACGCTGAATGTCACCCATCATGATATAGTCTTTTTCAATCGACTCAAGAACTACGGGATCGGGTTTGGCATCAGGCAGGAGTCGCCAGTAAGGCAGTTTCAGATATTTACCAATGATTTGAATCATGCTCAGTTCCACCATGATTCGAATTGCCCCATGTCTGCCCTGAATTTTTTTTACGGATCCCTTGAGGCCGAATGTCGGTCCAAACAGGGTGAAGGCCATTTCTTTGTCAGCAGTTGCTTTTGATACTTCTACAGTGTTGGATGCCTGTATTTTTTGAAGACCGGAGAGGGTGGCGAAATCCATAAGAATAAAATCCAGGGCAATACGGGCAATAGACTCCTTTTGAGCCCCCCAGTAGTCAAAACCAAACGTCTGAGGACCGAACCACATTTCCTGGCCATCGGCAAAGTCCTTTGTATCGAGGCTCATGTTGGTGTTTTTACCTCGAGTGACCAACCCTCTATCAAATTCTGAAATACCGCCTACCAAAACAATATCCGGAATAGATTTCTGTTCAAATCTTGAGTAACCAAGAGCTCTGTAATCACTCATAAAAATAGAGTCATGGGGAATGAGGACGACCTTCCCTCCAATACCGTTTAATGTGGATATGACCATTTGTGATATATCACGGGGTATCTCTCCGCCTGTAGACGTGGCAATACCCGTCTTGTCGACGATGTCTTTACTTAATATTTTGATTTGGGGGCAGCCGTAAATTTCAGTCATTAGCCCCAGATCGATCAGTGCCTGGCTGAAAACCGTGTATCGTTCCGCTGGGGGCGGTGTCTTCAGTTCAATATCCACAGTATGGGGATTGATCCTGCTACAGGCGAATACAAAAAAGGTTAGAAAAAATAATGTAAATAGTTTAACACGCTGTTTTTTAAGATTTTTTGAGAAAAAACGTTCTGTTTGTGTATTCATGTGATATTATCAATTATTCCATTCGTGGATTGCCAACACGATATTTTTATAGTGATTGGATATCAATGGGTATCTATTGCACTCAGTGTGTCTGCATCAATAATGATATAAATATCTCCTTCAACGAGTGTGCCAGGTGCCAAATTAACGTTTCCTATGCCTCCTGTCTGGGCATAATCACTGTAAATCGCTTCGACATCCTCTGAATACTCTTCGTTTGCTCCCAAAGTTTTTGCTTTTTGAATGGCATACCTTTTGATGAATGTATAGTTGATTTCTGGTGTGAGTGTGTCATCCGAGGAAATGCCATCATCAATTTCAATACTGCCTGTTTCGAATTCATCTGCGCTTAACAAACAGGGGGTCAGGATAAATATCGTTATCAAACAGATAAAGTTAATTAATAAATTCCTATTCATAATATCCTCCCGGAAAATTATTCAGATGATTTTGCCTTCAGTATTCGTCTAAATGTGGATTGCTCATATTGTTATTTTCAACATTATCTGAAACTTTAATATAACCATAAGGAATATTCAAGGACAAAACTTTTCGCTTGTATATAAATATTTGGCCCTTCAGTGTAAAAATGGTCTATTTGTTTATTTCTTGGCAGTTGGGCCCGTATTTTTTTCATCTTATATAGCGTTTGCTTGGCCCAAAAGCAGCAATAGAGATATCGAATAATGGCATTCCAGAATCGATATCTCTATTGCAGAAGAACTTAAGGTTAATAGTACCTATTTGATGACAACGCTTCCAATATGAGCGCGTGATCCAACACCAGCGGCGGTGTTGAGCATTGAGCCACCATGAACAAAGATATCTGCGTCACCAGACATGCTAGAACCATTTTTGATATTTACAGAACCCAGGTTTGCAAAAGCGCCAACGCCGAGAGCTGAGTTCAGAAGCATGTTAACAGCAGTAACTTCTGCAGAAACATCACCATCCATAATAGCATCATTTCTGAGAACAACTGAACCCACATGGGCTTCAGCATTTACAAAAGCAGCGGTGTTGAGCATCATTCCCTTAACGTCGGTATTAAGTACTGCATCACCGTCCATTGTTGATGGTCCCGCATTAACCATTGCTACACCCAGAAACATCACACATGCCATCAGTACAATCACTTTTCTCATCTCTTCTCTCCTTCTATTGTTTGGTTATTAAAAACGTTACAATTTCAGCACAACGTCAACCGTAGATTTTGTGCTTATTATTACCGAGCGACAACACTCCCGATTCCGGCGCGCGTGTTGTTGCCGATAGCCACATTAATTATACTCAGGCCTTTGACAGATATATTGATATCGCCTTTGACAGATGCGTTCCTGAGATTAACCGTACCCAGGTCTGCGTATGCATTAATACCAATTGCCGTATTGATTATGGTTAAAAGTCCCTCGACATGACTGGTAACATTACCTTCAAGTTGACTTGATTCCAAGATAACCGAACCCGTCATCGCCTCTGTACCCACGCCTGCTGCAATGTTGGTAATTAAAGCACCGATAACCGTACTGTTAACGTTACCGATAACCCTTGAATTATCAGCAAATGATTCGCTTGCGATAAATATCAAAACAGCAGAAATTAGTACTATTTTTATGAGCATGTTCATACGAATGCTCTCCTTATATTAAGCAATTGGCACCATTGGGGTGTCGAAGAGAAAACAGGACACACTTGAGCTTGCATGCAAGCATTTATGATTACCCAATTGATGTTTTTGCAGATTAACAATGTTTTTAAATTTGGTATCATTTTCAAAATCCAAAGTCAATAATAAAAAACAATATTTTTTTATCAACCCCAATGTTTTTAGACAAAACGCTGTTTTTATATTCGTTTTTTCCTGCTATGCCCATTAGTGCCATTTTGATTTGGATATTACCATTAAAATTATACGATGTCAACTGAAAAAAACAAACGTCTTGTTCAGTAACGATGTTTCTATGTATTAACTAAATTTAATATCATGGTTTAATTTGTGCAACTTTTTTTTATTTGTAGAATGATAGCACATGACTAATTCTTTATACACCTTGATCAAGGTGATCAAAATTAATTGCTTGAAAGATTGCTTATCCTGTGTTGAGCATTACGTCAATATGATTTTTAAATGTTTTTCCTGAGCTTTTTCTTGACGACGATTTTTTCAGTATTTAATAAACAGAATGATTAGCTTGGCTTAAATGTTAAAGCCAGCTAAGGTAAAAAAATAATTAAATATTATATGGAGGTGATATTTGAGTGCCCTGTCAACATATGCTGAGATTAATCTTAAATCGATCACACATAATTTTAAGGCAATCAAAAAGATTGTCCGGCCAAATACCCGAGTTATGGCAGTGGTTAAAGCAAACGCATATGGTCACGGAATTGTTGAAATCGCAAACGAAATGGCGAAAAGCGGTGCGGATTATCTGGGGGTTGCAAGGTTTGAAGAAGCCGTTATTCTGAGAGAAGCAGATGTGAGATTACCCATTCTGATCTTTGGCTATACATCGCGATCACAATTTGAAAAACTTTGCCATTATGATATTACGCAGACCATTTATAGCCTTGAAGACGCGAAAATACTCTCGGATTGTGCCTTGTCATTAGCCAAGTGTGCAAAAATTCACATAAAAATAGATACCGGGATGGGAAGGCTGGGAATGATTCCAGACAACCTGCATAAGCTTTCAAATGAGATCGCAGACATTGCAAGACTTAAGTGCTTGGACATAGAAGGTATTTTTACGCATTTTGCTTCGGCAGATGGGCTGGATAAATCATATACCCGGTATCAGTTTGATGTTTTTACCGATCTTCTGGAATCACTGGGTCAAAGAGGTATCACCATTCCTTTAAAACACGCCGCCAACAGTGCTGCAATAATAGATCTGCCGGAAACCCATCTTGATATGGTTCGACTTGGTATAAGTCTTTATGGCTTATACCCATCCCAACATGTTTTAAAAGATAAGGTGAATCTTTTGCCTGCGATGGAACTTAAATCGCATATCATTCATTTAAAAAACGTTTCTTCCGGATTTAAAATAAGCTATGGATCAACCTATGAAACCAGCCGACCAACAATCATTGCAACGGTGCCTGTTGGTTATGCAGATGGGTATAATCGCCTTTTATCATCAAAAGGGATTATGCTTGTAAATGGAAATCGTGTCCCGGTTGTTGGCCGGGTTTGCATGGATCTTGCGATGCTGGATGTTGGAGATCTGGGATCAGACATAAGGGTGGAAGATGAGGTGGTTGTCTTTGGCCATCAGGGAAACGCGTCTGTATCGATAGATGAGATAGCTGAATTATTGGATACAATAAATTATGAAATCGTTACATCCGTGACAAGTCGAGTTAAAAGGGTGTATATTTCATAATCCTTTTTTTAAAGTCTACCTTACCGGGTTTGTAAAAAGATATAAAGTAATATGGTGAATATATAGTAAAATATTTGTCTTGCCACTGCTCGTTGAATTCGTTAAACATATAGGCTATCGCAAATGAAACACATAAATAAAATGAATTATTGCTTTGAAAATAACTGACAGTGAATGGCAACAATGACCATGAATATTAGTGAAAAAACAAAAGAAGACCTGATCAATGAAGTTGCAGATCTAAAAAAGCAAATTAAAAACTTAAATGCTATCATCGATCAGCAAAAAGAAGACGAGCATCATGCCGAAAGCCGGGAAGATAAATATAAAACCATACTAGATAATATGGAAGAATTTTATTTTGAGGTTGATCTTGCGGGTAATTTTACATTTTTCAATGATCAGATCTGCAAAGTTTTCGGATACTCTCGCGATGAGTTAATGGGTATGAACAACCGTTCCTATACAACAAATGAAATTGCTTTACAGATGTTCAGGGACTTTAATGAAGTATTCAGGACAGGCAAACCCTTTAAAATTACCGATTATAGTATTGTCACTAAAGATGGAACCGCCAAAAATCTGGAGATTTCAGCGTCACTTAAGAAAAATAAAAATGGGAACCTTATTGGATTCTGCGGGATAGGCAGGGACATTACAGATCGAAAACAAAAAGAAATGGAAAGAGCACTTCTAATTGATCAACTCCAGCAATCTCAAAGATTAGAGGCGATTGCAACACTTGCAGGGGGCGTTGCTCATGATTTCAACAATATATTAATGGGTATGCAGGGCAATATTTCACTGATACTTCTCAAAGTTGATACGGACACGTTAACGTTTAAGCGATTAAAAAAAGTGGAAGAACTTATTGAGCGAGGCGCGCATCTTATTCAGCAGTTGTTAGGGTTTGCCAAAACAAAAACCAATGCTGCCAATCCGTTAAATATAAATAACGTGATCGAGAACACATCATATTTTTTTAGTCGAAGTAAAAAAAATATTGCTGTCCATACGGAACTGGAGAAAAATATCTGGCCGGTTGACATTGGTCAAGGGGCTGTTGAGCAAGTCCTTCTCAGTCTATATATGAATGCTGATCAGGCCATGCCTCAGGGTGGTGAGCTGTTTATCAAGACACGAAATGTTTTTCTGGACGATGCATTTGTCAATCCATACAATTTAACACCCGGCAGATATATTAATATTTCAATAAAAGACACAGGTATCGGGATGGATATGGCTACCCAAAAAAGAATATTTGATCCTTTTTTCACAACAAAAGACCTTGGCCAGGGGAATGGTTTGGGGCTGGCATCTGTATTCGGTATTGTCAGAAATCATGGGGGAATGATAAAGGTCGAAAGCGAGAAAGGAAAAGGTGCTGCTTTCAATATTTTTCTTTCAGCTTATCCTGATGAAAATGAGACATCTTATGCATATTTTTCCGGGAAAACCAGCATAGACCTGAATACCATTCTTCTGGTAAATGACGATGAATTGATGATAGACGTCTGCGAATCACTTTTGACGGAGTTGGGATATCGTGTCATATCGGTAAGAAGTATCAATGACGCATATGAAAAGTTTGTGCAAAATGTCAAAAAAATAAAGATCGTGATGATAGACATCACGCTTCCGGACATGACAGGTGATGACGTACTGATTCGTTTTAAAAAGATAAATCCTCTTGTGCCGGTTCTCCTGATAGATGGATACAGAGAGGGCGACACTCATCAGATTAGTGAAAAAAAAGTCTATATCATTCAGAAACCTTTCAGTTTAGGCCAGCTATCAGAGAAAATCAGAAAAATCATGAAAGAAGAACCCCAGGAAAGAGCCTCGTTTTAAAGGGTATTGGCAGATATCGGCGTAACAGCCCATCTTGTGAATTTTTTAAAAAGGCTTTTCCCCATACTTTTTATCGATCAAACACTTCTTAATTACTATTCTTGCCATACTTTCACCGAAGGGAAGAGTGACGCGTCTGTATTTGGGAAAAATTTTGCACCGCTGAACCTGATCATGAACTCCTGGTTGACGTTCAGCTCCAGATATGTGATGCAGTTTTGAATTTTATCTGCTTCATCAATCATTTCCGGATGGGTCAGTATGAGTGATGCGCCTCCAAGTGAACTGTTACCAAGAACTTTATATTTTTCTAACGGGATATCCGGCATCATGCCGATATTAATGGCCGATACAGGGTCGATGAATGAACCGAATGTCCCTGCGACATAGAAAGTCGAAAGGTCTTTGAATTCTATTCCCACAGATGATGTGATGGTGTTTAGTATGGTATACATGGCCGCTTTTGAACTGACAAAAAGATCCAGATCCACCTGGCTGAAAACGATATCCTTTTTTGTGCCTGATTCATGGGCAGGCACAATGATCAGGCATTGTATTCCATCTTGCTCGATTAATTTTTCTTCGCAGGCATCAGGTACGAATTTGCCTCTTACATCTACAAATCCTGCCAGAAATAACTGGGATACGAGATCGATAAGACCTGATCCGCATATGCCAAGGGCCGGTCTATTGTCAATCGTATGAATTTCAAATTGAATACTATCAGGATCAATGCGAACTTTGTCTATCACGCCAGGACCAGCCATCATGCCCATTTTAGTGACACCCCCTTCAAGGGCAGGACCTGCTGCGCCTGCACAGGCAATCAGCCAGCTCTTATTCCCCAGAACCACTTCCGCATTTGTTCCGACGTCCACAAGAATAGATGTCTCTTCATTTTTATGCATTCCGGAATAGAGAATGCCTGATATTAAATCTCCTCCAAAATAGCTGCCAATATTGGGGAAGATAAATATTCTGGCATATTTGTAGACGTCAATCCCCACTTCAGAAGCCTTTAGAACACCTGGTCTGTTAACAACAGGAATATAGGGCTCTCTGATAATCCAATACGGATCAAGACCCATAAAAAGATGAGTCATTGCTGTATTACCTGCAACAGAGACGATGAAGATATCTTCAGGGCTTATCCTGCATGAGTTACAAATGTGGTTTATCTCCGTGTTGCAACCGTCTATGATGAGACGGGTCAGTTCGCCAAGGCCTTCTTTGCTTGATGTATAATGAATTCGGCTTAAAATATCCGGGCCTATTTTAATCTGGGGATTATCAAAAGAGGATTCTGCCAATACTTTTTTTGAACAAAGATCGATGAGTCGCATGACAACCCTTGTTGTTCCCAGGTCCAAGGCAAGACCTGTTATTGGTTTTTTTTCGGCTGTATGGGTGAGGCCGGAAATGATCCATCCGGAAGAGTCTTTAAATAGAATGCATTGAACATGATAATCCCATTTTCTTAAAAGTTGGGGGACTTCCTTCATCAGGGAAAGATCCATATGAATGGAATTGGTATGCAGGATTTTTGACAGGCTGGTTTTCAGTCTGTCCGTGTCTCCCGTATTATCTTTTAGAGATGGTTTTTGCAGTTTGACAGAAAGAACCCAACAGTCTATTTTTTTTGGTGAGGTTTGGATCATGATCTTAAACCTTTGATAGCAGGATAAGGATAATTTTTCTTTTAAATATTCGGATGCATTACTTTCTATACGCTTTGAGATTATATCTGCACTCGATATAGTCTAATGGATTTAAAAGAGTTACCATATCAGGATTTGCCATGGTTTTCCAGTTCATATTCGTCTTGGATATCTGGGCTGGAAGATAGGCCATGGACAGGTGCAGATGATCGGTCATAGATGAACCGGCTTTTCTGAAATCAGCAACTTCGGCAATGATATCTGAGACATGGATCGCCGTTCCTTCAAGAATGCCTTCATAGGCCCTTGCGTGCGCATAGACAGTGCAGAGCGTATCGCCGCTGCAATTTTTAAATTGAGGATGAATGACGTAAATCGATTGACCGATAAAATCATCATCGCTTATGTTGTAGACGATGCCGTGATACATGGCAGCTATTTTCGTTGTCGGACCAATCCGATGCATTTTCCCTTTGAGGTCTTCATAATAGCAAATATCCAGGCCTTCATGAGGACCTGAGCGGTTACCGGTTTTTCCCCACCAGGTATCCATGCTGCCAAACAGCATGCCTGGATAAAAAATCCACTGATGAAAACTATCGGCTTTTAGATTGTTCATGTCTATCAGCCATTTGCTGAACATCGATTTGGGGATTTTATTAGCCATTAAATGCCGTTCCGCTCATAAGAAAGAACCCTGTGGCACGATTTTGCCACAGGGTTCATGTATAATGCTATCGTTTTGGTAAAAACAAATAATCAGCTTGCCAGTTTTACAGCACAAACCTTGTATTCAGGTATTTTGGCAATCGGGTCCAACCGTCCGTTTGTCAGTCTGTTTGCTGCGGCTTCCGCATAATGGAACGGAATAAACACAGTGCCATCAACTGCCTTGGGGGATATTTGAACAATGACTTCGATTTCACCTCGTCTTGAAATGACTCTAACTTTTTTCCCGTTTTTCACATTGTATTTGTCTGCATCTTTTTGGGTAATTTCAACAAAACTTTCAGGTGCACGTTCGTTCAATCCTTCTGTTTTTCTAGTCATTGTGCCTGTATGGTATTGGTAAATCACACGCCCGGTGGTCAGGTTTAACGGATATTCATTATCGGGTTCTTCAGCAGGCGGGATGAAATCAATGGCGTGGAACAGTCCCTTCCCCCTTGTAAACTGGGCGGAATGAAGTATGGGCGTACCAGGATGATCTATTGACGGGCAGGGCCAATGAATCCCTGTTTTATCGATACGATCATATGTGATACCGGCATACGATGGCGTTACTATCCGGATTTCTTCAAAAATGTCTTCACTGGAATTGTAAGACATGGGATATCCCATTCTGCTTGCAATATCGCACGTAATCGCCCAATCGATTTTTGCATCGCCAGGGCCTTCCACAGCCTTCCGGACACGCTGGACCCGTCTTTCCGTATTTGAGAATGTGCCGTCTTTTTCGGCAAAACATGTTGAGGGTAGGACCACATCCGCCTTTTGGGCGGTTTCAGTTAAGAACAGATCCTGGACCACAAGAAATTCAAGGTCTTCAAAACATTTTTCCGCATGGTTCAAATCCGGATCAGACACAAGCGGATTTTCTCCAATAATATAAAGCGATTTGATGATGCCATCATGGGCTTTGGGAATCATCTCTGTTGCTGTGAGTCCGGGAGAGGTGGATATTCCGGTTACGCCCCAGGCGTTCTCCATTTTTTTAACGGCATCCGGGTTGGAGACAGGCTGGTACGCTGTAAAAACAACCGGCAAACCGCCCATATCACAGGCACCTTGAACGTTATTCTGACCTCTTAGCGGGTTCACACCGGTACCGGGTTTTCCCATATGGCCACATAGCATGGAGAGGTTGGCCAATGATTTGACGTTGTCCGTACCGCAAATATGCTGCGTAATGCCCATGCAGTATAGAATGCTTGCGGCTTTGGCCGTGGCATACATCCGCGCGATTTCAATAATATCTTCTTTGGCGATACCCGTTATTTTTTCCACATGCTCAGGGGTAAATTTTTCGACTGTTTTTTTCAGTTCTTCAAAACCTTCAGTTCTGTCGTTCACAAAGGTTTTATTAAAGAGAGCTTCTTTGATGATGACATGCATCAGTCCGTTTATCCAGACCACATCTGTACCCACAGCCTGGCGAATCCATTTGTCCGCATATTCCACCAGCTTGATTTTCCTGGGATCCACAACCACCAGTTTTGCACTGCGGAATTTAACGGCTCTTTTTACAAAAGAGGATAATACCGGATGGTTTTCCGTTGTGTTTGATCCTGTAACAAGAATCATGTCAGCGGTTTCAATGTCTCCGATGGTATTTGTCATTGCGCCACTTCCAAATGCGGCAGCCAGACCGGCTACGGTGGAGCTATGTCAGAGGCGGGCGCAGTGATCAATGTTGTTTGTCTTGAGCACTGCTCTTGCAAATTTCTGAGCGATATAATTGTCCTCATTTGACATTCTGGCAGAGGTAAGCACGCCAATGCTGTCTGGGCCGTGATCTTTTTTGATCTGGGACAATTTGCTTGCCACAAGATCAAGTGCTTCGTCCCATTCAGCCTCTCTCAGTTTTCCATTTTCTTTGATAAGTGGTTTTGTAAGCCTTTCGGGTGATGATACAAAGTTAAACCCGAATCGTCCTTTTACACAGAGGCTGCCGTAGTTGGGTGCAACCCCTTCCACACCTGTGACCCTGGTAATTATATTGTCTTTAACATGAAGATATATCTGGCATCCCACACCGCAGTAAGTGCAGGTGGTTTTTATTTTCTTTTCCTGCCAGCCCCGATCAAAGCGTGCATCCTTTTCAACAAGCGCGCCGACCGGGCAGGCCTGGATACACTCGCCACAGAACACACATTCAGAGTCTTTCAGAGGTTTGTTGTCTCCGGCGATAATTTTCTTCGGCGCATCCGCATTGTCAAAGTCAATGGCGTCATTTACCTGAATTTCCCTGCAGGCTTTCACACATTTTCCACATAGAATACATCTGGACGAATCCCGGATGATAAAGGGATTAACGATCTCCATAGGATCTGTTTGATAAGGAGCAGCAGGTTTTTCACCTGTGACCTGATACCTGTATGCAAGATCCTGAAGCCTGCAATCCCCCCATGCCGGGCATAATTCCGCACTATTGTCATCGGCCTGGACTTTCATCTGAAAGTGGGTCCAGTCATTGCCTGAAGGTCTGCTGACCGCACAGTTATGATTCCCCATGGACAGAAATTCCTTGATGACTTTTTTCCGGGTATCCACAACAGCTTTTGATTCTGTGAAAACAATCATGCTATTTTCGGCTTTTGTGGCGCAAGCAGCCCTAAGGTTATCCATTCCCTGTATTTCTACAACACAGATGCCACATCTACCGGTTGGAACAGAACCCTTTAAGTGACATAACGTGGGAAGGTCAATGTTATATCTTTTAGCGACTTCAAGAATCGTTTCTCCAGATTTAAATGACAATTCATTATTGTTAATAATGATTTTATTTTGCTCACCCATCTTGTCCTTTTCTCCTTCAGATCAATATGCTTATTCATGACGTAATCTTTTTGATTACCGAAAGTCTGTAAATTTGTCAATGCGAGAAAATATATTTTACTGTTTGATAGTGTTGACATTTTTCAATAGTTGTAATTAATATACAATTTTTTTGCATGTGGCGTAACAATACGCAGAGTGGAAAAATGGGTTTGTCATAGCCTGAACATCGGCTATGGAATGATAACCCTTAATGATAATGATATTGATCCTAAACAGGAGTTATAAAAAAATGATACAAGCGCTTTTTCTAATGGGAGGCCTGGGGGTTATTATCGGTATAGTGCTGGCATTTGCCTCAAAAATTTTTTATGTTTACGTTGATCCTCTGGTGGAGAAGATTGAAGGTGCACTTCCTGGCGCCAATTGCGGCGGTTGTGGACTTCCGGGGTGTTCGGCCAATGCTGAAGCCATTGCTAAAGGAAAAGCGTCTCCGGATTCCTGCGTGGCTGGTGGTGACGACCTGGCAGGAATGATTGCTGCCATATTAGGTGTCAGTGTGGAAGCCAAAGAACCGGATTTTGCTTTTCCCGGCTGCACGTATAATAATGAGGAAGCGGAAACAAAATATATTTACAATGGTTTGACCGATTGCCGCGCGGCTTCCCTGATCAGTGGAGGGGTGAAAGTCTGCCATATCGGCTGCCTGGGTTTGGGAAGTTGCGTTAAAGCCTGTAAATTCGGTGCGCTTTCCATGGGACCGGATGGGCTTCCCAAGGTGGATAAAACCAGATGTATCGGTTGTGGCGCATGTGAAAAAGCCTGCCCCAAAAGTATCATCAATCTTTCTTCGGTTACAAGGCGAATCATCCGTGAATACACGACCAATAATTGCACGACTCCCTGTCAGAGAGCCTGCCCGGCAGGAATTGACATTCGCGAATACATTCAACACATTTCGATGGGTGACTACAGCAAAGCTGTTCAAGTCATAAAAGAGCGAAATCCATTTCCCACGGTTATCGGAAGAATCTGTCCCCGGCCGTGTGAACAGGACTGCAGGAGGCAGCTTGTTGATGAGCCGGTGGCCATCAATTTCCTGAAACGATATGCTGCGGATTATGAATATGAGAATGGAAAACGGTCCCAACCGTTCAAGGCGCCTGAAACCGGTCGCAAGATTGCTGTTATTGGTGGTGGTGTCGAAGGGTTGTCTACGGCGTTTTTTTCAGCACGTCTCGGACATTCGCCTACAATTTTTGAAGCCACAGATAAACTCGGGGGACTTTTAAGGAGCGCTATTGCCAGAAACAGATTGCCTTTGCATGTTCTGGACTGGGATATTGAAGGTGTTCTTGACATGGGGGTCACCGCGCAGACCAATAAAAGTCTGGGAAAGGATTTTACCATTTCCTCTTTACTGAATCAGGGATATGAGTCGGTTTTTACCGCTTCAGGCGGGTGGGACAACCGGTTGGCACGGAGTGCAGGTAAAGTGGTTGAATCGCTTGTGCCGGGAATGTTTTTAATGATCGACCTGAACCGCAATCTGATCAATCCCAATATGCTTGATATGAAATCCGGCGCGGTCATTGTGGGTGGTGGGGAACTTGTTATAGATGCCATTAAAAACTGCAAAAGCCTGGGGGCATCAAAAATTACGGTTTTTATCCGTGAAAGCGGTCTTGATTTAACCCTTCTGAAAACGATGAAAGAATCCGGTGCAACCGTTATTTTAAATTCGGGTATCACCCGCCTTTTGGGTAAAGGAGATCACCTGAAAGAAGTTGAGTACATGGATCTGCGTTCACAGAAGAAAGAAATTGTTCCGACAGGCGCTATTTTTATGGCGGCAGGTCGTTTTCCGGAATTGATTTTCATGAAACCGGAAGCTGAGAAAGATGCAGATTCAGGGAATGGCAGCCAAACGGATGATACATGGCAGGCATTTGAGAATTATAAAAAGCCTTTTACGAATGGTCAGGAAAAGGGACTGCTGTCGCAGGAAGACGTGATTACCGATTTCAGCGCGGCTATACGGGCCATTGGTTCAGGACGGCGTGCGGCTGCGACGATTCATCAGGCGATTTATAAAATTGAATTGTTTGTCCACGAAAATGTTATCGGATCCCAGACGATCGTTCAGAATGTGGATCATCTTGAGAATGTTAAACCTGCGCCACGTCAGATTATGCCACTCGCAGAGGAATCCGATGCTGTTGAAATTGAATTGGGATTTACGGAGGATATGGCCAGAAAAGAAGCGGAACGTTGCCTTAAATGTGGCGTCATCTGCTACAAAAAGAGTGATTTCCCCATGGCCAGCTGAGAAAGTCCACACTCACCTCCCTATCTTCGGGAGGTGAGTGGTATATAACGAAAAAATCGTTTAATTTTTAAGCACTTTTTCCATGATCGTATCTGTTGCATGAACAGATAATGCATTGTCCTTCATATCCATGAGGGATTTTCGTTCCATATCAAAGTCCATTAAATCACCATCATCCGGAATGGTTCCCCAGATGGGAAGCCCAATGTCTTCTACTTCAGCTAAAAATGCCTGGCCCAGCTTTTCCGGTGCTCGCGTGACGACGATGCCCATGCTTCCGATAGTCAATTTGAGTTCATCAAGAAGGCCATGTATGCGCTTGACCGCTCTTAAGCCTCTTAATGAATAGTCGGTGACCAGAAATAATAAATCCACGTTACCGCTTGTCCGGCGGCTTAAATGTTCCATTCCGGCTTCATTGTCGACAACAAGATATTTATAATCCTTTGAGAGTTCTTCCATGAACCGGTGCAGGATATTGTTGACCATGCAATAGCACCCCGTACCTTCCTGGCGGCCCATGACAATAAGATCATATTCTTTTTCTTCGATTAATACCTGATTCATCATCATTTCAATGTAATTGACCTTGTCCATACCCGAAGGCACGCCTTGCGGGTCTTTCATAAAATTTTCCCGAATATCGCCTACTGTTTTTGTGACCGGGTTTCCCAGCGTTTCACCCAGATTGCTGTTTGGGTCAGCATCAACTGCCAGTACGGGTGATAGATTGTTTTTGGTCAAATACCGGACCATGAGAGCGGCCAACGTGGTTTTCCCAACACCGCCTTTACCTGCAACTGCTATTACCTTGGACATCATTCCCTCCAAATGGAAAGTATGTTGGCATTTCCATATAAAATAAAAAAGAGGGCCTGCAATTGAACGGCCCCCTTTCATATTATTAAAAAAAAATATCAATAAATATATTATTTGCCTTCAATATGCTTCCAGGCAGATCGAACTGTATTTTTCATGAGCATGGTGATGGTCATGGGGCCTACACCGCCGGGCACAGGCGTGATTTTGCCACAGATTTTCTTTGCAGCCTCAAAATCAACATCACCTTTAAGAATCGCTTTACCTGTCTTTTCATTCATTCCCACCCGGTTTACACCAACATCGATAACGGTTGAGCCGGGTTTGATCCATTCCGGCTTTACAAGATCAGGAACACCGGCAGCCACGATTAATATGTCTGCTCTTTTGCAGTGCGAGGCAAGATCTTTTGTACGGGTGTGGACGATAGTGACTGTGCTGTTTGCGCCTTTGCCCTTTTGGGCCATCATGATGGCAATCGGTTTGCCAACGATATTGGAACGGCCCACCACGACTACTTCTGCACCTGAAGTTTCGGTTCCTGACCGGACGATCAGTTCCTGAATACCCGCAGGCGTGCATGGCGGATAAAGCACCTCATCGCCACCAATCATGAGGCGACCCACATTGACCGGATGGAAACCGTCAACGTCCTTGTCAGGATTGATGGCATTAAGGACTTTTTTGTCGTCAATATGTTTGGGAAGCGGCAGTTGAATTAATATACCATGAATATCAGGATCATTATTATATTTGTCAATAAGTGCAAGAAGATCTGCTTCTGAAATATCATCCGGCTGGTCATCCTGAATTTCATGAAAGCCGAGGCTTATAGCTGTTTTAACTTTCAAGGTCACATAACTGATTGAAGCCGGGCTTGAGCCCACGAGAATGGTTACAAGCCCCGGAACTTTTCCGGTTTTGGCTTTCATATCTTCTACTTCTGCCTTAAGTTCAGCAAGGATTTCCTTGCGAATATCGGTTCCGCTGATAAGTTCTGCTGTCATTTTTGAATCTCCTGTATAGCAAAAAGGCGCGGCGCACTGGGCACCGCGCCTTTTATTATCATCTGATCAAAAGAAAATGTCTTTTGATCTATGGATTAGAATACACCTTGAACCTTTCCGGTTTCAACATCGACATCAACACGGCGATAAGCCGGGTTAGAACTGGACCCTGGCATCAGGCTGATGGTTCCTGCAACCGGAACGATAAAGCCAGCACCGCTATAGGTCAGCACTTCACGAACGGAGAGTCTCCATCCTTTTGGAACGCCCTTCAATGCTGGATTGTCGGAAAGTGACAGATGGGTTTTAACCATGCAGAGACCCAGTTTGGAAAGCTTTGGATCATTTTCGATTCGTTTTAGTGAGTTTTTGGCTTCGTTAGAGAAATCCACGCCGTCTGCACCGTATACTTCTTTTGCAATCAGTTCGATTCTCTGGCTAACTGGCATATCAAGCTCATACAGGAATTTGAATTCTGTCTTTTCATTGCAGGCTTCCATAACTGCATCTGCAAATTCAAGCGCGCCGTCACCACCTTTTAGCCAATGCTCTGATAGAGCGACTTTTGCGCCTTCAGCTTCACACAATTCCCGGACTTTTTTGATTTCGTTCTTTGTATCCGAGTAGAACGCGTTGATACAAACAACCGGGCTGATACCTGCTTTTCGAACGTTTCTGATATGATGAATCAGGTTTGCACATCCTTTTTCAACCCATCCAACATTTTCACCGGAATATTCTGCGGGCATGGCTTTTCCGGGAACAGGAACAGGTGCGCCACCATGGCATTTAAGCGCACGAATGGTGGCAACAACGACAGCAGCATCCGGAACAAGACCGCTGTAACGGCATTTCAGGTTCCAGAATTTTTCAAATCCGATATCTGCACCAAAACCGGATTCGGTGACATGATAATCAGCCAGTTTCAGACCGATCTGGTCGGCGATAATGGAGCTCTGGCCGATGGCGATATTTGCAAACGGCCCGGCATGAACTAAGACTGGCTGACCCTCAATGGTCTGCATCAGGTTCGGGTTGAGCGCATCAACCATCCAGGCGGTCATGGCGCCAGCAACTTCCAGATCTTCCGTGGTGACGGGTGCGCCTTTTTTGTCATAGCCAACAACGATTCTGCCCATTCTTTCGCGCATGTCTTTCAGGCTGGTTGCCACAGCAAGAATAGCCATAACTTCTGATGATACGGCAATACCGAATTTGGATTTCATCATGAAACCATCTCGTTTACCGTTTACGCCGTCGATACCGATGATGATGTTACGAAGGGACTGGCAGCAGAAATCGATAATCCAGCCCATTTCAACATTGGTCGGATCCACATCAAGCCGTCTCATTTTGGTCAAACGGGCGAGCTGCTCGTCATTGTAGTTTCTTTCATGCTGCATACGGGAGGTCAACGCAACCATTGCAAGGTTGTGGGCGTTCATAATGGCGTTGATATCACCGGTGAAGCCTAAGGAGAACTGAGTCAGTGGAATGCATTGAGCAAGTCCGCCACCTGCAGCTGAACCTTTGATGTTCATGGTTGGTCCGCCGGAAGGCTGACGAATGGCAGCAGATACATTCTTGCCGCGTTTTCCTAATCCTTCTACAAGACCCATGGTTGATGTGGATTTACCTTCACCCAACGGGGTCGGGGTGATGGCGGTGACATCAATGTATTTTCCGTTGGGTTTGTCTTTGAGACGATCCAGAACTGCCCGGTAATCAATTTTCCCAAAGTAATGACCCTGAGGAAGGAGCTCGTCTTTTGTCAGCCCATATCCTTCGGCGATGTCATAAATTTTTCTCATTCTGGTTTCCGCTTCCTGGGCAATTTGCCAGTCCGCATGTTTGGTTGGATCTAATGCCATGAGATATCCTCTTCTAAGTTTAAGGGCTTGCGGGAAAGCCTGGGTAAAGTGAAAATATATGCTTCTTGCTCAAACAGTTTGCGTCCCGAATAAAATGCCACATACCCTGCCAGCTCCCGACCTGCCGGTCCAGGCATTGTTAAGCCAACTTGAGGGACTGCTTCAAATATGAAAAAAATATTGCCTGGGTTCATTACCGTTTTGAGAATTCAGGTTAATTCCGGCGATCATAATACCCCTGCACATAATTATTTATCTATATTACCTTTAGTATATAAAGTCGCTATGATGTACTAAAGCTGGTAACCAGTCAAGAATTTTTTGTATAATTTTATTTAACAGTTTTATACCTAAAAAAATTGACAGAAGCAGTATCCATCATTAATAGTATTTTTTTGGCCAAAATTAAAAAATTAAGGAACAGACGATGAATCGACACAGCATATTATTTCTTCCGCATAACAAGAAAATTGAGGTTGACGACGGCAGTCTTCTTATCCAGGCTGCCATGGATGCAGGCGTTCATATAAATGCGTCATGTGGTGGCGAAGGGGTATGTGGCAAATGCCGGGTACTTGTTGAACATGGTTCTTTAAGTCAGGGTATTTCGGAAAAGCTGAGCAAGGAAGACATCGAAAATGGCTATCGGCTTGCTTGTCTGGCACAGGTTGAAAAAGATGTGACCATAAGAATACCTGTTGAGTCAAATATTGATGCCAGCGTGTTAAACCTTCAAAGTGTTCCCAGAATAAAAGCGCGTATCAAACAGATGAATTTTGATGATTTGAAAGAACAGGGGCTTTTTTTGCCGCCGGTTGAAAAAATTTATCTGGAACTCCCGGAACCAAGTTCGGGCGATAATGGCTCTGATATATCCAGGTTGATGGAATATTTAAGAAATACACATGAAGAACACCAGCTTCAGATAACGTTAGGGACAATGAGAAAAGCCCCTGATGTCATGCGGGAACAAAATTTCAAGATAACGGTTACCATAGAAAGACCGGTAAGGGATGGGGGGAAAAGCAGGATTATCAACATCCAGTCCGGTGATACAACAGATAAAAATTATGCCATTGCCATAGATATCGGCACCACAACCGTCTATGGACAGCTGATCGATCTGATAACCGGAGAAGCCCTTGCGGAATACGGCGACTTCAATGGCCAGATCAGTTATGGTGAGGACGTGATTACCCGAATCATGTATGCGGAAAAACCTGAAGGGCTGAAAAGACTGCATACGGTCGTGGTGCTGACTATCAATAAGGTGATTGGAAAGATAGTCAAACAGGCCGGGGTGGACCTGGATGATGTGTCTTCGATGACCGTTGCCGGCAATACCACCATGACACAGCTTCTCATGGAAATAAATCCAAAATACATTCGCCGCTCGCCTTATGTTCCGACAGCCAGTCTTTATCCACCTTTCAGGGCAAGCGACATTGATATAGCGGTGGGAAAGCATGTCCCGTTGCTTGTGTATCCCCAAATATCAAGCTATGTGGGTGGGGATATTGTCGCCGGTGTAATGGGAGCGGGCATCTATCGTACGGATAAACTGACATTGTATCTTGATATCGGTACAAATGCTGAAATCGTTATCGGAAATAAAGAGTGGCTCACGTGCGCAGCCTGTTCAGCCGGTCCTGCGTTCGAAGGTGGCGGGGTGAAGTTCGGCATGAGAGCGGCAAAGGGGGCGATAGAGGATTTTTCAATCGATCCCATCAGCCTTGAACCCATGAATATCACTATTGGCAATGTCAGGCCAAAAGGGATCTGCGGATCGGGACTGATCAATATTGTCGCCACATTGTTCGAGATGGGCGTTATTGATAACCGGGGCAAGCTTAACAGGGAGCTTAATACAGATCGTATCCGGGAGGTTGAGGGTGTCTATGAATATGTTCTTGCGTGGAAAGACGTGACCCAGATTGACCGGGACATTGCAATAACGGAAACAGACATAGACAACCTGATTCGGGCAAAAGGTGCCATCTATAGCGGATGCATGACCCTCCTGGAAGAGGTCGGGCTTACCATGGACAGTGTTGAGCAGATTATTCTGGCCGGTGGATTCGGAAGCTATGTTGATCTTGAAAAATCGATAACCATAGGCCTTCTCCCGGAAATTGATTCGGACAGGTTCAGATTCATTGGCAACGGGTCTCTTCTGGGCGCAAAAATGAGCTCTCTTACGAACAGTATACGGAAAGATGTGGGGCGGGTTACATCCATGATGACAAATTTCGAGTTATCAGAAACAGCATCGTACATGGATAATTACATGGCAGCCCTTTTTCTGCCGCATACCGACATCAATCATTTTCCAAAGCTTAAAGATCGCATGCAGCAAAACAAAGCCATCTGGGATGCGCGTAAAAAAAGTCTGAACAAGGGCTATTGACAATTAAATAAATAACGTGTTACACAAACTTTTTTGTTTTGTATACACTGTATGGCATTGTTAATGAAATGAAGTGTTTTTAGGCAGACAAGCGGGAGATTATCTACGATAAGTAGATGTAAATATATATCAAAATTCAGGGAAACGGGGTTGCTACTACTGGTGAGACAGATTGCGTGTTTTTTATTTCTTCCTGACATTTAGCGATCTTGACAAAGAAATAACAACCCGAAACGCAAATTTTTTTTCGATAAGGAGGTAAAAGTGGGATTTGAAATCACAAAAGAATCCTATGCTGGCAGCATCAAGGAAATTACCCTTGGCTCCGGTAAAAATGCTATAACTGTCGGCGGTGAAACGAGTTATCCTTTTTACCTGTTTGAAGGAGACACACCCAATAGGCCTAAGATAGCTATGGAAATTTGGGATATGAAACCCGAAGACTGGCCGGAAGCTGCGCTTGTTCATTTTAAAGATGTTGTTTCTGATCCTGTGGCATGGGCGAAAAAATGTGTTGATAAGTTTGGGGCGGAAGCAATTGTTCTGCAGTTGAAAAGCGTTGATCCGAATGACAAGAATGCCAGCCCGGCAGATGCAGCAGCAACAGTCAAAAAAGTGCTTGCCGCAATCAATGTGCCTTTGATTGTCTGGGGATGTGCCAATCCTGCCAAAGATGAAGAGGTTTTGAAAAAGGTTGCTGAAGAGTGCCAGGGTAAAAATCTGATCATCGGCCCGGTAGAAGAAAAAAATCACAAAGGTGTTGGTGCTGCTGCCCTGGGATATGGCCATACGATCATCTCATCCTCTGCTATTGATGTAAACCTTGCAAAACAGTGTAACATTCTTCTTGAAAATCTGGGTGTTCCCACCAACAAGATTATTATGGATCCCACCACAAGCGGTCTGGGATATGGTTTGGAATACACCTACTCCGTTATGGAACGTCTACGCATGGCAGCTTTGTCTCAAGGTGATGACAAACTCCAGCTTCCCATGATTAACAACCTCGGAAATGAAGTCTGGAAATGCAAAGAAGCCAAACAGACGGCCAAGGATGCCCCGACTTTGGGTGATCCTGAAAGACGTGCCATCCTGATGGAAGCTGTGGGTGCAGTATGTTATCTGTTAAGCGGGTCTGATATTCTTATTATGAGACACCCGGAAGCCATTCGTCTGGTCAAGTCTTTTATTGATCTGGGCTTAAAAGGCGGTATGGCTACAGATGTTGCCGCAATTAAAAAAGAACTGAAAGATGTCGATATCGACTATGCATCACTTGCACCGGCAGCGGATTTAAAGATAGAAGAAGAGAAAAAAGCAGCAGCACCCAAAACAGCAGCAGCTAAAAAAGCAGCGCCAGCTGCCAAAAAAGCTGCACCGGCCAAGAAAGCAGCTTCAGCAGTAGCCCCTGCAGCCCCAAAAGCCGCGGTAGCCCCTGCTGTTGACCCTGCAGCTCAGGCAAAGGCTGAAGCTGAAGCAAAAGCTGCAGTAGAGATAGCCGCTAAAGCCAAGGCAGAGGCAGATGTTAAGGCCAAGGCCGCAGCCGAGGTTAAAGCCAAGGCTGATGCAGAAGCGAAAGTCAAAGCAGATGCTGAAGCTGCTAAAAAAGCGGAAGCAGAAGATAGGGCCAAACGTGACGCTGAAGAAAATGAAATAAGACTGAAAAGAGCTGCTGAAAGGGAAAAACACGCTGTAGAACGTAAAAAGACATCTATCACCGTAACTGCTGCTGCAACCCAAATGACGCAACAGGAAAAGATGATAGATAGCTTAATGCGAATTCACAGAAGAATTCCTTTATATTAGCATTATAAATAATTCTCGCGGAGTCAAATATCCATGATGATTCCGGAATTAATAATTATGAGGAGGAACCTCTAATGGCTGAAGTTACAAAAGAAAAAGAATCAAAACTGGCCGATCCGATTGCAGCATCCATTGATCCTGCAACACAGGAAATGATTCAACGCGCTCATGACCTGGGCATTGAAACGGTTTTTGACAGGGCTGTCAACATGAAACCCTGTGCGATTGGCATACAGGGAATTTGCTGTAAAAATTGTGCTATGGGTCCATGTCGGCTGCCCCTTCCCAAAGGTGGAATTATCGGCGAAGATACCAGAAAAGGTCTATGCGGTGCCACGGCAAACACCATCGCGGCCCGGAACTTTATCAGAATGATTGCTGGTGGCGCGGCTGCTCATTCCGATCATGGCCGTGGTGTTGCAGAAGTTTTTCTGTCTGTTGCAAGAAAAGAGACAGATACATACAAAATTAAAGATACAAAAAAACTGATTTCCATTGCGCCTCATTTAGATGTTGCCACCACCGTTGAAGTGGATGGTGAAGTCAAAGATAGAAATATTGATGAAATTGCTCTTGAAGTGGCTGAAAAAGCCCTTGCTGAATGGGGCAAACCAGAAGGTACACTTTATTATACAAAAAGAGCGCCTAAGCCGCTTTATGAAAAATGGAAAAAACAAGGCGTGCTTCCCAGAAACATTGATCGAGAGATTTGTGAAATCATGCACAGAACCCATATGGGGGTTGACCAGGATTATAAAAACTTGATCAAGCAAGGCACACGTGCCGCGCTTGGGGATGGTTGGGGCGGTTCCATGCTGGCCACCGATCTTCAGGATGTTCTTTTCGGCACCCCCACACCCCTTCAGGCTGAAGCAAACCTCGGCGTTATGAAAGAAGACCATGTAAATATTATCGTTCATGGCCATGAGCCTATCCTTTCGGAAATGATTGTTGCCACCTCTCAAAAACCTGAAATGATTGAATACGCAAAATCAAAAGGCGCAAAAGGTATTCAATTGGGCGGTATCTGCTGTACGGCCAATGAAATTTTCCAAAGACATGGCGTGCCACAAGCAGGAACCTTCCTGCAACAGGAACTGGCCATCATTACCGGCGCCTGTGATGCCATGGTTGTGGATATTCAATGTATATTCCAGGCAGTTGCTAACGTTGCCAAATGTTTCCATACCAAACTGATTACCACCCATCCCATCGCCAAGATGGAACAGAATAATGTCATTCATATTGAATTTGATGAACATCATGCCAAAGAAGATGCTGAAAAAATTGTCAGAATAGCAATTGACAATTATCAAAACAGAGGGGTGGAAGTCATGATCCCCAGGCACAAAGCATCTTCAATTGGTGGTTTCAGCGTCGAATCCATCGAATATCATCTGGGTGGAAGTTTCAGAGGTACTTATTATACCCTGAACGACAATATAATTAATGGCCGTATCCGCGGTGTTGCAGGTGTGGTTGGATGTAACAATGCCAGAACAAGACATAATGAAGCACATATTGCGGTTGTAAAAGAACTCATCAAAAATGACGTGCTTGTGCTCACCACCGGATGTAATGGTATTGCATGCGCCATGGAAGGGCTTTTGACACCGGAAAGTGCCGCTGTATATTGCGGTCCTGGCCTCGCCGAAGTATGTGAAGTTGTGGGTATCCCACCGGTCCTTCACATGGGATCATGCGTGGATAACAGTCGGTTGCTTCTCGCAGCAACAGAAGTGGTTAAAGCCGGCGGTCTTGGAAATGATATCTGCGATCTTCCTCTAGCGGGGAGTGCACCGGAATGGATGAGTGAAAAAGCCATCTCTATTGGTCACTATTTTGTGGCATCCGGTGTTTATACTGTATTTGGTCTGCATCTCCCCACAGAGGGTGCACCTGTTTTCCATAATTATCTTTCCAATGAGTTGGAAAAAATATATGGCGGGAAATGGGATCTTGAAGCAGACCCGATTAAACATGCGCATTTGATGATTGCCCATATTGATAAAAAACGAAAAGAGCTGGGCATCGATAAAGCAAGAGACAGAGTCTTGATGGATATGGCGGATCGTCAGGCACTTGGCGCTTAATTTTAATTTTTTACTATATCCTCAACGAAGGAGGACAAAATGTCAAAATTAGTAGCATTTGCCGGCATACAAGGCGGCTATAAAGTTGTTTCAGCGGCTGAAGGGTTATATAACAAAGCCCTTGCAACCTATAACGCGGATACGAAAATCGGTTTTCCGAATACCGCATATTATCTTCCGGTCATTTATTCTTTGACCGGCATGAAAGTAGAAACCCTCGAAGATTTGAAAAAACCGCTTGCATTTGCAAGAGGTCTTCTGCCACCGCATATTAAGGGAAAAAACCATCTGCCCTATCTGGGGCCTCTTCTTGACTCTGGTATGGCAGCCATTTTCTGCTATGAGATCATGGAAGCGCTCCGTATCCTCGATCAGCCGGATTTCTATCATCCGGAAGAGGATCCGGATCTGGAAGCAGGCAAAAAATGGGTTGGCCCTGCAGATGACGTTATTTTACGAAAACGTGGCGTGGAGTTCGTTGACGGTTCAGCACCCGGTTTCGCAGCTATTGTTGGTGCCTGCCCGAATGCTGAAATCGCAAAAATGATTGTTGAAGATTATCAGAAAAAGAACCTTTACATATTCTGCGCAGCCCATCACAACGGAACCACCGTTATCGATCAGCTGATCGAAGCCAAGGTTCAGATTGGCTGGAATACCCGTATTGTACCGTTTGGCCCGGATATCTCCTCTGCTGTGTTCGCCCTTGGCTTTGCAAACAGGGCAGCCATGGCATTTGGTGGTGTACAACCCGGTGATTTCAAAAAAATTCTTCACTATAATAAAGACCGTGTATTTGCTTTCGTAAACGCATTTGGTGATATCGGAACCGAATGGGGCGTTGCTGCGGCCGGTTGCGTAAACTGGGGCTTCCCGACACTTGCGGACACGGATATTCCTGAAATTCTGCCGACCGGTATTTGTACCTATGAGCATGTTGTCGCCAATGTGCCGCATAGTGAAATTTGCCAGAGATCAGTAGAAGTTCGTGGATTGAAGGTCAATGTAACTGAAATTGATATTCCGCTGTCTTTCGGTCCTGCCTATGAAGGTGAGAGAGTCCGTGGTGCTGATCTTCACTGCCAGTGCGGTGGTGGAAAGACCCAGTGCACCGAGCTTGTGAAAATGGCGGAAATGAATGAAATCGAAGATGGTAAGGTTGTCGTTGTGGGTCCGGATGTCATGGATCTTAAAGAAGGATCGACCTTCCCATTGGGTATCTATGTCCAGATTGCCGGCCGTGAATTCCAGACGGATTTCGAACCGATTATGGAACGTCAGATTCACCATCTCATCAATTATATTCAGGGGATCATGCATATCGGACAGAGGGATATTTCCTGGGTCCGTATCAGCAAATCGGCAATGGAAAAGGGCTTTTCACTTAAAAATATCGGTGTGGTGCTGCATGCCAAATTCCATCAGGATTTCAAGAAAATTGTCGACAAAGTTCAGGTCACACTTTACACCAAAAAAGAAGATGTGGACAAGCTTACCGACCGCGCGCGTGCTGAATACAAGACGCGTGACGAACGTGTTGACAAAATGACTGACGAAGATGTGGAGACCTATTACTCATGCACACTCTGCCAGTCATTTGCACCCAGCCATGTTTGTTCTGTCAGTCCGGAACGTACCGGTCTTTGCGGCGCATACAACTGGATGGATTGCAAAGCCTCTTTTGAAATTAATCCCACCGGTCCGAATCAGCCTATTGTCAAGGGTGAATGCCTTGATCCTGTTCTTGGCCAGTGGAAGGGCGTGAATGATTTTATTCAAAAAGCCTCCCGTGGCGCTGTTACCCATTATAATTTCTATTCAATGGTAATTGATCCCATGACAACCTGTGGTTGCTGCGAATGTATCGCAGCCATGCTTCCGGCTTGTAATGGCATCATGAGCGTTGGAAGGGATTATTCCGGGGAGACACCTTCAGGAATGAAATTCACCACACTTGCAGGTGTTATGGGCGGTGGTGCTTCTTCACCCGGATTTGTGGGTCATTCAAAATTCAACATTACCCAGAAAAAGTTTATTGCGGGTGACGGCGGTCTGCTTCGTTTGGTCTGGTTGCCAAAGATGTTGAAAGAAGAGCTTAAGGACCGGCTTGTAAAACGTGGTGAAGAGCTCGGCGTTCCAGGTTTTTATGACATGATCGCAGATGAAACCGTGGGTGTGACCGAAGAAGAAATTCTTCCCTTCCTCCAGGAAAAAGGACATCCGGCGCTTTCAATGGAGTCGATCGTTAGATAAATAATATGGTTCAAGGCGCAAAAGGACTTGTCCCAAAGCGCCTTGGCCTTATAATAACAAGGAGACGAAAATGGCATTAACCGGTATACAGATTTTCAAATTACTGCCAAAAACCAATTGTAAGGAATGTGGTGTTCCCACATGTCTTGCCTTTGCCATGAACTTGGCTTCGAGCAAGGCAGAACTGGACAGTTGCCCATATGTTTCTGATGAAGCAAGAGCACAACTCGCAGAAGCTGCTGCACCTCCGATTCGACCTGTTGTCGTAGGAAACGGTGTCAGAAAAGCAACCACCGGTGGTGAGACCGTATTGTACAGACACGAAAAAACTTTTTTTAACAAGACACTTCTTGCAGCGACCGTTTCTTCAGATATCTCAGACGCTGATCTTGAAAAGAAGCTAAAAATCTATAATGCCTTCCAGTATGAGCGTGTCGGTTTAAACCTCAGACCTGAACTGATTGCATTGAAAGATGCGGGTAAAGATGCGGCAGCTTACGCAAAAACCGCTAAAAAAATTGCTGAAACATCTGAGTTCAACCTCGTTCTGATGAGTGAAAATGTCGATGCGTTAAAAGCAGCAGCAGAAGCCTGCAGTTTCAAACGACCGCTTCTTTATGCAGCAACAGCAGCCAATGCCGATGCTTTGGGTGCGATTGCAAAAGACAACAACCTGCCACTTGCCGTAAAAGCCGATTCTGTTGATGGTCTTATTGCGCTTACTGAAAAGCTTACAGGTATGGGCCTGAAAGACCTGGTGATTGATTCCGGTTCCAGAGAAATCAAACAGGCACTTGCGGATCAGGTAGCTATCAGACGTGCAGCTCTCAAAACCGGAAATAAGGCATTGGGATTCCCCACAATTGCCTTTGCTTCAGAAATGGCGTCCAACACAGATATGGAAGCACTGGTGGCGGCCATGCTGGTTGCCAAATACGCTGGTATCGTGGTTCTTTCTGATTTTACCCCTGAAGTTGTTTTTCCGCTTCTTCTTGAAAGGCTGAATATTTATACTGATCCGCAAAGACCAATGACGGTAACAGAAGGTATTTACGAAATTGGTAATCCCAATGAAAATTCTCCGGTACTTGTCACCACGAACTTTGCATTGACCTACTTTATCGTGTCTGGTGAAATCGAAGGCAGCAAGGTTCCGTCATGGTTGCTTATCAAAGATTCCGAAGGGCTTTCCGTTCTTACAGCCTGGGCAGCAGGCAAGTTTGCAGGTGATGAAGTCGGCGCATTTGTAAAGAAAAGCGGTATCATGGATAAGGTAAAACATAAGGAACTGATTATCCCAGGCTACGCAGCAGCTATAGCCGGTGAAATTGAAGAAGAACTGCCAGGTTGGACAATTACCATCGGGCCTCGAGAAGCCGCTCATATTCCGGGCTTCTTAAGATCAAAATAATTGTCTGTAAACACTAACTTATATACCTAAATATGGTGATAACATGTATCTTATCGGTGAAAGTTTAAATGTCATATCTACCAAAATCGGTCGTGCATACAGAGAACGTGATCCAAAACCGATTCAGGCAGAAGCATTGGAACAGAAAAAACTGGGGATGGATTATATTGATATCAATCTTGGACCCGCCAAAAAAGACGGTCACGAGCTGATGCCATGGGTTGTTCAGGTTGTTCAGGAAGTTGTTCCTGATCTTCCTTTAGCTTTGGACACATCCAACATTGCTGCAATAGAAGCTGCCCTTAAAGTTTATAAGGAAACCCCTCAGCCTGTTCTCATTAACTCTATCATGGCGCGTCCGGAACGTTATGAAAAAATGATCCCGCTGGCTGCAGAGTACAATGCAGATTTTATCGCTTTGATGTGGGGTCCGGACGGACTCCCCAGAGACGAGAATGAAAGAGCCGCACTTGCAGTTGAACTGCTTTACGCTGCCAATGAGGCAGGTATCGCGAATGAACGCATCTGGGTGGACGGGATTGTAACACCTGTAAACATTCAGCAGCCTCAGTTGATGAGCCTGATGAATTTCCAGGCCATGATCCAGGATATTGCACCAGGTGCAAAAAGCACCTGTGGTTTGTCCAATATCTCAAACGGACCGCCTGTGCATCTTCGTCCCATTCTGAACACCACATACATGGTCATGCTTGAATATTACGGCATGTATTCCGTGATTTCAGACCCGCTCGACACCCGATTGACCGCAGTTGCAAAAGGTGAAAGACAGGACATCGTGGATCTCATTTATGGCATGATCGAAGGTAATGAACCGGATATGGCAAGCCTTTCCGGCGAGCTAAAGGAATTTGCAAAAACCTATAAGGTCATCATGGGCGAAACCCTTTACTCAGATTCATGGCTTGATATCTGATTTTCGTTTCCGCTCTTGTGAATTCATAAAGCCCCTCCCCTTGTCCGGGGCGGGGCTTTTTTATTTTTTGTCTGAATGGGCAAACACTTATTGCTTGTTCAGGAATAGGAACTAGCCGGGAGTTATTATGGCACGCATAGATGATTATATTGCGGCAAGAGGCTTGGCGGTTGCCGCGCTTTCCGAAGAAAGCATATTACACATCGCAAAAAGATCCGGGTTCGGGCTTGAAGGAGAACACGCATTTCGTGTTCCCTTTCTTAATAGAATATACAAGGTGAGCTATCCTGGGTTTGATTTTACGGACGTAAACGATAATGAAAAAGAGGTGCCCATTCAGGAACAGGTTCTTATTCTTCATTATATGCAGGGTGGAGAAAGACAGAATCCCCTTTCTGCAGACCGTATTGCTTACAGGGAAATAAAAGGAGCTTCCTTTTATTTCAGTTCTTTTGTCAAACGGGCGATTGATCCTCTGAAAAAAGTGTTCGGGAATACTGTTTCCGGATTTAAAAAAGTTGCAGGCATATTGGGAGGGGAACCTGTTGCCAATGGTGATGCGGGGTTTAATTTCCAACTCTTGCCCAAAATATCCTTGCAGATCATTCTCTGGGAAGGAGATGACGAATTCCCACCTGAAGCGAATATTCTTTTTGAAGACTCGATCGGTGAATTTTTATCTCCTGAAGATGTGGCGTGGCTTTCCGGGATGCTTGTGTACAGACTTATTTCAATTTCATACCAAAAATAGGGACTATCTGATGAACATTTCAATATCCAATGATACATGGGTGTTTGCAATTATTAAACATCCGGGTGGCAGTGAACAGCTTACCGGTTTTCAGGATGAAGCAGGCGTAAAATATATCCCTGTACTGAAGACCAGAAAGGCAGCGGAAGTATTTTTAAGTTATATGAATCGTGAACCGGGTGTCCGATATGAAATCCAGGCAATTATCTTCGAAGATATCCTTAAGTATTCCAGAGAAAATCAATTCTGCACATGTATTGTAGATGAAAAAGGTGTGGTTCAGGAAAAGGTTGCCCTGTAAAAATAACAATTTTACCATTTATTTCAATTGATGGGCTTGCGAATATCTACGAGAATACGTCAAAAAAAATAATTGAGTGCATTGCCTGAAATGATAACGCGCTTATATTGGATCTATAACAATGGATTTTATGTCGCATATTGATTTTTCGGCATATGTTTTCAATAATTATATATAAAGGAAAACCATTTTGAGTTTAAAATTAGCGATAGGTGGCAAAGGCGGTGTTGGTAAGACAACGGTTACAGGCCTTCTGGCAAGAATCCTGGCAAAAAAAAATGCGGCGGGACGCGTGATCGCCATTGACGCAGACCCGGTGACAAACCTTGCCGCCGCACTTGGCATTCCTGAAGATAAACCGATTACGCCGATTTCTCAGCTGTCAGATCTGATTGCAGAAAGAACCGGAGCCAAACCCGGTACCATGGGCGGCTTTTTTACATTGAATCCCAAGGTGGATGACATCCCGGATCGTTTTTCACTGGAACGGGATGGTGTCAAACTCCTTGTCATGGGCACGGTTCAGCAGGGTGGTTCCGGATGTATCTGCCCGGAAAGCACGATTTTAAAAGCCCTCATGATGCATCTTGTTCTGATTCGCGATGAAATCGTACTCATGGATATGGAGGCAGGCGTCGAGCATCTGGGACGTGCGACAACAGCCTCTGTGGACGCACTTCTGATTGTGGTGAATCCCGGTGCAAGAAGCCGGAATGCGGCATTGAGAATCAGAAAACTCGGTGCTGATGTAGGAATAAAGCGGTTTCTCGTTCTTGGCAATCGGGTCAGAGGAAAAGAGGACGAGGACCTGATCAGAAAGGATCTGGCTGATTTTGATATACTCGGTTTTATTCCAGAGATGGACGAGATCGTCGGCGCGGATCGAAATGGTGTTCGACCGTTTGAAAACATTGATGAAGCGCCCGAATCCCTGAAACAAATGGCGGACCATCTGCTGGCACTGGCCAACAAGAAAAGCTGAAAACTATTTTTACTGCAGCGTTGTGTGAAAAAGACACGGATATGGATTGCTCATCAAACACCCATATCAAGCCTTAAGGGTTTCAGGTCCATTGACTGATTGACTGGAAGCGAGATCAACACCCATGCTGATTATTGTTTCACCTGTACTCATTTTCACTGGTATTTATGCGGCCATAGGATCGTACTTTCTGTTTTTGTACTATCGTATTCCACACCTTCGATCCCCCCATATGTTATGGTTTATTGCAACCTGTTTTGTATCTGCCGTTTACAATGGCACCCGGGTCGGCATGTACACGTCAACTGCTCCGGATTCCTTGTATGCCTGGGTTCGGATAGCCCATGTCATGATTGCCATTTTATCCATCACTATCGCAGGTTTTTTAAGCCATTATGTCAAGGATGAACAAAAATGGATAATGAAGTATTTCTATATGATTTTCGGCATATTTGCCTTGGCTGTTCTTTTTGGGGGCAAATCTGCATTTATTGCTCAAGACGCAATTGACGGCTCCATAGGGATTTTTAATGCTTCCGTTCCTCGTCTCAAAGGGGATGCCGGCATCATTCTTGTTTCTTTATATGGTTTTTTGTTGTTTTCCATTCTGTACTGTTTGTTTCATGTGATTGTTTGGGGCGTCACAGGAGAAAAAAAAGAAGTGGTGGCCATGATGTGCGGTGCTTCTGTCCTGTTTGTCACGGCTATCTCTGATATTGCTATGAGTTATAAACTGATATCTTTTATATTTATCGGCGAATATGGCTTTTTTTTCCTCATGATAGCCATGTGCTACGCAACAATCAATCAAATCGCATCGCAGTGGAGAGATCGATCGAATCGAACAAAAACAGTCAATTCAGACGATCTGTTAAAAGATGTGGATACGGAGTCCATAAAGAACAAGTTATTAACACTGATGCATGAGGAGAAGGTATTCACCGATGAAAATATATCGTTGGATGTTATGGCGAGGCATTTGTCATTGCCTCCTTCCAAGTTTTCACGATTCATGAACGTCTTCATGGATAGTGATTTCAGAAATTATATTAACAAGTTCCGGGTCGAAGAAGCAAAAAGGCTGTTAAAAGCGGAGCCGGACTTGGGCATCAAGCATATTTGTTATGAAGTCGGTTTTCAATCGGCTTCAACATTTCATGATGCATTTAAAAAGTTTACAGGAACATCCCCCGCAAAATACAGAAAACAGATGTCCGAATAATTCCTTCCCGTCCTCAACACGCTGATCCATACTTCAAAAAATGGTTTTTTTCGGAAAAAAGATTACAGATACGAATTCCGGACTTTTTTCAATTCCGGAAAAACGGTTTCCGGACGACTGCCATGTATTTTTTTGACTTGGTTCAGTCAGAGCAAATATAACCATCAAAAAAAGGGGAGGATTATGAACAAAAAATGGCAATTGGTTTTGGTGTTCATCATAGGGGTAATATCTGTCACCACAATGGGGTGTGATAAAGATAAAATTGAATGGCCCCAAGGTCTGGAAAATAAATATTATGTGTCAGAACTTGATCCTGTTGCAGGGAAAAAAATGATTCATGTCGAAGGAACAGCCTATGAAAGAGGATTTGCCATTGGCTATGAATTTCCCGAAGAAACAATCCGCAACTGTTCAAAAGAGTATTATATTGCAGTCGTTCGTGGCATGTTGGGCGAATGGATTGATTTATTTACAGATATTGATCCGATGGTCGATTTCATCATAGGGGGTGTACTTGAACTGACAAAGGTTCATAAAAAAAATATACCCCCTGAGTTTATGGATGAGATGAAAGGGATGGTGGATGGTGTGAACTATGCCATGCCGGACGCTGGATTTAAGTTGAATGATATCTTGATGCTGAATTTATCCGTGGATGTTATTTCAAGTCTATCCGGTGATTTTTTGGCATCTTTAGGCTTAAATATGGAAGATTTCTCCGGTTTATTGCCGCACACTTGCCAAGGGTTTGTTGCAACAGGCAATGCCACGGCAGATGGCGGCACGATCATGGGACGGCATTTTATGTTTCCATATGAGGTCTTTCATGAAACATGCCTCATTATTGAATATGTGCCGGATAACGGGTACCCGTTTGTATCCATTACACCCCCAGGGTATGTGGGTGTAACGGCTGCCATGAACAATCAGGGGATCGGTATCGGTCAGGATATGCTGATGGGCGCACCCACCGATTATGCTCAAGTCGGTATGGGACGGCTGCTGCTTGCGAGAAATGCCGTTCAGTACGCAAGTTCTCTTGATGAAGCGGTTGCCATGTTTCAGCAGGCAGATATCGCTGACGGAAATATTTTTGTTATTGGGGACGGCAAAGGCGACGGTGCGATAGTTGAGTGTAACGCAGATACGATTGCCATAAGATACATGGATTCGACATACGATAGTGCCGAGTATACAAAGACGGTCCACCAGGAGCAAATCGAGAGTAAGGACGATCTTGTTCTTGTGGCCAATCATGCGGTCATTCCGGAGATAGCAAATACGTCAACCGGTTCCGAAGACTCTATTATGAGATATCAAGAGCTTTGTGGCCTGTTACTGAACGATTATGGCAATCTGGATGTATCAAACGGCCGGGATATCATCGATTTTCTCCATCCGCCAAGCTGGTATTATGGAGATGATATCCATCAGCCTGTTGCCGCCAGCATTACCCTCTTTGATCTCACTCATCTGCGACTCTGGTCTCTTTACGGACGCTACAGTGATGATTGGGTATTCCATCAGCTGAATTATTAATTTCGCCTCAAGACATCCGGTTTGAAAAATTGCCTGAAGCCGGATGTCAAAAATTTTTTTATATCAGCATATTACATACTACCTGTTTATGGCTTCCAACTTAAAATCTGTAAAAGAACCCGGCCTGGCATGACGTGCCGCCAAAATCTATTTCACTGTCTCCAAAGTAATTGATGTTTGAGTAAACGACTTCCAACTGGAGGCCAGTATCCTCATAAAAATCAGCAGCCGTGAAAATATAGGCAATGCCGGCTTTTACATGATATCCTGCCACATTCCGATGCAATTTATCCTTGGTACCCTCGATGGTTGATTTTTCGTAAAATTGCCATAAGTCTGGGCCTGCACCCAAATAGCCATATATCTGCTGGTTAAAAAAAAGCTTGTAACCAATGGATAAGGACGCTGGAAAGATATCGATTTTTGATTGAATGGTTGTGGGTTGATTCGATTCTGTTAAAATTTCACCATCAAGCCTCAGGAAACCAGCTTCGATATCCGTAAAAAATCCGCTTGATATCATTCTTTCATAATAAAATAAAAGGGGGACCGGATAGTCATCTTCATAAGTATCTTCTATCAGTTTTTCGGTATAAAAGAAGTAACCCACCTTTACACCAGCGGTATTGAATTTGTTTTTGGCTGTCCCTGCATTCAGGTTTCCTGCGTTGATGGCGATAAAGACACAAGTAATAAGAAAAATTTTCATTCTGCGTGTACCTGTAATTAATATTAAAAGAATGCCTGTGATGAAGATCAATCCTTTACCATAAACCATTCCAAAGGTATCCAAGGAAGATATAAAACAACTCGATTTTATATTTTCATTGTCAACAAGAATATTCTGGATGTCTTCAATGAAAATGGACTGGGAAATGGATTTATTGCTTTCATTTTCATTATAATCATATGCGCTTATTGAAATGCTGTAAGTTGTATTTTCGATTAATGAGATTTGTGAATAGGCTGTGCGGTTTCCCACGCTCACAGATGTTGTATCCCCAATATCTATAGACAGTTCTGATGCATCATTTGAATTTGTAATATAAACCATATATCCATTTAAGTCCGCCATATTTGAATTATTACCGGAAAAGGTGATAAGAATTTTTTGCGGACCTGCCAACATGATTGTCGGTTGAGCCGGCGTGTTTGGCACAGCCACATCCGGCAACGTATCTACAATCAATTCGTCGGATGCTACAGATTCTTTTCCGTCTATATCAAAGGATGTTATTGTCAAGTAATACCTGGACGATGCATCGAGTCCGCTGATGGCATAGGTGTCGGTTGTTTTAGAAAGCCCTTCTATGACAGTTGGATAGTTGCCAGTTGATATGCCATAATAGATTTTATAGCCTGAAAGGTCATTATCTGAAACGGCATCCCAGGTAACAACAATTTGATCTTCGGTTAAACCGGTTATCCCGTTGCTGTCTCTTGTAACATCAAAATAGGAGGGTGGGGAAATGGATGAAAGTGTCTTGGTTGATACAATACCCGTGCTTTCAGAGTTACCTATGGAATCGTACGCTGTTATTTTAACGTAATAGGTGGTATTGGTTTTTAACCCTTTAATAACATAACTTTCTGTATCTTCATCTTCGATCGTGTGGGAGCTATTTAATTGATTTTGGGATACTCCCCACATAATCACATAGTAATCAGTATCGTCATTATTCGTAGTCCAGGTGACAGTAATTGAATCATAACTCGGGCTGAGTTCAATATTTTTGGGTTTGCTCAGGCTGGCATAACCCATACCTGGTAACAAGGCGAATACAGTTACTATACAAAATAATAATGCTTTATTGAACATTTTTATCTCCCCTGAAAAAGCACAGTCTGTTGAGTGATCGAAAGATCCCCTAAATGGTCATTCAGGGCTTTTTATAATAATTTTGTGGGCCATGAGATTGATTTCATCAATTTGGCCTTTCACTTCCATGCTTTCTCCAAGAAGCCCTCGTAAAAGAAATCTACCTCCTTTCTGGGGAAGGATGGCAGCCACATTTTCCATGATCAGGGATTCAGTATTTCCCTTCTTGATAAAAACAGATGATTCACACATAACACAATTGTCCTTATAGTTTTTTTTGATACATCAACATGCATCAGGTTTTGTTGTCTATGTTCCCGTGCTTAACGTGCTCCCAGATAATACACATGGATCTGAATTTGCAATAAAGCTTGGGGTCGCTGCATTTCATGCATTCTTCGCAATAATGGCGGGCGTATTTGATACAGAAGAATTTCCCTTCCCGTCTGGTATGATTTTCACAACTCATATCAAAGAAAATACCCGGCTTTATCCTTTATCTGTATCACGGCTGCGCCCCACTTCTTATAAACGTATCCGCGATCTGTTCCGGAAATATTTTTTCTTTAACGGAAAGGCCTACAAGGTAGTGATCTTTATAGCGCCCTGAGTTTTCTCTGGTAATGTGTTTAATTTCAGTTTTCAGATGTTCTGTGGGACCCAAAAGCTTGATCGGATAATATTTCATGTCAAAAACATCACCGACCTTCAATTTATCGAGTACAGCTGAATTTTCCTTAATCAGAATACAGATGCCACGTTGGGAAATGTCGTAAATGATAAATTGATAGATTGAATCAAGTCCTTCTAAAGAAAACTCAACGCTATAATAAAGATCGACTAGTGTCCTCGGTTCTGTTCTTCTGGTGGGATTTTCATTACCAGCATTGTTTTCCATTGGCTTTCACACCTCCGATCTTTGTAATAAAAAAATCCTTGAATATTTTATACTAATTTTTACAAAACAACAAGTTATATAAAAAAGAATTCATGGCGATCACCTGATTTTGGCAATTGCCAGGCACAAAGACGATAGCAACATATGAATTTTGGGCTTGACAGCGATTTAAAATCGTTTAATAGATAAGCAGTCATGTCTATATTTTATTTGCAATTAATATAATTACTAAACAATAGAAGGCAGATACTCTTTTCATCTGTCACAGGTTTTCTTGGTTTTTTTTAAAGAACAATTTATTTGACGATTATTTTTTAAAAACCTTTTCATACTGGCCGTTTAAAAGCATATTCACTATATTGTTATCAATTAATCCCGGTTTTGCGGGATTTTTTGACATATAGGTTGGCTGAGCATTAACTCTTGCCGGCTACAACTTGCCGTTCAAAAAAATTATCTTATTACAAGGAGCCAATTATTATGACAGCAGCCCTTGCATTTAAGCCGGAAAAAGCCCGAACATTCGCGAAGGAAGTGATGGAAAGATCCGGACAGAATCTTGTTGCGTGTTATCAATGCAGGCGTTGTGCCGGTGCGTGTTCAGTCGGGGAAGAAACCGGTTATATCACACCCGATCGTCTTATCCGGATGATTTTGACAGGGGACCAGGAAAATGCGCTGAATAATGAACTGGTATGGAAATGTGTGTCCTGCTACACCTGTGGTACGCGTTGCCCCAATGAAATTCAGACCGGAAGAATTACAGAAACGCTTAAAAAAATGGCAAAGGAAGCGCATCAAGCGCCCCTTCAACCCCAAATCGCCCACTTTCATGATGCATTTGTCCATTCCGGCTTAAGATGGGGGCGTGTCAATGAAATGGAGTTCATGGCTTTCTATGAACTTCGAAACATGATTGATCATGTGAAGGGCAAGAAGTTTGGGGCGATATTTAATGAGATCAAGACTCAGTCAACCCTTGCCTTGTCGATGATGAGGCTTAAAAGAATGCATTTCGGTTTCTTATCTGCAAAAGGCCGCCAGGAAATCAAGCGCCTTTATAAAAAGAAGAAAAAATAGATACCAATGATGAATTGAAAAGAGGTTAATGATGGACATAGCATATTATCCGGGGTGCTCGTTAAAGCAATCTTCATCACTGTATGATCATCAAAACAGATTGATTTTTGAACGGCTGGGCATTCATTTAAGGGAAATTGACGATTGGAACTGCTGTGGTGCAACATCTGCAGGAAAAACAGATGATTTTCTGGCGATGGCCATGCCAGCAAGAAACCTTGGTATTGCCATGTCCACCGGGTTAAAGGAAATGGTCATTCCCTGTTCTGCCTGTTATTCCAGAACCCTTGTCGCCCAGAAATATCTGGACCATCATGAAGATTTAAAGGAAGAGATTAATTCAGGCCTCGCCCAAAAAATAAAAGGTGAATTTAAGGTGTCTTCCATACTGGAGGTCCTTTTGAAGACGCTTGAGACGGGGACGCTTTTGGAAAAGGCCGTTAAAAAGCCTTCGTTATTGAAACCTGTTTGTTACTATGGCTGTATGATGACACGGTTTCCTTTTGATGTACCGGTGCCGGATGATGCTGAAAATCCGCAAGGAATGGAGACCCTGCTTAAAGCCATCGGTTTGCAGCCGATTGACTGGAATTATAAAACAAACTGTTGTGGTGCTTCAGCCGCAGTCAATGAACCTGAAACAGCCATGAACCTGATGGGAAAAATTATGAAGGATGCCGTGTCAATGGGCGCCAACTGTATGGTTGTAACCTGCCCCATGTGTCAGCTCAACCTTGATGCGCATCAGAATACATTTTGCAGAGATCAGGGTATCATGGAACGTTTGCCGGTTTTGTTTATCACTGAGGTCCTTGGCATGGCAATGAACTTCAGTGTGGAAGACCTTCAGATTGACCGGCATTTTGTTGATGCGACGGGACTCTTCAGGGAGCTTGAAGAAACAGGAGCGGAGAAAAAATCATGACAAGCAAAAAAATCGGTTCGGTAATGATTGTTGGTGGAGGGATTGGAAGCATGCAGGCTGCCCTCGATCTTGGTGACAGCGGATACAAGGTCTATCTGATTCAGAAGGATTCCTCCATGGGCGGCACCATGGTCATGCTGGATAAGACGTTTCCTACGGGAGACTGCGCCATGTGTATGATTTCGCCAAAGATGGTGGAGATCGCACGTCACCCGAATGTTGACATCCGCACATTTGCCGAAGTGACCCATATTGAAGGAGAACCGGGAAATTTTAGTGTAAAAGTCAAGCAGCAACCCCGGTATGTTGATCCGGAAAAGTGCACCGGCTGCGGGTTGTGCGAAAAGAAATGTCCCAAGCTGGTCGTAAGCGAATTCGAACAGCAGCTCACCAAACGAAAAGCCATCTATTCCATGTTGAACCAGGCCGTTCCCAATACCCGTGTGATTGATTATGACAACTGCCTTTATTTCCAGAGAGGCAGATGCCGGGCATGTGAAAAGTTGTGCCCGTTCGGAGCCATCAATTTTGAAGATACGGCAAAGGAAATTGAATTAAAAACCGGCGCCGTGATACTGGCGCCGGGACTGGATCGTCACAACCCCGGTATCCATCAGGAATTGGGATTCGGACGCTGGCCCAATGTGGTGTCGTCCATACAATTTGAAAGAATTCTGTCTGCATCCGGTCCGTTTATGGGAGAGATCAAACGGCCGGGAGACAATAAGCATCCTGAGAAAGTCGCCTGGATTCAATGCGTGGGATCAAGAGACCCGCACCATGCCAATCCCTGGTGCTCATCTGTTTGCTGCATGTATGCAACCAAACAGGCGGTGATTGCCAAGGAACATGACGCCCATATCCAACCTACCATTTTTTATATGGAAATGCGGGCCTTTGGAAAAGATTTTGACAAATATGTGGACCGCGCCAAAAATGATTATGGTGTGCGGTATCAGCGGGGAATGGTGTCTGCCGTGCATGAAGAGGCTGGCACAGGCAATCTCATTATGCGGTATGCAGATACGGATGGGACGATAAAAGAAGAAAAATTTGACATGGTCATCCTTTCTGTGGGTATCGAGCCGCATAAGGACGCATTGGCATTTGCCAGTATTTTTGGTGTGGAACCCAATGGATACGGATTTGCCAAAACCACCCAATTTAAGCCGGTTGAGACATCAAGGCCTGGAATTTATGTGACCGGTACCTATCAGGGACCGAAGGATATTCCGGAAACCGTTATTCAGGGAAGTGCTGTGGCAGGCAGTGCCATGGCTCTTTTGAGTGAGGCAAGAGGAACGGAAGTGGTTGAAAAACAACTGCCACCGGAAAGGGATATTACCGGGGAAGACTGCCGGATTGGTGTTCTCGTGTGTCACTGCGGGATAAATATCTCCCAGACCGTGGATGTGAAACAGGTCGCGGCAGTCGCCAGCGAACAGGAGAATGTGGTGTTTGCAGACGACATGATGTATGCCTGCGCCCAGGACAGCCAGGATAAAATAAAGGCGCTTGTCAAAGAGCATAATCTGAACCGGCTGATTGTCGCATCCTGTACGCCCAGAACCCATCAACCCTTATTCCAGGAAACCATACGGGATGCAGGGTTGAATAAATATCTCTTTGAACTGGCGGATATCAGGGAACAATGCTCCTGGTGCCATATGGGGCAGAAAGAGGAGGCCACGAAAAAAGCGATTGATATCGTGAAAATGAATATTGCCAAGGTTCGATATCTTGAGCCGGTTAAAACCGATTCTGTGGCGGTGACCCCTTCTGCCCTCGTCATAGGCGGCGGGATTGCAGGAATGACCACAGCGCTTGCCATTGGTGATCAGGGGTTTGATGTTCACCTGATCGAAAAAGAAGATGCATTGGGTGGACTCGTGAGGAATCTTTACAGAACATTGGATGGCAGTGATGTTCAGACGTTTTTGAAAACCACGATGGATTCGGTTCTGAACCACCCGAGAATTCATGTGCATCTGGGAAAGGAAATCAGAAAAACAGATGGTTTTGTAGGCAATTTTAAAACAGTTCTGTCAGATGACAGCGGTATCGACCACGGCGCTATTGTCGTGGCATCGGGAGGCATAGAATATGAACCTTCCGAGTACGGATTTGGTGAAAGTGAGAGGATCATCACCCAGCGAACGCTTGAAAGAGAACTTGAACAGAACTTACCAAAGCCGGGTACCCATTATGTCATGATCCAATGTGTGGGTTCTCGCGAGGAACCTGAAAATTACTGCTCGCGAATCTGCTGCCAGGATGCAGTGAAAAACGCCATTTCTATCAAGAAAAAGACGCCGGATGCGAATGTGACTATATTCTACCGGGATATAAGGACTTACGGTTTAAGAGAAGACTTCTACCGGGAAGCGCGGAATCTGGGAGTCTTGTTTGTTCGGTTTGAGCCGGACAGGAAACCTGAAGTGATTTCCAGAGGAAACAGGATAGAAATAAAGGCATTTGATTTTATGCTTCAAAAAGAGCTTGCGATGGAGGCAGACTGGATAGTGCTTTCTACGGGTTTAAAACCCCATCCGTCTACAGAGAAAACAGGAAAGATGTATAAACTGACCCGAAACCCGGATGGGTATTTTCTGGAGGCCCATGTAAAGCTCAGGCCTGTTGATTTCCCCAGTGAAGGCATATTTGTGGCCGGGTTGGCCCATGCGCCCAAAAATCTTGATGAAACCATCAGCCAGGCCTTGGCAGCCGCAGGCCGGGCGGGTGTCTTATTATCTCATGACAGATTGGCGGTCTCCGGGATTATAGCCAAACATAACCGGGATATCTGTATGTCATGCCTGGCATGTGTCAGGGTTTGTCCGTTTGACTCGCCCTATATCGATCCGGAAGACGGGCGCGTGAGCCATAATGAAGTGAAGTGCATGGGATGCGGAATTTGCGCGGGCATTTGTCCTGCAAAGGCATTTCAGGTGAATAATTTCAGGGATGATCAGATCATTGCCATGATTGATGCGGTGACCTGAAGCGGTTTTTTTGTTTTCCATTGACCAAAGGAGGATTAAAGAATGGGTGAACAAGCTGTTGCTGTAAAGGAGGACGTGATCTCCACCGTGGAAAAACCAGGTGAGATCCCGCCGGAATGGGAGCCCAAAATTCTGGCATTTGCCTGTCATTACTGTGCATTTGCGGCAGCGGATCTGGCAGGGGTCATGCGCCTTTCCTATCCGATGAATGTGAAAATCATTCGTTTGCCCTGCACAGGAAAACTGGATCATTATCATATTTTAAGAGCGTTCGAAAGAGGAGTTGACGGTGTTTTTGTGGCTGGCTGACTGGAGGGACAATGTCATTTCCTGGAAGGAAATGCGTGGGCCAGAAAACGAGTAGAGTACCTGAAAACCATCATTCCAAAGGTGAATATCGACCCTTCTAGAGTTGAAATGTTTAACCTGTCTGCGGCCATGGGCCCCAGATGGGCTGAAATATGCACAGAATTTACAGACAGAATAAAAAAGCTGGGACCATCACCGGTAGTCTTGGCAGATCGAAATATGTCTAAACAAGGAGCGTAAAACTATGATTGTAGGTGACCAAAAGCCATTGGAAGAGATATGGGAAATGATCAAGAATCAGAAAAAAGTTCTGGTTTTTGGCTGTAACACCTGTGTCGCTGTCTGTCATACAGGTGGAAACAAGGAAGCAGAGATCTTAGGTTCCATGCTGCGCATGAAGGCCAAGCAGGAAGGTGTTGATATTGACATCAAGGACTCCGGTATTGAAAGACAGTGCGAACATGAGTTTTATGAAAAAGCAATGGAAACCCTTGAATGGCCGGATGTAGTGCTATCAATCGCATGCGGGGTAGGGGTGCAGTTTACGGCTGAGAAACTGGGAAACAAACCGGTTCTCCCCGGATTGAACACGACATTTATGGGTTCTGTAGACAGTCCGGGTCTTTTTACAGAAAAATGTCAGGGCTGCGGGCAATGTATTCTGGCAGAAACGGGTGGGATCTGCCCGGTTTCCAGATGCGCCAAACGCGTCATGAACGGGCCTTGTGGCGGGTCAACCAAAGGAAAATGCGAAATAAACAAGGAGCTGGATTGTGCGTGGCAACTCATTGTTGATCGGTTGAAGGCATTGGGGAGACTCGATGATTATGAAAAGCTTGCCCCCATAAAAGACTGGTCCAATGAGAGATCTGGCGGGCCTCGAAAAATTGTCAGGGAGGATTTACAGGTATGAGTGTAAAAACACCGAGCAAACTGGAAATGATTCTTTCTAAAGGACATCTTGCAGTGACATCCGAATGTGGCCCTCCCCGGGGGAGTGATCCTGAGGCGATTACGAAAAAGGCTGAACTGATAAAGGATTATGTCGATGCAATCAATATCACGGACAATCAGACATCCATGACGCGAATGTGCAGTCTGGCGGCATGTATCCGTCTGAAGCAGATGGGACTTGAACCGGTTCTCCAGATGGTTACCCGGGATAGAAACCGGATTGCTCTTCAAAGTGATATCCTAGGCGCAGCATCGTTTGATATTAATAACATTCTCTGCCTGTCAGGTGACCATCAAAGTTTTGGTGATTGTGCAAAGGGCCAGAATGTTCATGATATTGACTCCATGCAACTCATTCAGACTGTGAGAAGAATGAGGGATGATGGCAAATTCTTAGGGGGGGATGACATCGCAAGGCCACCCCGGATGTTCGTGGGGGCCGCTGCCAACCCATTTGCCGATCCTTTTGAAATTCGTGTGCCAAGGCTTGCCAAAAAAGTCAATGCCGGTGCTGAATTTATTCAGACCCAGTGTATCTACAACCTTGATAAATTCGAAGAATGGATGAAAGGTGTCAGAGACAGGGGCCTTCATGAAAAAGTGGCGATCCTTGCGGGACTTACACCCATGAAATCTGCGGGAATGGCCAAATACATGAAAAACAGGGTGCCTGGCATGGATGTCCCTGATGCAATTGTGAAACGGCTTTCAGATACACCCAAGGAAAAACAGGCAGACGAAGGCATTAAAATCTGTGTGGAATCCATTCAGCGTTTAAAGGAAGTTCCCGGTGTCAAGGGGTTTCATATCATGGCCATTGAATGGGAAGAAAAAGTTCCTGAAATTGTTGAAAAAGCAGGGCTTTATCCAAGACCTGAGGTTTAGGAGGAACCATGAAAACATTTCTCGATCTGATAGAAGACGTTCAGAAACCCGGGTTGTGCCATCACTGCGGGGGATGCGTGACATTCTGTACATCGATCAACTATGGCGCCCTTGAGCTTGGCCCAAGCGGTATGCCACAGTTTGGTGAGAAGGATAAATGCATTGAGTGCGGGCTGTGTTATTCCATTTGTCCGGAAGTGAATGAACTGGAAGATGAAACACGGAAAAAAGTTTCCTGGGAGCCTCCAATAGGCAAGGTGATTGAAACCACAACCGCACGGGCAATTGATTCGAATATCAGGAAAAATGCAACAGATGGTGGTGTGGTTACGGCGATTCTTTTGCATCTTTTCAATGCAGGCCGTATTGATGGTGCGATTGTCACCCAACAGACCGGTCCCTTCAGCAGGCAACCGCACCTGGCCACGACCAAAGACGATATTCTGTTGTCAGCCGGTTTTTATTTTGATACATCCCATGGCATCAACCATTTCAGCAGCGATTATTCAACCTATTCCCCGTCTGTCCAGGAATTCCGACCCATGATCGAAAAAGGGCTCACTCGGATCGCCCTGGTAGGTACCCCCTGCCAGATCAGAGCTGTCAGAAAGATTGAAACCCTTGGTATCGTCCCTTCGGATTCAATTAAATTCTGCCTGGGGCTTTTCTGTTCAGGGAATTTTCTTTTCAGTGAAGCAGAAAAGGCAAAACTGGAGGAAATCGGCAAATTCAAAATAGATGATTTAAAAAAGATTAACGTCAAAGATGAATTTATCGTTCATTTGAAAAATGGTAAAATCATCACTATCCCTTTAAACAAGCTTGATTTCATGAAACGATATGCGTGTCGGTTCTGTAAAGATTATTCTTCCGAATATGCAGATATTTCTTTTGGCGGAATCGGTGCCAAAGAGGGCTGGACAACAGTGATAACACGGTCGCCACTCGGGCGGGCCGTTTTCGCAGATGCAAAGGGAAAAACCATAGAGGTTTCATCGCCGACATCCGGTTTTGAAGAGAATGCTTCAAAAACCCTTGAAAAAGTAAAAAAAGCGTCTTCCCTCAAGCTTAAAAATGCTGAAGATAACCGGAAGAAGATGGACAAGAAAAAAAAATAACAAGATAACATCGACATAAACCCTTACGCATGTTATATTCAGGTTAAACCGATGATTGATAATCTTAAAAGGAGAATCTTATGAGCAAGAAAAGAATCCTTGTTGTGGATGATGAGCCGGATCTTGTAACCATGGTCAAAAAAAATCTCGAGAGGGAAGGCTACAAAGTTGAAGTCGCTTATAATGGCGTTGAAGCCATGGAAAAAGTGAAGGCTAATCCGCCGGATGCGATTGTGCTAGATGTTATGATGCCGGAAAAAGACGGATATGCGGTATGTGCTGAGCTTAAAAATGATGACAAATATGCAGATATCCCCATCGTCATGTTGACTGCTGTGGCTGATCATGTCAGTTCAACGCGGTATTCACATGCGGATGGCATGAACATGGAGGCAGATGATTATCTCCCCAAACCGGCATCTCCTGAACAAATAGCGGAAAGTATCAAAAACCTTCTTGGCTGATTTTAAAATAAAAAAAGAAAAAGCCCTTTCATGGTGGCATCCATGTAAAGGGCTTTCTCATTATATTGACAATATCTTCTTGTGAATTGATTGGGGGTATTAACGAGCCGCCTGCAGATTCAACTGAACTCAGGTCTCCCTGATGGCAACTTATTCATCCATTTCAGGATGCCTTTCCCTGACAAACGCCTGCTGAAGATAAAATTGGGCCTTTTCATCCTCTTTGATCATGGCTTCAATCTCTTGTCCGCTTAATTTGTTGAGTTTGTCTGTTACCGTTTCCCTGATTTCGATTAAAGCATCGTATTTTTCCCGAATGAGTGAAAAATCATCAAAAGGTTTCATTTTTCTGAGCTCTTCGGTGAGCATCATATAGGCATTATTGATGGTTTTTTCATCACCTTTTTCGATTTTTTTAATTGCCTCTAATGAAATCAATTGGTTCCTCCATAAAATAATAAATAGGTTTAAATCACATTTTTTTAAAACTTATATATATATACCTAATTTGACCATTCGGTCAATGCTGATTTGATCCGATACCTGTTTTTCATGCAACTGGAAGAAGTATGGTGAAAGTTGTTCCCTTATTCACCTCGCTGTGCACAGAAATGGTTCCCTGTAACGCCTCCACAAGGCTTTTCACAATTGGCAGTCCAAGGCCTGTGCCTGTAATAAAACGGGTGTTATCGTCTTTAACTCTGTAAAATTTTTCAAAAATTCGCGTGAGATGTTTTGTTTCCATACCATAACCATTGTCTTTTACGGAAATGGATATGGTTTTGTTATCCGTTTCAATAGCCACGATAATTTTCCCATTTTCAGGCGTATATTTAATGGCGTTTGTGATAATATTGCCAAAAATACTTTCAAGTGCCATGGGGTCAGCCAGAATTGAGGGAACAGGGATCGCCGGACGGGTAAAGGTGAGGGACTGGTTTTTTCTTTTGGCTTGTACGATGAGGAATTCAACAACTTTTTCAACAATTTCATCCGCCTGAACGGGAATGGGTTGCTGCCCTTCGTTTCCTGATTCGATCCTGGAGAGGTCCAAAAGATCACCAATGAGAGAAATAAGCCCCTGGGTTTTTTCTTTTGCACGTCCAAGCATGTATTGGCTGTCTTCTGAGTGTTCAAGGGAATTATCCTTGATAACCATTGCCAGTTGTTCATGGATGGTGGAAAGCGGTGATCTGAGTTCATGGGATACTTTTGCAACAAATTCGGATTTAAGCCGGTCAAAGACTTTCATCGCTGTAATATCTGAAAGATTGACAACTGCGCCCAGGCATTCGTTGCCTGCTCCGAGTACAGGCCTGCTCTGAACAAGTACATACCTTTCTTCCGGAAGGACCAGTTCATAAGAAGGGATATCGTCCGTGACCTTGTATTTCCCCTTTGAAATATCCATGATATAGTCGCACAAACCCTGGTCACGAATGTATGTATCGATTTTATCACCGGTTTTTCTGGATGCATCAAGCCCCAGGTATTTAATGGCAACCGGATTCAAAAGCACAACCTGACCCATTATATTGGTAACCAGGACACCATTGGGAAGGGTTTCGATAATTGTCCGGATACGGCTTTGCTCTGTTCCGAGATCAGCAAGATTTCTTTCTCTTTCCAGCCGCAGGGTTTCTGTTTCCTGGGTCAGTCTCAGTTTTTCAATGGCTCTTTTTACAACGATTCTTAGCTGGTCCGGCGTAAATGGTTTTGATACAAAATCATATGCACCGCGTTTCATGGCTTCAATAGCGGTTTCTACTGTGGCAAACCCTGTGATCATGATGACCAGAACGTTGTTGTTGCTCTCCCTGATTCGGGAAAGCACTTCAATGCCGTCAATTCCGGGCATTTTAATATCACAAAGAACAATGGAGATGTCTTTGGTATTGATTATTTCAAGGCCATCTAACCCGTTTACTGCTGTAAAAACCTTGCAATCCATTCGGGAAAGTATTCTTTCACACCCATCCCGGATATCTCTTTCATCATCAATGACAAGTATCTGGGTCGTTAAACTCGGATTATCCACTCTTTGTTCCTCCTCCGGAAGGGGGATCAAGCAACAGTTCAATGATAAATTTGGTTCCTATACCAACTGTACTTTCTGCCCTGATATGTCCCCCGTGATCTTCTATGATGCCGTAGACCAGACTGAGTCCCAGTCCTGTGCCTTTACCCTGTTCTTTTGTCGTGAAGAACGGGTCAAATATTTTGGGCAATATGTTTTCAGGTATACCCGGACCTGTGTCGGAAATTTTTATGCAGACCCTGTTTTTTTCAGGAAGAAATGATGTGGATAGTGAAAGTGTGCCCCTTCCTTCCATGGCATCTGCTGCATTTAAAATAATATTCATAAATACATGGTTGATCTGTTGTTTGTCTATGGGGACAAGTGGCAGGGAAGGATTGAAATCCTTTTCAATGACAATATCATGAAAAATGGTCTGGTTTTCAAGAAGAAATAAGGTTTGCGACAATGCATGATTGATATCTTGAGGTCGCATTTCGTTGCTTGTTTGTCTGGAAAATTCTAGAAGTTCTTTAACGATATTGCTGCATCTCTGGGCATCATGGAGAATCCTTTCAAGGTCTTTTCTGGCGCCTTCCGGGAGTTCGTAGTCTTCCATGATCAGTTGGGAGAAAAGGGTGATGCCGCCAAGAGGATTGTTTAATTGGTGCGCCACGCCAGCGGCAAGTTTGCCCAGGGAAGACATTTTTTCAGCCTGCAACAGCTGAACTTGCGTTTTTTCAAGTTCTGCCTCGATTTTCAGGGTGTCGCGCAAATCATGAAAAAATCCCAGCGTGGCCACTTCACTTTCCCCATCATATACGATGGCAGCATTAAGACTTATGGGAATAATTTCTCCTGTTTTTCTTTTAATATCTACCCGGTAGGATCGAAGTGTCCCTTTGTCGCCATACTCATTACATCTCAGCATTCGCATGACATTTCTTGCACCGTCACCCGGATAGATTTCTCGAATGCTCATTATGTTAATCACTTCATCTACATCATATCCGGATATTTCACAGGCCGCATCATTGAAAATCAGAATTTTTCCTGTCATGTCAGCGGCAATAATTCCATCAACCGCACTTTTGATCAAGTTACTTAAAAAACCGTTTGACCGGTGTATTCTTTCTTCCATTCTCTCCAACGTTGACATTGCAAAATCCATAATCACAAGAGAATGAATTTCTTCTCCTGAAAAAATAGGATAGGAATACAGGCAAGACACTTTTTCAAGTGCCATGATTCCCTCCCGACCTGGCCTTAATGCTGCTTTCCTGGTTTTTATCACTTCAAGCGCCAGGCAATTGGTACATGGTGTGCTTCGGCTGTAAAGCGCCTGGTAGCACAGATCTCCGACTTTGACCTGAGCCTCGTTCGGTGACTCAGTATGATTTGCCGCTAAAATTTTAAAGTCGGTTGATATTATAATTATTGATCGCTTAAATGCATCAATCGCATTAACCAGATACTCCTTTTCCATATCCGTTCGCATAGGCTGCCTTTCATTAAAAAAACATAACGTTTAACGGTGATAAAGATAAAGAATTGGTCAATCATGCTTGGTATATCTATATATGGATACCTGCCAAATTTCAACTGAAAAACCGGATAGGGAACAAGAGGCTCAAAATTGGAAACGTGAGACGGGATTTTTTAAAAATAAAAAAAGGCAACCTGCCTGTAAATAATGGCAGGTTGCCCATAACAGTTTACATCAAAAAAGGTTCAGCTTAAATTCGCTTTTATACCTGGGGACGCGGCAGAACTTTTGCTCTTTCGGCAATTTCAGGAACTTTATGTTCCCACTCAATGGCCATCAGATGAACACCTGCGACACCTTTCATTGTCTTGAACTCTTCTATCTGTTCGCAGGCAATATTGATTCCTTCATCTGCGACCTTCTTTTTATCAACGCCCTGCAATCTCTTGATAATTTCATCCGGAACGTCCATGCCAGGCACTTTGCTCTTCATATATTTTGCCATACCGATACTTTTCATAGGAGTTACGCCTGGAAGAATATAGACTTTTTCCGTAAGCCCCATATCATTGGCCATTTTTATCCATTCTCTCATTTTTTTCATATTGAATACACATTGAGTCTGAATAAAATCGGCACCAGCTTCCACTTTTTTGGCAAGACGGTGAATTCGCCATTCAAACGGATCGGCAAACGGGTTTGCGGCAGCGCCTATGAACATTTTAGGGGGTTCATCAATGTCTGCGCCACCCAAAAATTTGCCTTCATCACGCATTTTTTTAATCGTGGCCACGAGCTGAATGGAATCGATGTCAAAGACACCTTTGGCTTGCGGGTGATCTCCAAATTGTTGATGGTCACCGGAAAGGCAAAGAATATTTCTGAGTCCGTGCGCATAGGCCCCCAGGATGTCGGATTGCATGGCCAGTCGGTTTCTGTCCCGGCATACCATCTGGTAATTGGGTTCAAGGCCTTCCTGCATGACAAACATGGCTGCGGCCCAGCTGGACATTCGAACCATGGCTGTCTGGTTGTCCGTAATGTTCACCATGTCGACATTACCTTTCAAGGGTGCGGCTTTTTCCTTGATCACTTGGATATTTGCACCACGGGGTGGTCCCAGCTCACCTGTAAACGCAAAGTGTCCGGCCTTTAAAATTTTTTCAAAATTACTTCCTGATTTCATATTAATCGATCCCCTTCGAATTCTTTAATCATATATTCAGGCTATGCCAATTAATTAAAACAAGCTGGCCTAACTATTCCTGGTCATATCTTGGATAAACACCCTGGCTCCGGCAAACGCGCCTGGCCAGTGCAATCATTTCCGGGATATCAATACCCATGGGGCAATAGCATCTTGTACATAGAACACATCTTTCCCATACAATATCCCTGATCTCGCCCAGATCAAGTTTGTCCACATTTCCCTTATTCTTATATAAAACGCCTATAGAGTTTATAAATTTATAAGAAGGCATATACTTTGGATCTTTATCCCGACCCATAAATAAAAAGCAGCTTTCTGCGCAGAGCGTGCAATGGGCGCATGCTTTTAAAGACAGTTTCATTTTTGTCTTTTTTTCATCCAGGATTTCCCGGATCGCGTCGCTGTCTACTCCTGCGGTATTTTTCTTTCTGAACATTTGATGCTCCAAAATTTAATAAAAATGACCTTATCGTTTAAGCGCCTGCTGACAGGTTACCAGACTCTGTCACCCTGCCCCAGGCTGTATTCGCTTTTCACCGTAAGCCTTATAATGACCAGATAAAACATATGAATAAATTTTGTAAACGGGATTGCCATCAGCATCAGCTCTCCGGATAGAATATGCAGGGTGATGATCAGTCTGTAATGTTCGGAAAAGGTCTGATGAAAGGCAAAATATCCTGTAATAAATGGTGCGGCAGCCAGAAGAAGAAACAGATAATCCTTCCAGTCTGTGATGGCTTTGACACGATCGACAAACAACCGCCTGTAAAGGAAAATCATTGCACAGATGATAACGATCTGGGTCAGTACATCCGCTGTTTTTTCGGGAAAAGCAAAGAGGCTGATGCCAAATGCATTATCGAGGAGGATATTGTGTCCCAGTACGAAAATCGGCATGATCACAAGAAGAACATGAAACAGGGTTGTAACGACAATCAGGAATGGATTCACCCCGAAAATAGAGAGTCTGGCACGCAACCCCCAGTCTGTTTTTTCTTTTTCTGATCGTTTGGGAAGGAAACTTCCAGGACCTGATTTCAGTTTTACGGTCTCTTCAACTCGGGTCAGTGACAGCAATCTGAATACCTGGAAGATTGTGCCCAGAATGAATATGATAAAGGAGATCCATACAAGCGGTCCTCTCACAAAATCATATACACATGTTCCGGATAAAATATTTGACAGTTCCATAATATACCAAATTTGTATGTTGTGCCGTATCGGGCAGGCACGTTTAATTAAAAATTAATTGCCAGTTTTCTTCCTGAAACAGGAATGCTTTTTCAGCATAAAATACCGGGCATGAAATACGATTTTAAGCCCGGTACCTGTTTTCATAAGGTTCCTGAATAATGGTTCTTGGCGTCTGGTTTTGCCACTCCATCGGGGGCTGAACTTTCAGGATATCATCCAGTCGGTTCTGCGCTTTCAATCGGTTATATATATCGTACCAGGCACAGGGCACTTCATTGCTGATTTCACAATTTCCATTGTTGGTTCCACCGCACGGACCGTTGAACAATCCTTTTGAACATCTTGTAACCGGGCATATACCGCCAGTATATCCAAGGACGCAGTGACCACAGGCTCTGCATTTCTCCTCATACATGCCAAGGTTTCTGTCAATCCCGATGGAAACCGTATTGACTAAAGGAAAGACAGGAATTCCCGGAAAGCGTTCAGCCATATTTTGCACGCCAGCACCGCAAGCCATGGAAATGATGCAGTCATACTTGGTGGCCATCGGGTCGAGTTCATCCAGGAATTTGACATTGCACTGACGTTCAACCGTATACCCGTCGATGCTTTTCTGCACATTGTCTTTACTCATATGAAGTTTAAGAACGGCATTCAGTTCATTGACTTCACGCTGACCTCCTGCCAGGCAAACGGAAACACATCCGCCGCACCCGACATTCAGAATATTTTTATATCCTGCGATAGCTTCTTTTATCTCTTCAATGGGTTTTCTTTTTGCTTTAACCACTTATGGCCTCCATTTATATTTGCGTATTACTTTTCCAACGTGTGACATTCACCGCAAAGGTTAGGACCTTTCTTGCTGTTATCATGGCATCCCATGCACTGGCGATGGAATGCTTCCCGTGTTTCGATTTTTGATTCGGTATTATGGCAGGTTGAGCACTTGGCGCTGGGATTGCCTTCTTCCAGATTACCTTCATCCAGAACATTTTCTCCGTTTTGTATATCATGGTGACAATCCAGGCATTCATGGTCTCCCATGTGTGATTCGTGGGGAAACATGACCGGTCCACGCTCTTTATCCTTGCAGAATTCTATTTCTTCAGGCTGTGCGTGGAGAGATGCTGAAAAAAAGCCACCTCCTGTAATTAAGACGACCGTAAAAAGTACCCAACCGAGTTTCTGAATAGCGCTCATTTCCGCAGATGCTCCTCAACAATTGTTTCTTCATATTTCATGAAGGAAATGCATGTTTGATTTCCTTGTCAAAACTTAAAATTCATCAAATAGACGTACATATTGGAATTAACCCCGTCTGTCAAGGGGCTAAATTTTATTTTTCAAATCACCCACACTTGTGTCTTACCATAAATCAATTTGACACCCCTTGTCTTTTGACCTATACTCCCACGAATTTAAAACGGTGTCAGACAGTAATATGATTTGGTAAATAATTCGGAGGTATATCATACCATGCCCCAGCGTTTTTTTGTTATTCCCGAAAGATCAGAAAACCACGGAATCCTCTTCCCGTTCAGGCGGATTGTATGGCTGTGTTCTTTACTTATTTTGATATTGAATGCCGGTTGCGGAAGTGACAAATCAGGCGATCCGATCCGGCATGGCGAGTTTACGGCCTTTACCATTACAGGGTTGGAATATTCCTGTTATCAAAGTGGCCGCTTGACCCGTCAGGGCGCCACAAATGATGACGGCCGGTTTTATTACCGGGTGTATGAGGGTGACGAGGGCACAGAGGTTCAGGAAGACATTCAGTTTATGATAGGTGGTATAGAGATAGGGAAACGGTTGACGCCAACCTATAAAATGTCGCCTCTCGATTTTGATACAGACGAACTCATGAGTGATGAAACCATCAATATTGCCTCTTTTTTACAGACTTTGGACGAGGAGAGGCCGGTCACCCGAAAATCCGAACTGGATCTTTCGGATTTTAACTGCCCGGATAATGATGATTTTGACTGTAACTGCTCGGATGATGACTGTGATGTCAGTAATTTCCCGAACGGCATTAAGATCACAAAGCCGGTCAGAGATGCCATTGCCCGAAAAAAAGCCGAAGGGTTCACCATTAATTTCAAGCAATCGACAGATGCTTTTCAGAAAGACGAAACCGTGCTTGCGATTATAAATTACCTGAATGAACAAGGTGTGTTTAATGAAAGCGAACCCAGAACCCTGGTCAGTACCGAGCAGGCGACCCGGAACCTGAAAGAAGCGCTGGCCTTAAACAATGCACTTCCGGTGATTATCATCAACCTGGGAGATGATTTTACCTGCGGTACGCAGAGCGGCAAAGGAAATGTCCATGAATACACCCAGAAAAACAGCTTCCCAAAACAACTGGCAAACTATGCTGCTTATGCCAGTGATTTTTTAAGCTGGTACCAGCCGAATATTGACTTGAAGGCGTTTTACAGTCGTGGTGAATACAACCGGCAGCATATGACCCTACTACAAGAGGATCTGGATACCTACAAGAATGACAACATGATGCTCAAGGATATTCCGCGTTCTGATAATGTGGATGAGTTGATAGACAATGACGATAAATATATCGATTATATTTATGTTCCCACCAATTTGGGTGCAGACGGCGCGACCACAGAAACGCTTATATCGGAAAAAACCGGACAAGGGGATTCCCTTCTTGACGCGCTGATGGAACCGATCCCTGAAGAAAAGAATGAGGTGGTGAGTCAGCTCGAAGCCGCCGAATATGTGGGTACAATGCATCCGGACAAGCAGAAAATTTTTACACTCTGGATCGGATTGAATGATGTTCTGGGAGCGATCACTGAAAATGGGGGTACGGAAATGACCACAGATGCCATTACAGCATTTCTTTCAGACACTGGCAGCAAGCATGACCTGACATCTGTCACGGCAAATATCAAAACAATCGTTGACAGGTTGACAGCTATTCCCGACAGTCATGTCTTTATCGGAAATCTTCCCCATGTTACATCTTTTGCCGTCCTTTTCAATGAGACAGATCTGGAGCATCTGGCAACATTTGCCACGAGCGAAGTGCCTGCCGATGTAACCACATTAAATAGTGGTCAGTATATAGGGCTTTTCCCTTTCATTAACCGCACATCAACAGAGGAACCAGCAGACAGCGGCAGATATACCCACCTGATAGCCGATCTGGAAGTATCCATCGCTTCTGCACTGGGGAAATATTATAGTTATACGGATGACACTGTTTACACCCTGAACGATAATACAACCTTGAACACGGCTATCAGCCAGACGGTTGCCGCAAGTGACGGGTATACCCTATCAAATGAAGAAGCCAGGCTTTTAAACGACCACATCGATGCAATCAACCTGTATATAGAGGCCCTGGCAGCGGAAAATGCCAATGTCACGGTGGTTGATCTCAAGAAGACCATTTTTGACAAACTGGACGTGGATTACAACAAAATTCTGGATGCAGATGGTGACCTCAGGGAAGATAAGGAAACCAAGCAGTTTGTCCTTGGGAATTATGTTTATATTACCACAAAAGGTGACCCGGAAGATGAAGAAGATCCTGATCTTAACGACTGGGAATACCGGGTGCTTTCAAGGACCTTTGGCGGCGGTTTTTACAGCCTGGACGGCGTCCATCCCTCAAATACCGGATATCTGGTTATTGCAAATGAATTTATTAAATCGATTAATGAGGCAATGCTGGGCATTGACATCTCAGAAACGACAGCTACATTTTTTTATTCAACATACAAAGCAGATCCTTACCAGGATGATGATAAAGACGGATTTGCGCCAGGACCTGGATCGGTCAGTGACCGGTCTGATTACTATTCTGATGAAAGCAGTTTAAGCTGTTTGATCATCGATTCATTTTATTCGGGCCTGGCCGACTGCTCGGACAGCAAAAAGAAAACGTATCCGCCCTATATATCCGGCAAGGATTTATGTTCGGATTAAATGGCGTTCCCGGTTGATTATAACGACCCCTTAGCTTTGAGGATAGTATGAAAACAAATGTTTATGTCAGTATTGGATTGCTGGTTATCTTGATCTTTTCTGCCAATCAGGGCAGGGCGGAAGACTTCAACCGTTTTGGTGTAGGATTCCGTCTATCCGGAATGAATATCGGCACGACCAATTTTGAAACCGGTGATGCCGGGGATCTTGATGCCAAGTTTGATAATTCCGTGACATATAGCCTGACATTTACCTATTTTCTTCATCAGCGGTTTTCTGTGGAATTGAGTGCAGACAGTTTTAATTCGGATCTTGAAGTTCACCACGATTCAAATTCCGGTGTGCTTGGTGAATTTACCCAGAGGCCTTTTCTTTTAACCGGGAGAATGCATTTCAGGATAAATGAGCGAAACGGTAATTTTTTTCTGGGTGCTGGCGTGGGATATTATAACAATGACTTTGATAACCATAACCGTACCGGCACAGAAGATTTTTTTGCCTTGAATCTTACTACGGATGTCAAAGACTCTTTTGGCATGCATTTGTGTGCAGGTGCAGAGTATTTCCTGTCCAAACATATCGCCCTGAATTTTGATGTGAAAATGATCGTGAACCAGGCGGAATTCAAGTTCCGGCCAGACAATTCCTCGACATCCGTCACAAGGGATGTCTCCATGAATGCATCGTTTGTCGGTATAGGGTTTAAATATTATTATTAATCAGTAACAGCTTGGTATCAATTCCCGGAAAGTAACATGAAAAGAAGCAGGCATCATTAATCTGTGTCTTTTAGATTTTTTTAGGGCAGACGGTTGAAAATACCATCTGCCCTTTTTTATGGGGAGAGGAGCGTGTTTGTCGGGCGGCTTATGGCTTTTAGTGTGGCGACGAGGTGAATCACGCCACCCGTTCTGCCACCATGTCACCGATTTCAGATGTGGAATAGCCCATCTTTCCGGCGTCAAGGCTTTTCATTTTATTTGCGGTGATTTCCATGACTGCCTGTTCGATTTCATCAGAAGCCGTTGTTTCACCCAGGGTATCCAGCATCATGGCGCCTGAACAGATTGCAGCCAGGGGATTTATCACATTTTTTCCTGTGTATTTGGGTGCTGAACCGCCAATCGGTTCAAACATGCTGACGCCTTCGGGGTTGATATTGCCACCTGCGGCAATGCCCATACCCCCTTGAGTGATCGCACCCAGATCGGTGATGATATCACCAAAAAGATTTCCGGTAACAAGGACGTCGAACCATTCCGGATTTTTTACCATCCACATGCAGGTGGCATCCACGTGATAGTATTCGCGTTTGATGTCCGGATAGTCGGCCTTTCCGATTTCATGAAAGGCCCGTTCCCAGAGATCATATACAAAGGTAAGCACATTGGTTTTGCCGACCAGGGCGAGGGTGTTGTTTTTGTTCCGTTTCCGGGTCAGCTCAAAGGCATATCTCAGGCATCGTTCCACCTGAAAACGGTTATAGACCATGCTCTGAATGGCGACTTCATTTTGGGTGCCTTTCATGGAAATGCCACCTATGCCCGTATAGATGCCACCGGTGTTTTCGCGGACAACCACGTAGTCGATATCTTGAGGCCCCTTGTTTTTAAGCGGCGTTTCAACGCCGGGATAGAGTTTGACCGGCCTCAGATTAATATACTGATCCAGTTCAAATCTCAGTTTCAACAGGATTCCTTTTTCAAGAATACCGGGTTTGACATCCGGATGGCCAATGGCGCCTAAATATATGGCATTAAATTTTTTTAAGTCATCTGCGGCAGTCTCCGGAAGAACTTCACCGGTTTTCAGGTACCTGTCTCCGCCATAGTCAAATTCGGTCATGTCCAGTTTGAACCCGTGCTTTTTTGCGGACGCATTCAGCACTTTTATCCCTTCACGGACCACTTCCGGGCCTGTGCCGTCACCGGGAATAATCGCGATTTTATAAGTGTTTCCCATGATTGACTCCTTTTAATTGATATCGAGCAGTATCATCCCAGTCCTGTTTTGGAACTGGCCCTGCTGCCAATGATGATAATTTTCGCCTTTTTCGTTGACTCAGAAAGGCTTTGTCAGGTTTCTATCAGACCTGAAATGTTTATTGGCAAATAGAATCCGACTTAACTTATACTAAACTTTCTGTAGTATTTATAAAGATTGATCGGGAAATGTCAAGTATTTTTCTCTCAGAGTAACCGCATCAAGAGCGGAAGGCCAGGATACGGGGCAGACTCGTAAATAGGTTGTGGATGTTCCCGTACATATCTAAATGCCGCCCGGTTGAAAAATAACTTGCCCGGATCTTTATAAAAACGATACAACATGGGAAATTTACGGGCATGTTGCCCTTTTTTGAATGATGCGGACCTATAAAAGAAAACAGATTGTGTGTCCCCGTAACCAATGAATTGTCATTTAAACAACATAACGGATGAAGCGCTTCTTGCCCTGTCAGAACATGATCAGGACAGTTTTTATGCGCTTATGAAACGATATGAAAAAAAACTTTTTGCTTATATCAGAAGGATGACCCCCATGAGCCGGGAGGATGCCGAGGATATTCTGCAGGAAGTCTATATTAAGGTATATAAGCATCAGAAAGGGTTTGATCCGGATTTGAAGTTTTCAAGCTGGATATATCGAATTACACATAATGAGGTGGTAAATATGCTCAGAAAACGAAAAATCCGATCCGGCACAGTGAGTATTGACAACACGGAAAGTGATTCTGGTGCATTTCTGGCTTTATTGGCAGATACGATGGATATTCAGGAAACCTATATTTCCGAAGAAAGAGGTGTTAAAATCAGAAAAGCCCTGTTTCATCTGCCGGAAAAATACCGGGAGGTGCTTGTGCTTCGTTATTTTGAAGAAAAGAGCTATGGCGAGATAGGTGATATTCTGAAAATTCCTCAGGGGACGGTTGCCACCATGGTAAACAGGGCCAAGAAAAGGTTTGAAAAGGCTTCGAGACAATTAAACCTAACTTTCCAGGAAAGACAGCAGTGATGAAAGATATCGGCAAACATGTTCTTGAAAAAATAAAAGAAGAGGGGGTTAAACCCTATCCCAAATGGCATTTTGTCATAAGGCAGGCGTTTGTGTGGACGTTTTTCGGCTTGGCGATTTTTCTTGGCGGTATGGCCACAGGTGTTGCCATATTTCAGCTCAGGCATATAGAGTGGGATATTTATCAACATATCACCCATAGCCTGTTTGAGTTTTTACTCCTAGCCGCGCCCTACTTCTGGATTGCGTTTATCGTTCTATTTGCCGGTTTTGCATGCTACTATTTCAGAAAAACAGAAAAAGGGTATAAGTTCAGCACCCTTTTTGTGGCGGGCATAAGCTTTTTCCTGTCCATGATCCTGGGGGGGATACTTGCAGTGACTGTGCTTCCGGGAAAACTGGACACGGCTTTTGAAGATAACCTGGAATTTTACAGATGGGTAGAGGCCCACCGTCATCAAATGTGGATGGCACCTGAGAGAGGTTTCCTTGCCGGTACAATAAAGAGTGTATCATCAGAAGACAGGCTGGAAATCGAAGACCTGAATGGCCACCTCTGGCAGGTGGTTATATCGGAAGCTGTTTTCAAAGGAAACATTGAACCGGTAAAAAATCAGAGAATTAAACTGATCGGTCATATGGACGGGCGTGGTCAGTTTACGGCGAAAGAAATAAGGCCCTTTAGTGGAATATGCCCGGAAGATGAAAGATGCTGCCGGTCCGGGAGAAAACCGGGGCAAGGCCGACGGTTCCATGGCCAGGCCAATCCGGATTGCCCGTTTGGTCCGCCTGATAACAAAAATTGATTTTATTTAAAAAAAAGTGAAAGAAAATTTTCATGCCATGCGTATTGTTACATAAATGCATAGGATATCCTGAAATCGATTAATAAACGAAACGTATGTCAAAAAGGAGCAAGAGATGAAAAAAAAAATGATAAAAGCAGGTCTTATTTTTACTGTCCTTCTGAGTGCCACATATGCGCTGGCTTTTCGTGGCGCAGGCGCAGGTGCCGGCTGCATGGGGTTTCAAGGCAATGGTTTCTGCACAGCCGTCCTTTCGATCCCTGATCTTACAGCAGACCAGAAATCAACCATCACCAGCCTGAAAGACGATTTTTATAAGGATTCACAAACCCTTCGAGATGAGATTGATTCGAAACAGCTTGAACTTAAGAATTTGATGGAAGCAGAAACTCTGGACAAAAACAAAATCTTTGCAACCCAGGAAGACCTTTCAGAACTCAACCAGAAGCTTCAGAAAAGCGCATTGACTTTCCATGTCAGCGTATCAGAAATCCTTACGCCAGACCAAAGAAAAACTATCGGCCCTGCAAACTGTCCACTGATGGGCGGTGCTGGCGGTCAGGGATATGGTTGTGGCAAAGGATATCATGGCGGCCCTGGAAAAGGTGCTGGTATGGGAACCAAATGCCCCAGACTATAACACGGGTTACTTGGGTTTAACGGGTTCGTTGTGTTTATTGAGTTGATAGGGTTCTACCATTAATTGCAAACAGTCTTGAACCCTATAAAATATGTACGCTTAACGATGAATCCAGGCTTTCTTCTCCTCCCTGAATAGACTTGCCTGACTGCCCACAGGTGTCATGCGAATGCGCGTGGCACCTGTGGTGCTTTCATGGCAGGACTAATTCTTTCTTCTTTTGTAGATATTGCAAAAGAGATTGCGGGATGTCGCGTTAACATTAAAATGAATACTCAAAAAAGAAGCCTATCGATTGTGTGTCTGTCCATTCTGCAGCTTTGGTGTCACTCAGTAAATCCTGTATTGGCGAAAGTGTGACTCCGTTCATGTTCTGGGGAGTATTTAAATACAGGAGTACGAGGTCGATAGTCATATCTGCAGCTGCTTCGGAGAATCCGTTTTCTGCCATCAATTTATTTTTTAGCCGCTCTGAAATCTGACCGGTGATAAATGTTTCATTGTTTATTGTGGGATCATTAACAGCTTTCAGTTTAAAAAAGAATATGCCTGCCTTAACGGATTTGTTAAGGGATATGCAGTATTCCGCATTTAAAACATAATCGATATCAGAAAACTTGTTGACGGTCGAGCTGAATCCGGATATCGACGTCTCCGACCAGTTGTTATCCGGAAACAGAAAATCTACTGCAGGTTGAATATATCGATCCACAGCCCCCTTTTTTAAACCATCGATTCCATTAAAATCATCCATTCCCGCATCTGTGTATTCAATACAGAAAATATTTGTCCTGCCGAACAATTCACTTTTGATTTTAAGCCCAAGAGTTTTAAGCTCCCCTTTAACTTCTCGGGGTCCATATGGCACATAGTCAAACCCCTGAATGGTCGATTCCTCATTCGCGTAATCAGGCAGCGGGGTTTCATCACCTTTAAGAGTCTGATAACCCACAAAAGGAGTTATCATGAATTGGTCAATGTTAAACGTGCAGGCAACGGTGGAATTGAAAAGATGGTGTTTGAATCCATCATCACCAAATTCGCTGTATGTGTTTCCATTATCCGTTTCAACGGTTTCAGTACTTCCCCTGTGTCCTTCCACATTTTGATATGCGCCCGAGAGAATGATATTACGCCATTTCCCTCTGGCCCAGAAGGCTAATGTTTTTGCACTGTCCTTGTGCATGAACGTGCCCACTTCCGAGATATGGCTGCACCCTCTGGCATAGGTGAAACCGATGCCCGTATTTTCATCCACATGAAAATCGAATGTAATTGCCGGAACATTAATCAGTCCGGAGACAAGATTGGCAGGAAAATCAAGATCCACATCGCCCTTGAAAAGGTAAGTTGTGAAACCATTCATGGTTGAAGGGATGGTTTGAATGCCTGCTGTGATTCCAAAAGGCCTGCCGCCTTTCATCTCAACGGGACGATACATTAAAACCAGATCCCCCAGTTCGACGAATGACTCATTGTATTCTCCGGTTTCCGTGTCCGGATCATTTGCATCGAGAAGGATTTGGGCACCACCAAACCATTCTGATTTGCCCAAATCACCAAAGTAAAAATCAATTTCTCCTGTGCCTCTTACAGGCTGATCAGACCGGTGACTGGCACCGGATTTCAGGTCATACCCGTACTCCGGATGATCAAATGGTGTTTTGTAGGAGTTCTGGTCCTTGAATACTGTTTTGAACTTTCCACGAATTTTGATGCCGTAAGAATCCGATCTCGTTTCTGTAGCGATTGAGTTTACGTGAAGCATCAAAAGAAGTAACATGAGTAATATCTGTCTCATTTTTTTACTAATTTGGTTTTGAAAAACGTTTTTGGAAAAATTCTACTGCTCTATAAAACATCCTTGCGCTTTTAATTTGAAATAGAATAAATCTATTTTTTAGTATATTATACTTAAAGCTATTTGCTTTTAGATGTTCCTCATGCATTTTCATGAAAAGTTGTGCGGCTGATTTTTCTAATTCAAAAGTTCTTCCATTTTTTATCATTTGAATTGCTTTAGTTGGGCAGGTTGTGACACACAATCCGCAGCCGATGCATCGATCGAAGTCTACCTTAAAGGGTTCTTTGTTTATAGCTTTCATATTGCATCTTTTTATACAGATACCGCATTGATTGCATTTATCTGGATCGATTTCAGCCCGATAAGATGCTTCTACTTGCATCGCAGGTTTTGGATCTGAACCAATTATTCGAAGCCATGTGCAGCAGCAATCACAACACAGGCAAAAGCCAATGGAATCCTTCATATTTGATGGCGATATCACAAGACCTTTCTTTTCAGCCATAATTAGTAATTCTTTTAATTCTTGTTCTGTGATCTGTCGGCCAATACCCGTATCGATGTAGTGTTCTGCAAACCAGTCAAATGTTATGCATCGTTCAAGCTGGGCTTTGCAATCTTGTCCCAGCATCTTTTTTTCTTTCATACAGATACATTCGGCTACGGAAATAATTTTATGACCTTTTATGATTTCGTCAATTTTATCATATGGCCAGACACCTTTCTGTTGTTTTATGGAACTTTCAACAGGGACGACTCTCAGTTGTTTTGTTGGAATTTTATTCCACCATTTAGCAACATCTTTAACATATTCATGGCATAAACTTGCTAATTCTTTATCAATAGTTTTTAGACTAAACTCATATAATCCAACAATAAAAGCAGGTGGAAAATAAAATGGTTCATCGGGTTTACTATCGTATTTTTGGCGAAATAAAAGACCTTGCTGGGCCATGGCTTCCATTTTTTTAGATAGCTGTTCCTGGGTCATTTTAAGCTTTTTTTGTAACCGTTTGCTTGATGGTTTGCCAGGAATGGGTAGCAAAGGATAAGTTGATGCAATTTGGCAGTAGATTTCAGCCTGTTCTTCAGTAAATAATTTTTTTAATATTTTAATTTCAACACCATTACTAGTTTCAGGAAATCCATGTGCAAAAGATTCTATTTGTTTTTTCAGCTTATGATAAGCATTATTGTTCAATTTTTTCTCCTTTATTTTGTTTTAGGGGTAAATAAATTATAAAAACAGTGCCTACCCTTTTTTCAGATATATTTCCTATAAAGCTATACTCTTTAGGTAATGGGCTTACATAGGTAATACTACCGTTATGATCCTCAATAATTTTTTGACTGATAGACAGTCCGATGCCTAAACCACCGGCTGAATCTTTAAGTAAATCAGATCGGTAGAAAGCCATAAAAATATTTTTAGGATTTTCTGTTTGAATGCCATAGCCGTTGTCTATTACTCTTATTAAAAGATTATTTGATAATTTTTTTAAATTTATAATGATCTTACCAAAAGATGGGGTGTATTTTATGGCGTTCAGGATTATATTTGATAAGGCCTGTTCAATTAAATTTTTATCTATTTCTGCTGTATGTTCTTCTTCTTTGCTATTTGCAAAAATTACTTCATGTCTATATTCAGATATAAATGTAGAAAGACTGGCAATCACATTATTAATAAGATGATTGATGTTAACTTTTTCAAATTTTAAAACGACTTGATAGTTTTTAGATTGCGCCTTTTTAATAAAATTTTTAGTTAAAAAAGATAATTTTTTTATAGATAATTCTAAGCGATCGGCAATCTTTTTGATATCTTCATTTTTTGCATATCGGTATAATTTATCTAATGCGTACTCAGCTGTTTGTATAGGTGTTCCTAATTCATGACATAATGCGGTTACAAATTTTTCTTCAATTTCTTCACTTTTTTTGATTGCTATCTTTAAATTATTCACTGAATCATCTTGATCCTTCAGGTGTAATGATGTGGCATTGACAACACCAAGACCCCAACACATAATAGCCATTACAGATATACTTGAAGGTATATGATTTACTAAATAGAAATCACTATTAATATAGATCGTCAAAAAATGGATGGTTGTTTCTGATAATATGGCAAATAAAGCTAGATAATATCCAGTTGTTGCTAAGAAATAGGGCTTGCGCAAACCAAAAAGACGCATGAGAAAAATACAACCTATCAAATAGGTAAAACTAAAGGTGCTATAAATGATTGTTTTAGCAGTTCGGAAGTCTAAAATAAAAATGAGAATTCCGCATATAAAATTAAATATTATTACTGTCTTAATAAAGCGTTTCCATATATTTTTTAATGATTGGTGCTGATTAACGGGAAAACAATTCACAACAATAAGGGTTAACGTAGAACCAATTAATAAAGTTGGTAGAACTGAATAATCATCAATTAGAGGATGTTTATTCCAGAAATACTTAAAGGCTAATCCGTGAGTTTGTAAAAGATAGTAAAGTTCGCAGCATATTGAGAGAAAAAGAGAAATCAAAATGGTTTTTTTAGAATATAGAGCAAGAATTGCAAAAAAGGCCCATAAAAGAAAAGTAAAACCTATTAATATGCCTACAATAAACGAACTGCTACTATGTTGTGTCAAGTAATTCTGTTCAGAATAAATATACAAAGGAACTCTAATGGGGCTTGTGCTTTGTAATTTAAAATACAAAACATTATGCCCTTTTTTCAATTCAAACGGAAATGTAAAATTATGATCAAATTTCACCGGCCTATAGTCGAAAGGAAGTCGATCCCCAGTATGATATTCAACGAGCCCATTACCATTTGGGTTATGGTAGTAAAAGTCAATATAGTCTATAGCAGGTGAGCGAATAACCAGAAAAAGGGACTTGGATTTTGACTTGTTCAGTATGGTGAAACGAAACCAGTAATTCGAGTCTTCTTTTAACAATCCTTTTATAGTGGACAACTCCTTCATGTTCATAAAGTCATCCAAAGTGATCGTTTTTTCCTTATCCTCATAATATTCAAGGTATCGGTAAAGAGCGATTCCATCGGGTTCGTCATCGGTCAGCACACAGGTTTTGGCCCATGACAGGTTAGAAGAAAAAATAAGGATGGCAATCATCAGAATTGGTTTCATGGTCTGGATTTTATATACTCCACACCGTTTTTAACCGCAGACATCAGAACATCGATGCGTGCCGGTTTTTCAATGTAGGCATCTACAAAAGATGCTATGGTCTGGCCCTCCCTGGAATCTTTGGTGATGATGGTGTTTGCAATGATATAAATATTTTTGGTGCGTTTTGTCTGTTTGAGTTTGCGGATCACCTCCATGCCTGTGATTCCTTCCATCATAATGTCCAGAATCAATATATCCGGAATCGATTTTTTTATCTGATCCAGGCAGGATTGACCATTCTCAGTCGTACAGATGTTGTATCCTCTTTCTTCCAGTTCTTCCTTTATATGTTCTCTAATGAGTTCGTTGTCTTCTGTAACTAAAATCTGACATGTCATTTGGGGGATTCCTTTTTAACTTTTGAAATGAATCTTGTAATCTGATTCAGGAGATTTTCAGCATCTTTAGATGTGGCATAGCTTTCTATCATAGGAATCATTATGTCGCCGTGCGTCTTAAAAAAGGTCAGGATGGGCGCAACAATTTTGGCAACAATTTCTATAGGTTTTATATCATCTGAGGTTTGAATATCCGGACCAAAAATGTCTTTGAGCCATTTGAGGAGTCTTGCGATCTCCGCATCTTTTTTAATGGTTTCGATTTCTTTTAATGCAGCCTTTTTTTCAAATTTCAGTTTCCTGTCATTCAGGTACAGTTCTTCCTGAAGTGTTTCCCGTTCAGCATCCATTAATGAATGGCCTGTCTTTTGAAAAGAGGCAGGTTCTTCATCGTCTAAAAATTTTGGACCATGCCCCAGAAACAGCCAGTTGGCAGACGCGCCTGAAAGTTCACATACCTTCAGGACATAATCCATTGACGGGACGTTCCCCTGGTGCCATCCCCAGATGAGATTGGCCTGTGCGCCCAGATTTTCCATCCAGAATTTTTTCCCTTTAAGATCGATCAGGGTCAGAAATCGAACGTGAAACTCTTTATATTCTGGTGATAATTGTTTTTTTACTGCCATATGCCCTCTTTTTATTAAAATGATGGGTTGGTATATAACAGAATTTCATGCATTGAAAAATATTTTTTTTTCAATTAATCGAAAAAAGTCTTTACAACGGGTTTTTTTCAATTTATAGATATTTCCACATCGAAAAAAATACTTTTTTCGATGTATCGAATAAGGTATATACCAAACAAAAAATGAATTTGTAACGGAAAATTTGAATGACCTGATCTGTTCAACATGGGGTTGAGGGGCATTCACTGAAAAAAAAAGGCCATTAACCGGGACTTTGGGGAGAGCAGGTTAACAGCCTTTGGCTGAGGATTGGGTTAGTCCTCATGGGGAACCTTTCTAACTTAATTCTTTTTAATTATCAATTATTTTCCATTATCTGAAAAATTGTTTCCGCCTCAGGGGAATAATCTGTCTGTGATGCGGAGAAAATTCAGATCTATGTAAAAAGGGGGAAAGGGAAATGGAATTTTCAGTTGACAGAAAACCGCCATCCAAAGGTGACATTGACAAGGAACAACATAACATTAAAAAAGAAATGATTTTATTTTCAATACAGTTTTTTCTACCTCTTCTCTTGTATATATGCGCAAATATAAGGTTTGCGCAAAACTATGTCCATAATATACCGATAGCACTTGGTATTTTTATGTTTATGATTTTCAGTGTGACGATTATGGTGCACGTTATTTTTGAAAAACGGATCGCTTGTTTCCAAAAGAGCCTGCATGGGTTATCCGCCATATCCAGCACCGCGGTATATTATACATTGTCCATGTGCCGGCACTACAGCCCGCTCGATGAATACCGGAAAAAAGTGGAAGCGTCGCGGGATCTCACCTTCGGCGAATATGTGATGATGAAAAAATGGACGGAAGATTTATGCAAAAAGGCTATCGAACCATTTTGGGCTGTTGAAGCAGTTAAAAAAGAGCATGTTAAAATTGACGGCTCATACTGCTCTTTTCAACCTGTCCACAATAATCCGGTATCAGAGACAATCGCCATGATAGGTACAGCGGGTTTTGAAGCCGGATTCCTTCAGGGTGATATGGCATACTGACAACAAAACGATGTGTTATGGAAAAAGAGATTACAAAAGATATTCATATGGGTAATGAGCGGATTCTTGTTGTGGATGACGATGAGATGATTCTGAAAATGGTAAACATGATTTTAACACGGTTGGGTTACACCGTGACCTGTGAATCAGAACCGTTAAACGCGTTGTCCGTTTTTCAGTCAAATCCGTTTGATTTTGATCTGGTTATTACAGATGTGAACATGCCTGACATAAGAGGCGACGAACTGACACAGAAGATGATGGCTGTGAGGCCAGACATACCGATTATTATTTATACCGGCCATAGTGATGTTGTAACCGAAAAGACAAGTGTCCAGACAGGCGCCAAGGCGTTTATAAAAAAGCCATTTGATTTTTTTTCCTTTGCAAACCACATCCGGCAAGTGCTGGACGCCAGTTCTTTCTCTCACGATGAATACCACACGGTAAATGATGCATTGAACAAAGGGGGAGACAGATAAAGCCGGGCATATGCCCGGCTTTATCAAAATGGCTTTAGCCTGTATGATATTTTCTGACATCTGGGCAAGATCGCCATACATTTCAAATCGTGTATTATGAGCCCGTGCGATGCCCGGACGACCTTCCCTTGCTATCCATTTCGGGGTGGGCGCATATGGCCCTGTTGCATCCATATACATGGGAACGTTTGTATCTGCCAGCACGGCAATTATAGTGCCATTTATGTTTTTGATGACAGGTGTGTGGGCCTTATCAAAATCAAGGCCGCCACCAGCGTGATCAATTCCGGCATCTTCCAGTCTTTCAAAGGAATCGGTCATGCCTTCGAAATCATAGTCGCCTATATGGTTATTGGCCACACTGACGATGTCAAATCCGGCATAGGTAAGGCCGTTCACTGCATCAGGTTCGGCTCTCAATGTAACGCCCAGTTTTTTTTGGTGCTTGTGCCTTTATCGGTGATAATGCTTTCCAGATTGCCTATTGTTAAATCAGCCTCGCGCAGATAATTCCCAAGATACTGAAAAGGGAACGTATAGTCGCTATTTTCCTGTTCTTCGATAAGTTCTCCCACTTTATTTCCCAGATTGATGTCTCCGGTTACAATAACCTTTATCTGTCCATTGCCGCCAAATAAATCCCCAAAGAGGTTTGGGATTAGAAAGACGTTTCATTGTGCTCTATCCTTTCCTGAACCATTTATGATGGTATGGCCTCAGGTAGTTTCAATGTCTCGAAAAATGTTTTTTCACACATTATTGTGGCTTATAAAAAAATATTTTTCACTCAAGTTCTTCCCGGGTGTTTTCTATGGAAAAGCATTATATTGAATAAATGGCGTTTATTGTTTGAGAGCTGATCCGTACCCAAATGGCGTTGATTTTAAAAAAAGAAACCATAGCCGTGATGATAGAAACCAATTTATTAAATATATTGACAGTATGCCACATCAATAACGTTTCCGGTTTCAAGTTTTTTTGAGCTTGACAGCGTTCAGGCCATTATTTAGATTCAATCCGGCTATTGTGCTCCTGGCTGAGCCATATACTTTCTCCTGTGCCGGAGCAAAATCCCGTCCATATCCTTAAAGAAAGGATTTTATCCTATGACACGGCTTACTGTATCGGCAGCCATATTATTTCAACTGGTATTCACCTCGTATGCGTTTTGTTCGCTTAGAACAACCGAGGCTGTCGAGTGGCCAAGTGTCGTAAAAGGAGTCATTGCGGTTAATCCGGATGATCAGGTCATCTATTATGCAGAAGAAAATGTTATCACCACACTTGATAGCGCGTTAACGGTTTTACCCGGTACTCTGATGGTTAATACAACAGAGATGATCCAGTCTCTTTGTTATAAGGATCACAAGCTTTTTGCAGCCATGGGAAGTGACGGAATCCGTATGTTTAAGACAGATGATAACGGATATATTCAGGAAAGCCCCATAGGCTCATATGCGCCTTCGGCATTGTCCGCGTCCGGTGAAACAAGGGACTGGGCCAGTGATATTTTTGCCTTCAAATTAAATGTGGGAGACGGGCATGTCTATCTGGCAGACACCCTCTACGGGATTCGTGTATTAACCCTGACTGAAGATTTGTTGAATGCCGGACAGTATATTCTGGAAGAAGACGGGATTTATGAAAAATCCGAATTTCCGGAAGGCATTCTGGGCATATCCGTAGGTTCTTTGACTGAATCATCAACCCGATACGCCTATGCATTGGACGCTTTTTCCGGAGTCATTTTTTTTGATATATCCGAGCCTGTTGCCGGTGAAAATATCGGGATCGATGAGACCATTTCAGTCCTGGGCGCAAACCTGTTATATGATAATTATGCCCGCGCAAAAGATGTTTTTGTCGATGACAAAGGGTTTCTTTATATACCACATGTGGATTACGTTGACGTGTCTGCAGGAAATGGAGCGATTGAAAGCCGTCTGGGTATATACAGAACAGACGAAGCGGAAAGCGGTGCCACACTGACGCAGATAGGCCTTAACGCCATACCTGGCGGATATGTGACCGCCATGGACATGTCGGAGGACGGATATGCGTATGTTGCAGACACCATAGGGTTACAGATCGTGGATGTCAGTGACGTTGCTGTCCCGGTTATCAAGGGTGCCTATCCGGAAAGAGGAGAGGTTGAAGATCCGGCAGAAAACGCCCTTGGCTCCCATGCCGTGAAGTATATGGCGGGCTCTGTATATCTGGCGTCCTATGCCAATACGCCTGATAATGGTCTTGTCAAGGGGATCAAGAAGATAGATGTCTCTGATCCTGAAAGCCCGGCAGAGGTCGGGGAATATCGGAAAAAATTGGATGTCAGGGGGCTTTGCCTGTCCAATGAAAAAACAGAGGATGGTGTTTCCATAAGATATCTGTTCGCTGCAGACCGGGGAGAAGACGGAGGCCTTCTGGTTTTCAGGCTGGTAGACAGCAACTCCTTGACAAGGATGGCTGCCCTTGACTTTCTTGCGGTTCATGACACTTCCGGCCCGGTAAGCGATGTGGCTGTTTCAGGGAATTATCTGTTCCTGGTTTTGGCAGAAGGCGGGTTAGAAGTATGGGATTCCTCGACGCCATCCGTCTCCTTTGACAAGATCGCCGCCCTTGATACCGAAGCGTTCAGCGATGCAGAAAAACTTTTTCTTTCAGGTCAATATGGGTATGTGGCAGGAGGTGAAAACGGGTTGATCATCACCGATGTTGCATCGCCTGCCGCACCTTCAGTCAAAAGTGTATATGATACACCGGGAATGGCCATGGATGTTTATGTGGCAGATGGTTATGCCTATATGGCAGACGGAGAAAACGGGCTGTTGATTTTAAATGTCAGTGACCCATTAAATCCTTTTCCCCAAGGATCGTTCAATACGGATGGCACTGCAAGAGGGGTATATGTTGAAAACGGCTACGCCTATGTGGCAGACGGAGAAAACGGGCTTAATGTTATTGATGTGTCTGCTCCGGCCAGGCCGGTTTTAAAGGGAAAATTTGACACGCCTGGAAATGCCGGCAGTGTGGTTGTATCTGATCAAATTGCCTACGTTGCCGATGGGGTGGACGGCATGGTGGCCGTGAATATTAAAAAACCGGCCGACATGGAAGGAGTGACATTTCCCTCTTACCAGACCTATGGCGTATGTCAGGATATCCGCCTGTCTTCAAAAATCACCAGCCTCGATAATGAAAAACAATATGCCCGATATGCATTTATTGCCGATGGTACTGGCGGCGTTCTGGCTGTAAGGCTTTATGAAAACGGTGTCGCGAATCAATCAGGTGATATTGATAACGATGTGGTCAGTTGTTTTATTGAAACCTTAAATCCCCCAGCAACAGACTGGACCGCGTTATTTCTTTTTCTGTCAGGTGTATGTTTCTGTGCCGTTGCCCTGAGCATAAAGAAATTTTGGTCATGATAGCGAAGCCGTTTTTTGGTGTCAGGCAATTCTTCCGGTAATCAGCAAAAGATTTAGCCCGCCATGTAAAAACGGATGGCGGCTGGATGGAAAAGGAATTTTTTTATCCTTGTTTACCCCTGCGGCAATGATGATGACCTTCCAGCCTTTGTAGTCCCTGACGAGTTTTTGGAGAATAGAATCGAAAATTTCATCACTTTCTTTTTCCGTGCCGATTCTGATGCCATAGGGCGGGTTGATGGTTACAAATCCTTTTTGACCGGTCAACCGGGATGGTGTGAACGAAAAAAAATCCTTGCAGGACACCTGAATGTCTTGCGAGAGATCGAAGGTCTGACATGTGCCGCTTAATTGCAGACAGGCGGTTTCATCTTTGTCAGACGCAAAAATAAAAGGGTTTCCGGTGGGCTGTATCCGCTTTTCTGCCTCACGTTTTTCATGGGCCCATCTGCCTGGCTGAAAAGAGGGCCAGTCCATAAAGGCGAAATCCCTGAACCATCCCGGAGGAATACTTTTTTTTATCATCGCACTCTCAATTGAAAAGGTGCCTGCCCCGCACATGGGATCAATCAGAGGAAGGCTGCCATCATACCCGGCGATTTTAAGGGCTGCGGCAGCAATCGTTTCCCGGATGGGGGCTTTTCCCTTGAGTGTTTTAATCCCTCGTTTATACAGGAGATCGCCACTGCTATCTATGGACAATGTCAGAATATCGTCAACCAGTCTCACAAACAATTGCTGAGGCATGCGGGAGTCAGGGGAGAACGTATCCGGTAAACGATTGCCCCATATTTCCCCGATACCTGAAAGAATCGTTTCATTGATTGCCTCTTTGTGAAAAAGCCTGGATCGTTTTGACGTGGTATTCAGCATGGGCAAATGCCCATTTTGGAGATAAAGTTCCCATGGGAAATCTTCTATTTTTTTCAAAAGCTGTCTGAAGTTGGTGACTTTAAATTCAGCGATACGCATGAGAATGCGGCTTGCAGTCCGTAAATGAAGATTGGCATGGTAACTGTGATGAACACGCCCCTTGAACTCAATACCGCCTTTTTTTAAGGAGATGTCCCTGATGTCGGTTTCAAGCGCTTTCAGCTCCTGTTCACATATTTTTTCAAGACCCGGGGAAACGACGGTAAAGAATGTTTGCTCCTGGCCGGTGATATGCCGTTTGATCCGTTTTTCTATAGAACTTTTCATAATCGTAAAACATCAGCAATAAACTGCCGAACTCCTTTGGGCAACCCCGGATGTATTGGACGCATCACCTCTTGCGAACCAGTCTTGGAATGAATGTAAATTGATAGTGATATAAATGATTTCTTGCATTTTTACAAGATAGATGAATCCCAAACAGGGATAGAAAAATGAGGGTCGGTTTTGATAGGAACGTTTAAGATGTTATTTTTAAAGTTGCCATCTCCTGTTAAAAAAGATAAGTTTTAAACCACATTTGAAAATGACTCATGATGAGGGCCATGAGTACAACACATTGACAATCTTGAATAATAAATCCGGAGGAAAAAATGGCAGGTGTTAATAAAGTGATTCTTGTGGGAAGGCTCGGACGTGATCCTGAAATGACCTATACACCCAGCGGGATGGCTGTATGTAAATTTTCTATTGCAACATCAAAAAAGAGGAAGGATGGCAACGAGGTGACTGCCTGGCATCGTTGCACGGCATTCGGCAAATCGGGTGAAATCATTGGCCAGTATATGAGTAAAGGACGAGAGCTTTATGTGGAAGGAGAAATTCAGTACGGCCAGTATGAAAAAGACGGTATTACACGATATACCACAGATATCATCGTGAACCAGTTTACATTTATCGGTGGGCGAGGTGGCGGTCAGGACAGTTCATCTCAGGATGATTCCTATCAGAATTATGATTCGGGGCAGGGCAATAGTAATTATCAGAATACACCTCAGCAGGGGCCTCCTCCGCAACATCAGATGCCGCCGGATGATGATATCCCATTTTAGTGCCATATCTCGTTCGGATGTCTGTTCAGCCCATAATTCTTGATGAGGCAAAAGATACATTTAAGTTGCCGGTAAGGCCATTTTTTATCAGAGATTTCTTTTCAAAAACGAAATTGTTTTAAAGGCGTTCTTGCGGAGCATCTATGAGAAGACCTTTTAGTATCTCGGCTCGAATCTGGCTGAGTATGAGTATCCTCGTCCTCGGGTATTTTGCCTCCATGATTTATGGCGTCTACCAGGGGCGATATGCGGAATCTCATTTTTCGGAAATTTCAGATCTTTTTTTTCCGGCAACAAGACAAAGCCAACTCGCCATAAATGCATTCAACGAACAGATACAATTATATCGAACCGCGCTTTTGATGAAGGATGAGTCCCTGTTTGAACGAGCCAGGGAAAAAGCAGATGTGACAGCGCGTTCCCTTCAATATCTTATTGACATTTATGGCCAGCCGGAAAAAAACAAAGCCCGGATTAAAACACTCCTCGAACAGCATTCGGTTTATACGAAAACAGCACAAAAAACCTACTGGCAGATGAGCTTTACATGGAATAAACTGTCTGAAAAAGAGTTGGAAGTTCTTGAGTCGAAAACCACGGACCTTTCCGAACAAACACGTGTGCTGCAGAATCAAATGACAGACGTCCTTGCCATTTTGACAGAAGATCTGAATAAGCATCTGGCCGTTCTTTCAAGGACTACAAAAAATCAGTGGGTCATCAATGTTATCGTATTTGTTTGTACGATGGTGATTACCCTGATCTTTTTTTCAATTGTGATGGTCCGGTCCGTCAGCCGGCCCTTAAGAAAGACCCATATTCTGGAAAAAGCTGTGGAGCAGGCTGTTGAAGGAATTGCCGTGACAGATATGGATGGCACCTTGATTTTTAATAATTACGCATGGGCCGGTATGCACGGCTATGATGTTTTCGAGCTTGTTGGAAAAAATATCTTCGAATTGTTTGGAAATGCGGATATCCCGGACAAGGACAATACGAAGCGTAAATTTTTTAATGGTGAAGTGTCCCATGCAAGGAAAGATGGTACATATATTCCTGTAATGAAGACCACTCACCTCATAGAAGACGATATGGGAGAATTCCTCTGCATTATGGTGCGGGATATTTCCGCAAGAAAAATGACCGAGGAGGCGCTCAAAAAAGCCCATGACGAACTGGAGATTCATGTGGCGGAGCGAACCCGTGAATTGATGATTGCCAAGGAAGAAGCTGAAAAGGCAAGCGCACAGGCAAAAAAGGCCATGGATGCTGCTGAAAAAGCCAATACAGCCAAAAGCGAATTCCTGGCCAATATGAGTCATGAAATTCGTACGCCTTTAAACGGGATCATCGGTATGACAGAGATTGCCGGTCAGACCGATCTGGATGAAAACCAGAGAAATATATTTAATCTGATCGATGCAGAGGCTATAGCCCTTCTAGGTATTATCAATGATATTCTCGATTATTCGAAGATAGAAGCCGGTATGCTCGAGATAGAAGAGATCCCGTTTGATTTAAGGTCACTGATGGAGGACGTTGCTGGCGGGACATCTGTGAGGGCTGCCAAAAAGGGTATCGAATTCATCCTGTTTCTTCCTCCGGGTATCCCTACACATCTGATAGGTGATCCCGGCCGGTTAAGACAGATTCTGGTGAATTTGACAGGGAATTCTGTAAAGTTCACCCATAAGGGAGAGATCGTTGTCAGGGTTGAAACCGTAACCGTTTCAGGGAACCGAGTCGTGCTGAAATTTATTGTTCAGGATACCGGTATTGGTATACCTGTTGAAAAACAGGACGTGATATTCAAAAGCTTCACCCAGGTCGATGGATCCACGACCCGAAAATACGGCGGAACAGGCCTTGGGACGACCATATGCAAGAAACTGGTAGAATTGATGGGTGGTGAAATCTGGTTTTCAAGCGAAGAACAAAAAGGGACGTCTTTCTTTTTCACGCTCGATTTTAAAACCCAGGATCCCAAGGATATTATCCATGTGGATGATCATGTGGATGTGTCCGGTTTAAGTGTGCTTGTGGTGGATGATATTTCCCTGAACAGGGATATCATTACAGAATATCTGAAATCATGGCAGTGTTCGTCCATTGAAGCCAGAGATGCCTTGGGTGCGATTAATCAGTTAAACATATCCATGGTGTCGGGAAACAGGTTTGATCTTGTGATCACCGACCTGCAGATGGCCGGGATGGATGGATTTGAATTGGCCAGAACGATCAGGGGGATGACATTTTACAGAGAACTTCCTATTATTGTTTTGACGTCTGTAGGTCACCTTGGTGACGGAAAAAATTGCCGTGAAATAGGCGTAAACGCCTATTTGACAAAACCGGTTAAAAGCGGTGACCTCAAACGGGTGATTGAGTCGACTCTGGTCAGCATTGAAGCGGAACATAATGATAAAAAACCGGCTCTGATTACCCGGCATACGATCTTAGAAAATCAGCAGAAGAATATCCGTATCCTGCTTGTGGAGGACTACCCGACCAATCAGCAGGTAACCATGCGCAATCTGTCTTCCGTTGGTTATGATGCCGAACTGGCTGAAAACGGACTTGAAGCTGTAAACGCGTTTAGAAAAAAACGTTTTGACCTCATTTTAATGGATATGCAGATGCCTGTGATGGACGGATATGAAGCCACCTGCAAAATCCGGGAAATTGAGGCAAGATATCGTCTGGAAACGGGCGGGGATGAATCCTCCCTTAAACGAATCCCAATTATTGCCGTGACAGCCCATGCCATGAAAGGGGACGAGGAAAAATGTCTTGAGGCCGGGGCAGATGATTATCTGACCAAACCCTTGCGGAAAAATAAGCTTATCGCCATTATTGAGAAATGGATATGGCGGCAACCGGAAAAAGAAACCTTATCCGCCTTTACCGAAAGTGACAGGCACCATAAGGAATCAATCGCAGATGACGGCTCAACACCACCTGTGATATATGAAAAAATTCTTGAAGAATTTGATAATGACCAGGCATTTCTAACAGACATTATTGATGGTTTCCTGAAAAACGTCAGGCGCCAGCTTCAAGTGATTTCCGAGGCCATAGGTAAAAAAGATGCTGAGGTCATCCGGAAAGAATCACATGCAATTAAAGGGGGCGCCGCCAACCTCACCGCCCTTGATCTCTCGCAAGCAGCCTCACAAATCGAAAATATGGCAAAAACGGGTATGTTCGATCAGAGTGACATGTTATATCAAAAGCTTGAAAAAGAATTTGAGCGATTTGAAAATTATGTTATAACAAGGATATATAAAAACGATTAGAGAATTTTTTTTTGGCAAGCCCTTAGCCATTCCGATTTGCTGCACAACGTCGATACGCTGTCAGGTTTTAAGTGACATTGAATTAATATTGAAACGGGGTTGAGTTTGACCTTGATTGGCCCACCGGATGCCATCAAACGAAAATGAACCGCCAAAAAGGTTCCGGGCATATTTATATGAGAGGAGGTTTTATGAGGATACTCGTTGTTGACGATGAGCTTGTAAGCAGGAAAAAAATGCAGAAGATCATGGAGCAGGCCGGAGAGTGTGAATCTTATGAAAATGGAACTGATGCGCTTGAGGCATTCACGAATGCTTTGGAATCAGGAACGCCGTTTAATCTGATTTCTCTGGATATCGCCATGCCTGGCATGAGCGGCATTGAGGTCCTGACAAAAATCCGGGCGTTGGAGTATGCAAAAAAGATTGACCGTCAAGACAGTGTGAGAATCATGATGGTGACCTCCCATTCTGATCAGGAAAATGTTGTGGCAAGCCTGAAAGCCGGATGTAATAATTATATTGTAAAACCTTTTGATAAGGAAAGGGTGTTCAGCAAGCTCGAAAGTCTCGGGTTTAGTGTTGGATAGTCTTTTACAAATGATTCGAGCATAAGGAAAATATGACCAAAGATATCATGATAAAGGCGATATGCCCATCTTGCGGGGCTATAAATGGTGTTTCCCTGTCCTTTATCGGAAAAAAGATAATCTGTCAGCAGTGTGAGGATATTTTTGTCGTTGCGGATTCTGAAGAAAATATGCCGGCAGGCAGTAATCGTGAATCGATAGATGCCGTTCCGGAACCGATCTCCCCGGAACCTGAAATACTCCAGACTGTCAGATCAAATCCCGCAGCTCAAGCTGGCAACACCCGGCAAATTCCTGTGATCGCCAAACTGGCGCTGATTTATAAATTCATAGATAAGAATCAGTGCATGCAGGTACTATCCAGGTGGAAACAGGAGATCTCAAACGGGAAGAAGATTACGCTTGAAGATATATTTAAAATTACAGGCATGCTAACCCCCTCACAAATAGATCATCTAAATGCTTCAAAAGACTATCTGGAAATTAAAAAAGCAGATAAACTTATATGTTCGCTTGCCCTGGAAAAAGGTTTTATTCTGCCTTCCGAAGCAACCTGGGCCATGGAAACACAGGCCAGAACATTTCGGGAAAGCAAGAATTGCATCAGGGTAGGGGATATCCTCTTGAAGGCCGAAGCCCTGACGGAAAACGAGTATCAGCTTTTGATAAGAGAATACGATGAGTACGCCGGGCAAGATCCGGAGCTTTCCATATCCAATAGTGATCAAGTCTCTGATAGTTTCATCCGCAACGAGGAAGACATTAAAAAATCAATTCAAATAAAGGTTTCAGATGATTGCCTTCGCGCTTTTCTGAGTTTATCGAAGATGACAAAAGGTGTCACATTGGATGATGTCAAAAAAATAATGTCAGAGAGCATGGTTAATTATGGAATTGTTGAAGACACGCTTATTGAGAATTTCATTAATGACTGGGCTGGCCCGGACAAACAGCTTAAAATTGCGGAAGGTATTTATCCTGTTCAGGGCGAAAATGCCTTTATCCGTTTTTTATTTGAAGTGGATCACCTGAAAGCAGGTACCTTGTCCGAGGACGGAGTAATTGACTATAAAAACAGAGGCGCGATTCCCTTTGTCAGAAAAGGGGAACTTCTTGCGGAAAAAATTCCCGTGAAACAGGGAAAAACCGGTGTGGATGTATATGGGTATCCGGTTGAAGTGGAAGAAATGTCGGATATCGAACTTATGGCAGGAGACGGGGTCCATCTTTCGGAAGACAAAAATCAAATTTACGCGGATATTGACGGCTATCCCAATGCAAGGCTGGGGCAGGTTGTCTCTGTCTATCCGGGCCTTGATATCAAGGGGGATGTTGGCTACGAAACCGGACATGTGGTGTTTGATGGCCATATCAAGGTCGAGGGGATTGTCAAGGAAGGATTTAAAGTCAAGGGAACGAGCCTTAGCGCCCAGGAAATTGTCGGTGGAGAGATTGATGTATCCGGTGATGTTGTTGTATATGGCGGGATTATCGGTTCTACCATTAAGGCCCAGGGCAATGTGGATGCCATGTATTTAAGGAATTCCAAAGTTGCAGTCTATGGCAATGTCATTATCGGTAAACAGATATCTGACTCGACTATTTTATCAAGCGGTGCATGTCATGTGTTAAATGGCCTGATTGTTTCTTCCGATATTTCTGCGAAAAAAGGGATCAGGGCCAAAGATATCGGGACAGATATGTCCTCACCAAACCGTTTGAGGGTGGGGGTTGACCGGCATGTTGAAATGGAAATTGAACGGATCAGGCAGGCTATTTCTGAAAAAAAGAACTTGAGGGAAGCGCTTGCCCAGGAACTTCAGAAAATAGATACCAACCTGAACAGTGTCTATAACGTCATTGCCGAAATGGCACATTTCCAGGATCGTATTCTTCATAAAAAGGAAGCGATCATGGAAACAATAGACAAGTTCAATCAAAAATCAAAAAACAGAAAACTCGTTCATGCTGAAAAAGCATTGCAGGAGATCGAAGATCAGGTCAAGGCCAATGACGAAACCATGGACAGGCTGTTTGCCACCCAGAATGCCTATCAGGACAAGATCGCTGCAATAAACGAGAAAATAAAAGCTGTTGATAACGAGATACTTGAACGTGATGTCGAGAAAAAAGCCATCTTGCAATGGTCTTCCAGGGACAAGGGGGATACAACCATTCAGGTGACAGGCGCTATCTCTGAGAAAACAACGATATTTGGCGTGCATTCTTCAAAAATTTTACCAGATACTTATAAAAACGTTCGCATAAAAGAAGCCCGTATCCATGATCCGGACTCAACATCCACATGGGAGATCCGGATTTATGAAAGCGGGTGGCGCTAAATTGAAAGAAAATCAGCTTTTGTTCTTGTCATCTTCTATTTTCTCTGCTTTCTCCTGATCCACTTCAGTCGTTGCTTTTTTGAAATTTTTGATCCCTTTTCCCAGTCCGGCGCCAATTTCCGGAAGTTTGCCCGCACCGAAAATAATGAGAATGATGACCAGTATAATGATTAACTCGGGCATTCCGATTCCAAACATATAACCCCTCCACATATTTTTCTGCCGGTTTTATCCGGCTGTTATTGATCATTGACCCTGCATATCCGGGAAATTATCACCGGGAATTCAATTAGTCAATTCTTTTAAAAAACCTGATCTCTGCCGGGAAAAAAACTTGTTTACAGGAACCGTATCGCATATCTGTAATAGAAAGGCTATTGAGATGAACATGTTTATCGGGTATATATTAATTTAAAAACAGCAAATGCCTTCAGAAAAGAGATGGTATACACAATAAGGAGATAGTGTTATGGAAATATTTAAAGGCGATTGCCTGCCGGCATTGATAGGGAGTCTTCCCATGAAAGATCATGCTGAGGCAACCCGGCTGGTTTTGAAATATGTTCCGGAAATTCCCCTATGGGTTCAGCTTCCGGTTTATGGTGAGGAAGGCATGATCCCCCAGTTTCTTGAGGGATTGCCGGGTGTAAGTAAAACCGGTGGAAAAATATGTGTGGATACCTCCCAGCCGGATTTTGAAAACGACCTGCTTCAGTTTTATGATGCGTATGTGGATATTACCGAAGGCGAGGGTGATCTGTCGCATTCCCTGTTTGCCCTTACAAAAAATACCGCAAAAGGATTTTTCGAGCTGATTGATCAGGTGAGAGAATTACCTGAATCTCCAAAAGCGATAAAAGGTCAGATTACAGGGCCCATCACCATGGGAACCGGACTGGTCAATCAGGATGGCCGGGCGGTTTTTTATGATGCCCAGCTAAGGGATGCGGTTTTAAAATTATTGGCATTGAAGGCAAAATGGCAGGTCCGGATACTGAAGCAGACCGGCTGCCCGGTGATTATGTTTTTTGATGAACCTGCATTGGCCGGATATGGGTCTTCGGCATTCCTGTCGATTACAAAAGAGGATATTGCCGCATGTTTTGATGAGGTCGTGGGTGCAGTGCATGACGAAGGCGGTCTTGCCGGTGTTCATGTGTGTGCCAATACGGACTGGTCCCTGATACTCGATTCCCAGGCAGACATTGTGAGTTTTGATGCATTTTCCTATTTCGACAATTTTATCCTGTATCCGGAACAGATCAGGGCCTTTATGGCACGCGGGGGAATGCTTGCCTGGGGAATTGTCCCGACTTCAAAAGAGGATTTGGCAAACGTCTCAACGGATATGCTTGTTTCAAAATGGCAAAGCGATCATAAAAAGCTGGTGGAGATCGGGATTCCCTCTGATACGATTATTGCCCGGTCCCTGATCACACCCAGTTGCGGCACAGGATCATTAAGCCTTGAAGAGGCCAAAAAAGTACTTAGGTTAACCAGGGACGTTTCGACTGCGTTAAGACATTGGAAAAAAATATAGAATGATGAGGTTCAAATGACAACAGATACAAACCGTTTTGAAGGCGCCAGAAAATATGTTCTGGACAGTGAGCTTGCAAAAATCGTGAATATTTCCATGGCCCTTGAAATGCCGCTCCTTCTCAAGGGGGAGCCGGGAACCGGAAAAACCATGCTGGCCCATGCCATTGCCGAAAACTTAAGCATGCCTCTTATTGTACTCAACGTGAAATCGAGCATGAAGCTGATTGATGCACTTTATCAGTATGACACCCTGACCCGGCTGAATGACAGCAGGTTCGGGGATTCCAAAAGGGATGTCAGCAATATTGAAGACTATATTAAAATGGGGAAAATCGGCCAGTCATTTGTGACAGAAGACCGTGTGGTTCTCTTGATCGATGAAATTGACAAGGCAGATACGGATTTTCAGGATGATATGCTGGATGTTCTCGATCAGATGCAGTTTGACATTATTGAGATTGATAAAACCGTTTCAGCCAAAGTCAGGCCCGTGATTATTATTACATCCAATGCCAAGAAAGACCTGTCCGACCCGTTTCTGGGCCGATGCAATTTCCATCATATTGCTTTCCCTGATCCCAAAATGATGCGAAAAATTATCAAAGTCCATTTCCCGAAAATGGAAGAAACGCTTGCGGAAAATGCCATAGCCGCGTTTTACAAACTGCGTGAGATTGATGGCATAGAAAAAAAGCCTGCCACAAGGGAACTCATCAACTGGATAAGGGCACTTGAAGCAGACCCGGAATTCAATGCCAAAGATCTGATAAAAGGGGAAATCCCCTATCTTGGGGTGTTGTTTAAAAAGAGTCCGGATTACAGTAGAGTGACCATGAATGTGGGGCGTCGTAAAATGTTTTAATGAATCATTTTGGTGTGTTATGTTTATACAGTTTTTTTATAAATTAAAGGATGTCGGGATTCCTGTGAGTCCAACGTCATTTCTGACGCTTCAAAAAGCCTTGAAAATCGGTCTCGTCAGTTCAATGGATGATTTTTATACGGCATCGAGAGCGATTCTTGTCAAGAGTGAGCGGTATTTTGATCTTTACGACCAGGTCTTTGCCCATCAGTTTGAGGGCGTGGAATTGTCCGACCTTGATGGGTTTGAACTGGACGATGTGGCCAGGGCGCTTCTGGATGAATGGTTGAAGAATCCCGAGGAGATTGCCCAAGCCCTCGGACTGGACCCAGATGAATTGAAGAAGTTGTCTCCGGATGAACTGATCGAGTATTTCAAGGAGCGACTGAAGGAGCAGACAGAACAACATCATGGCGGAAACAAGTGGATAGGGACCAAGGGGACATCGCCTGTTGGCCACTCCGGCACGCATCCGGGAGGCATGCGTGTGGGAGGAGAGTCCCGGAACAAGTCCGCCGTAAAAGTGGCCAATGAAAGACGGTACCGGGATTATTCCGGGGATGGCCCGTTGACCCAGGGAATGATCGGGGAGGCCTTGAAACGTCTTCGGAATCTGGTGCCGGCCGGCCCCAAAGACCGCATCAATATCGATGAAACCATCTATCAGACCATGAAAAACGCCGGTGAAATTGAAATTATTTTTGATCAGGATTTAAGAGACCGGCTGAAGGTGATCCTGGCCATCGATAATGGCGGATGGTCCATGGACCCCTATATTGCCGTGGTCCAGACCATGTTCGATTATGCAAGGGCTCAGTTCAAGGATATCAAGACATATTTTTTCCATAACACCATTTATGGCTGCATGTGGGAAGATCCCCAAAGACGAAGAAAACCACAAATCGTTTCGGATTTTTCGCGATTCGATCCGGATACCCGGTTGATCATCGTGGGGGATGCCAGCATGGCGCCTTATGAGTTGATGGCCCAGAACGGGTCCATTTATATGGAAGAGAGAAGTGGCAAATCCAGTATTCAGCAGTTGCGGTTTCTGGCAGAGACATTCCCCCATTCGGTATGGCTGAACCCGGTATCAGAGGACATGTGGGATTTTACGCGAACCATACTGGAGATCGGCCAGATTTTCCCCATGTTCGAACTGTCATTAGATGGCCTGGAAAAGGCCGTGGCCCAACTGATGATGAAATGATACTGGCTATTTTTTGAGATAGGCGTAAAATGTATGAATTGTTTACATGAGCCGGGGAAAAAATAGTAATGATGACCAAATGCCCCAGATGCCGTATTGAACAAGAAAAAACAGATATCTGCAAATATTGTGATTACGATATGAGCAACCTGGACCGGGAACCGTCTGTCCCGATGTCTCAACGAAAAGCCGTTGGTATCGTCATCCTGGTTTTTTTTATTGCCATTGCCCTGGGAGTGGACGCCTTTCAGAAACGCGGTGAAGAGAAACGCATACCGGATTCTTCAACAGCACAAAAAAAAATCGATGGCATCAATTTGCCTGGCCTTAATATTCTGATGAAAGATATGGCCAAGGGTAGCGGATTCTCCGGAGGCAGCATTATTGCCGCCCTGTTTTTCAGTATTGTCGGAATGGCGTATTTTGGATATGGCAAAAAAACAAACCAGTATCTTATGCTTTTTTCCGGTATTGCCCTGATGGGGTATTCGTATTTTATTTATGATATCATTATGGTTATCATTGTCGGTGTCGAGCTTTGCTGTATGCCGTTTGTCATGGCGATGATTTTTGAGTGACACCGTCCCTGATACGTATTTTATCAAATTAATACTCCAAGCGTAAATTGGATATTATTAAACCCTATACCTGCATCACAATCCCACCTATTGCACACACAGATTCCATGTGGTGAAGTTGTGGATTATCCGATCCCCACTTTCCACAACGATGAGAGAACTCCTTCAGCACTTTCTCCCTTATTGCCATAGGCATATCTTTTCTCTCTTTGCTCATTTGAGTTCCTTTGAAGTGACTGCAATCAGATATAGCGGCCTGCTTGATGGGATTTTGGGGAGCGATAGCGTAGCAAAAGTCCTTCTCAAAGCAGATGTTAGGATGTTGTACTTTCTTCAATTACGATATCAGAGCGTGTACATACTGCATGAAGAAGTGTTAACGAATACCTCAGGGCCTCTGGGTCGTCCTTAAATGGGTGACCCCGTTGGAATCTTACCCCTATTTCTCTTTTTTCATACTACTCCCTTTTGGTCATCAAAAATATCCCTTTGTGTTGACCATCTGTTAGGCGACAGGCCTGCTTTTTAATTCATCAAACATGACCTTGTAATCTCTGAGCATTTCCGGGACTGGCAGACTGTAGGCGCATTTTTCAACGCATTCACCGCATTCGGTACAGTTGTCCACTGTAGCCATCGCCTTCTCCGCGAACAGGAGGGCGATATCTCTCGCCAATCGCCTGTTCAAAGATGGAAACATCATCACCTCGGTAATATTGACACCCTGCGCACATGGCATACAATACCCGCACCGATGGCAGAACCTTTTGCCAAGCTGGGAACGGATATCGTCAATCTCCTTTTTATCCTTCGCGGTTAATGGGGATGGAGAGCGATAAAGCTCAAGAATCTGGTCCAGTTCTTCCCTGGACTGGACACCGGGAATGGGGAGCACATTCGGATAAAGCTGCAAAAATTTAAAACACAGATCTGCCCGGTCAAGAAGCCCACCCCCCAGTGGTTTCATCGCGATAATACCCATATCCAGCTTCTCGGCAACCTTGAACAATTCATCTGCCGGCTCTTTTTCGATAAAATTGAACGGAAACTGAACCGTGGAAAAAAGGTCTGTACGGCACATCTGAATCGCTGTTTTCAAATCATGGGACGAAAACCCGATATGGGATATTTTTCCTTGGGATTTCGCCTGCTGAATCGCTTCAAGGGCGCCGCCTGCAGCAAAAATGTTGTCGATGTCCTCCTGTTTGCTGACATTATGAAGCTGGTACAAATCGATCACATCGGTTTTCAGATTCAAAAGGCTTGTATCGATATGGCTTGCTGCCGTCATCGCATCACGCGCAAGCGTTTTGGTGGCATACACAACCTTGTTCCTGACATCTCTCAAGGCCGCACCGATCTTTTTCTCACTGTCTCCATACATATTCGCCGTATCAAAAAAAGTGATCTTCTGCGCATAGCAATACCGGACAGTGGAAATCGCATCTTCTTCGCTTAAGGGAATGATCGGAATGCCCCCAAATCCCACCTCAGACACAACAAGCCCTGTTTTTCCAAGCGTTCTGGTTTTCATGGATGATCCTCCTTGAATTCAAGGTTAAATTTAAAAAAATGATTGTGTTTAATGCCCGCAGTCTGACAAAAATAAGAAATAAGTGACAGACAAACTATATATTATGGAATAGATAGTTTGTAAATATTGCATTACTTGCCGTACTTTCAGGCAAAGCTCCTGGAAATAATTTCCAGATGACACTGGCAACAGATAAAATTGAATGGTAATTGATGGAATTTTGAATTGGGGTGAATACTTTCCGGATTAAAGTGCAGCGGCAGAATAGAAGATCGCAATAAAGGCCAAATATTCTGAATGAAACAGCCTATATGGTTTCAGATAGTTTT